>Ga0182738_1004262_pt1 | contig 15906 bp, 12 predicted proteins | sample eDN5th30CBELigMG_FD_128876 | JGI IMG/M metagenome (GOLD analysis project Ga0182738, IMG submission 128876) | Enriched Miracle-Growth compost microbial communities from Emeryville, California, USA - eDNA 5th pass 30_C BE-Lig MG (version 2)... ... | reverse complement strand
TGGTTTCCGACTCGGCGCCTCGGCGTGGCGCTCGCCGTCGCCTGGTCGGCCTCCGGCGTCGGCACCATGCTGATGATCCCGCTCGCCCAGCACATGATCACCGAGTCGGGCTGGCGTCATGCCTATCTCGTGTTCGCCGCCGTGAGCGCGGTCTTCGTGCCGCTGCTTCTCGTGCTGCCGTGGCGCCGCATCGCGGCGGGCGCACCGGGCCTGATCCGCCAGCATGCCGAAGCGGGTGCAGGCCCGACGGTCGGGCAGGCGATCCGCGATTGGCCGTTCTGGGCGCTCACCTTCTCGTTCGGCTTCACCTCGGTCGGCATCTTCGCGATCGTGCCGCAGGCGATGAGCTACCTGCTCGAGCGCGGCCTGGAGGGCGGCTACGCCGCGCGGGCGCTCGCCGTGTCGGGCGTGCTGACGCCGCTCGGCATGGTCGGCTTCTCCTGGCTGGCCGATCGCGGCGGCCGCAAGATCGCGGCGCTCCTGGCCTATGGCTGCTCGATCGCCGGCGTCGGCGCGCTCTCGCTGGTGCAGGGTCCGGGCGATGTCTTCTGGCTTTGGACCTATGTGCTGCTGTTCGGCGGCAGCCAGGGCTCGCGCGGTCCGATGATCTCGACCCTGGCGACGCTGCGCTATCGCGGCGCCCATTTCGGCCGCATCTACGGGCTGATCGGCATCGGCATGGGGCTGGGTGGCTTCTTCGGCGCCTGGGTCGGCGGCCTGCTGCACGACCTCACCGGCGGCTATGCCGCGGTGATGATCTTCTCCGTCTGCGCGCTCGCTTTCGCCGCCGCCTCGCTCGGCAGCGAGGCCGGCGCGCGCGAGAGGCTCAGCCGCTAAATCGGAGTCTTCCGCCGGCGCGCGCGCCACTCATAGGCGCCAACTTTGCCGCTCCAGCCGTGTGGTTGCATCCTCGCGGCGGGGTGCTTCTCCTTTCCGCCGCCGACGAGCAAGGCCAGCGCCTGTTGGCGCGCCCCCTCGGCGGTGCGGCCCCGGCACTACAGAATCGCCGAGTGGACGAAGTTCGCGACCATGTCGAGGCGTCTGGAGTGCCAAGGGTCGGGGATGCGGTTGTTGGTGATGTAGGCGAAGGAAACGCCGGAGTCGGGATCGCCCCAGCAGTAGGACGTGCCGACGCCGCCGTGGCCGAAGGCGCGCGGACTGGCGAAGCCGCCAAGGCCGCGCACGTTCTCGGTGGTGCCGCGCAGGTGGGGCCCGAGACCGCGATGCATCGGCATGCCCATGAAGTCGTCGACCCGATCGCCCGTATGGTTGCGGATGGCGTACTGCAGCAGGCGCGGCGAGACCAGCCGCGTGCCGTCGAGCTCGCCGCCGTTCAGCATCATCTGGTAGAGCGCGGCCATTGCACGCGCGGTGCCGTAGCCCGCGCCGCCCGGCGCGCCGGCCTTGCGCCAGTCGGCGCCGTTGGCGTCGGCGCTGGGCTGGAAGCCGGCGCCCTCCGGCCTGGGCTCGTGCATGTCGGCGGCGCGGCCGAATTCGGATTCGGGCAGGCCGACATAGAGCTCGCGCGACAGGCCGAGCGGCTCGGTCACGGTCTCGCGGATGACGTCGCGGAAATCCTTGCCGGTCACCGCCTCGATCAGCACCCCGAGCGCCCAGTGCGCGGTCAGGCCATGGTAGTGCACCTTCGAGCCCGGTGTGAATTCCAGCGGGAAGCTGGACACCACCTCGCGCAGCCGCTCGTGGTCGGCCCAGGCATCCTTGCCCACCACCGCGTTGGGGAAGCCCGCCTGGTGGGTGATGGTCTGCAGCACCGTGATGTTGCCCTTGGCGAACCGGGCGAACTCCGGCACGTGGTCGGCGATCCTGTCGGAGAAGCCGAACAGGCCGCGCTCGGCCAGCACCCACAGCGCGACGGCGGTCACGACCTTGGTGTTGGAATAGAGCAGCCAGAGCGAATCGTCGGTCGCCGGGCGCCTGGCCGGTTCGGTGACGGCGTCGCCGAAGCTCCTGAACAGCGCGAGCTTGCCGTGGCGCGCGAGCGCGATCTGGCAGCCGGGATAGCGGCCCGCCGCGATGTGGCGTTCGATCAATTCGATCAGCCGGTCGATCTGGCTCCGGCGGAAACCGAGCGAGTCGAGGTCGGCCTGCGGCAGGGGAAAGCTCGTCTCAGGGCGAATCGCGGTGTCCATGGTGTCTCCTCCGACGACAATCATATGACCTTTCGGGGATACGTCGATGACTTCGATTTCGACATGTTGTGTTTCCGGCCATCCTTCCCCACAATGAGGGTGTCATGGTCGAGCGCATCGACTTTCCCAGTAGTCCCTGCCAACGGCGGCGGAGCTAGCCGTGATGCCCGGCCTTGAGTCTTGCTACGCGCTGGTGCTCAACGCCGACTTTCGGCCCTTGTCGTATTTTCCGTTGTCGATCTGGTCGTGGCAGGATGCGGTCAAGGCGGTGTTTCTCGACCGGGTCAGCGTGATCTCCGAATACGACCGCATGATCCACAGCCCGTCCTTCGAGATGCGCTTGCCCAGCGTGATCGCGCTCAAGGAATACGTGCCGGCGGCGCGGCGGCCGGCCTTCACGCGGTTCAACGTCTTCCTGCGCGACCACTTCACCTGCCAGTACTGCAAGGGCGACTTCCCCACCAACGAGCTCACCTTCGATCACGTCGTGCCCAAGTCGCGCGGCGGCAGAACGGCATGGACCAACGTCGTCACCGCCTGCAGCCCGTGCAACCTGCTCAAGGGCAACCGGCTGCTGCGCGAGAGCGGACTTCACCTGCGCCGCTATCCGTCGGAGCCGACGACCATGGAACTGCAGGAGAACGGCCGGGCCTTCCCGCCCGGCTACCTGCACGAAAGCTGGCGCGACTTCCTGTATTGGGACAGCGAGCTGGATCAGACTTAGTCACTGGACCACGCGCATCCTGCGCGCACATGGATCCGGGCGCGCAGGATGCGCGGTCCAACGATCAAATCCGCGTCGACAGCCAGATCGCGAGGCGGGAGCCGGCCCTGACGACGGAGGTCAGCGCCTCGTAGGCGGGCGCCTGCTCGGCGCCGGAGGCGAGGGCCTCGTCCTTGTGGCCGATCTCGTCGGCGCGGAACTTCTCGATGGTGGCGCGCAGCTCCGCCTCGTCGTCGCCCAGCTGGGCGGCCTGGCCGGCGTAGTGCGCCTCGATCGTCTCCTCGACGGCGACGGTGCAGGCCATGGCGGCCTTGTCGCCCATCAGCGCCGTCGCGACACCCAGTCCGAATCCCGCCAGATTCCAGAGCGGCGACAGTGCGGTCGGCCGCACGCGGCGCTCGGCCAGCATCCTGTCGAAGGTCGCGCGATGCTCGCGCTCGCCGCGCGCCATCGCGGCGATCTTGCGGCTGGCATCGCTGCCCGCGCGACCGGTCCAGCGCAGCGCCGCGAGCTGGCCTTCGTAGATCCGCACGGCACCGAACTCGCCGGCCTGGTCGACGCGGATCACACGATCGACCAGCGTGCGCGGCTCGAGGTCGCCGGGGTTGCGCTGCTCGCCGGTTTTCATGGATCGGTCCTCAGGTGACGGATGAGGCTGCCCGACAGCAGGATCGCCAGCCCGCCCGACAGGATCGCGTTCCAGCCGGCCATCGAGATGCCCCACATCTTCCAGGCTGCCTCGTCGCACCGGACCATTCGGGCACCCAGCAGGATCTTCTTCAGCTCCTCGGTCGACAGGCCGGTCGGGATGCGGCCCGAGCAGGCCTGCGGGCCTTCCCACAAGCGATACTCGACGCCGGCATGGAAGACGCCGATGCCCGACGTTGCGAACAGCGCCAGGATCGCCAGCAGCGCGAAGGCCAGCGCGATTCGGGGCGCCGTCATCAGGGGCAAGGTGAGCAGCCCGAACAGGATCGCCAGCATGTGCGGATAGCGCTGCCACAGGCACATGTCGCACGGGGCGAGGCCGACGACATACTGGAACCAGTAGGCGCCGCCCAGCAGGGCGATGCTGCCGAGGGCTGCGATCAGGCCGAGGCGGGTGGGAAAGGGGAGCGACATGGTCTCTATTTGAACAGGAACTTCACCGCGACGAAGCCGCCGACCAGCGCGATCAGGAACAGCCACATGACGAGCGTCAGCCGCTTCTCGATGAAGGCGCGGATTGGCTCGCCATACTTCCACAGCAAGGCTGCCACGAGGAAGAAGCGGACGCCACGCGTCACGATCGACGCCCACACGAACGTGAAGAGATCGAAATGCGCGGCGCCTGAAGCGATCGTCACCAGCTTGTAGGGGATCGGCGTCAGGCCCTTGATCAGGATCACCCAGGTGCCGTAGCGCGCGAACTCGTCGCGGAACTTCTCGAGCCCGGCCTGCAGGCCGTACGCCTTCACCACCCAGGCGCCGATCGTCTCGAAGAAGTAGAAGCCGATGGCATAGCCCAGCAGCCCGCCAAGCACCGAGCAGATCGTGCAGACGAGCGCGATCGTGAACGCCTTCCGCCGGTTGGCCAGGATCATCGGCACCAGCATCACGTCGGGCGGAATCGGAAAGAACGAGCTTTCGGCGAATGACACCACGCCCATGGCGGGAATGGCTCGAGGGTGCCCGGCGAGGCGGATCACCCAGTCATAAAGTCTGCGCATGCGGCGCGATCACTAGCAGGCGCCTCCGGGCTTTGGCAAAGTGCGCGCGCGGTGCGATCTGCCGTCGCCTCGACCCGCACGGGGCAGTCCCCGCGTCCGGGAGCGCGCACCGCGCGCGAAGAGACCTTGCCACCACCATATCGTGGACAGAAGATCTCCGCGCGGCCCTTCGAGTCTTGGTCGAGATGACGGAAAGCGCCAAATGCGATAGCCCTATCCTGAGTTGGAAGAAGCCCGAGTACAGGAATCGACCCATCACCCGCTCCCGCAAGATCGGCCAGACCATCCTCATCGTCCTCGCCGCCGCCGTGGTCGCGGCCGTTATCGGCTTCGGCGCCCAATATCTGCGCGGCCCGTCCGAATCCGACGTCGATCATGGCGTGCAGGCGGCAAAGGAAATGCCTCTCGTCGGCCTGGTGATCGCGGAAAATCCTGCTCTCGAGGAGAAGCTGCGTGCCGCGATCGCCGACGAACTGAAGAACCCGGGGCAGGTGCCGTCGCCCGGCTCGCGGTTCGGAGCCGAGGTCAGGCAGCGATACATCGTCCCGGCGCTTCTCGCGGCCGACGACGACAGCGCCCTGAAGGCAGCCGGCGGGATGGAGGCGCTGGCGACATACCTGCAGACGAAGGATGCCGCGCTCTGCCGCGAACTCGGGCTGACCGGCCTTCAGAATGCCAACAAGCTCGACGCCGACGGGAAGATCCTGCTCAGGCAGGCGCTCGCCCTGCAGGAGCAGGCCTATCGCAACGGCAAGACCGGTTCGCCCAAGCCGCCGCTGAAGACCGGGGAGGTCGGCCGCATCCTCGGCGAAGCGGGCTATACCGACAAGGATCTCGAGCGGCTCAATACGTTCGAGAAGCTGTCGACCGTCGATGGATGCGCCGCGACCGTGAAATTGTACGGCGCGCCCCGCGCCCTGCCCACGGAGCGTGGCGGCGCCTTGGCCCGCTGGCTCCTGACCGTCGCGCAATAGTTCGACGCTGCTGGGTGACACGCCGGATGGACAGGCTCTTCCCTGCGCACAGCGCGGGGAGGAACGCGACCATCCGACCTGTCCCGCTGACGGACGCCACATCCCACTCTACACGCGCTTGTCCTTCGTGGCGGGGCTGCGATCGCGCGCGAACATCGATTCGCCGCCCTCGCGCACCGTCCCCTGGCCTTGCGGACCACCGGACCTCGGCCGCGTATCCGAGCGATAGAGATAGTAGGCGAAACCGCCGGCGCCGAGGAGGGCGACGACGGCCAGTGCCTCATAGAGCGACATCTATTCGGCCGCGGCCTTGAGCTGGGTCGGCACGGTCTCGCCGGCAAACAGCGCGGCGCGCGCGGCGTCATACTCGGCCTTGAGGCGGCCCACGATCTCGGCCGCCGGCGGTGCGTCGAAGATCTGGCCGACGCCCTGGCCTGCACCCCAGATGTCGCGCCACGCCTTGGCCTTCTGGTTGCCGCCCGAGTTGAAGTTCATCTTGCTCTTGTCGGCCTCGGGCAGGTTGTCGGGATCGAGGCCCGACGCGGCGATGCTCCTCTTCAGGTAGTTGCCGTGCACGCCGGTGAAGAGGTTGGTGTAGACGATCTCCTCGCCGCTCGAGTCGATGATGCACTGCTTGTTGGCCTCGGTCGCATTCGCCTCCCTGGCGGCGATGAAGCGCGTGCCGAGATAGGCGAGATCGGCGCCGAGCGCCTGCGCGGCCAGCACGCTGGCGCCGTTGGCGATCGAGCCCGAAAGCAGGATGCAGCCATCGTAGAACTGGCGCACCTCGGGCACCAGGGCGAAGGGCGACAGTCGCCCGGCGTGGCCGCCCGCGCCGGCGCAGACCAGGATGAGGCCGTCGACGCCGGCCTGCAGCGCGCGCCTGGCGTGCACGATGTTGGTCACGTCGTGGAACACCAGGCAGCCGTAGCGCTTGGCCGAGACGACGACGTCGTCCGGCGCGCGCAGCGAGGTGATCTGGATCGGCACCTCGTACTTCTCGCAGAGCTCCACGTCGTGCTGCAGCCGGTCGTTGGAGCTGTGCACGATCTGGTTGACCGCGAACGGCGCCACCTTCTTCCCGGGATGCCTGGCCTTGTGCTCGGCGAGCTCGCCGGTGATGCGCTTCAGCCATTCCTCGAGCATCTCCTTCGGCCGCGCGTTCAGCGCGGGGAAGGAGCCGACGATGCCGGCCTTGCACTGCTCGATCACCAGGTCGGGATTGGAGACGATGAAGAGCGGCGCGCCGACCACGGGAATCGAGAGGTTGTCGCGCAGCAGAGCCGGAAGAGCCATGTGTCCTGTCCTGTTCCTATTTCATCAGTTCGTAGGGGCCGCCCCTGGCGAGGGCGCGCTGGTAGGCCGGCCGCGCGTGGATGCGGTCGAGGAAGGCGGCGAGCTTCGGCATCTGGCGCACGATCGGCGCGCGGGCGGCGGCGGCTTCGAGCGGGAAGCTCATCTGGATGTCGGCAGCGGTGAATTCCGGCCCGGCGAACCATTCGCGCCTGGCAAGCTCGCTTTCGAGGAACATGAAATGGGTGCCGAGCTGCGGGTCGAGGAGGGTCGCGTTGGCGCCCTTCACGATGGCGCGGCCGACCGGCTTGAAGAAGAAGGGTAGGCGGCTCGGGATGCGGCTGAAGATCAGCTTCATCAGCAGCAGCGGCATCAGCGAGCCTTCGGCATAGTGCAGGAAGTACCTGTAGTGGATGCGTTCCGCCGTGCCCGCGGTCGGTATGAGCTGGCCGCGGCCGTAGGTCTCGGCCAGATATTCGAGGATCGCGCCTGATTCGGCCAAGGTCTTGTCGCCGTCAGTGATCACCGGAGACTTGCCGAGCGGATGGACCGCCTTCAGCGATGCCGGCGCCTGCATCGACGGCTCGCGTGCGTAGCGCTTGACCTCGTAGTCGAGGCCAAGCTCCTCCAGCATCCACAGGATGCGCTGGGAGCGCGAGTTGTCGAGGTGATGGACGACGATCATCGCTCGTGACCTTTTCTCTCATATTCCTCTCCCCCGCCAGGGGAGAGGAGGTCCGAGGTTGCGGGCTGAGGCAGCCGGACTCACAACGTACCCGGCCGCCAGTTGCCGTGGAAGCCGGCCGGCACGCGGCTCGACAGGTGGGCGAGGGCGATCGGCCCCTTGCCGAGATCGGTCGCCTCGAACACCGCGAGATCCGAGCGCTTTTCCTCGCCGCGATAGAGCACGCTCAGAATCCAGCCGTCGCCCTCGGCGGCGTCCTGCGACCGCGGCACGAAGATCGGCTCGCCGAAGCGGTCGTCCTGGCTGGCGCTCCAGCCGGTGCTCTTGCCCGTCTTGAGGTCGTAGTGGACCAGCCCGTCCTGGCGCGGTTCGCCGGTCTTCGGGTCGGTGACATCACCGGCGACGATCCAGCCGTGCCGGTAGTCGCTCATGCAGAAGCGTTCGTCGAAGCGCGGGAACTCGCCCGAGCGGTCGTCGAGTTGCTGTTCGCGGAAGGTGTTGCCGTGACCGTCGAGGTCGAACGTCCAGCGCGTCAGCCTGGCGAACGGCAGCTCCTTCGTCGACGGTGAGCCGTCGGGCAGCGGGAAGAGCGGCGCCACGTCGAACTTCATGACGTCGACCACGATCTTGCCGTCGTCCGTCTCGTAGTGATTCATCGGATGGAAGACGTAGCATGGCGGCGCGCTCACCCACTTCACGTCGGCCACCGTGCCGTTGCGCGGGATGAAGGCGATGTGCGTGCCCTTGTCCGGCTCCCAGGCGAAGGGCGGCAGGCCCGACATCGCCCGCTCCATCGACGAGGTGAGCGGAAAGATCGGCAGCACGATCCAGTTCTTCGTCACCGCGAAATCGTGGATCATCGACGGGAACGGGCCTTCGAGGATCTCCGACCGCGTGATGCGGCCGTCCGCGGTCACCGTCTGGAGGCTCACTTCCTTGCTGAAGCGGCCCCTGGCCGAATAGCCGAAGAACACCATCTCGCCGGTCACCGGGTCGAGCTTGGGATGGGCGGTGAATGGCCCGCAGAGCTTGTCGCCCCAGGTCTCGTAGCCGCCGGTAACCGGCATCAGCGTCGCGGGATCGAGCGGAAAGGGCGCATGGGCCTCTTCAAGCGCGAGCAGCTTGCCGCCGTGCCAGACGATGTTGGTGTTGGCGAGCGTCGAGTTCAGCGCCATCACACGCGGATCGGTGTAGCGCGGATTGCCGAAGGTGCCCGACAGGCCTTCGCCTTCCTTGTTCTCGATCTCCCACTTGGGCGTGCGCACCCAGCGGTTCCGGTAGGAGACGTTGCCGTTCTCGATGTGGAAGGCGTGGATCATGCCGTCCCCGCCGAACCAGTGGTAGGGGCCGCGCGGCGCGAACTGCGGGTTGGGGCCGTTGCGGTAGAGCGTGCCCAGCAGGTTCTTCGGCATCTCGCCGCTGATGTGCAGGTGGGCCGCGTCGGCCTCGGTGTTCACCGGGCCGTAATAGCCTTGCAGGAAGGGATTGTCGGTGGGGAATGCCTTCGCCATGTCAGCCTCCGTTGCGGGAAACGCTGTGTATCTATGGGGACGCTATCAATACACGGCGTTTCCCGCAAGAGGATTCTCGCCCAGCCGGCCAGGCAGGTCAGTTGGTGGGACGTCCGATATAGATGGGCCAGCGCGGCCATACACGCTCGGCCAGACGGTGGCCGAGCATCCGGATCCGCCATCGACGGCGGAACTCGGCCGGCCGGTAGAGATGCTCGGCCGAGGCCTGCACCACGAGAGCGGGGACGATGAAGAGCTTGCCGCCGGCGTGCGTGATCGAGAGGTTGAAGGAGACATGTTCGCAGGTCGGCCGGCCGCGTTCGTCGAGCGCGTGGTACGTGCCGCGAAGCGCTGCCGCCAGCTTGTACAGGCCGAAGCCGCCGAAAGCCGATTGCACCGGAATCGGCGGCAGGTCGGTCGGGATCGCGACCTGGCGCAGTAGCACCTCGCGGATCTTCGCGGCCTCGTAGGACTCGGTGGCGTCCCTTTCCCAGATGGGGTGCCAGCAGTCGACCGGGCACCAGGTCTCGTGGCGCAGCGCCCAGGTGTCGTAGTAGCGCGGCAGCGAGTTCGGAAACACGGCCGCTCGTTCGGCCGACGCATCGAGCCACTTGGCGGCCTCGCGAAAGGCGTCGGTTGGAATCGGGCTGGCGAGGACGTCGTCGAGATCGGTCACGAGCAGGTGATCGTAGTCGGGGTACGACGCGCGCACCTCTTCCATGCAGGCATTGCGCGCGGCGGCGATCCGCATGGTGCGCAGCGGCAAGGTGGGCTCGAGCGTGCCGAGCTGCAGGACGCGACCCGTGCCGTGCCGCACCCATCGTTCGAGCGACGACAGCGTCTCGTCCGTCGAATCGCTGACGGCGAAGACGAAGCGCACATCGTCATAGAGCGCCGCCAGCGCTGCGAGGTTGTCCAGCACGCGGGGAAGATGTGCGCCGCAGTTGCGCGCCGCGCCGATCACCACGACGCGACGCCGCAGGACGGGGCGCGCGGACATCAACGGCCCAGGATCGAGGTCTCGTTCGGATGTTCGGACATCACGCCCATCGCTCGCTCCGTACGGTAGACAGAAGATCGCGCGAACTTATAGTGCTGGGCGGGATAAGGCGAGGTTGGGGCCGGGGATTGCGATTCCCCGGGTGGGGCTTTGGTCGTGGTACAGCTTGCGATACGGCGGACACTGGCGTGACACGGAGAGCGTCGGGCAGCGGGCGATTCTCGGTGGCGACGGCCCTCGCGACGTGCCGCTCCTCGCTTGCGGGCGTGGCGTTCAACAAACTCGTGCGCGGCCGCGTGTCGCCTGGCTCGACGGTTTCATCTCGTGGCCGGCATGCCGGTCGAGGCCCTCGTGCAGACCACGCCGCGCGCTGTCGCGTCGTTCCTTTCCATGCCGCTCGGCGACCAGTTCGCGCGCGTTCCGGGACGATGATGACCGTTCGCCGAGTTTCCAGCCATGCGTCGGCCGCCTGGTCTTTCCCTGACCGGCAGAGCGGCAGTATCCGTTTCGATGGGAGGTAGCTTCTGCCATGTCGACGACTTTGACCGTCACCCTCAGCGAACAACTGCAGCAGACGCTTTCGAGCACGACGAACGGACAGGTCGGCGTCTGGGCCGTCTACTTCACCGACAGCGGCAACACGGCCAATGCCGTGGCCCTGCCCGTGGAGGGTGGGGGCAACCCCAAGGCTCCGACCACAATCACCCTGCCCACGCCGTTCGACGGCGGAAAGATCTATTTCCTGGTGCAGAGCGTCGACACGGGACAGCCGCTCCTGACGTTCGGTCCGAACGGGGACATCAAGACCGAATCGCAGATGAACTGGTCGGATGCCGACAGCTATCATTTCCGGTACGACAGCTTCGAGGTTTCGCTGCTCGGGCAGGCATCCGATGCCGGCAATCTGACGAACGTCAACTCGTTCGGCTTTCCGATGTCGGTGGAGATCCAGTTCCCGAATGGAACCCCCGAACAGGCCCGCGGATATTCCGTCGACGGCAACGCGATCTTCGCGGACATCGACAGTGCCTTCGGCAGCGGTGGCGGGCTGATCCACAACTTCACGACCGGCCCGCTGGCGAACACGCCGCGCGAGGCGGCGGCCCCCGCGACGGTGCTGTCGACGCCCGGGCTGACGGGTGCGTCGGCGTCGGATTTCTATGGCTATCTCGAGTCGATTGGAAACCTGGCCGCGGACAAGATCCACATCGCCGGCCAGTTCAATGGCGCGACGTCGGTGGAATACGTGCCGGGAGCAACCAACAGCTTCAGCGAATGGCACAATGCCGCTTTCTACTCCTATACGGCCGCGTACGAGGCGGCGCCGCTGACGGTCCATCAGGGCAGTGCGACGCTCGGCGCCAATCCCTTCAGCGCCACTTCCGGCAGCGCCGCCATCACCGTCACCGATCCCAACGCCAGCCAGTACGTCGTGAACCAGACCCAGGTCGCGTTCAGCGGCGCGACCGGATTTGCCGGCTACACATCGGCCGACCTCGACCAGACCTTCACGGTCGTCAACGTCATCGACTCCAGCCACTACGTGATCATCGCGCCCGGGAACAAGACCGCGACGAGCACCGTCTCCGGCGGCGGAGCTGCCGTCCTCTCCGCCATTCCGCTTGGCGCCGATCCTTTCTCGGCCAATGCCGGCGACAGCTTCTTCACCGTCACCGATCCGAATGCAGCCGGCTATGCGAACACGGGCGTCGAGGTCACGTTCACCGGGGCATCGTCGTTCGGCGCTTTCCCCGGCCTCGATCTCAACGGCACGGCCTTCACGATCACAAAGCTGATCGATGCCACGCACTACGAGGTCGCGACGGCGACCGCGGCGACCGAGACCGCGACCGGCGGCGGCGCAAGCGTCGCCTCGACGTATGTGCGGCCCGATGCGGGCACCTTCGTCTTCACGCCGGACGACAACAGCCAGGTCCAGGGCACGATCAGGATCTCGAGCCAGGATCTGGCAAACAGCGTCTACTCGACCCTTGGCAATGCGCAGATCTACAGCCCGGACGGTACGGCCTATCAGTTCACAGGGCTCGACAGCGACAACAAGGGCATCGCGACTTCCGACCTGAACACCGGCACCAACGACCAGTGGGGCGCGATGTTCGTCAAGCTGCTGACCGGCGTGCTCGGCGGCTACATCGGTGGCGAGGGTGCGCCGCTGAACAGCTTGCTTGGGTCGGCGGCAGACCTGGATTTCAGCCAGAACTGGAATTTCGATCCCAGCTTCGCGTTCCATGCCAACATGACGACGCCGTGGACCTGGGACACGGCCAAGTACGGCAGCGGCGCGCCGTTCGACGCCTACGCCCAGGTGTTCTTCGACAACACCAATTCGTACGGCAACGGCTATTCCGATGCCTTGATGAGCCTGTTCCAGCAGGGCGGCCCCCTGATGTCGAGCGGCTACGCCGTTCCGCTCGCGACGGATCCGTACGCCACGACGCAAGGCTCGACGACCGTCACGGTGCATGATCCGAACGCGGGCCAGTATGGATACGAGGTCGGAGACCTCGTGACCTTCGCCGGCGGCAATGTCGTTGCCGGCATCGACATGACGGCGGCGCCCGTGATTCCGAATACCGGCGTGAACGCCTTCACCATCACGAGCGTGGACCCCGACGCGGGGACTTACACGGTCGTGGCGTCGACGCCGGCCACTGCGACGACAACGGGTGGCGGCACCGGCGTGGTCGCGGGACTGAATGTCGCCAACATCGCCATCATGCTCTACGACGACCACGAGACGCCGCCAACGGGCCAGACGCTGGCGCAGCACCAGCAGTACACGCCGACCGAGATCTACAACACCTACGACCCGACCCTGGGCCCGCTGGTCGCGCCTCGGGGGACCGGGCATGCGGCCGACCTCGACCTGCAATTCGGCCTCGGGCTGGGGCAGATGCGGCCGCGCGACGACCTGACCGTGAAGCTCGGCTTCTACACGAGCAGCCCCGGCGGCGTGGCGAGCTTCGATTACGTGACGTTCGACACCAGCGGCGGGCAATCGCTGTTCCAGACGTGGAACTACAACGATTCGACCGGCGCCTTCGAGGCTGCAGGCAGCCCGGCCGCGTCGGGTGTCAACCTGCAGGTCAACGGGCTGCCCTACGTCACCGGCGTCAACTGGTACCAGCTCGTGTTCGAGAGTTCGGACGGCACGATCAGCCGGGCCTACAACATGTATCTCGACGCTAATCAGAGCTCGGGCGTGGTGAATCCCGCCTTCCAGGGCAACGCCCCGGGCGCCGTCGCGATCGACGGGCTGGCGACCTATGTGATGACGGACCCGGCCGACGCGTACCTGAAGTTGCTCATCTTCAACATGTTCAGCGGCGGCACGCTGTCGATGGATCCCGCCCTGCTCGAGCAGATCACCGACCAGACCGTGATCGCCGCCAACGGCCTGTGGCCGACCCCCAAGGCTCCGGTGCTGGGAACATTGTCGGGCTCCACCTTCACCAACTGGGGCGGCTCCGCGGCGTCATCGACGCCCTACAACAGCCTCTCGCTCGGTGCGGTCAACCAGGGCGCCCTTGCCTTCGGCTGGTATGCTGCCGACGAGACCTGGCTCAACAACGACGTGCTGGGCTCCTTCGGCGACGTCATTTCCCAGTACACCAACAAGATCGGCGCGCTCGATGTCGCGCGGGTCGAGTTCCTTTCGGGGACCGGCCTGACCACGCACCAGCCGATCACTGCCGTCGCCGATGTCGACGGCAAGTGGATCACCCAGGCCGCGCAGTTCGGCAATGGCACCTACAAGGCGGTGTTCGACGAGTTCGACGCCGACGACGAGGACTTCTCGCACCCGCTTTCCAAGGAGAGCGACCCCATCGAGTTCACCGTGGACATCCCGATGCTCGCCATCACCGGCGCCGGCACCAGCACGATCGGCGTCCTTTCGGACGGACTCGGCACCAGCGGCAACTGGATCACCCTGACCGTCAACAACTCGACCTTTCGCAACGGGACGTTGCTGGCCTACGCGACCGACGGAAACGGCGACATGATCGGCCGCGACGGCCAGGTCGGAGCGTCGCTTGCCGACTCGGTGCTGGCGCAGATCGGCCTGGTCTCGACCGACGGCGGCTCGGTGATGTTCAGCGGCTCCCAGTCGGTCTACCTGGCGGTCGGGTTGCAGCTCAACTTCGCGCTTCAGCTGGGTGACGGCACCGTCGCGCAGTTCCCGAACGTGAGCGTGTCCGGCAACGACCTGCTGTCGGTCGTCGTCGACGGCAACGCCGGCACGCTCGATCTCACGGCCGCAGTCGAGAACAACCTCACTCTCGACGCGATGCTGGCGGAAACCCAACGTGAATCCAACCAGCCGTTCGTGCATCTCGAGCAGGGGCAGAACATAGGCTTCAGCGTGGCGGGCAGCGCCTACAACAACAATACCGTCCATTTCGTGCGGATGGATGTGGATCCGGTGACCGGCGGTCTCAGCGTCGGTGGCGTGGCGTACGGCAACACCGATGCGTTCCGCCAGGCTGTAGAGGACAACTGGGATTCCAACTTCACCGTGTCGGGTGGGCGGGGCAACTTCGGCACGAGCGGAACCTGGGATGTGTCGACGGGCACGGGCTACTACACGCCGGTGCTGCAGACCGAGGGTGGCGACATCTTCGTGGCCGGCATGGCCAACATCGACGGGCAGAACCATGTCCGCATGTTCGGGCAGAACGTCTTCGGCTTCGAGGACCTGCGCGCCAGCCAGAACAGCGACTTCGACTACAACGATCTGGTCGTGAAACTGACGCCGACGCCGGTCTGACGCCTCGTCACTCGGCGTGCACCGCCGACGGGTTTTCCTGTCCGCGCCTCTGGCGACGCTCGATGCGTCGGCAGATCACATGCCCCGCAAGGCCGACAGCCAGGATCAGCACGCCGCAGCCCAGCTGGGTCGCGACGGCGCCCATGAGCTCGAAGCACCAGGTGGCGATCAGGCTGGAGACCAGCATGGCCGCCGCCATCACCACGAGGCGCAGGCGGAAGACGCGGGCGATGTCGTGGCCGTGGAACACCGTCTGCATGCGCGTGATCATCGGCACGAAGAAGAACGGGCCGCCGAAGCCGCTCAGCAGGGCGCCGATCATCATCGCCGGCAGGAGCGCCTCGCGGGGCAGCAACCACACCGAGACCGCGAGCCAGGAGAAGCCGGTGCCCATCGCGACGTAGCCCAGGAACATGGTCGACAGCGGCCGTCGGAAACGGACGCTGCCGGCGACGATGTTGCCCGACACGTCGCCGACGCCATACGTTCCCATCACCAGCGCGTAGGCGGCGAGATCGCCGAAACCCAGGAAGGTCGGCTGGTATTCGGTGACGATCAGCGCGATGGCGAGGTTGAGCGCGATCATCCACGGGCCGTTCATGATCGCGTTGACGATCAGGGTGGTGCCGGTCGTGGGTTCGCTCACCATCAGGCGGAAGCCCGCGGTCACCGCCTCCCAGGCCCCGCCGAGGCCGGGCTTCATGCGCACCGGGTCGCCGAGCCCGCCCTCGAGCCGCTCGCGCGCGGCCCGGATCGCCGCGCCGGAGACCAGGAAACCGAACGCGGTGGCGGTCAGGAAATGGATCACCGGCATGAAGAGATGCAGCAGGGCCGCCACCATCGGCCCGACCAGCCGGGCGATGCGGTAGGTCGCGTCGAACAGGCCGTTGATCGCCTGCTGGGCATCGCGCTCGGGCACCAGGGTCGGGATGGTGGATTGCAGCGCCGGCGAGAACACCATTCGCAGCGAGGCGAGGCCGACCGAGGAGATGATGAGCAGGGTGATCGAGAGGCCGGAGATGTAGTACCCGACCACCGGCAGCAGGCAGAAGGCCGCGCTCCACCAGCGCG
>Ga0182738_1004260_pt1 | contig 15906 bp, 13 predicted proteins | sample eDN5th30CBELigMG_FD_128876 | JGI IMG/M metagenome (GOLD analysis project Ga0182738, IMG submission 128876) | Enriched Miracle-Growth compost microbial communities from Emeryville, California, USA - eDNA 5th pass 30_C BE-Lig MG (version 2)... ... | reverse complement strand
GGATCGAGACTACGGGGAGTTTTGACTCCAGATATCAATAGTTGGAACTCATTCGAAAGCAGAGATTGTGAGAAGAGATCTTGAACCACGATTATCCCAGATTCATTGATTTGACAACTTAAATTCGTGTCTTCAATATTTAGAATTCCAAAGCAAGCAATATCTCCTAAATCAAGCTCTTGCAAATCAATTTCCAAATACGATCCTTCTGGAATTGCTGCATGCACATTCTCAAAAGTAAGAGAGAGCATGGTCTCGGTATCCACAGTAGGATCATTAAAATTAGCGTCTTTGAGGAGAATTTCACTCGGTTTAGCTTCGACAAATACACTACTTGTGTAGTCCAAAATCACTCCTTCATCAGTGCTTGTAATTTGGAATTTAAAGAAATCTGTAGCTTTTGAAGAGACTGGGTTCATTATCTAAAAAAAATTAATCAAGACTCTCCCTCATAAACAAAGTACATTGTTGATCAAGAAACTCATTGCGTTGTCTGTATCAACAAGAGGGAATATTTCGTTGAATGTAATCTTGTTTTCTGTGACTCGACAAGTTGCTCCAAAATTGATTCCTCTCAAAAAGACACATGATTGATTTGTCACCAAATCCAAGGAGATATCAAGAGGAAATATGATCTCAAGAGCACCTAAACAAATTAATTTTCAAGACAAAATATCAAGATCAAACCTTGGGTTGGAATCAAATCGACACTGAGTTCGAAATTATAAGTTGTCTCCGAAGAAACAATTTCCTTACTCATAGAAAAGTTCTTGACATTCATGCTATTCGTTGTTTCATACAAGAGATCATCGAGTTTTCGATTCATCAGGTATCCCTCCCCATCAAATATTTGAATTTGAAAGGACTCATTTTTGGTCACATAGTTTGCATTTCCAATATTCAAGAGCTCAATCTCAAAGAAATCATCTTCAAAGTAGTTCTCAAAGATTTTTTCAATTATCAACAGCTCTTCAACTAGTGTATAATCAGCAAGTTTTCCTTGTTTCGTCTTCCTTCCTCCAACTATCTCAAGAGAATCTAAAATTATGTGAGATTAAGCTCTTTTTCAAACTTCCTTACCGAGATCGAGATCTGCAGGAAAAGTAATTCTTAGAGAGAAATCTGAACCAATAAAGCCATTTGGCCACACTTGAACTGTGAGGTTTGTCAATCCAGAAATAGCTTTATTGGAGCTTGAGATGTTGACTGAACTCGGAACGGAAGGATTGCTAATAGTAAGAGTGCCTCCTTCACTTTTCGCAAAGTAGTCTTCACCATCAAAAAGATAGATGTCAAAATTTCCAAGTGGCTTCAAGGAATTTGGGTTCAAAATCTTCTGAACTTGGAAACTAAAATTAGTGTTTGCTCCAACTCCAGTTGGAAAAACATCTTTAATCACCAAATAATCTCCTTCTCGCCCACAATTCAAATACTATGATCAGAGGTGTTAGAACAATTTTCACTTTGAAAAGACTGACCTCCTGATTTTGGGAACAAGATATCAAATCAAAAAGAGTGCTTTCTTGGGAATATGGATTATGAGCAGGTATTTTGAGTTTAATTGAGACAGCTGATGCTATTGAATTCACTGCTTGAAATTCAATATTCAAGTTCGACACTGCATTTGTGTATGAATTGTCAGATTGATATTTCACGCCTAATTGTCAGATGAATATCATCTCAAAGAAATTTGCCTTACTTTGAAGAGCACTTAGTTCCACATCAATTGACACATTGCTTATCGAGTCAATCAGATTATTTTGTTTGTCAAAGGTACCAATTGTAATTGATCTTGTATTGTTTGTCCAGGTTTTTATCCCATTAGGATCATTAGCACCTTTCCATAAAGCAAAGCTTATCAAGTCTTGAGAGTAAGGATACCCATCCTTCACAATCACTTGATTTCCTGAAATGGTTGCAGTTGCTCCTTCTTTAAGCCCGATCCCAGTGACAAGAGTTATTTGTTGTGGTAATGAAAATGTATTTGGAAATATTATCTGAATTGTTCCATCAACAGGGATTGGGTTTTGGAGATTACTAAGGATGAAGGCTATTGATGTTGTGGTTGTTCCAACATAAATAGCAGCGTTTACTTCAACATTTTCAATGATTCCACCTAATCGAGAGAAAAGTCAAAGAAAAAGCTTTTTTTTGTTTACCTTGAGCCAAGGTTAAGACGAAGAGCCAAATAAATATGAGTTGAAGTTTCATGGAGTTAAAGTCAAAAGTTATTTGATGAATTATATAAGAAGGGTTCTCATGTTGAAGTATAAATTAGATTGGATAGTATCTTTTGCTCAAAAAATTTTTCTTGCTGAATTTTCATTATTTCAGTTTAATAAATTCACATTTTCTGATACTTTAATTTTCCAGTCACACATTTTTTAAAAGATGATTGAGAGCAAAATTTTTTCAGCCGAGAGGAGATTCAAGTTTTTAAAAAAATTTTTCTTGGCCGATTACTTTTAGATCTGAGAATTTTCAAATTTTGCATGAAGGCGAAGAATGCCATATCTTGTTTTTCATGAAAATAAATTGTTCAAAATAAAATATTTTTGGAACTAGGATTTGGTCAAGGCTTGGGGGACTTTGAGATCCACATAAAGGGAATTTTTAAAATATTTCCAAATTTTTTTCTTCGAAAATTTCTAAAAAAATTCAAATTTCAGAGAGAGAGCATGGAATTTGCAAGACTCAACAGTCTTTGAATGTAATCCTCGGCTAAGAATCAAGAATAGTCTATCTAATTGGCTATTTCTATGAAAGAAAAAATATTGATAAAATATAGAGAGCAGAGTGATATTTAACAACAGACATCCAAAAATAGTGAGAAAATGATTTTTTTCACGACCAGTAGTAGACCATTAATTCTTGTATTTTGTACATATGTAATATTATTATTTCATAAAAAAGTAAATTCATCAGCAAATTATCATTTATTTCACTATTAAAACATTATATTGAGCTAATCAGCACTAAAGAAAGAGATTTCTTCAATTGACTTTTCTCGTGCAGCTAAAAAAATTATTCAGCATTCATTATTCATTATTCTTGAATAAAATGGTACTTTTTCTAATCGATTCTGAAAAGTAATGAACCGATTTCTCAGGCTTTGATTTCCTTGGAGTATTCATAGTATGATTCCTGTTGGCACTTTTAACTTGAAAACTTATTTCGTTTGAAGTTATCCCTGCCTCTGCCTGGATATCTCTCCTCACTAAAAAATCACCAACAATTCATACCTCAAAAAACTTACATCTGAAAGAGCTGATTTCAAATATTGAGCTGTCACTCACGGTTTTTTCCTCGTTTGCTCTAGAAATGTAGGTACGCGACCTCAGATTATTTAAAGTGCTCTTATCAACCTCATTCACAGTGTTTTCAGTTACATTATTTTGACTAGTCAGTAACTTGTTCATTTCACTCATTGCCAAGTAAATCTCAAGCAAACCCAAAATCAGAGTAAAACATCCAGCTTCCAACAAAAAGGTAAATTCAGTCAAATCATCTTTGAAATTTGAAATGGCTTCAGATCCTGAAACAGCAGCAACAATCAGCATTAAAACCCCATCAAAAATCAAACCAAGAAGGAAGAAACTTTTGTCCAAATAACGATATAGACCAATTTTGTAATTAGAACATCTCATCAATATCTTTAATACCAAAGATTTGGTTTGAATTACTTTCAAGAACCTGAAAAATATCAGTTGTTGGAGAAGCATGAGAAAAATAGAGCATCCATAGAAAGTAGTGTTTGGCAGGGAAATGCTCTGAATAACAGCATTCATGAATAGCCAAACAAGAAGCAAGGGAAGGAATAGGTTCATAAGAATAGCTTGATTGACAAAGAAGCTACTCGTATTTTTTCTGAACAAACATTTCATTCCAATAGCGGCCAACAGACAGACTATAAACACCAGAGCTATTAGATATCTTTTAATAATTTCTGAACCTCGATTAGCTCCTGAAGCCTGAGAGGTTTGATCTAAAATGCAAACCCCTTCATCTTTTCGGTAATGGTCTTGGCATTTTTCACAAAAAGTGGAGTTCAAGCATTTCTCACAATTATTTAAGCTACATTTTTTGCATAGATCGTTTTCACCGAAATAAGAGTCTGGACACTTGGCCAAACAGCTGTCCTCAAATAAAAACTTCCCTTTATTGCATTCGAAGCATTTTGCAGAGTTATCTCGACAAGACTTGCAGGTACTATCACATAAAAAGCTACTCTGCAAATAATATGTGCCAAAGGAACTTGCAATATTATTCGAGTCAACAACATCCATCAAGAAATAAAAAGAAGCTTTCGTGTTATTTAAAGGGTTCTGAATTGATGATGAAATGGTAATAGAATATTCTGATCCAGCAGTTAATGCCTGACTAAACCTCGTCATCATAATCACTGTTTGGTTGGCTTCACAAGCCAAGCTGATTGATGGATAGTTTTCAATCAAACATTCTAAAACTGGAGATATAATTTTGAAGTCTGGAAGGATTTTAAGCAGTATTGAATCGGATGTTTGGATAGTTCTTTGACTTTTCAGTTTCATCCTCAGGTTGGTCATCTCTCCAACTAAAAGCGATGAAAAAGCAATTTCGAAATTTGACAAAATTAGAGCCTGTCCTGGTGATAATAGCACCTTTTCTTCAGTTAAACTCTGTTTTGCAAGGATCTTTTGGTCTTCTGACTTGAGAGAGATCTTCAGAATGTCTCCTTGGTTCAGCCAAGGACTTGTAATATTTGGGAAAATAATTTCTATAAGATCAGAATAATTGCAGCTCTTTTCAATAGGAAAGAATAACGAATTCCCTTGAAATTCTAGGTTTGTATTTTCCATTTCAGAACCTGCAATGAAAAGAGCTGGATCAGTATTCTCAGGGTTTGGAAAATTAATCTCAATTTGATCAAGTGTCTTGAGGTCAAAGGGTGTCTTGAATTGGAGAATATAATTCGTTTCAACATCAGGATCAGGAATTATGGGACTAAATGTAATTTCTCCAATTTCAGGAACCTTTTCAGACTCAAAGCATGCCGATGAGTTGTTGACTTGAGCAATTATAAAGCCTTCAAAAGTTTTCACAAGAATATCTAAGAGACATTCTTGCTCAGTTGGCCTTAAATTACTGAGACCACTTGAAATTTGGATTTCGATTGAATCTTCAGGAGATGGATTGATAAAAACAATCTGATTATTATTGGGAAGGATTAGACACTTTCCAACACATGATAATTGATTTGTGTTGATAGAAATCGAATCATCAAATGTGAATTCGATGAATGAATTATTGGGAATGTTTGTATCTGGTATCTTGAGGCGCAAATAAATACCAAATGGTGCAGATGTTTCATTGGAAAGTAATTCAAAACTTTCAATCACAATTTCTTTCGAAGTAAAGTTCACCTGAATTTGATTCAAAATGTCAACTGTATTATTGTGTATTGTCGTGGTTGTTTGAATAACAAAACTTTCATCTTCAATGGCAAATGGAGGATTTGTAACCTAAAAAGTAAATCACTAATTTACGAAATGAGAATACGTTGTTTAATCTGAAGCTGATTTTTTCAGTCTCATCAGATAAAAGAAAAGCACCAATGATCTTTACTGTATTTTCTGAAAAAGAGCAAATAGCATTTGAGTTTATATTTTCCAAAAACTCACAAGAAATATTATTATTATCTTCAAATTTTGGATAAGCACTTGGAAAAATAATCTCAATGTTTCCTTGATTTACGTTTGTTTGAAGAAAGAAGGAGATTTGGTAATTTGATAATGCGTCAATCGTGTTATTGGAGGCAATAAACTCAACAAGAGTGAGGTTTCCAGGAGTATTGGTATATGGTAAATCCCATAGCTGTTGAGCGACCAAATCATCATCAAAGCTTGTAATCGAAACTCCAAAAGTTTCTTGCTCAACTACATAATCAACATTTGAGAGTCCAGAAATTTGAATTTTTATTGAATCTTCAGTATAATTCGATATGATATTTGGCAAACTCAAAATATTATGGTCCACAACTAAAAACTGGACAGTATCGAGAGAATTCGACAATTTTTCTTCAACTTGTAGAGTGTTGCTGAATAATCTGAGATCAAAACTAGGAGGGAAAATTATCTCAATTGTATCATTTGGGTTGAAGAAATTCATTGGTTGAATTTCAAAGGTGAAGTTTGTTGGTTGCCCAACTGTTTTCTCACTAGCAATGATGGTAATGGATTTTGGCCTTGAAGGCTGTAAAACTTGAAGTGTAGCGTTTGTTTCTTGAAAAGCAAAGCCACCAAATTGAGACTCCAAGTAGATTTCAAAGCCTGTTAGTTCTGAAAGAGAATAGGGATTCAAAATATTTGAAATCTCAACGACAAGCTGAGAATAGCTAGAATCCTTAAAAGCATTTGTTATTGTAATTTGATTTTGTGACACAGAAAAGCGGAGTCTTTTATTGCCATCCTAGGATGATAATTAGTTATCAAACACTCATTCACAAATAATTTACTTCTCCTTTTCTTGTACATGAAATGAGGTTATTATAAATTATATTCCTTTGCAAACTCAGAGGGGCTTCGGGATTTATCAATGGAAGTTTCACAATCAAAGTAGCATTTGGAGTTAAGTAGTCAATAAGTGACATGTTTATCACCAAAGTAGAAACCACACTTGTTAAAGGATTTGATGATGATAATCCCAAACCTACTGATGTTAAGAGGAAAATTCGGTTCATCGAGACTTACTGATAAAATTTGATGGTGCGATAGAGATTGGAATTGAGTTGTTCGAATCAATAAGACTTCCATTTGCTTGAAAAGTTGAAAGTTGAATAAATCCAGTCTGGTTTGTCAAAGGAGTAATCCCTTGTTTATCTTCATCCTCTTGAAAAATGACAAAAGAAATTTTAGTTTGGGAATAAGGAGCTCCATTAGTGATTGTAAGGGTATTGTCACTGATGCTGAGTATTGGTGTTGTCTTGGATCCAAGTCCTTGGAAAGGTATGATATTTAGACTCCCAGGGACTAAAAATGTGCTTGGAAAAATAATCTTGAGTCCCCCGTCAGAGGGAATTGAAGATGGTAAGTTATAAATGTTAAAGTTGTATTCAATCAACGAGAATCCAACTGTATTTGGAGTAGCTGATATCACAACTTGGGGAATGGTCCCACCTTGTGAAAGATGTAAATGATAAAATCTCTGAGAAAACTTACCAAGTGACAGAGTAAAAAGGAGGAGAAAAATGAGAATTTTAAACATTTTTTATTTGGTATTATTTGCGATGATTGAGATCTGGAATTTATAGGGCTCGGCATCTTGAGTTTTTACAGTTTGTATCTTTTGCTAAATTGTCCTTTTTCGGCAAGTTTTAAATATTTGATGCGTTTATAAAGTATCAAACAACAAATAAATTTGGAATTCATAGGGATTAGTTTTTCTCCTGAGGAAAATATCCTACATCGGTGAAACACTCTGGAAACGTGGCAAGAATTTTTTTTTTAATTTCCTCTTCATCAAATCAAAAGGTCAAAAGATCAACTTTCATCCTGGGTTCATTCGTTGGTTCGTTCAGAACCTCACACCGTGCACAATGAGATCGACAGGAATCAAAGGATAAATGAAAAAAATTTGGAAGACAAGAAGGAAAGGTTGAAATGGGAAACACGGGACATTGATTTGACCGCATATTTGCAATTATGATTTAATCGAATTAATCGTGAAAGCTTATTTGATAAAAACAATCAAACTATTCTGAATTGATAGTTATAAAGACTAATCAATTAAGCAACAAACTAAATTTTATACACAAATCTAGTTAAACCACAAACAGAATGGGAGGATGTCAGTCTATCTGTAGCAAAGAGCCCAAGAAAAAGGTTCCTGAACCCAGTTCTAGCAACAATCCAGAAAATGCAGAAGAGGAAGGACAGGTTTCCGAATTTCCGTATTAATACCCAACTCAACTCTACTACTTAGATGGAGGACATAGATGACGGCGTTTTGGTCGAGAAAAATAGAGATAATTATTTCAACAAGGAGGATTTCGAAAAAATCACAAAAAAATTCCCCAGTTATAAAGAAATGTCTCAAAGTTTAGTTATTTCTAAGGTCCGGCCGAAAAACAAAAAAATCAAGTAAGAACTCTCACCAGGCAACCAAAAATCTCTAACTCTCTTCAAAGATGGAAAGAAGGTGATATTATTGGAAATGGGTCTTTTGGAAAAGTTATAATGGGCTTGAACTTGCAAACAGGATCTATTATGGCAGTCAAGCAGGTTCAAATTGGAACGTCCAACACTACAGCTCAGCAACAGGTTGCCTCTCGACTGGAAAATCTTCTAACTTGAAAATAGAGAATAAAAGACCTTGAAATGGAAATTGAACTCCTCAGTCAATTCTCACATAAAAACATCGTCAGCTACTATGGCTCTCAAAGGACCAAAACCAGTTTCAACATTTTCCTGGAATATATCTCTGGTAATTTTTTCCCCGATTCTTGAGCTAGGCTAACCTGAAAACCAGGTGGAACCATTGCGTCTCTTGTTGAAAAATATGGTCCACTTCCTGAAACTCTTATGAGAGTTTATACACGACAAATTCTTGAAGGGTTAGAATATCTCCATGTTAGAAATACAGTCCATCGTGATATCAAAGGTGCAAATGTCTTGGTAGATAATAGCGGGATCTGCAAACTTGCTGATTTCGGAACAGCTAAAAGAATCTCTTCCATCGTTGAAGGAGAAACTAAATATATGCCTTCAATTAGAGGCACTGTAAATTGGATGGCTCCTGAAGTTATTCGCCAAACAAACCTTGGAAGGTAAGCTTGAGTTTGCTTGAATCTTTTTTAACAATTCTCCCGAAAAGATATTCTGATATTTGGAGTGTTGGATGTACAGTGTTAGAAATGGCTACGGGAAAAATTCCTTGGTCAAATCTTATGAAACCCGGTGCAACCCCAGTTGCTGCTTTATATCAAATTGCTAGTGCTAAAAGTCATCCTCCAATCCCTGATACTCTCTCTTCTGATGCTATCGATTTCCTTAAACAATGTTTCAAGTATCAATCTCGGGGAATAAACCTCTCTCTAACTACTAATTAGGATAAACCCTGCAGAGAGATCGAACGTTATTACGTTGCTTAATCATAAATTTATTGCTGGAGTTGAAGTCCCAGAAAAGCCAATTTCCTTAGGAGGCGGAGAAAAGCTCGAAATTCTCAAAAAGCAAGCTCAAACCCCTTCTTCTGCAAGGAATAGAAAACCAGAATCTATCCACCTAAAAACTCCTGAAAATCCCCTCGAATTGTAAAAAATATTTTTTTGTTTCTGAATTCCAACTCATATCATCTAGATCGAAAAATAAATCGTCGTATTCGAGACATCATAGAAATTCGAATAGTGGCCTTGCTCATTCAGACAATGCTGAAAGCATGCAGACCTTTGAAAATAACGAGAATGCAGTCAAGGGATTGAGCAATATTATTCCAGAAGATGAGGAGAAAAAAAGTAATCATTTGAGAATCAGTTCTAGACATGAAGATTTTGATGGCAACAGACTCAAAACAGAAGACATGGATCCCCAAAGGACCAAATTAAAATCCTTAGCTGATATCTATGGTGGTTCGGCTAATAAAGTTCCAAGCAAGCAAGAAGTTACCAATGATGATAAATATAAAGCAGAAAGAAACGGTTCTAGTCCTGACCCTCTTGCCTCAACCTATGAAACCACTTACCAAGCTCACAATAAACACTCTAAAGTATCCCTCACAACAAACAAACTCTTGCCTGTCCAAGATGGAGAAACTACCCAAAGAGGAGAGCAGGCTCTCAATTCAAGAAGGAGATCAAAGTTGAGACCCCTCGGACATACAAGCTCACGCCAAACAATCCATTCTCAAAATGATGATGAAGACTTGGACAGCATAAATGCCTCTGCATTAGGAAATGCCCTCCGAAGAGCCAGTAAGCAAAATGAGTTGAATAATCTCCAGATGCATGAAAGAAGAAAAAGTCATTTTGGTGAAGCTGCTGATATCAACAATATTCTCGTGAATCCAGCAATTGATGATAATTATAATAATATTCTTATCAATCCGCCTCCTGTCGAGGAAGAAGAACAAAAGAATAATCCCAAAACTGAGGAAATGCTTTCCCCTAAAGATAGAGTTCTCACTTATCGACAAACTTTGGGTCAGAGCTTGAAGATGGAAAGTCCTGGAGGTGTTATGGGTAAGGGAGACGACTTTGATGACGAGCACCCTGAAAGTGATGAAGAAAATGGAAATGTCAATGAAAATGACCAAACTGCTACTCCCGTATATCAATATGAACAACAATCTATGAGCAGCGCCACCAAACTTGGAACGCTTGCGGATCCAATGACTCTCAGCCAAGCTCAGAAAAATATTCAAAACGGAGACAGTTTCAAAAGATTTTTCAGTATTAATCAATACGGCTCCAATAAAGTTCGAGACCTTCCTTTTAATGAAGTGCCTAGCGCAGGATTCGAGGAAATGCAACTTGAAGAAGGCGGCAACCAGATGGATACTTTGGATGTTGCAAGGCCCTCATTCCATCACAGGGACAATGCTAACATTAATGCAATCACAGAAGAAGACTCTGGATACGTTGACCAGAAAAGAAGCAAGAATCAGCTCGGAGACACCTTCAGATCCTCAGAAAACGTTGCTGATGAAAACAATCAAGCTGATAATGATTCATCCCTTTCAATGAATGAACAAGGACACGTTCATGAAGAGAAAGAAGACAATCCTATGCACAAGTACTACAGAAAAGGGCTCACAAGCGCCAGACAGAAACCTACTGAAGGTTTTACTCTTACTGAAAGTACCAAAATTCAACAAAGTCATCGCTAGAAATTTTTTGTCCGTCCAAGTCTGAGATATAATGTAATTAGTTTGTTATATTAAATGATTTCTTGACATTTTTCATTGTAATCAAGTAGTTTTTTTAATTGTCTGTATTATTCTTATCATTCGCATTCACATTCACTTCTTCTAAAAGAAAAAAAAAGAAAATTATTTTTAGTGAATCCTTTTCTTAAATTTCTTCAAACATAATTCTCTCTTTCATACGAAATCATTACAAAACACTCTTATGAATTTTTGATTTTATCAGCAGTGGGTTTTCTGTCGATTTTGCAGGTAGCAAGGACTTCAGGGTTATTCAAGAAAGATGGTTGACCAGTGAAAGCCAAAAGTCTTTGCCATCCTCTATCCATTGGTGGAATGGTTCTCTTACCACTGGTGATATCAGTCAGAGGAATATAGCATGTTCTTTCGCAAACTGTGCCCACTGTGAATCCTGTCCATCCTGACATAGCACCATGAACCGCATTTTGAGCGAGAGTTCCGCAGATTTGCTTATCGAATGAATTGGCTGGGACTGTTCTAATCATGTATGTAGGATCAATGTATTTCAAAGTAAGTTCCATCTTAGCTTCCTTGAAAGATTCTGTGATTCTATCCTTCAAATACTTGCCAACATCTGGTAATTTAGGATTTCCTGATGCATCTGTTCCTTCAGATGCAAGATTTGCATCTCTAATTGAAAAACCTAATCGGAAGAGGAATAATTACTCACAGCAAATCTCTATAATATTACCTGCACCTTCGGCGGCAACGATGACACAGTAGCCCTTACTTTGGACTCTTCTCTTCACATAACTCAAAAGACCATCAGGCCCATCCATTTCGAATGGGAATTCAGGAATCAAACAAATATCCACATCTCTATTAGCAAGAGCAGCATACATTGCAATGAAACCAGCACTTCTTCCCATTAACTTAACAAGACCAATACCATTCTCAGCTGCAGTAGCTTCAACATGTGCTGAATCAATGGCCTTTGTTGCTTCTTCGACAGCAGTATCGACACCGAAAGATTTATCAATAACAAGGATATCGTTATCGATAGTTTTGGGGATACCAACAACGGAAATTTGCAACTTTCTAGCAGCAATTTCTTTGTATAACTCGTAAATACCTCTATGAGTACCATCACCACCGATCAAATAAATCTATTTGTATGGTTTTTAATAATATGGTTCACCCAAACAGGTTACTTGATTTATTCCTTTTTCGAGGATTTTGTTCATAATTTTTTCGATATCGAAACCACCTCTTGAAGAACCAAGGATAGTACCGCCTAAATTATGAATATTCTTGACAGATTCAGGAGAAAGTTCAAGCCAGTCATAAGTGTAAAATCCTTTGTAGCCGTATTTGATTCCATAGATTGATCTGACCTTATAATTGTACCATAAACTGTTGAAGAGCTCTCTAATAACGACATTCAATCCAGGGCATAAACCTCCGCAAGTCACGATACAAGCCTTCACTTCTTCAGGGTGGAAAAATATGTGATTTCTTGGTCCAGCCTTCAAGTATTTCTTTGTTGATTGAATTGGGTTCTTGGGTCCAAACACAGCATGAGCTTTTGAAATGTTATTATCGGAAATTAGGGGAAAATTATACATAAAACGTAAGAGTTTGAGCACACAAAAGATTCCTCCTATTATTAATGAAATGAGCCAAAGAAGCAAAAAACGCTTTACAGGCAAGAAACCTTCACCACCAAACACACTTCTGTATTTTGAGTCACCAAGCAAAGGACTCAGGATCTTTGGGAAATCATAGAGTTCAAGCAAGGTTGCAAGATGAGGGATTTTTTGAATTTCACTTGTTGGTCCTTCAAGGAACTTTAATTCTTCCAAAAGTCTAAAATCATCATCAAAAAGCTGTTTCTTTTGTGAATTTCTTACTCATTTCTGTGGGCATAAGTTGCCTCAAGCTTAACTCTGTAATTTCTTGCTATATTGACACAGATTAAAACTAATTCCTTGAAAAACTCTTACCTTCTCTATCGAGATCCACCGTGTTTTTTCTCATCAACCTTGGAGGGCCAGCCAAATCATCCTCAGTTTCTTTCTGCTCTTCTTTCTTGGGACTAGAAGTACTGTTTCCCTTCTTGGTTTTTGTTTGATTTTTGAGGAGTTGATTGACACCTAGACTTGCAGCAATGGTGAGACCTCCAAATACTGCCAATTGTGAAGGTGTCAAGCCCAAGATGCCTACAAACCACTGTAAAAATGCCAAATTTTTGCTAAATATCAACCATGATCTGTTTTTGAAGTCATTTCTACTAATAATGAGATATTAGGTTAAATTATATTTTAAGCTAAGTGTTATTTATAATTGTTATTATATAAAGAGTGTCCTTTTATTTTAAATCGCCTTAATTAAGGCTAGTCCTTTGGGTCAATTACATTTTTTACGACAAGGTATTAGTTACAGGAGTAGATAAGTTATTTTTTCACACACCAATATCAGAAAAATAAATAATTTTTAAAAACTTAAAAAGGGGCAGAAGTGAAAATTTTTTTCTCAACATAAAATTTTCCAGGTTCAGGTTCAGGTTCAGGTTCAGGTTCAATATGAGTCAAATAAAATATATTTGGTGGATTCATTCAGATTATTGATCAATAAAAATATGATTTTTCAAAAATTAAACTTTTTAAGATTATTAGGGGTTGCTGAAATTTTTATCTTTATTCTCATTATAATAATTCAGCAACATAATGAAAATAAACTTTATTTTTCATTAAAAACTTCTTTTTCTTTCCAACATCACAATCCTTCTTTGAGATAGAAACCAATTTTATTTCTCTTTGAATTATTCTCAATCCAATTGATTTTGAAGCGTCATAAACTCGAATCAATTTTAATCAGTTAACGAATTTCTATTCCAGATCAAGTTTCATGTGAAAGTCCACATTGAAAAATTACACTTTTATATAAAATTTCAAATTAAAAAAATATATTTTCAAAGAAAAGCTCAGTTAAAAACAAAATGGTTGATAAGCGTCCAATCGGAGTTATTTCTGGCAAAGCTGACGTAATGACAAACAAACTCTTTTCATGTATCACTAAATACTCATAGTATCTTGAGAAAAAAGTTCCTAAAAACCCCAAATATTCTCATGTTACTTCAAGTCTCAAAACTGGAACTCATGTCAATCACGTCGAAGTCATCAGTAAAAGAAAATAACTCAAACCGAAAGCTAAAATTTATCAAGGTGATTCAAATATCGCAAAGAGAAAAGGCGAACTCTTTAGAAGAATCAAACCTACAACACTTGCTGGACTTCTCAAAGTAATGAAACGCTTTGAAAAAAATTCTAACTCTTTCTTCAGGAAGAAAGGAATGGCGAAAGCATCTATAATTTAGTTGACCAAACAAATCCTGGAGAGTCTGTTTTTGGAGATGTAGTCTTTAAAGTTGTTTTCCTTTCCTAATCATCAAAAGCAAAATGATACTCACAGTGTTTACAGCGCATTCACTTCAAAAACAGGGTATACTGAAGCCAGCAAGCTTTCCTCGATTACTTCTGCTACTCAACAACTGGCCCTTGGAGTGAGTTTGTCATCACAATAGCTCTGACCTTTCATCTAGGACAATTCAGAATTCTTGTTACTTGATCTAAGAGAACCTGAAGACTACGAGTTATATCATATTAAAGAGGGTAAAATAGTGAACTATTTTTCTCCAATTAACCTACTTGTTAGCTATTAGCTATCCTGCTCCAAATTTGGGAAGAGATAAAGTCATTCCAGAACTTTTCAAATTCGTAAGGACTTTGATCCATTCGTTTTTTTTTTTAAATAACTCCTATGTAGAAAAATAAAGAAGGAAAACTTATCATCATTTATCACACAGATGAAAGAAATGGAGTTACTTATGGTAACTTGATGGCTCAAAAGAACTATGAAAATATCTATCTTTTAACAGGAGGTGAATATTCATTTTATCAACTTCAAAACTAAAAGAAATTCTCTTAGGCATTGAATCATTCTTAGAAGATTTGACCCAGTATTTAGAAGGCAAAAAAGTCCCTGCACCTTTAAAACAAGGTAACTCCATTTTAGAATTCCTTCTGTAAACTTGGAATAGAAAAGAAAAAGCAAGTTGTTTACAAGAGATCAAATTATGAAGCTGATCCAGATCGCAATACTATCAATATTCCTTCACAACATATTGAAGATGATAACAAGTCTGTTATTTCAAATAACAAGTCTGTAATTTCAAACGCCACTAAAGCCTCCGGAATGACTGGTATTTCAAAAACTACTACCAAAACTCACCAATCAAAATACACCTCCGGCACTTTTGGTAGAACTGAACGAAAACTTTAAAACTCCTCCCTTCATCCTTATAAACAATAAGCCTAATATGTATTATATATTTTATAAATATCAACTATTATTGCATTAAAGAATCAATTTTCATACTCTCTAATTAAAGGAACTTGGTTTCGATAAAAATTTGTTCATTTTCAAAAAAAGACGAAGTGCATTACAAAAGAATTTATAAAAGTAGTGAAGAATATATACAACAACAAAAAAAACTGAAATTGCATTGAGAAATAATGTTAAGCTATTTTCCCAAGATCATGTTCAATCGGCAAAATTTTGTTAACAATATAAAAAACCTAGTTCAAGTTTAATCCTAAAAATTCGTAAACTTTTTACTTGTTCTGGTTCAACTTTATTTCTTAATTTGTCATTCAGAAATTCCTCCATTCCTATTTCCGTTTTCTCGCCTTTTTTATCCTAAAAAAATTATGAATCATTCAAGCTCGCACCATTGCATACGATTTTGGTTCGAAGGAAAGAGGTAAGTTCGTCATAAGCTTTTTCACCCCATTTATTAATAAAATACTGAGATCTTTCTTTCATGAGTTGTTGTAATTGATTTCTTTTCTTATCATTCACAGCTTTGAATTTTAGTGTTTTTTTTTTTTTTACAAAATCTTTACATTTTTCATTTTTTTGAAGAATAGTGGAATAAAATTGTTTTTTTTCAAGAGCCTTAGAGAGACTTGTATAAGTTGTACTTTTTTG
>Ga0182738_1004258_pt1 | contig 15915 bp, 15 predicted proteins | sample eDN5th30CBELigMG_FD_128876 | JGI IMG/M metagenome (GOLD analysis project Ga0182738, IMG submission 128876) | Enriched Miracle-Growth compost microbial communities from Emeryville, California, USA - eDNA 5th pass 30_C BE-Lig MG (version 2)... ... | reverse complement strand
GAAAGACAAAAGCCGAGCGATTTTCAGGAATGGATACCTGAAAATCGTCGGCTTGTGTGCAAACTTTAAGTTCTCAGTGGCAAACTTTGAGTGCGGAGATGCAGACTTAATTTATTGTCTACATAGTACAAAATGGTTATTAAAAAGATTTTGATTCTTAGTTCTACAATTGAATATCTCTTATATTACAAACCATTAAACTTTCTTAGCCAACAAAAAAACCACCCTCAATATTGAAGGTGGCTTTTTTGGAGTTGCACGTAAGCGGTAGGGCTTAATAAAACCCTCATGAACCAAATCATGAGCTAACTGCTCCGCTCCTCAAACCCCATTACCATTTTATGTAGTTTACAAGCGTTTTATTCAAAGAAAAGAAAGGCTTGCCCGTGAACGTTGAACAAATGAACTATGTATAAAACGCAGGTCAACTGTTTCCATGAACTGAATCATGTGCAGAACACTGCAACGCTCCTCAATCCCTTCTGGAAATATTATACCACGACTTTTTCGCCTGTCAACTTATTCAAGGCATAATCTTTATTCCAAAACGATCAAACTTTCTTAATCCTCCATCATATCTTAATGGTCGCAGAGCTTGGTATATGTTAAATTGAGGCTGTTTGTTTCCTAAAGTATTTCTTGCAAATGGATTCGGAACAAAATCTGCAATCTGTAATCCAGCAATGTTATCTGTTTTATTCGGAAAATCAATGTCTTTAAGTAGGGTTTGCATTGCATATGGGTTAACAAACATTGAACCCATAGCTTTAATATGATTATATCTCAAACGCACTTGTTTATCTTGATGATCTCTGGATTCAAGTATAATATGACCTACTCCACCAACATTAATTAGAAATTGACAAAAATTCTCTAATACAATTTGCATTGCTGACAAATAGTAATCTGATTGAATATCTCTCTGAAAATGTTGATCTAAACTATCCCTTTGTATTACAGCACCCATTATTTTACATGGTATTACTTTGAGTAGTGCATCGAGTTGACTATACAACATTCTCGAGTATTTATTACTTCTAAATCTCAAATAGTGGGGTTTAATACTGCTCTTATTAAACATTCTATTTTGGGCTTCTCTTACTTCCTTCTCGTGCAAAATCAAGTTTGCAGGAGTCGGCAAGTCATGCCATATAAGTTTTTTAATATTATCAAGTCCTTGTTGTACTAAATGAAGATCATCTTTTTGTACAATGATACCAGCTAAACAAAAAACAGGATTAACGAATCCTGGGTTATGAGTCGTACTTTCATCTAAATACAAATAATATTCCGCCATTTTTGACATCCTTTTCAATATGTTCCTCACAATTTTCTAATTTCGCTCTTTTTACCTCATTATCCTTTATTGCGGTTCCTTCGAACGAAAAGAAACGTGGAATATTTACTATGAATATTCTTAATTACAAAAACCCCACTACAAGAGAGTTCATATCATAATCATACTTGCTATGCTATCTGAAAATTAAACGATTTCTTAAATACTTTTCAAGGACACTCCAGTCAGCTTTAGCTTCCTTGTTCAAATTAAGAACGGATATCCTTCTTCCCTTTACTAATGTTTTCTCATTAAAAGGCCTATAACCTGTAACATGCTTATATTTTTCTAACTTTTTCAAACGCTCAACCCGTTTATTCTCCCATCCTTTATCCTCATACCCTAAATCCACTTTTAACTCCAGGATCATATGTATCGTATTTTCTTTTAAGATTAATATGTCAGGTGTAATACGGTTGTTTCTACCTGGAAAAATAATTGGATAATCAATTAATATTTGATAATCTTCATGAAGTTGCGTATGTAACAATATCCCCAACTGGTTCTCAAAAACGCTGGAGTTGGAAACGCTTGTACCTCGTACAAGCCCTTTTGGATTATCAGGAAGTAGTATCCTCTCATCCTTGCGATCCACATATGCTTTAAATACTTCAAAAAAATAGTTTTATCATTGCATCATTAAATTTAATCACACACTCCTCTACTATACTCTTCTCATCTTCAGAAGAATTATTAAAACTCATAACCATAAATATCACAACCAGGTGGACCAGGTATATTCCCATTTAATAGTCTTTCCCATAGACAAATAACACCACCATGTTGTTCGGAAAGTGGTAAAGAAGAACTTTTATTTTTTATAGTAGTAGTTTCTATCGCTACAACTCCATCTCTATTAATGTCGCACTCAACTTTTAAGTGTTTAGATGCTGATTTAAGAAATTGGCTACTGGAGCTCAATTCATATAGTAATGCACTTGCAATTGAAAAAGCATCTAACCCATGTTGATTACTTAATTTCGCAGATAATTTTGTTTTAGGCTTGTATTTTCCAGCCGCAAAGCCTTCAAAAAGAAATAATCGACGCTGACAATCTGAAGTTCCCCATTTCCTTCTATCTTTTGTTGCTATACTAAGAAATTGACTTTCCTTTCCAGAAAAAAGCATCTTTCCAATTACAAATGATTTTATTGAAGGAGCGGCTCCCCCCTGATACCATTGATACTGACTATTACTCGTGCCAGCTTTCTTCTCTTGGGGAAAACGTTCCTTCATTTTATAAATCATTTCATTTTTAACGTCCTTTTCTAATAATGGCATTGGTATCCACATTGGAGCTTCAAAACCTAAAGCAACTTTGTTATTTTCGCTTTCCTGCAATAAATCGGTACACATAATATTTAAATCAGTTCCATGATTATTTAATTTACCACTTTGATCAATTTTAACCCATACTGTATTGTTGCTATTTACTGAAATGTCTATGGCATAGATATACATAAACTACCTCCAATAGTGTGCATTTATATTAATGAATGACCAACAACTTTAGAACATCTTTAAAAGTTAGTATAATTTGCTCTTCTCTCTTAGAATCTTATTTGTCACTAAATTAATCCCTTTAGTATAATTTTTCAAACTATTAATCAGATCAGTATATATTCTATCTCCCCCGTTAATGTTGTATAAAGGATACTCTGAGTGAAAGGTACAAAATGAAACATTTTCAGGTGCAAAATCACTACCTAAATAATGATCTGAAAAATTTGTTATAATAATATCGTTATATGGGGTTTGCCTTTTGCTATTAATATAGCTATCATAATCTCCTTTAATTAGATTTGATAGCTCATCAAAGTAAGTTATCTCACCTAAATGTAGATTTTCACTTGGTGGGAGGTTTGAATCAAGGAATATAATAAATGGTAATTGTGATGGTCTTTGTTTTTTTGCTTTACTGAGTAGCCCCCCCATAAAATTATCTTTTATTTCATCTACGTTTTTGCCACCTGGGGAATTTAACACTCCACGGTATTTTTTGCTTTTAGCTTCAATTCCAATTTTGTCATTAGTAACCCTGTGTATAGCAACAAATTCACAGGACTTTCCCTCAATATTACTTATTTCAGGATCATCATATTTTATCGTGAATCCAGCCCTTAGCAATAATGATGCTACAGCAATTTCATATTTAGCTCCCTGGAACTGGTCTATCAACTGCAATCTATTTCTCAGTTGGTTAGGGAAACACCTCTGAATTTGCAGACAGTAAACATCAAATGATAATTGCAATAAAGATTTTATATTACCTGTAGTAATTTTGCTAATAACTTTCGTGCCTGTAACAATATCTTTAGACTCATCTGTAATATCTCTACTATTTTTCCATTCAAAGTATTCTTCTAACCAGTGAGTCAGAATAATATTATTATTTTTAGAATTACTAACAGTTTTCATTAAATTTCTGATTAGAAAATCTACAAACGAATCTTCATCTGGATTAAAGATTTCTTTTAGATACTTTAAATTTGGATTAGATATTGGATTTAAATCAATATAAGGCTCTTCATAAGTTATATCTTCTTCAAGATAAATAATATTACCTTTCTTATTAAACATGATAACCTCCTAATATTATTACTCCAAAAAGTACGCTTTCACCATGTTAGTGTTTTCAAGAGGTAACACTTACTCCAAAAAGATCCTCTGATAAATGATTTACTTCTTTTTCCCAATATTTGATTGCTCTAACTATACTATCATTATTAGTTTGATTTATTGTCGTCCATGATATATCATTGTAGGCTTTCTCGTCAGCTTCTCTATCTCTTAAATATTCAAATAGATCACGTTCATCAGTCTCAATTATTTGCTCCAAAGTAACTGTACCTATTGTATGATATTTTTGATTATCTGATAGTGGATGTCCTTGTTCTTCTGAGTAATGTTTCACCTGATTACGAAGTCTCTCTGAATTCAAAAAATAAAACTCTTCGAGGGTAACCACGAGATAGAAAAAACGAGATATTTCTGTTGGAAGTTTTTCATGTTTTATATGTTGATCTCTAATATGTTTTTCTTTTTTATGACACTGTACAACAGCTACACAATAAGCCTTTTTCAACTCATCATGATATGTTTCAATATCAGCTTCTTTTAATTGAATTCTTGGAGCTGTAGCTTTAATTTCAACTAATACAACTTCATTTCCCTTCACCAACATAAAATCTGGTGAAGCAAATTTATCATTTCCTATACTATATTCAAATTCTCTTATAATTTCATATTTACTACTTTGCCATGATAAAACATGATAGATATAATCTTCATAAGCATATTTACCGAAGTCACTTCTGAAGTTCTGCTTATAATTAAAACAAAGCATATGATAGAAGCCAAGCGTAATTGCTTGAAATAATAATTGAGGAATAGGTAAATAAACTTTGTTACCTTCTTTAAGTAGTGGTTTCATTGTAAAAGGATTATAACTATATATAATCATTCTATCATCTGTCGTCTTTAGCTCATGATACTTGGCAATAGCTGTTTTACGATCCATTGAAAGCATATTCAACATTTCCAATACTTTATGTGAAGTAAACGTTTTTCCCTTACCTAACTCTCTTACTATTTGTTCTACTGTCAATGAGTGGTCTGTTGTATTCTTTGACAATAAAAAAAGTCCTGTAACAAAACTCACATATTCATTAAATGAGAAACCGAACAGTTCTTTGAACTTATTCTTCACTTCAAACTCTGGACTTTCATAATTATATAGGTAATTGTATCGATAGAGGTCTATTAATGGGTGCCATTGAAAGTGAAATTGCTGATGAGCCGTTCTTAATATAAACAGGTCCAACATAAAATCATCCTGAGCACTATCTCTAATATGTACAAAAGGTGGACAGTACTTTTTATAAATATTTATTATGTTTGCAAACTCTCTTGATGAAAAGGTCCTTTTCATTGTTCCTTCCCACTCAAGTATTGCTGTAGCTCTATTCGATATATATTCTAACTCAAATAAATGGACGTCTTGCCTCAAGCTATTATAGTAACGCTCATTCACAGCATGATTAAACGTTTTTTGTATGAAGTTTTTCTCACCCAAACGCTTATCTATCATATGGGAAATTTTTCTGAAAATTTCCATTTTACATTCTAATGTATATCTTCGAAGTTTGATATCCAAACCGCTTAAAACGCCAATATTTTCAATATCTCTTTGACGTTCATCCATGTAAATACCACCCCTCATTAAAAAAATTTAATACTGATATTAGTGTGTATGGAATTTTAATACTTACATAATCTTATTAATAATTGAAATTCTATAGCAAGTAGTTTTCTATGGTTGTAATATTAGCTTTCAGATAATCCTGTGAAGGTAGATGTATTGTGAAATATTATTTCAACAAATGTTTGTGTGACATTAAAGGATTTTTCTGGAAGGATATAGAGCTTGAAAATCTATTAGGTTTAGCTATTCAGTATTCATCACGACTTATAAAAAGGCATTTATAGAAAATTATATCATTTTCTCTCCTAAAAGGAATCTTTTCGCCATTATTTAAGAGCAAAACAAAAGGAGGTCCTTTTTAAAGACACTCCTCAATTAGTTAGCTATTAGATTTTCTTTTAGAGGTTATTACTTTCATATTCTCCCTGACTTTTACCGAAAGATTAACTGACCTTATCTAATTGGCAACAAAAAAATCGATTAATCTCACTGATAAAATAAAATCCACCGCATGCCAACTCAGCTTTTATATCAGTTTCTGCAATGAGGATCTCTTTTGCAACCTCCTCAAGTGATTCATACTTGCCACTACTCAACTCTGAGTTAATGAATTCAGCTTGTCTTTCACTCGAATTTCTAAAAAAGATATGACCGTACATCACACGCCTCCAATCCCAATGAATTATATTTATACTAATTATATTGGGATTGCATGGGGCTAACTACACTTGAGTAGTTTGATCTGGTTCGAGCTTAATCGCTGATGTCATTACGTCTGTCAAAAGGACACTATCTCATTTCCCGTTACGAATTCAGGACGAATACCAGCCTTTCTAAGCACTCGCCATTTTGTTATCTTCTTGCCCTCCTGCTCCATTTCTTTAATTGCCCATTTTAATTTTCGTAATCTATACTCCTCTTTGCTTTCTAACACTTCATCTAAATACTCCTTCGTTAGCGGCAATTTATCGAGATGTCGTTCCAACAAAGCCTTTCTATCTATCATATACCCAATATAACTTTTGCTAATTCGTTTTGGTTTTCCTTCGAGATATTGTATAGCGGCAACAGCTTTCTTTACCTCCCCAAGAATCTCCTGATCACGGCTATGCCAATTAGCCTTTGACGTTATAGTCGTTCTTCTTGATAGCTTAGGCGACTCCCTTTCAAGCCATAATCTATCAGCTCGATATAATCGTATATATAAGGCAGGATACAGCTTCCTAAGTTCAGTTTTTGATAAATTCGGATGGTTTACTTGAAGGTGCCTCCACTCCTTCTGATCAATTACTAATTGATTATTATCCTTCTTTCCTTCCTTACTATGTGTGGCACCAAATCCTCCATGTAAACATTTCTTTACCGTATTAGGGTCAGCATTTAGTCGTCTGCCTATCTCACGTAAACTTGCACCCGCTTCTGATAATCGTATACACTCGGCTTCCCAAATCGCTCCAAACTGCTTTACTCTTGATAATTTCATTGGATCATCGCCAGCTCTACGTGTATAAATAAATCCACATGAACAAGTAAACGTTCCGATTGGTTCCTTTGTCTTCTCACATGTGGTTAATACAACCTCTTTAATCATATTCGTTCCATAATGCTCAGCCGCTGGATTCAGGCAAGACCAAGGACCAACGCCAAAGGGTTCGTATGATTCCTTACTATAGAATAATTCCTCAACATCAGAACTGAGAAATTGTAAGAAAAGGAGATGTCGAATCGGATGAAAGCTTTTTCGATGTTTTCTGGTTATTTGCCTTAACCAGTTATCTTCTCCCTCTATACGTGACTGCATTTGTACAAGGAGTTCCTTACCAAAAAACGCAAGCATATCTTGACAAAGCTTCTCTTGACTAACTTTACTACCTTTAACATTGGCGTACCCAAGATTCTGAAGCTTGCTCATATAAAATTGCTCAAACCACTGGAATGGTCGTTTAGGGAACGAATGATTCAATAACTTATCAATATTCTTACTTATGAAACTGTGTTTCTCAATTATATCCGATGGTGTTTTCGTCATAACAGTATCCAGCCTGCAATTCTCATCGTCTGCGGCTATATATTCATGTTTGTTTGCTTGATTAATACGCACATTGCTATCTTGAAGGTTGGTTTCATGTTCAATACACACATCTACCCCAGGGATTTGATGCATTCTGTGCCAATATCCCTCACCGTACCTCCGAATATCTTCAATATAACAATTCTTACAAAAACGAATATAGGTATTCGAACGTATTGAACTCGCCATCATACCTGATCTCATGTATATATCGCTTCCGTTACCAAAAGCCATAGATTGAAATACGGTACTTGCTTGTCCTGGCGGCAAAAACGCTGAATAAAAAGGATACATGGTATGTTCCTGTATCAACCGCTCTACTGTAATATTCGATGTAATAGGCAGTCTCTCCACTAAATGCCCAATATGTGATGGTAAATCCATTGAAGCTGAAACATAGACGTTCCCAAACAAATCATGCAATATCGAACGATGATTCATTTCACCTGACCATTTCTTATATCGTGCGATTATCGAATATAATAATTCATCAGGGTATGGAGTAGGAAAAAATAACAGCATTAACAATTCACCCCGTGCTACCAAAATCATTTCGAATCATCCCTGCTTGCTTTAAAGCTTCGTACGCCGATATTCCTGACTTCTTACCTACATGAATAATCGAACGAAGATCATCGCTATCTGATTTCTGTATTACCACTTCTTTATTTGTTTCCTTTTTCGTTTTATTCTCCCGCTTCGTATCAGTATTTATTGTTAAGCGATAAGCCTCTTGAACAAGTTGATTCAAATCTGTGACAACGGGATTTTTTATTGCTTCGATTACGTACGCCATTGCTTGTTTTTCTGAGAAGCCCATAAGTTGTAGCCTGATTTTTGCTTCGTCTTTCATATTAGTAAGTTGTTGCTGTCTGTTTTTGGTTCGTTGTTTTGATTCCTTAATAAAAGTTTGTAATTGTATTTGATTTTGCTCTTTATTAATGAACTCCGTAATATCAGGCATGACGATATCATTATAATCAAGTAACTGCGATTTCCGACCACTTTTAAGTGCTTCAAGTATGGGTCTAACCATAACCAGTTGTTCTTTTGCTATTTTTCTAATGAAAGGAACTGTAATAACTTCCTTACCTGAAGAAATTGCACGACCTTGAAGAAGTATGAGCAATTTCACCAAGATATCGGGAATACCCTGTGATTCCTCATAAAGAACAGAGGATATCTCATCGGTAAGTTCAGTAGAATGCTTAACCCACTGATACTGCCATAATCCCTGTAAAAACAAATCCCAGATTTCATCCTTTTTCAATCTGTCCCAAAAGAAGTTACCATGACCACTTAAACTTCGCCTTGCTTGGCGAAATTCTGTTTGTAATAGATTCATCGATTTGGGAGTTCCCACCAAGATTACAGGGATATTAATCGTATTTATTAACGTTGTGAAGAAGTTTAATATTGCCCCTGACCCGCCACTCCCTTTTGATAAGCTTAAATGTTGCACCTCATCGATTATCAACAAACCTACCCCCAAATTTCTCAATAGATTCCCAATTATCGGAATCATGACATTAGTGGCTTTATGTCCATTACCGTATTTAAGCATGTACTCGGTTCCAAATAGGTCATCAATGGTTTGAAAAATGTGCAGACACAGAGCCTTCAGACTGGCATCATACGGAGCTTGGATAAAAAGATAAGTACATTGATATCTTGAAAAATCGGCTCCCTTGTATTTGGCATGGACAATAATTTGAGGAAACAACGCAAGAATGCGAGCAAGTGAACTTGTTTTACCTGAACCAGAAATTCCGACCAGCGTTAAAGATTTCGCCGATGAGCTTTGGTAAATAAGATTTTCTTTTTTATCCTCACCCTCGTTACCAAATAAGCTCCTCACATAACTTGGTGAAAAGGGATTGCGATCCATATACCCGCTCCGAATCATGGTAGAGATGGCATCATATAGTTGAAGATGCTCTGCAAGCGGCTGGAAGAATTGAAACAATCGTTGTAGTAAATGAATACGTAGATGCGGCTCCAATAATCGCTCATTAGGATTATAAGAGGGGTAACAAGCTAATTGTTCAATAACCTGCTGAGGCGACAGAATCTCAGGTAAAGCTTCAATAAAAGGATTGCCCTCATAATCTTTAATAATTTGTTTTTTATATTCTGAAACAACAACTGCCTCTGTCCCATTCGGAAGTCTAACGATTTCCATTGAGTCCCTCCTCCTGAATTTTCTTTAGAAGCTTCAGATGATTTAGCGTGCTACCGTTCTCCTCTTCATTCTTCTCCTCTACTATTGCAGATTGATTGAATCGTTGTACACCATCAAGAACCACACTTTCCAACTCCCGATTCCATTCATTTTCCCGCCTCCGATTTTCACGAATATCTCTCAACCTCTTTGTCTTCGATTCTGGATTTAAATCCAATTTAGTTTTTGCCACGGCTTCCTTAACAATGAAATCAATTTCTGCCGCTAACGATATTCGACTGCCTAACCCCTTATCTTTGGCTGTTAACTGATTTTGTTGTTCCATTGCAAGTAAATAACGAACCTCTTCTAATGATTTATTTTTATATCTTGCTTGCGATTCTAAGAGGTAACACACATCATATTCATTTCTCCCCAGACGTAAATAAATTTGGCTAACATTACGAGGGTCGAAACTCACATCACATTTAAAAGAACCTTTCGCTCTTGCACGCACAAAATACTTTTCCTTTAATGCTGTCTCGCAACTATAGAGCATTCCCCGCCATTTAATTCCGTTTGCAAAAACTGTTGCCTTTTCTGAAGGTAGCATATTAAATCGAAGAATATCTCGTGACACTTGACGTAGCCTGCCTGACTTATGTTTGATTCCATACTTCCACAATTCGATTGGTATCGGTTTTACGTTTTCTTCAATTTGATGAGGGGTTCTGACGTAATCTGAAAGATAATGCTGGTTATTATAATGAAGAATGAATTTTATGATAATCTTATTTATCTCTTCTAAGGTTAAGGAAGCTGTAATTCTGTTATCTCGAACCCCACGCTCTTTAGCATCTTTATAGACAGCTCCTGGTAAAGACGGAGTTGCATCATGTTGCAAGATCCCAAAATATCGCTCAACAAGTGATTTCCAATGTGGAAAAAATGGTGGTGTATTTTGAACAGCTATATTCAAATACTCAATCATTGATAATACTTTGCCAGAAATCATCTCTCCTCTGTCAGCGAGTATGTACTGTGGGAGTCCAACTGTTGGCCAATCCTCTTCTCGAATATCCACCTCATATCGCTTACAGAGGTCAACTTTAGATTCACAGGCACAGATTAGACTCATCATCGCTCCTTCCCAACTTGGCGGTGAAAGCGTAATATGAAATCCAGTAATGGCGTGACTATAGCCGCAAACAGTGAGGTAGAATGTTGGGCGTCCCAATATTTTTGATCTATCAAACGCACTGACAATCGTTACATCTAAAACTGTACTATCTATTTGATATACCGCCGCGGGGGCATCTACATCTTGTTGAGTCGAACCCAATACGGGTTTATATTGCTGATGGTACTTTCTTGAACCTTCACGAATGGTTACCTCTTTTTTTATGTCCTGCATTCTCCACTTGTTAAACCAATATCGGAATTGTCCAAATGTAGGGATAGCCTTACCTTTTTCTACAATAGGAAGCAATACACCATCAACTTCATGTTTCGATGCAAAGTATTCAGCTATCATTTGCTCGTAAGCTTTTTTTAGAGTAGGTCTTTTAGAGGAATAATAAAAATTCTCCAGCGATATACGAAATAGTCTTTTGATGTCATCCGTAATGACTAATTCTTCGTATTGCGAAGTGTAAGTCCGTTTCCTCCCTAATTTCTTTTGAATCTTCCGATCCTGTCCTGCCGCCCCACAGCGATCATAATCGGATAATAAGCTATAGTGAGTCTTCCCTCTCTTCCAATACCTTTTCAGATATCTGCTTATGGTTGATTTGTCCATTCCTAATATAACTGATGCTTCTTGAACCAATTTTCCACGTTCGTTTGAAAAAAAGATATTAGGCTCACATTCACTCGATGCAATCAATTGAATAATTCTTATAGCTTGATCCCACCGATTTTTCTCTTTCTCTGACAGTGTTTCGTGATCAATTATTCGCATCCATGGATCTGTTTTTTCTATTTCATATAGCCCTTCTCCAATACCTTCCTCGATATCTTCTACTCGTTTTATGATCGGGTACTCGTTATCGTGTATATTAGTGACAAAGCATCCCTTCCGATCTGGGCTAATCCAAACCACCCTTTCAATACGACTGGAATCATCAGCATACCGATACAATAAATTAACCGCTAATTGCACTTTCTTCTTCACCTCTTTTAATCTGGCTAAAGAGAATACCCATTTCATTTACCGTACACTCCAAATCAATCTCAGTATCCATGTTAATCGTAATATACCGTTTGGCAATTAAATAGCGAAAAACCAACAATCCTGTTCCGACCTCCAATCGGTTATATGCATCGAATGCAGTCAACACAGAGCTAATTATCCCTAAGTCATTTTGAATTAATCGTAGAAGTTGCTTCGCATACCTCTTCATTTCAGATTCATTCATTCCGTAGTCATCTATATTCAAACTTGACAGGACCCATTGGATATTTTTACTTCTCTGAACGGGTATCTCATTTGGTGTAATTATTCCAAAGTCAACGTTATGGGATTTCCACCAGCGTCGTTGAATTTCCAGTCTCTCAATAGTCGCCTTCTTGTCTAACTCCAATTCGTCCTTAAGTGTTCGAGCATATTGATACTCTTGACCGTTATCATTGACAGCAGTGACCAGAAAGGTGGTTAGCATGACATAAGGAATCTCTGAGTCTTTACCTTTCAGTCGTTTTAATAGTGGCTCATCTAATGTATCGATTATTGTCTCTGTATCAAGCAAAGGGTACTGCTCCTTGTAACTTAAAACTGATTCATCCCATTCAAGAAGGAGTGCCATAAAAAGTTGCATATCCGTAAAAAGATGAATCACACGCTTTTCCTTTTTGGAAAAGAACCGAATTGATCGACCTCTACTTGAAATGTCATTTACCATGAGCCACGGGCGATATGTCTCTTTTTCTCCCTTTCCTCGACCCTCAGCCAGGAAGCGTTGAAATTTCGCCTTTGTCCATTCTGAACTTCTTGTCACTGTTACCACCCTCAAACTTTCTAATTATTCAAAGTTGTCTTTGAGTTTCTCTTATTTATTTAATCCATCTCATCCCCTCATCGCTTAATGTAAAAATCACGAAGTTCCAAAATGTCATAAAGACTTAATTCTGATATTTCCTCATCACTCTTCCGAACATAGCCTTCTTGTATAAGTCCACTATTCAATAACTCGATAGATACCAACTCTCTCCACTTCTCATACATGCCGTCTCGTCTATTAACATCTGTCGATCTTTAACATATGCAATAGCGGCATCTATTTTATATCTCCCAAGCATATCGTCAATCAATCTCTTAACCACCAAATATGTGATATCCTTTTCCAATTTAATCACCTCTTCAAATTTGAAGTCCATCGACTGCCCGTTGTTTATCTTCAGCATTACTACTAACATAAAAACGGTATACAGTATCTATAGAGCTATGCCCACTTAATAAAGCTACTGTTTTGGGATCTACTCCACTCTTGATTAATTGCGAGCAGAAAGTATGTCGAGCTGAGTGTGGGTTTACTCTTTCTTCTAATTGAGCTTTCCTACTGTACTTGTCTAATATTTTATTAATAGCTAACCTACTCAATGGTCCTCGCTGACCGATTAGTAACTTATTAGTTTGGCCATGTGGTCTGACTTCCAGGTATTCTTTTATTGCAGTAACTGCGGCGGCATTTAAGTTAACCTTTCTGGATTTTCTTCCTTTCCCGCTTCTAATAAGTACATGACTGTAATTGTTCTTCCCATTGCGATCTGTCAAAAATAAATCTTCTAAATCAATAGAAATCATCTCAGAGCACCTAATTCCTGTCCCAAACAACAGATAGTAGATAGCAATATCACGTTTGTTGTTTTCTGACTCAATAGATCGTTTAAATCGATACAGCTCTTGTTTTTCCACAACTTTTACTTCATGATCATAATCAAGCGTATGTTTTAGCAACACCTTCTTTAATTGAATCCCCTCTTTGCAAATGCCCTGTTCAAACAAGTACCTTTGAAATAAAACAATACTCTTTAGTTTTCGATTAATGCTGGTGGCTTTTAGCTTTTTTTGAAGGTTTAAGTATTGACGGTACTCTCGAACATCAGTTTCGGTTATGGTATCAGAGTCATATCCGAGCGTATCTCTCAACCAACACTTAAATTGTTTGATATCAGTTTGATACGCCTCAATTGTGAGTGGGCTTTTTCCTTCTCGATATAATTCCTCAATAAACTGATTTAGCAAAACCTTTCACCTCCTTTAAGAATAAGTTTCTTTCAGATGTAATATGTTTCAGTTATCTCTTCATTTTTCTGTCCATAAAGATGATTTGTTAGAATTACATTATTGTGGATATTTCCCTTACAAAGTTCACTCACACTTCTAACCCCCCACTTTTCTAATTTTTCATTGTCAATCGTTCCAGTAATATTTCGATTCTCAAAGTGAAATAATATATTATTCCTATCTATGAATTCGATTTTGACTCGACTGCCTATATTCGCATAATAAAACTCCGAACAGTCGCCTATAGTTTGATTAACAATAGAGATTGATTTAATTGGCAAGAACAGCGAACTCTGTAGTAGATTGATAACCATTCTTCGAAATAAACCTGTTTCAACTTCAAAATCTAAAATAAATATTACACTCATCTTGGTATCTTCTCCTGGATCATATTTAACTACATTGCATCTGTACCTAACTTCCATGTTTGATCATCCTTTCGTTTTTAGGCAACAAAAAAAGTGCCTTGTCTTATATGCAACGAATTCACTTTTTTTTTGAATAAAAGCGAATTCGCCCCAAAGACAAGGCACTATTAAATTTATTAGCTATAACCAGATTATAGTGAAAGTCATCTTAATTGACAAGCCCTTTGCACTGTTAATATAATCTATCAACATAATTATTAGTTCTGTATAGAGTTTCGGTTTCCCCAATTTCATAAGCCCGCATTCCTTCGTTGCAGTTTCAAAAATAAGATTTAAAAAACTTGTAGCATAACTTATTTAGGTACTTTATCTTCCTACCTTGACTCTGACACTTACTTCTACCTTTTTCGTACCTCTTACTCAAATTGCCTTAAAGCAATAAAAATAACACTATGCTTCTTAGTAAACGAGGTCCGTTTTCCGAAACTGAAATGCATAATGCTAATAAGCAATCCATCTGTTGCCAACCTAAATGAAGTCGAGTATACTATCTCCAACATACGCAGGAACAAACATTCCCATTACTGTTTACGAGGCAACAGTATAAGGAAACGATTGATGAGGGGGCATTAAAGATGAATATATACGAGATTCCGTGCAATGCTGATGGAAGGAAGGTGAGGGTTTTAGATTCCAATGCAACGGGGGTTAAGCTTTATGTTAATACTCCTTGCAATTGCCCTCTTTGCTTGGATGATGACAATGACGTTAAGTTAATCGAGGGGTTTACAGAATGCGGAAATAATGAAGATGAATATTTCGAGGAACGAATATCGGATTGCTTCGAGTGATGATTAAACGAAATAATCGGACACACCTATTCATCAGAATCTGTCGCAATTGTTGTCCGATTGCTGACGGAGTTGTGTCCAAAGACTGATCATCAACTCTGTTCCCCAGCTCACTCATCTATATATGGTAAAATTTGTTTTGCATAGATAAATAACTATAAGTTACTGTAAAATTTTCTGTTGTTTGATCGCAATCATCTTTGCAACCATCTATTGTATGTTACTCGAAACTCCTTTTTCGTCCTTGGTATAATTGCAAACATCTTGATTTTTGTATTGCAACCATCTTACGTCCTTGGTTTCAATAAACGCCTACGCTTACCAAATTCTTAATGATTGTTAGCAACTATCTTTAGGGTTGGCAGTTTACTGGTGGTATTCTGAAATCAATAATAATGTTTAATACATCTTCATTATATACAGTATGCTTCATGATTTATTCAAAACTGCGATAGCTTACGCTATGAAAACATTACATCATATCTGATTTAGCAACCATATTGAAGAGTTACATTCAATGGTGTAACTGCTAAACTAGAATTAGCAGATTCCGCTAAATAAGATTGATCAATATTAACCATACCTTCCCATTTAAGTTATCATAGAGTTGGTAATTTAAACAACACGGGAGGACGGTAT
>Ga0182738_1004256_pt1 | contig 15915 bp, 19 predicted proteins | sample eDN5th30CBELigMG_FD_128876 | JGI IMG/M metagenome (GOLD analysis project Ga0182738, IMG submission 128876) | Enriched Miracle-Growth compost microbial communities from Emeryville, California, USA - eDNA 5th pass 30_C BE-Lig MG (version 2)... ... | reverse complement strand
GCAGCGATGCCGTCTCGTTCGAAGCACGCAACACAGCCGTCCGCGACCGAAGATCGGTCGTCCAGAACCACAAACATTGATGTCCCCCGCCCCGCCAAGTGATGTTCTCTTGTCCACCGAAATACAGTGATTCATGAGCATTATTAACAACTATTTCACAGTTGCGTGGGGCCGAATCAACACGCCAACTCAAGCTGAATTCGTCGGAATGCATCTACACACCCATTAGATCCAGCGCGTTATTTAGGCTCGCTCGGATTATGCGCAGCGGCAGGAATAGAGATGCGAACGACGATCGATTTGTTTATTGCCAATCATTTAATTTTACTCAGTAATTTTGCTCGAATTGAATAGAGGTATCGTAAGTTTATTGGGCTCTAATCGGCGGCTCCGAACTCGCCCTTCAGCGCGCGATTTCGCATCATTATATTCCCTGCGCTGACGGATCTTCGCACGATGAGACAAACAAAAACGCGCAAGTTCCAGTCGGAGCCATTGCGTCGGGATGTCGTTCCGGCGGAAGATATTCAGCCCGGCGACCGCCGGCAGGATTTCCGGCATTCGGCCAATCAATACGTCGCCATGACGTTTCGAAATACGACGCGGATTTGCGACCTCGTCGATTTGTGCGAGACGGGCGCCAAGTTGACCATCCTCGATGGAGCTGTTCCGAACGTCGATGAGCAGCTCATCGTGACGCTTTTCGACGGTACAACGATCGGCGCCCGCGTGACGTGGGTCGGAGAGCGGCACATCGGCATCGCGTTCGTCGATCCTGTAACCAATGTAGATGATCGTCTGGATTTCGAGGACCTGGGCAGCGCGTATTTCGGACGTGCGGTATCACTGCAAAAATCGGCCCGGCGGTCGTAACCGGCAAGTCGGGATGCAAGCGTTCGGCAAGGCGCGGCTGCTAAAGACAACAGGCCCAGCCCTTTCTTAACGCGCGATTGACACAGGATGCGCCTTCGGACGCCATTACCTTCGAGCTTCGAAACGCTCATTTCGGATTTGCTGGAAACCGCGGACGACACCGAAGGTCCGCGGCCATCGCATCCGTTCTCGATCAACAGTCTCGAAGCCGCATGGGAAGCCGCGGCAAGTGCCCGCTCCATGCCGGACAGCAAAAGCGGCGCTGACACCACGCCGTGGCGCGCGCACTATGGCGACAGCGGTAACGACGCCGCGGACGACGGCTTGTTCGACCCACACAAAATCATTAGCGAGCTCGGGCTTCATTCCGGGGCATCGGAAGCGGAAATCGTAATACTTCGGCGAGAATTCGCGCTCAGAAATCATCCAGACCGGGTACCGGCGGAGCTTCGGGATGTGGCGACCCGGCGCATGATGATCGCCAACGATCTCATGGACCAGCACATTGCGCGCTTGCGGCGATCGACGGACTGATCGCAAAATTCAAAATCGATAAAATTCGAAATTCTCCGTTCGCGAACTTGCGACGTTTATTCGGTATTCTGCGATCGTGCCGGGAGACGGCCGTGTCATGCGTTTACGGGGATTGGAATGAGCGACTTTGATTTCGACGTGCAGATGCTTCGCGCGCGTATGGCCGGTATCGGCGAATCCCTGGACGGCGCCTGGTCGGATAAACTGCGCGATCATCTTCATCTCGATCGCGGAAGCAAGGAATGCGCTTATTGGCATTCCGGTTATCATCAGGCGCTTGCCGATCTTCTTTGCCTGATGGAGGGCTCGCAGCCTATCGTCGGCAGCTCGGACATGTCCAATCGGTACCGTGCGGCCGGCTAGGGTGAAGAAAATTACCCATCGGCAAGAACTGGTGAAACATCTCGCATTCTTTTTCGAATGCTTGCCGCTGCTGAGTGAAGTGTTTGAACTTGAACTGCGGCGCCGTGCCGATACGCTCTTTCAACGCTGACTTCAGGTTTTCGCCGGCGCTGCCGACGAACGTTATCGAGAACCGTCCAAGCTGATCGATGAAGCCCAAGGCATAGGCGCCTGGGCAATCATCGACGAGTTCCTCATCGATCGCATCGGCGGTCAACGTAAAGGGGCCACGCAGTCCCGTTCCAACAAGTTCCTGTTGCGCCATTTCAATAGGCCCTAAATGTAGATTGCATCCGACTGGCGTCGACCGGCGACATCGGACGCCGGCGCGCCTTTCCTGCCATCATCGCGAGACTGCTGTTGCTGCGACTGGTCCGGCATGGCGCCGTCGCGGCGGCCCATATTGCCGTCCTGCCGTCCTGAGAAATTGCCCCGCGCCTGGCTGCCGTCCTGGAACGACGATCCATTGCCGTTCGATGAATTGTTCAAGTTGGCGTTGTTACTGGCCGACGCGTCAGCGATCTTCATGCTCTTCACGTCGTAGCCCGCATCGCGCAAACTCTGCTCCAGGCCCTTGCGATCGGAATCGAGCAACTTGGCGGTGGAGGCTTTCGATGCCTCGGCATCGATATCGAGCGCGTTCGATTTAAGACTAAGCCTCAACCTCACGGTCCCGAGGTCCGGCGGCGACAGCGTTATGTCGATCGTCCTGAGAACCTGATTGGCGACCGGCGGGCGGTCCGGCGTCAATTGGGCCGTACCGGCTGCGCGCGAACCGAGGTCCATATCGGCGAGGGCTTTGACGATCCCTGTGCGGACTTGCTGTGTCGTGCCCTGAGCGGTCGGTGGCGCGTCCGGAACGTCGAATGATGCGCGGTCAGAGGACGAGGCGACGGGCGCATCGGCCACCTTTCGCTGGCTCGGATTTCCAGCCAACATTTGATCACGGCTGTTCCTGCCATTCGGCTGGCGACCGTCCAAGGCTTGGCGCTGTGCGGCGTCTCCCGACGGGATCGCTTGCGCCGTTTGCGCCGGCTGTGACGGGAGTACGTCGGAAGCCAGCTTCCCATCACCCTTATTCGGGCTCGCCGCCAGCACCTGCGCCGCATTCAACGTCGTGCTTGAAGCGCCTTGGACGCCTTTGTCGTGCAATGTTTCGGTGACTCGCGCGGCAGCCGTGTTCGCCGCATTTTCGAACAACCAATGCGACTGACGCGCATTTACCGTGGCCTGCACCGCCTCGGGTTTATCAAATGCCGCATTGTCCTGGCCGCCCTCTTGGACCTTCTGAGCCAAGAGGAGCCGCTGCCTGGCTCCGAGCAACGCTTCGACGCTTTGCTGTTTCAGCAAGCTGCCGGGCAGGACCACGGACTTCGTATCGGCTGGCGTCGTGGCCGCGCCCTTGCCGGCAACGGTTTTGGCGTCGCCCTCCGTCTGACGGTCGGCGTTATCAGCGCTCCATGCCGGCGACAAAGCCATCGTTGCCGCCACTTGGACCGGCTTGTCGGATGACCCTTTCGTTGTGAGCTTATCGATCGTTTCCTCGAAGGATTGATCCTTGTCGTCCTTCTTTTTTCCGTCGTCGTCCGACCCGTGCTCTGTTTTCCCGGCCCTGTGGACCGTTCGACGCTTCACGGGCGCATCATCGCTCTTCGTACCTGAGACGGAGCTATCGTCTTGCCGGTCGTCGGAATTTTTCGTGGTGTCCGACTGACGCCCGTTGTCGGCGTTGACCTTTTTCACCTGCGCACCGGGCTTCGACGTGGCCGCACCGGCGATCGAGTCGATCACGCTTGGGCGCTGAGGAGCCCCACCTACCGCATCTGTCATTCGTCGTTCCCCGAAATGAGCATGTCTGCTTTTTTCAGCGCGGCGTCGGCCGTTTCGATCGCACTTGCGACGCGCCCCGGCAACGCAGGTTTGTTCAATTCTTTTTGGCTTACGATCGGTGACTTTGCCGGAATCGCGTTGCCGATCCTGTCGCCAGAGACGGTCCGCGCGATATATCCGGCGACTTCGTGGAACTGGGCATCGTCGTCGGAGAGGCGATCACGGGTGATCTCACTCAACGCCTGCAGGGCTTCGGTGGCATGCAGCGTCGGCGCCTCGGCAGCAGCCTTATAGAGCCGTGCTTTCCGGCGTTCTTCGCTGGCTTGCGATGCAACCGCCAAGACCTCATTTGCCGCGGCTTTGGCGAGAGCAATCCGCCCTCGTGCGAGCGTCTCGGCAGCAAGATCCAGAAACAGATGTGTTTTGACTTTCGGATCGGCGGATTCCGTCTCTGAAACCAGTTCGGCGACGACGTCCGCATTGGCGAGATCGGCGCTCTCGGCCACAACACTTGCAAAATTTCGAAACAGCTTTGCGGCGTAGATCGATTTGCCGAAGCGCCGGACGTAATCGGACATCAGCATCATGGCGCGACGCGACTGCCCCGCTTTAATAAGAATCGGGATTTCGCGCCGCACGGCCGCTTCCTCGATCGCGGTATGTGGCAACACCAATCGTGCATCATCCAAGAGCGCGATCGCCTTGGCATCGTCTTGACCGATATACAGCGAGGCTTGGGCCAAAGCGAATGGTCCGACGAGCCCGACATCGAGCGAACGGGGGTCAATTTCGCCCAGCAACTCCTGTGCTTCGCTGACTTGCCCTCCGGCAAATTGAATGATGCCGCGCGCCAGCGAGCGATCGGCCTCCGATAGCGTCTCATCCTTCGTCAAGCTTGCGAGCGCGCGATAGTCGCCGCCGCTCAACACATAGATGAACGCCGCTCGAACGTTGGCGTAATCACTCCAATCCTGCTTTTCGAAGCTCCGCAGGACACGAGATATTCGTTGCAGTAGCTGACGCTGCTCAACCAATGCGCCGTGGTCGCCATAAATAATTCTGTCCTGGACGCCGCCGAGTTTCTGGACGAGTTGCAGGAGATCTTCTCCGTCACTCGTCGTTTTGTCTCCCGCCTTCGTCACAACAGCGGCTTTGTGATGAGAGGCTGTCGCAGCCGCATCGGAATGCGCGAAGAAATGCGGCTTCAAATAGACGTAGGCGCCGCCTCCCAGGCCGCCCAGCAGCAGAACGATGGCGGCGATCAGCGCAATCCGTTTCATTTCTGATCCTCTTTAATGAGGATATCGATACGGCGATTTTGGGCGGCCGTCGTATCGGATGGAACTTTGGGATCGCGATCGGCGCGGCCTTCGATTGCGGTGAAGCGAGCCTCCGGGAGGCCGCCGTGGCGCAGCATATAATAAGCCATCTGCGCCCGCGCCGCTGAAAGCCGCCAGTTATCGTAGCCACGGCCTTTATAGGCGCGGCTGTCCGTGTGCCCACGGATGACGATGTCTCCCGGCTCGCCCTTCAGCACGTCGCCGATTTTGTCCATGACCAGCACCAACTCCGGACTTGGCTTAGCCGAGCCGATGTCGAACATTCCGAAATTCGCATCATCAAGAAGACTGACGAGCATGCCCTCGGATGTCGCCGTGACCTCGACGTTGGGCAGCATTGTCTTGAGCTCTGCGAGAGCCTTGCCAATATCCGTCTGCAAGGTCTTGGCTTTGGCGTCGGCAAGCTCTTGCTTGCTCGTTTCGGGAACGGCCGGCTTTGCTTGCGTTTCGTTCGGAGCTTTTTGGACAGCCGGGCCGGACGGTTGCTCTTGGGCTCCGACCGCGGCGACTGCCGCAGGCTTTTCGTCGGGGCCAGTGAGCGTCCGGGCCGCAGGTTTTTCATCCTTGCCCGTCAGTTGACGCGCGCCCTGCGTGACGTCCTTGCCTGCGCTGCCCACCGGCGGCGTGACCGTTTTCAGAATTTTCGTCTCGGCAGCCGGTGCAATGGGCTCCGGTTGGGCGGCGGGTTGTTTGGTGTACTGCGATTTCCCGGCCTGCCTGTTGACGCGATCGAATGGGTCGCTGATGTTACCTTCGGCGGGTGCACCGGCCATCGCTTGCTTGGCCTGCGCCTCCTTTTCGAGGTCATTCAACAGCTGGCCGGGATTCTCGAAGAGCGCCGCTTCTTTTTGCGCTTCGTTCCCGCCCGCGGCACCGGCGCCGCCACCCGTCTTCGTCTGCTTCGCCGCGGCACCTTCTTTTTTCTTGCCCGCTTTTTTTGAGTTGTCTTCTTTGCTGATCTTTTCCCTGGCGTCGGCTTCGGTCAGATCGTCAAGGCCCTTCGGCAGCATGTTGCGATCGGTGAGGCGGATTGGATTGAAGTAGGCCGCGACCTGCACGATGGTCTTTTTATCGGCCGCATTGATGAGCCACATGACGAGAAAGAACGCCATCATGGCGGTCATGAAGTCAGCGTATGCAATTTTCCAGACACCTCCGTGATGCCCTTCTTCCGTATTGCGCCGCCGCCGTACGATGACCAAAGGCTGGGAGGAGACGTCTTCCTGGCCGTTACTCATTGTGTCAGTGCCTCAAGCTCGGCCACCCAAGTGGAAATGTTCGCATCGATCTCGGTGTCTTCGATGTGGGCGCGAATGTCAGACGTGGCGCTTTCGGAATAGCCGATCTGAAATCCTTCAGCCGGCAGCCGGTCGCGAAGATGAGCCAAGACGTCGGCGGGAGCTTCGATATGAACCTTCGCACCTCCGCCGAGGGCTTTGCCGATGGCACTTTCCAGACCCTGCATCGCGCGCACGCGGAGTCGCTCGACGAGCCAAGGACGAAGATATTCCGCGACGCGTTCGGCAACCGCTCGCTCGATTTGCGATACCGCCGTGTCGAGGCGTGTGGCGAGAACTTCGGCGCAATCACGCTCGAAAGCCTGCCGTTCGGCGTTCAGCTTTTCCGCGTGCAACGCATCGCTTTCAGCAAGCCGCAGTTCGGCGTCAGCCTGGGCTTCCGCGCGTCCCTCGGACAGACCCTGCTGATAGCCGTCGTCGAAGGCGCTCTTCAGCTGCACCTCGGGATCGGGCTGTTTGAATTCGGATTTCTCGCGGCCGAAGTCAGACAGCAGAGAAAAGGCCGAACTGTGCGCCCTGGCCATCATCCGTTTTTAACCCAGTGCTTCATGATCGCCGTCGCCTGCTCTTCATCGCGGGCGATGATGGCGCCGAGTTTCTCGACAGGTCCGAATGCCAGCGAACGGCCAAGAGACATCCCGTCGCCTGCAAATCCCGACGAGCCGAAGTCCGCCGTATCGAAGGGATTGGCTCCAGGCTCCAGAAGCGGAGACGACATCTCAGGCATATCGAGAGGTACGGTCGCACCTTCCGCCAAATTCGGAACAGCCAGCGTTGCCATCGAGCCATCGCCCAATGCCGCGGTTCCGCTGCCCGACAGCAACGTCCGCATCGCCGGCCGGAATCCGGCCATGATGACGATGGCGACGACAAGCAGGATGGTGATGGATTTAATGGCGGTGCCTGCGAGGGTCATCAGCATGGTCGTCCATTCGACGCCGGACTCCGATCCTCCGCCGAGCGGAGACGTTGCAAAATCGACGGCGGCGACGCTGATATGATCGCCGCGCTTGGTGTCGAGACCGGCGGCGGAAAGTGCAACCTTCTGAATCTCGGCAACCTGCCTGTCGATGTCCTCGCTCTTGGCGTCCTTGCCGATAATTTCCTGAAGGCGCTTTTTATTGACGACGACGGCGAGCGATATGTTGTCGATCTTGTAGCCTTCGCTGGTCGTCGAAGCCGACGTCGAACTGATCTCGTAGTTCGTCGTCTCTTCCTTGCGATCCTGAGCGCGTTTTTTCTCACCCTTGCCGGGTTGGGCGGCTTCGTTGGGAATGTTCTGATCGACGCTGACTTCGGTTTTTCCGGAGCCGTCGGTGGAGCTTTGCGCTTCCTTGATAACGCGAATCGAGCGTTCGACTTTGGAATCGGGATCGAACTTCGTTTCGCTGCTTTTGTGCTTGTCGATATTCAATCGCGCCATCGCGCTGACTTCGAAATTATCCAAGCCGAGATACGGCGAGAGGGCGCGACGTACGCTGTCGCGCACCTGTTTGGAGACGGTGCGTTCGAGATCGAGCATTTGGACCGGCACGTCGCCAGCTACGTCACTGGAGCCGCCGAGAATGCTCCCGTCGGTGCCGATGACTTGCACGTCGTTGGGCTTCAGGTCGGGAATGGCAGACGCGACCAAATGCTTGATCGCCGGCGCCGCAGTCGCATCTCCCGAGACGTCCGTTCTGATGACGACGGAGGCGGACGGCGCTTCCTTGCTGGTCCGCAGCGCATTCTGGTCCGGCAGAAAGAGATGCACGCGCGCGGCGCGTACGCCACGCAGATACTGGATTGTCCGCGCAAGCTCTCCTTCGAGTGCCCGGACGCGCGTCACTTCCTGCATGAACGAGGTCAGCCCCAGCGGGCCGAGCTTGTCGAAAAGTTCGTATCCGGCGTTCGGGCTGCCGGGCAGGCCTTTTTCAGCAAGGAGGGCACGGGCCTGTTCGGCTTGTCCGATCGGCACGCCGAGTTTGGTGCCATCCAGACTTGATTCGAACGGGATATTGGCTTCCGAGAGGACGCGCCCCATGCTGCTGATGTCAGGCGGCGTGAGCCCGACATAAAGCGTCTCGAAATTCGAGCGGGAGGCGAAATAGCTGCCCACAGTGATGAGCGCAAACACGAGAACGCCCGCCGCTCCGAGAGCGATCAGGCGTTGGCGCCCCAGTCCCTTGAGACTGTTGTATAAGTTCTGGAATTGACTCCAATCCATCTCTCGGTCCTGACGGCACGGTTCGGCGCCGACGGTAGAGAGTGAACCTTGTGTAAAGGTGACGGGCCGGCGATCGAAGTCCCGACTGACAAGCAGCCAAGACCGTGATCGCCGACCCGTCTCAGGATCGGATCGAGAAGACCCGGCGATCAGCGCCGGGTCTTATTCGCTTAGCCGCGGAACAGCGACAGGATGTTCTGGCTCGACTGGTTGGCGATGCTGAGCGCCTGGACGCCGAGCTGCTGCTTAACCTGGAGAGCCTGCAACCTGGTCGATTCCTCGTTCATGTCGGCGTCGACAAGCTGCGAGATGCCGGTGGTGATCGAGTCCATCAGCGAGGACACGAAATCCGACTGCAGGTTGATACGGGTCTGGTTGGCGCCGAGGCCGGTGGCGGCGTCGGTCATCTCGTCGAACGCCTTGGCGACGCTGGCGATGTAACCGGCAAGCTTGTCCTGGTCGGCCTGGCTATCCGTGAGCGAGCTGATGTCGATGTCCATGATCGACGTGCCGCCCGTGGTCACAACGGCGCCCGTCGAGCTACGCTGCGAATCGAGGATACCGCCGGCGCTGGCGCCGGTGCTGGCGTCGAACAGAACGGCTTTCGACGTGTCGACCTTGATGTAACCGATCGAAACCGAGCCGTCAGCGCCACGCGTGAAGGACGAAACGATCGACTTCGTCGCATTGTAGCCGGACGTGGCGGAGTCGACCGAGAGCCAGTTCTCGCCCGAGAAGCTGGCCGAGTCGGCGACGCCCTTGAGCTGGTTCTGGAGTTCGGTGATGTCCGACTGGATCTTGCTGCGATCGACGCCCGGTCCGAGAGCCGCCGTCAGCTTCTGCTTGATCTGCGAAACGAGGTCGATGCTGCTGTTCATCGCCGTGTAGGCGACGTTCACCGTGCCCTTGCCAAGACCGAGTGCGTCCTGAACTGTCGAGAGCGAGTCGTTGTCCGAACGCATCGAGGTCGCGATGGACCAGTAAGCGGCGTTGTCGGAAGCAGAGGCGACCCGCAGACCCGTCGAAATACGATTCTGAGTCGTCAGCATGTCCTTGGACGTCTGCTGAAGCGACTGAAGTGCGGTCATCGCCGAAACGTTGGTATTAATGCTATTCATGCCCATGTCCCTGGTCCTTTTTACTCAGCACAAAGTACGCGCTACGGGGGACATGCCGGATTTTCCGGCCTGGCAGATCGGCGTCATGCCTGTGGTCCAATCAAACCACTCTGTCATGCGCCATGTCTTATCGAAGAGTTCTTTCCGAATGGTTAATGGGGGTTAGGAAGAGTCCGATTGGCGGTCGCCCTAAAATGGTGAACGAGCCCTGAAAATCTTCGATATTTCGGACTGTTGGATTCACGAAAAAGATTTAACGAGCGCCCCGACGAGCAAGCTCCAACCGTCGACAAGAACGAAGAACAAAATCTTGAGTGGTAGCGACACCACTGTCGGCGGCATCATCATCATGCCCATCGAGGTCATGATCGTTGCAACGACAAGGTCAATGACGAGAAATGGTAACGTCACGAGAAAGCCGATCTCGAAACCGCGGCGAAGTTCGGAGACCATGAAGGCCGGGATGAGTACCCGCAGGTCGTCCTCGCTGGCTTTGCCTTGCTCACCCAACCGCTCGGACGCCATGTCTTGGAAAATGGCGACGTCCTTCTCGCGCACGTTCGCCTTCATGAATACGCGGAACGGTTCCGTCGTACGTGTATAGCCATCTTGCTGGCTGATCTTGTTCTCGACCATCGGCTTGACGCCGTTTTCCCAGGCCGCCTGGAATGTCGGCGCCATGACGAACATGGTCATGAAAAGGGCAAGGCTGACGAGAATGAGATTGCTCGGTGTCGTTTGCAGACCGAGGCCCGACCGCAGGAACGACAGCGCGATGACGAATCTCGCGAATGACGTGACCATCATCAGCAGCCCGGGGGCGATCGACAGCACGGTCATTACGACCAGGAGCTGAACGATGCGGCCGGATACCGACGCATCGCCGGCCGGGAAAAGCGTATCCAAATTGATCGTCTGCGCCAGGGCGACGGTCGGCGTTAGAAGCAGGAGACAGAATGCCAACGTGATGCGTTTCGCCGTCATTCGACCAGGAATCCGCCGATTAATATGCCGAGGATGGCGCCCCGCCCGCGGATTTTCGCCCGATCATCAAGCTGTTCGCGCAAGTTCTGGAACCCGCGCGCGTTCTGAATATCGGCGATGGTCAGCCCTTCGAGATATGCGATGACATCCTCCCGGACTTCATCTTTCAGGACGCCGGTTTCGGCGGTGCCGTGAACGGCGATGATCGATAGATCGAGGCGGATTCGCGATGTCGGCTCGCCCTTGAGATCGACGATGATGGGAGGAATGGGGATCTCGCGCGCGTCACTCGGGAAGCGGCCCGGCGCCGGAGCGAGCGGCTCCTTCTTCGCGGCGGGGCTTTCTTCTTTTGTCAGCGGGATCGGCTCGGGCGTCGGAATAGCAAGATAGCCGAACGCCACGCCGCCTGCTCCTCCGAGCAGAATTGCGATCGCCATCGATTTTATGAGGTCGCCGGTGCCGCCCGAAGCCGGACCGTCGTTTGCCTTTGTGAGTGCCTGCGCCATGTCCCGCCCTCTGCCCTAGAACGGAGCCACGATGTCAAGGATTTGCTGGCCATACGCAGGCTGCTGAATTTCCATTACGCGGCCACGACCGCCGTACGACACGCGCGCTTCAGCAATCTTGTCGTACGAGATCTGGTTGTCGGTCGAGATATCGCGAGGCCGAATGACGCCAGCCACGCTCAACACGCGGACCTCGAAGTTGACGCGTACTTCCTGGGTGCCGCTGATGACGAGATTGCCGTTCGGCAAAACCTCGGTGACGACGGCGGCGACCAGAAGATTGATGTTCTCCGAACGCGTGATGCCGCCTTTTGAGTCCGTCGAGGTGGTGCGATCAAGATTGCCGTTGAGCTTACCGGAACCTGCAGAGCCGACACCGCCAAAGCCGAAGTCGAAATCCAAAGCCGAGTTCAGGCCGACACTGGCGTCGCGCGATCGCTGGAGCGTGTTATCCAACGATGCCTGATCCTTGATCTGGATATTGACGGTGACGACGTCGCCGATCTTGAAGGCGCGGGCGTCGCGGAAAAGGTCGGCGCCGGTATCGCGCCAGGTCGAGCTGCCGGAGTTGTAGGCCGCCTTCGTCACGGGAAGCTGGATGTGCGGCACGCGCTCGGGAACCAGGCCGCTCCCGACCGGCGAAAGCGCCGGCTCGCGGCTGACTTCCTTCAACTGATCCAGCGCGCATGCCGGCAGCAGCAATGCGGAACATGCGGCGAGCAACGGGGCGAGCTTAAACCTATTGCTGGTGCGCATTCGCCATCGCCTCCAGCTTCGCTGCAACTTCTCCCGCTCCAGCGACAATCGCGGTGAGACGCGCCGCCTTGCTTGCATCCATCTCGGCCAGCATCAGACTGCTGACCTTCGGCGAGAGCTTCGACGTGATGGCGGCTGCGGTAAGTTCATCCATCGCCGCCAATTGATTTGCAGCCGCGTCGGGTTTCATTTTGCTGTAGATTTCGACGAGATCGTCCGTTGCATGAGAGGTGAAATCTTCACGCTTCTTGACCCATTTTTTTAGCTCTTCCGTCTTGGCCGACAGCAATGCGACACGCTCATCGATCGTCTTCTGAGCTTTCTCCAATTCTCGCGTTTGCCGGGCGATCTGGGCCGCAGCCGCCGCATCGATGACGTTCGAGCAATACTGCTCTGCCGGACTGAGGTGCACCGGCGTCGCCGGTGGCGGCGGTAGCTCATCAGCCGCCTCCTTGCCGACGCTGGCCTTGCCATCTTCCGACGCGATAGCGGGACCACCGGCCAGCATCGCGATACCGGCCAAGCAAGCCAACCAGCAGCACCTTTCGGCCGGTCTCCGTTTGCGATCGTGCGGAAGCGCGGGCATCATTGGATCACCAGTTCGGCTTGCAACGCGCCGGCGGTCTTCATCGCCTGCAGGATGGCGATGATCCCGATTGGCTTCAGGCCCATGCGATTGAGTGCTGAAACAAGCTCGCGAAGGCTTGCGCCGCGAAACCTCGTGACCTGTCCGCCGGCCTCATCCACATCGACCTCGGTATCAGGCACGGTAACGGTATGCCCGCCTCTGGAGAAGGGAAGCGGCTGCGAAACCTTCGGCATTTCCTTGACGCGGACAGTGATATTGCCGTGCGCGACCGCGACGGTCGAAATCTGAACCTCGGCGCCGATAACGATGGTGCCCGTTCTCTCGTCGATAACGACGCGCGCCGTCTGGTCGGGATCGACGCGCAGCTCGCCGAGTTCCGCGAAAAGGCGCGGCGTTGAAATGCCCCTCGGGCGGCGAAGCGCGACGCTTTGGAGATCTTCGGCCTGCGCCAATTTCATTCCGAAGCGATTCATCGAATAAGCGTTGATCGCATCCATGATGCGCACCGCTGTGGTGAAATCCGGATTGCGCAACTCCAGTTCGAGCGGCATGCCTTCCAGCGCGGACGCAGGTGCATCGCGTTCGACGATGGCCCCGTTCGGGATGCGGCCGCGCGTCGGAATTCCGGAGGTGACCGATTCCGCCGCGCCTTTTGCCAAATAACCCGAAATTGCAATCGACCCTTGGGCCGCGGCGTAGATCGTCTGATCGGCGCCGGCGAGCGACGTCATGATGAGCGACCCGCCAGCCAGTGATTTGGCATCTCCCATCGACGCCACCGTGACGTCGAACCGGGTGCCCTTTGTCGCGAACGGCGGCAGTTCCGCCGTGACCATCACGGCAGCGACGTTGCGGGTATTCGGAATATATTGAGAGCCGCGAATGTTGACGCCCATTTTATCCAGCATCGCCTGGATGGACTGCTGCGTGAACGGCGTGTTCCGGAGGGTGTCGCCCGTGCCGTTCAATCCCACGACAAGGCCGTAGCCCACGAGCTGATTGCTGCGAACGCCTTTGACGTCGGTAATGTCCTTGATACGCGTGACCGCCCCGGCGGAACTGACGCCGAAAAGAAAAAGCAGCACTGCGAAACAAATTCTCATTGCACATCGACCGTCAGTGTTCGATCCGGCAGCACACGCGCTTTGACAATCATGCCGCTCGTCGGATTGCGCACCGAGATGGTTTCTCCAACGGCGCCTGACTGCAGCGGCACGCCCGTACCGACAATCGAAATGAATTCGGAATTGTAGGTCATCTTGTAGGGGCGGCCCTGGCGGATAACGTCTTCCGCGCGCACCGCGGATCGCGGCACGAACTGACCGGCGATCAATGTCCGACGCGCCACCTTGCCGACGAGGTCTTTCGGATTTTCCCCGAAATAAGCGTGATTTTCGAGGCGGCTGCTGACTTGGCGTTCGACAAGCGCATCGGCCGTGATCACGTCGCCCGGATAAATGACATTGCGCGGAACAAAGACCGTATGCACCTCGTCCGCATGCGCTGCGCCGCATACGCCGAAAAGAGCGGCGGCGCAGACAATCAACATCGATGCTCTGCCGTGGCGCGGTTTCACGATCATGGCATGTTCTTTGTGATGGTGCTGTACATATTATCGGCAGCGGTGATGACTTTCGAGTTCATCTCGTACGCACGCTGGGCCGAAATCAGCTCGGTGATTTCCTTCACCGGATCGACGTTCGAGCTCTCAAGATAGCCCTGCTGGATCGTTGCAAATCCCGGATCGCCTGGATTGCCAATAATCGCGTTGCCGGAGGCCTGCGTTTCGCGGAAGAGGTTGCCGCCCAATGCGTCCAGGCCCGTCTCGTTGGCAAAGTTCGCGAGCGACAGCTGCCCGAGAAGCTGCTGCTGTCCGGTGGCTCCGATGATGGCGTAAACCTGACCCGCCGTGTTGATCTGGACGTCGGTTGCCGTTGCCGGGACGGTGATGTTGGGGATGACGAGGTTGCCATCCAGCGTCACCAGACGGCCGTTCGGATCCTTGTTGAATGCACCATCGCGCGTATAGAGAATTTCGTTGTTTTCGCCCTGAATCTGGAACCAGCCGCTTCCGCCGCTGCTCAGTGCCAGGTCGAATTTATTGCCGGTCGGGGCCAGAGCGCCCTGCATGGACAAATGCCGAATGGCCACCGTACGGACACCGAGACCAATCTGATTGCCTTCAGGGACCACCGAATCATCATCCCTTGCCAGCGTGCCGGCTGCGCGATCCGTTTGGTAGAGCAGGTCGCTGAACTCGGCGCGTGCGCGCTTGAAGCCCGTCGTGTTGATGTTCGCGACGTTGTTGGCGATGACTTCAACGTTGGTTTGCTGTGCCGACATTCCTGTCGCGGCAATCGAAAGCGCTCTCATGGATTATGACCTCAAATCTGCATTCGGCTGATTTCCTGGTAGGCGCTCACGACTTTGTCGCGAACGGCCACCACCGTCTGGAGGGTTTGGTCGGCCATCATCACGGCCTGTACGACCTGCTGAAGGGACGCTTGACCTTTCATGCCGGCTGTCGCCGTCATTTCGCCGGCCTTGATCGTCGAGATCGCATCGGTTGCCATCGAGGCCAGGGTTTGCGCGAAATCGGCTTGCGGAACGGGCGCTCCCGTTGGCGCCGCTGCCGACGGCGCGGTTGCCGCTGCTGCACCGGTGGCGCGATCGATCGTCGGCGCCAGCATTGCAATCGATAGACTCATGACTGCCTCATTAGATCGATGGTCATGGAGACGAGCTCGCGGACCTGTTTGATGACTTGGGTGTTCGCCGTGTAGGAGCGGGACGCCTCGCGCATATCAGCGAGTTCAACCAGCATGTTGACGTTCGGCATTTTGACCATGCCCTTGTCGTCCGCCGCCGGATTGCCGGGCATATATTCGGTCTGGAACGGCGTTTCATCGCGCGCGATCTCATCGATCTTGACCAGATCGACGCCGCTCTTGTCGTCCATCTCGCTCTCGAAGCTGATCGTCTTGCGCTGGTAGGGATCGGAGCCCGGCGTTTTGCCGGTCGTCGATGCGTTGGCGATGTTTTCCGAGACGACCCGCATACGCGAGGACTGTGCAAAGAGGCCGGCGGCTGCGGACTTCGCCGATGAAATGAGAGGATCACTCATGTCTTAGCCCTTCGTCACGGAGTGCAGCATGCTGCTGAAGGTTTTCAGGATCTGGGTATTCAGCGAGTAGCTCCGCATCACCTCGCCCGACTTCAGGAATTCGTCCTCGAGGCTGACGTCGTTGCCGGAGACGAGAACTTCGGCTTCGCTCGAATCACCGTCGTGCGCGGGCACGGTCCCATCGTCCGGAGCGCCAAGATGATTGGCATTCGTCTGCGCCATCGGAATGGAGCGGCGCATGACGTCTTCGAAGCTCTCGACCTCCCGTGCCTTGTATCCCGGCGTATTGGCGTTCGCGATGTTCGATGAGATCACCGACTGGCGCTGCGCGAGCCATTCGTTCTGGCGAAAGGCG
>Ga0182738_1004254_pt1 | contig 15919 bp, 13 predicted proteins | sample eDN5th30CBELigMG_FD_128876 | JGI IMG/M metagenome (GOLD analysis project Ga0182738, IMG submission 128876) | Enriched Miracle-Growth compost microbial communities from Emeryville, California, USA - eDNA 5th pass 30_C BE-Lig MG (version 2)... ... | reverse complement strand
TTAATCCCAATAATCCCAACATGCAATCTTATTTCAAATCGTATTTCTCGCAATCATTCAGTCATCATTCCACACAATGGACCATGATCTTTATTGAGACAATCTACTCATTTTTCAGCCTTATATCCTCTTCCCCAACTTACTGCTCTCAAAACCTCATTCCTCGTTACCTATTATCTCTAGCCTCCACCGTCTTCTTGTTGTTAATCCAACAACCTACTGGCGCCAAAAATCCCAAAAAATCCATTCAGTATTATATTGCTTCTTTCCTCAATATTCTCGCGCTTCTTCATGAAATCAAATTAGCCCTCCACCTTGACGATCCCCACGATGAATATTTTCTTTTAAAAGAAGAATTCAAAAGCTTCTTCAGAATTGATCTTTTGATCGAAATTCTTTGGAGAATACTCAAATTCCAACCCCTCAGTGGCGGCCTTATCAATTACCTTTACATCTCTGCTTGTCTTTATACTTTCTATATCATCTCAGTCTCACCTGAAAGCTTCGCTTGCTCTCTCAAGTTTGTCTCTCAAGCCATTTTCCTTTCGATTATTCTCCTGTACTCCCACAAAAAACACCACAAACCACCTGATCATGCCCATCATAAACACACCCAAATGTTGCTGAGTATTTTTGATTATATCAATGAAGGTACTGTTGTTTTGGATCTCAAAGGTGAAATCAAACTTTTCAATAAATCTCTCATGAACTTCTTCACTCATAATGTGAATAAACTCACCCTCGAAGACCTTAACAATCTTTTCTTGGACCTCAAATTCATTGAACGATCCTCTTCCGGCTCTCCACTCTCCCCTCAAAATCAATCACAGGAGAACCCTTCTTCTCTCCGTGCTTCCCGTCGAGAAACCAGCCAAATCCTCTCCCAGAATTTCTTGCCAAATTCAACTGAGGACAGTTATTTTGATGAACAAGCACAAGGAATCTCTTGCATAAAGGAACTGTTCCACTTTTACAGCAAGCTCAACCAGAACATTATCTCCACATTTCGAGCCCGAATACACCACCATCATACGCAAGAGTGGCATAATATGGAAATCAAAGTTTATCTCCTTACTGATATCAAAGAAAAACACCTGCTTTTATTCATAAAAGACCTCACAGAGTTCGATAGAAGATCCCTTTCTCTTGAGAAAGAAAAGCTCATTTATCGTGATAGCCTCATTGCCTCCTTCTCACATGAATTAAGAACACCCCTCAACTCAAATCTTGGGTTTTTAGAGCAAAGTCTTGATTCTGATTTGATTTCTGCTGAAGCAAAGGAGAAATTTATCAAGCCTGCGTTGAGTTCTGGAAGACTTTTGTTCTTTATTATCAGTGATATTTTGGACTATTCTTTAATTTTAGCTCATGGACTACGCCTTGATATTACTGGACAGAATCTTCTAGAGAATATAAATTCCTGTGTAAAATTAATCCAGCCAAAACTAGTCGAAAAAGGCTTGACTTTTAAATTTACCATTGAAGGGAATATTCCTCAGTTGTTCTATACAGATCATAAAAGACTTTCTCAGATCATCATCAATCTCTTTAATAACGCGATACAATTCACTATGAAGGGCGAACTAGAAATTATCGTAACAGAATGCCTGAGAAATAATATCATGATTTCTGTGAAAGATACGGGAATTGGAATGGATGAAAGCAGCCAAGAGAGGCTCCAAAATAACCTCGATCAAGAAGAGCTAAACCAAAAAGTCAATGATAGTTCAATAGGAATCGGATTGGGGCTATTTATTTCAAATAAGCTGGTCAAAATGCTGAACCAACAAAGAGGAGGGTTAAAATTTAGATCAGTAAAAGACCAAGGAAGTATATTTTCCTTTGAAATAAAGAACCAACATTCAACAATAGGAGATGTGGAGAATAGCCCATCGAATAGACTGAGTAGATTTGAGATCGAACAGTCGATGAATTTGAATACAAAAGTGAGGCAATACAATACAAAGGAGATAAAGAATATTTTTAAAAGGAGAGTTTCTCAAGGAAAGGTTCGAGTTTTGGTCGTGGATGATGAGATCTTTAACATTATTGTTATTGAGAATTTCTGTAAAGCTCTTGGAATTGAGGTAGAAAAGGCATTGAATGGAAAAGAAGCGATAGAGAAATTGAGGGTTTGTGCGAGAGAAGAGAATAAAGCAGCAATAAAAATGGTGTTTATGGATATAAATATGCCAGTTATGGATGGGTATCAAGCGACTAGAGAAGTGCATAAAATGATTGAAGATGGAGAAATTGAGGATGTGACGGTGATTGGAGTGACTGCGTATATTTCGTGGGATAAAATTGAAAAGGGATATAGAAGTGGAATGGCAGAGATTTTGACGAAACCGATATCAAAGGAAATGATTATGGAGATTTTCAAGAAGTATCGGATTATTTAGAATATTTATTATTTATAAGAATTTACTACAATTAATATTACTTTTATCTTTTCTTTTTGAAAATAAATTCATTCAAAAATATTTCAAATAAAGTTTACACAAAATTTTGTTAGCTGATAAAGTGCTGGATAATGGAATAATCCACCATAGAATTTTTTCAACTGTGATATGATGGATTTACAGGCCATCGAAAAAAAATCAAAACAGAGAATGGTGAATTTTTCCACCAGAACTATTTTTGAGAAATTCCCTTGATCAAGAGTCGAGGGTCTGCAAAAGCTATTTTTTTGCATAAAATAGACAAGGTGGGAAAATCCACGATTTCTTTCACTTTTTTCCTATATGGATCAGTTAAACTCCAAGTTGACCTGTCAATGACGAACAGACTAGATTATCTAACCGCCAAAAACTCTCAAGATTGCAAGGTAAAAATATCTTAAAAGACTTCATTTGGTAACAAGGGCGAGATATACCTTAATTTTCAAGGCAATTTATTTCTTCAAAAATATATCTTCAATTTTTCAAGTAAATTTAGGAAGAAATTCATACAATATTTTAAAACTTGATTTTCATTTGAAAAACTTTATTTAAAGACTATTCTCATTTTTATAAGAAAAAATTATTCAAAATCATGAGCTCAATCTCTGACGAGGAGGTCTTGGTATGAGCGTTCCATCAGGTCCTCTGACCATAATCCTCGGTCTTCTTTGGATCTGAGGCAATGCTCCTGTGTTTCGTTGTTTCTTTATCTTTTGTTTTTCTGGAGCAGCATTGAAAGTCTTCGTGACGTTTGATAAGTAGATCTTCAATTTCATGATTCCTTCCTTGAGAGCAAGAATTTGAATTGTAAAAATATAGAGAAGTTCAATTAAAAACGCTCCCAAGAATAAACCAAGAGCTATCCATCCCAATATTTCATAATACTCAAGACTTTTACTTTGCACATTGAGACACGTTATTGCGAGAATGCCCACAAGAATCATCATTTCTTTTATTTTGTTGATGAGAGCAAGACCTCGACTTTCAAAGTCAACCTTCTTGAAAAGACAATAAATCAGCCCAATATTGTAAATAACAAGAGGGAGTGTTTGAAGCAGTGGCCAGTCCTCAAAGAAAGTCACCAGAAAAGCCAGCAATATGCCTCTGAAGAGGATCATTATATTGTAGTATTTCGCCACTGCATGCCTTAAATGTAATCCTTCACACAAAGTGCCATATTTTAGCTTAAATTGTTTATCCTCAAGTCCTTTCTTGTCTTCAACATAAAGGACTCCAAACAGAAAGTTTATCATTACCATAAAGTACAAAAATGCAACGATAGTCAACACTGCAGAAGCTGTACTGTAGAAGGTATCAAAGGTCATTTTTCTCAATTGCAAAAATATGGCAAGAGAAATTGGTACTCCACTTTCCAAAAACGATCGAGCATTAATATTCCATTTCAGATTAAAATAGAGCTTTCTCAAAGTGTTCCTCAAAGGAAGTTGTCTGAAACGAAGTCCAAAGGGGATGATTAAAACAGCCATGAAAAACACAAAATTCATAATAAATTCTGCTCCTCCATTTTCTATAAAAAACGAGCTTATTTCTCGCTTTACAAATTTACGAGGTGGTTTATATTGCTCAGCGGTCAAGTCTTTCTTGAAATCAGGAAACTTTTCATCAATCATATCAGAAACTCGGCTCAAAGGATTTGGTAAAAATGCCAATCCTGTTGATTGCATAAGATCGAAAAATAGCTCCAATTGAAAAGGGTAGTCAATATTGATAAAGATCAAAGATCCCACAAATTGTTGGTAATTGATCATTGACCATAAAGCTGCAGAGGCTCCTATTGATAGCAATCCAAAAAAGCCCACTCCAAAAGCGGCTGTAGTGGCTGCCGCAACAGTAGGGGTAGCCTTGGAAACAGCCAATAATGTTGAACCAGGAATAAATTGTTTGGAGACTATGACACTTGCTTTTAATAAACTAAGACTCAAGTCCATATTCGCAGCATTCAAAACCGTATCTTTCAATGTGATATCAATAATATAAATAGATGCATCTATTTTATTGTCTATCTCGAGAGTAAATAAAGGCAGGCTTTGGCTCACTCCCTTGAGATTTGCCTTGACATATGACAGTGTTAAATCGCAAGAATCGGGGCTTAAGGTCATTTTATATTGAGGTCCTGTTTCTGTAGCTCTGATATACTCGACCTCCATCTCTTCACAAACTTTGCATACCCCATCGTTATCAAGAAAAGCTCCATCTTTACACTTTGTGCATATCGCTCCAGAACATTCAGCACAAAGACTATCCACACAAGCTTCACAAGACATCCAAACATCACGTTCATATGTCCCTGAAGGACAAGTATTCACACATTCCGAGCTACTCTCCAAAAAATATTCAGAAGCAGCACACCTCAAAACACAAAGATTGTAAATCCAAAGATTGGAAATCCCAGTCTTTGAAATCTTGTATGGCGCCTCGCAGCCAACCCTACATGTACGATCAGGATAAACATACTCATTACTGTTTGGACAAATTGCACCACAATATACCTGATCACTATCAAACGTCATCTCAAACCAACTTTCGCAAGAACTCAAACATGTTGTGTTCAGGTACAAATAATATCCTGGTTTACAAGTACTACACTGTCCGTTTTCTCCTCCATAGCAAGTCTTACAGGCTGAATCACAAGCCTGGCACCGAGTTCCATCAAACCAATATCCATCTTTACATGCATAGCATTCCCCTGAAGATGGCCCAAAGCACGACTCACACTCAATGCTACAAGTTTCACAGCCACCACTTCCAAAAGAGGACTCACTCAATCCACACTGACATATCAATGTGGTTGAAAAAGGCCAATTCCCGCAATAGGCAAGATCACTAATGAGAACTAGAGAGTTGTAACAGAGGAAGGTCAGGTCTCGAAGGCCAATAGATCCGCCGCTATATGTAGTGATCTTCAAGGTCAAGGAGGGCTCGCTATGGGGGACCATTCCGATTATTCGAAGATTTGAAAGGCCATTCGGGGAACTTGAACCGCAGACATTTGAAGGAAAATCGCTCGAGCTGAAATCAGCCCAGAAATCAAGGAGAAAGTCATCAAATTGGATTGTAAAAGTATCTCCAGGATTCCATGTGTCTATGAGCCAGATATACAGAGAAAAATAAATCATGGCATGATCTTGAAGATTTTCGTATGTTCTTGTAAAGACTGCATTTGCTTGTGTGATGTCATATCCACCCAGAAGGTAAGAACCAGCACATTTTGAGACTCTGGCAGATGATATAAGAGAGCTGGGTGGGATAGTCCAGCTTGCGGCCTCGATAATGAAATTTTGGTCTGTCAATACAAGGTCCTTTATTTGATATCCTAAAGATTTTAATTCAAAGGAAAAGGGAAGGTTACCGTTATTGTTGTAGGCATTGGCAAGAGATATCAAGGAGAATAAGAAGGGAAGGAAGAGTTGTGAATACATAAATTATTAAAGACCAGCGTGGTGAAATAAAATAAATTTTGTTTGTGAATTCATATAGTGATTTGGTTCTAATTTTTCATTGAGAAAGCCTCAAACACTAGTTTTTGTCCTAAAACCTTCTCAATGAGATTGCCTTAGGTTGATTTACCTTGGCTCTTTCATAAGCAGCATCTAATGGATTGGAGTTCAGGCTTGGTGATTTTGTTTTGAAAAATTCTGGGAAATTTTATGGTGAATTAGACAAGAGAGAGGGTTATAAGTAAAGTTGATCAGATATTTAATTGAACGTTAAATTTTTGGTTGAATCGATTCAATACGATTAATTCAATGTCAATCTAAAGAGGTGATAATTGCCATTCTCTACGAATCTCAAGATAAATTCCCTATGAAAAAAAACTTTCTCAGATCATATGCAAAGATTTTTTTTCGCTAAATTGGGGCCTTCGCCAGAATGAAATGAATTTTGTCAAGGCAAAACTTCATTCTCGATCAAATTTCTAAGAAAACAAATTTTTCTCTATCAATTTCTTGAAAACAATTTTTGGATTAAACCTTGAAAAGCCAATTCTCAAACTTTCCAAAAAAAACTATCAATTTTATGAAATAAATAATTAAAAAAATCTCATTCATCTGGTCCTCTGACCATAATCCTAGGTATCCGTTGTATTTTTGGCATTCCTCCTGTTTTTTGTTTCTCCTTTATCTTTTGCTTATTCTTCTGCTTTCCTTCCTTACCGCCAGCATTCAAGACCTTCTTGACATTTGAGAAATAGACCTTCAACCTCACAATACCACGTTTTAAAGCAACAATCTGAATCACAAAAATATAAAGAAGCTCTATCAAAAAAGCTCCCAAGAACAAACCAAGTGCGATCCATCCCAATAGATCATAATACTCCAGGCTTTTATCTTTGATATTTAGGCATATTATCACTAGAATTCCCAGCAAAATCATAATCTCTTTGATTTGATTAATCCTGGTCAGAGTTTTATTCTCAAAGTCAACTCTATGAAACAGACAGTAAACCAGTCCAATATTGTAGATAACCAAAGGAATAGTCTGAGCCAATGGCCAGTCTTCAAAGAAAGTCACCAGAAAAGCCAGCAATACCCCTCTGAATAAAATCATTATATTGTAATATTTCGCCACTGAATGTTTGATATGCAGCCCTTCACATAAAGTCCCATATTTTAGCTTGAACTTCTTCTCAGCTAGCTTTTCTTTGTCTTCTACATAAAGAACTTCACACAGGAAATTTATCATAAGCATCAAAAACAAAAAAGCAGCAATAGCCAAAATCACTGAAGCTGTATTGTAAGAGGTATCGAATGTCAGTTTTCTTAATTGCAAGAAAATAGCGAGGGAAATAGGGATCCCGCTCTCTAAAAAAGATCGAGCTGTGATATTCCACTTCAAGTTAAAATGAAACTTTCTCAAAGTATTTCGAAGAGGGAGCTGCCTGAGACGAAGCGCAGCGGGAATTGTCAAGAGAGCCACGAAGAAGACAATATTCATAATAAATTCAGCACCTCCGTTTTCAATAAAGAAAGATGTCATTTCTCGCTTCACAAATTTCCTAGGCGGCTGGTACTTCTCAGCTGACAAGTCTGTCTTGAAGTTCGGGAACCTTTCATCAATCATATCAGAGACACGGCTCAAAGGATTTGGCAGAAAACTCAGCCCTGTTGATTGCAATAAATCGAAAAAGAGCTCCAATTGAAAAGGGTAGTCAATATTGATAAAGATCAAGTATCCCACAAATTGCTGATAGTTGATCATCGACCACATAGCCGCAGATGCTCCTATTGACATTGTTCCAACAAAACTCGCTCCAAAGGCTGCAGAAGTGGCTCCCGCAGCAGTTGAAGTTGCCTTGGAAAGAGCTCTTAATGTCTCACTGGGAATAAATTGTTTCGGAACTGTGAGACTCGTTTCTAAAAAATTGAGACTCAAGTCCATATTCGCAGCATTCAAAACCGTATCTTTCAATGTGATATCGACAACGTAGACACCTGAATCTGTTTTACTGTTCACCTTGAGGGTAAATGAGGGCAAGCTTTGGTTCACTCCCTTGAGATTTGCCTTGACATATGACAAGGTTAAATCGCAAGAATCGGGACTTAAGGTCATTTTATATTGAGGTCCTGTATCTGTAGCTCTGATATACTCAACCTTCATTTCTTCACAAACTTTGCATATCCCATCGTTATCAAGAATAGCTCCATCCTTGCATTCATTGCATGTGATTCCTGTTGTCCCAGAACATTCAGCACAAAGACTATCCACGCAAGCTTCGCAAGACATCCAAGCATTATATTCATAGGTTCCTGAAGGACAAGTATCAACACATTCGTTTCCTGAATAATATTCAGAAGCAGGACATCTCAAAACGCAAAGGTTATAACCTCCAGTCTTTGAAGCCTTGTATGGTGCTTTGCAGCCAACCCGACATACACCATCAGGATAAACATATTCATTGCTATTTGGACAAATCGCATCACAGTAAATTTGGCTACTGTCAAAGCTTGTGCCAAGCGAACATGTATTCAAGCATGTCGTGTTCAAGTACAGCAAATATCCGCTTTTACAAGTACTGCACTGTCCATTTTCTCCTCCATAGCAAGTCTCACAGGCCGAATTGCAAGGCTGACATTGACTTCCATCAAACCAATATCCATCTTTACACGCATAGCATTCTCCTGCGGATGGTCCAAAGCATGAGGCACATTCGGTACTACAGGTATAACAGCCACCACCTCCATCAGCGTATTCATCAAAATCACAAGGACATGTGAAACTGCTTGGAGCAAACCAGTCTCCACAATAATCAAGATTGCTGATGAGAACTGGAGAGTCATAAAACAGGAAAGTCATGTCTCGAAAGCCGATAGATTCGTCACTTGAGTCTTGATCCAAAGCACTAATGACTTTAAAAGTCAAAGTTGAGCCGGTATGAGGGACTCTCCCTGTTATTTGAAGATTTGATACATCATTATATAGATGTATGCCACAAGCATCCGGAGGAAAGCTGCTGAAGGCTACAGCGTTCCAGAAATTAAGAAGTACATCATCAAATTTCACATAAAATGTGTCTCCAGGATCCCATGAGTCGATCAGCCAAAAGTGTATTGAAAAGAATATCATGCTGTGCTCCTCCAAGTTCTTGTAAGTCCTCGTAAAGACCGCGCCTGCTTTTGTGACTCCAAATCCACCCAAAATATAGACATCCCCATCGCAAATAGAGTATCTCTGGAATGACATTATAGAGCTAGGTGGTATCATCCAGCTTGCTGCTTCTATCATGAAATTTTGATCAGTCAACACAAGATCTTTTATTTGATATCCTAAAAGTCAATAAGGGTCACAAGGAAAGGGCAGAGATTTTACCATTGTTACTGTAAGCATAAGCAAGAGGTTGCAAGAAAAATAAAGAGGCAAGGAATACTTCAATATACATCAAGTATGTATAATGGTGAAATTAAATGAGATTTAGTTAGGAAGGCTCAATTAATATCATATAATAAAGTGGCTCTAATTTTTAGTTTTCAGAGGAAATAGCACCTGAAAAAAATCATGCTCAGCATGAAAAAAAACACTCCATGCGAGATAGTTGCTCTTTTCTGTCTTCTCAATTGTAAACTAGAGATTTTCTCCTTGTAGTTCTGCTCATCCGATGCTGAACAACTTCGAAACAAAACAGAGTTTGCTTGTCGATTGAGAGCAGGCCAGACTTCAATCAACCATAATTACCATAATTCCAAGAGAGAATATCATGAAAGTTTCGTTTTATCAGAAAAGAACCAAACAACCTTTTTTGAAGGATTCATTCGTCTTTTATTTTTTTAATTCGAATTAGTTCATTGCAATTAATATCGCTCCTATTATCTCAATTTTCTGGTCAAAGGAGATTTTTGACAATTATTTCGACTCAAATTCTTTGAAAGGGCTCTCTCTTCTCAAGAACTTCGTGTGGGAAAAATAAATTTTTTATGAAAATTTTTTTCCTCTAGTTTTGTCATAAAAAAATTCCCAAAATTTCTTCCAATTTTCGACATCTCAATCCCTTTTTATTATTCTCGAGTCCCTTCCCTCTTTCTCAATTTTTCTGTTTATAAATTAATCTCTCTCTCCCTGTTAGATCTCCAATTCACCCGAAAATTTTCCTCACAGAAAAAAATAAGTTTTATTTAAACGGTCAAGCCTGAGAAAATTGACCCCTCACCTAATGCACCATCCCCACCATTTTCGCAACAATTCCTTCTCTCAAACCTCCTATCCTCAAGACTGGGACTCTTCTGACAACCCCAACAATCACGCCTACACACATCTTCAACAACGCCCTCTTCAGCCTCAAAAAATCAACTCCCAGTCTACAAGTTACATTGACAAAGCCTTCTCCCTGAACAACACTCCCAGCAGCTCAGATGCCTTTCATAATAAGCTTCAAAATCTGCGTGAAAAGTTCTTTGGTAGCTCGAATGATTCTCAAAAACTTAACCCTCCTCTTTTTACAAAACAGCCTTATCAACAAAGTGGCTATGGAACCCGCACTGCTAGCCCTCAAATGAAGGCAAATCATGCGTCAACCGCTTCAAAATCTCACGGCCAATGGGCTGAGGAGACAAGAGGCGGTGCTCAGAATTCTGATATGAGGAATAGTAACCAGTTATTGGGATTTCACCGGAGTTCGATCGACTATTATAATGAGCAAAGGAATATGTATATGATAGAGGAAGAGGTTGTAGAAAAAGAGCAAACTAAGAAACCACAAATGGGCTATTTTCATGCGAGAAGCCAGAGTAATCCGATGATGCAAGAACAATCGAAATACAGCGAAGTTATAAATATCTTTGAAAGCAGCGAGAATACCGATCCTGCCCTTGAAAGTGATGATAACTTCAACTATTCCTATGTAAATAAAAGAATGCCTCCTCCTCTTCAAGCTCAGGGCCAAGAAAATAGATCAGCAAAGAAATTCGTCACGGTTTCAAGTGGGTATTCCCAATCTGTCATCAAAGAACAAAAAATGATCAATTCTTTCCTTCAAGGTAATTCTCCTTCTTAAGACTCAATCCTAAGCCGTTTTCTAAAGGAAAGCTTGCAGCGATAAATAACAAGTCTTCTCTAGCAACCCAAATCCCCAAAAACAACGTAAAGAAATTCGCACATGTTACATCTCGGATAAACAGTGGAATATCTCCCAACAAAGCCCAGCATATCCCTTCTAGAACCCAGCATCAGTATCAACAACCTCAACATCAGCCAAGACCTTCAAAAAGCCCAAAAAAATCTCCTCTACCGTCGCCAACACAACACAAAAAGAAATCTCCACAAAGAATCGCACCACAAACCTTATATCAAGGAAATACCTTTGGGCAATATGAATGGACTGATCAAGATGAAGGCTGGATCTCATATAATCCTAATACAGCTTCCAATAACAACAATAAATCTTCGTTAAATAATGTGGAGAGCGTGGAAATTTCTCCAAGAAACAATCGAAGAAAATCAATGGAAGAAGTGCATATTATGGAAAAGGCCTGCCTAAACATAGTTATGGCTCTACAAAATGTCACATTTAAACGAATGAATTCAGTCTTTCAGTCCTTGAAAAACGTTCTCTATACACTTCCAGAAGAGGAGGGAGAGGAGACGTCTTATTGTGAAGAGCAAGAGGCGAGCTTTGGACCAAATCCAGCATCAACCTTTAATGAGAAAGTGAGAAGAAGCCAAGAGAGAGTCGTCTTGGAAGAGAATCAAGTTTTGCAAGGACTTATCAAAATTAATAATCTGTTCATAAACGTCAAAGCTTTAGTTGATCGAACCAAGTTATCGACCTTCAATCAGTTACAATTTCAACAAACTTCTTTGGTAGAAGGAAATCCCCAAAATAACGTTAAAAATCCTGTTTTACTATAAATAACTTTCTAAAAGGAAAATGTAATAAAAGCTGGTTTCTTGCTAATTTCGAGTATATTTACAAGAAAGCACCAGACTTCAATGCTAAAGGCTCTTCATAAATGGAGAATATTTAAAAATCACCAAAAAGAAGAAGCCAAAATCAAGAAGTTAGTCCAGACATTTTCAACAGAAAAAGATAAACTTTTACAAGAAATGGCTGCTTTACAAGAAAAAATCAAACTACTCGAAAATCAAAATAAAACTTCCAAGCAAGCCCAAGCTCTTAATGTCCCAAATATTGTGAATAGCTATACAATCCTATCACCTAACCCAGGCAGCCTAGTTGATGTGACATATCATAAGAAACGGCCCTGTGCAAGTCCAGACGATTTTGAGGCAATAATGGAAGCAAATGATGGAAATGAAGGAATAAAAGCGCCGATCAATGAAAATCCGATTGCAGTCGGTGTAAGTCGAGCAAATCGAGAGCAAAGTCTATTCAAAGCCAAGCCAGAAATGAATAAAGGGAATCCTTTTGATGAATTTGTAAAGAAGAATCCGAAATCGTTAGATTTATTGCCACAAGAAGGTCTAAAACTATTGAAACATCCGATAAGAGGATATCAAAAATCTATAAGTTTGCATTTACATGATGCGTTAAAGAAGTTTGAAGAGAGAGAGTCGGTGGAAGACGAAGAGATTTTGAGCATAGAAGATGAAATGAGAAAGTTAGCTGAAAGCCAAGAGAATTCTTTCTTGCCAAGTCTGAATGGATTTGCATCAGAAACAGCAAGTAAAGGAGCGGAGAAGAGTGGAAATGAGACACCAAGTGATATTGTGAATAAAGAAACGATAAGCTTGAAGAATATAAGGGAGATTACGTGGAAGTATCAGTCGAAAAATGGGTCGATTGCGGAAGAAAGCGCGATTCATTATGAAGGGAATGTGAGTTTTTCATAGTATATTTGTGGAGTGTTTGTGTATTTTGTTGTATTTTTTTTTGTAAAATGTTCTAAATTAATTTTTCATTGTTTAATTTCTTGATGATCCAAAAAGAAACGATTTTTTTTCATTAATGTGAAACAAGCAAAATAAAAAACGGACAAGTCAATATCATTATATATTAAAATAGGGCAAAATGATAACAATAAATAATAAATAATAATAAAAATGAGAATCAATTATATTCATCGAAAATTCTAAACTCTATACAAACCTCCAACGTCTAACCAACTCCTATTCATGACAAAAAAATCAATCAATTAAAAGCCATTTCCACAGAGACCACTTTCTCTTCCTTCTGCTTACTCATAATTTGCTTCACCTCGACTAACAAAAATTATTCAGAAAATCTCTTTAATCAGTACCTGTGGTAAGTGCTTTGAGCTCCTTTAGAATGATGATAATCGGTGCTTTCTTTAGTTCCAATAGTGTGTTTATTGGAATGTTTGCCGCTTTTACCCTGATTCATATAGTTCTGGGACAGAACCCCAATATCCTTTGGCCAAACTTGATTCTGGACCCCTCCTCTTTCTTGCGTATTTTTTACTGGGGAATTCCTGCTCTCCATCACTTCTGCTATCTTCTCTTGCAACATCTAATTGAAATTATTAATGAATATAAAAAATTCCTTTTACCCTAATTTGCTCTTCTTTGGAGTTTTCTTTATTTCCTTTTTGAGGACTTCTATAGATTTGCTGCTGCTTGTTGGCTGAACCAAATCCTTCATCAGTATCTTGTTCAGTTGTTTGCAAATTCTCAGTTTCTTCTTCGATCTGATCCTCTATATCTGAATCGTCACTCTTCCCAATCATATATGGCGATCCAGACCCATAATTGGCAAATAATAAGGCATTGGGTCCCGCTGTTATATTCTCTGGTCTTTTCTGTGATTGTCTCTTTTCACTTGACTTTCTGCTTCCTTGTTTCATGCTGGTGTCAGCATCTAAATGTCTTGGGCCACTACGATCACGATCGCGATGGTGGTGAATCAATAAATCTTTATGGGAGCCGTAGTTCTGATGTCTTGATTTTGTATGTAATGCGTTGTTTATATCACTATATTTGAAAATTAGAATCTCCCTCTCTATCTCTTCACTTACTTGGCGAGGATTTTCTTGAGAGCCAAGAGGTTATTCTGGTTTTCTATTCTCTCTTTTTCCAAGACTTGGATTGTATATCTCAATTCCTTCTTATATTTCTTGTTCTTATTCTTCAATTGGACAAACTTCTCTTCCAAATTTCCCAATTTCTAATGCATAAAATTAACTCCTTTCCCTCGAGATCTCTCCCTACTTGAGTACTTTCTTGTTCACGGATCAGCATCGAACTGAATTCCTTCATCAATTTCATATTGATCTTGGTCACTTCGTTCAATTTAGAATTCACATCTTCAATTTGTTTCTTCATAAACTTGATATCTGCGTCTCTAGCTTCTTCCTCCAAGCTCTTCATCTTCTCTTCTCCATTCACTTCATTATTCGACAACCTTCTATTCGTCCTCAAATAATCCAAATATCCATCCAAATTATTCAAATATTCCCCTCCTTTTGGATTCATTGTCTCTTCTATTCCTTCTTTTGGACTTTGACTCATCAATAACTTCACCGCTATTTAAATTATGAAAAATTCTTCTCTTTAAATACCTCCACTTCTCTTTTCGTAGGTTGAAGAGCCAATTCCAAGGTCTTCTGTACTGCTTATTTCCTTCATTTTCGGTCTGAGTCCCTCCGCGGGACTAGTCTTTTCCTTTAAAAATCCTCCCTTTGACAAGAAATCTCCAAGCCTTCTTCCTTCTTTTCCAAGCCCAGCTTCTTCTCTTTGTAAAGAATTTTCTCTTTCTCGTTCTCTTTCTTTTGCTAATCTGTGCTCTTCTATCAAGCGATTCACCAGCTCATCTGTGCTTCCTTTTGTATTATGTAACGGCTCATGGCTTAAAGGAGCGCCTCTGCTGTTACTCCCTTGATATCTTCCAACAAAACTATTTCCACTACAAGATGGTTTCTCATCTTCCTCCAGTCTTTCAATACTGCTGAAATACTTGCTTGGGTACATGTCAATTATGCTGGACTTGACTCTTTGATGTCCTTTTTCAATTTTACTCTCATAGCGTGTTGGAGTTGGGTCTTCTTTAATTTTATTCAATAACGATCTTGCATAACTTGATGTTGTTTTTCCAGCAGCAGAAACCTCATCAAACAAGCTGTAAGTCACCTTGTTCTTGGATAATAAATCACGCTGGCCACGAGCATGACTCTCAAAAGTGAAGGTAGGGGATTGATTTGAGTGAATTGTTGGATTAGAATAGATATTCTTTGGAAGTAAGTCCTTTACTTCGACAAGAGATTTGTTCTTTGTGTGAGAAGGGCGGGTAGTTACACCTAAAAGAAGGAGATTATGAAGGGAGTTGATAGAGAAATGGGAGTACCTGAATAGCTTCGCTTAGAGGTGGTCATCCGTTGGGGCGTTTTTTTAAAGATTTTAGTTGTCAATAAAAATTTTGTTATTAAACAATACCGTTGAAGTATTCCCTGGTATTTTTACGTGAAGTTACATGCATTCATATATAATTTTAATTTCTCTTGGTTTGAAGATATAAAAGGCGAGAGAAAGAGATGTGCTAACAGAAAGGTTTGTTTGGGGTCTGGAACGGCTGAGATATCAATTTTACTTCATTTGAAAGGAGGCTGGTCTGTGGGTCATCTATGTGGGCCTGAAATGGTTTTTATTGATGTGGGTGAGGTTTAAGGGTGTGTGAATGAGTTTTGAGGTTGATGTGTTTTTATGGTTAAAGAAATAAATAGCAAAATCTTTTTTTGAGAAATAAGTTATATAATTAAAATAGTTTAGTCTCGATCTTGAATAAAAATTAATGCTTTATCTGTCGAAACAGAAATAATGTTTTGTGAAACGAAACCTTTTATTTCTATGGTGGATGTACATTGGAACAATTTTGAGGCTCTTCTATCCAATATGAATAGACTCTTCGAAAATCTCGAAGAATAACTGTGAAGATCTCTCAAACCCCTGATAACAGTTCATCAGATGGAATAATGATTCTCTCTTCCATTCAGGCAGTTTATCTCACATTGAATGTTCCTGCTTTTGAAAGCTTGGTCTCTTTATCAAGGATTTGT
>Ga0182738_1004253_pt1 | contig 15921 bp, 12 predicted proteins | sample eDN5th30CBELigMG_FD_128876 | JGI IMG/M metagenome (GOLD analysis project Ga0182738, IMG submission 128876) | Enriched Miracle-Growth compost microbial communities from Emeryville, California, USA - eDNA 5th pass 30_C BE-Lig MG (version 2)... ... | reverse complement strand
TGGCCACGCGCGCCAGCCAGTCGGCCAGGGTCAGGGCCAGCGCGCCGGCCAGCATGCCGGCCGGCAGCAGCCAGCGGTGGTTGGCGCCCAGCGTCAGGCGCACCAGGTGCGGCACGATCAGGCCGACGAAGGCGATGCCGCCGGTGGCCGCCACCAGCGGGCCGACCACCAGGGCGGTGGCCAGCACCAGCTTGCGGCGCACCGCGACGATGGCGTAGCCCAGGTGCTGGGCCTCGCGCTCGCCCAGCAGCAGCGCGTTGAGCACGCGCCACTGGCGCAGCAGCCATATCGACAGCAGCAGTATCCACGGCCCCAGGAAGGCCAGCAGCCGCCAGTTGGCGCCGGCCACGCTGCCCATGCTCCAGAAGGTCAGGTCGCGCAGCTGGACGTCGTCGGCCACGTAGGTCAGCAGGCCGATCAGGCTGCCCGCCACGGTGTTGATGGCGATGCCGGCCAGCAGCAGGCCGGCCACGCCGGGATGGCGGCGGCCCAGCGCGTAGGCGAGCGCGGTGGCCAGCAGGCTGCCGGCGAAGGCGGCCGGGGCCAGCAGCCAGAAGCCGCCGCCGGCCAGCACGATGGCCCCCACCGCGCCCAGCGCGCCGCCGGCGGAGATGCCGATCAGCCCGGGCTCGGCCAGCGGATTGCGGAACAAGGCCTGCATGACCGCGCCCGTCAGCGCCAGCGCCGCGCCGGCCAGCATGCCGAACAGCACGCGCGGGATGCGGATGTCGAGCAGCACGTTGCGCCAGAGCGCCTCGTCCGGCGCGGGCGCGCCCCAGAGCAGGCGGGGGAAGGCGGACAGCGGGATCTGCACGGGGCCGGAAGCGGCCGCGACGGCCGCGGCGACCAGCACGGCGACGAGCAGGCCGGCCAAGGCGGCGATGGGCAGGCGGTCGTGGCGGGAGACAGGCTGGTGGTCGTGGCGGGAGATGGGGAAGGAAACGCCGGCGGCCTTTCCGGCCTGGGCTGCCTGCGCCACCTGCGTCACCTGCGTCACCTGAGCCGCTGGGGCGGCCGAGGCGCCGGCCGGCGTGGCAGTCCCGGCGCGTCCGGACGGTGGCGGCTCTGCCGCAGCGCCTGCCGGCGGACTTGCCCGGTCGGCCACGCTCAGCGCCCCGCCGGCGGCGTGCGCATGGCCTCGGCGGCGCGCGCCTTGAGCTCGGCCAGGGCCTGCGGCAGGCGCGGCCCCAGGCCCAGCACCAGCAGGTCGTCCATGGCGACGATGCGCTCGGCGCGGCCCGCCGGCGTGCCGGCCAGCCCGGGCAGGGCCAGCACGCCGCCCACGCCGCCCGTGGCCGGCAGCGAGGCGGCGGTGACGATGACGATGTCGGGCGCCAGGGCGGCCAGGCTTTCGGCGGTCAGGGGCTTGTAGCCCTGCTGGCGGCCGGCCAGCGCGTTCTCCAGGCCGGCCAGGCGCAGCACGGCGTCGGCCGCGGTGCCTTCGCCGGCCGCCTGCGGCGTGCCGGTGCGGTTCATCAGCACCAGCGCGCGCGCCTTCGGGGCGGGCTGCGCCTGCGCCTGGCGCAGCTGCGCGTCCAGTTCGGCCAGCATGCGCTCGCCTTCGGGCCCGCGCCCCAGCGCGCCGGCGACCGCCCGGATGCGCTGGCGCAGCGAATCGACCGAGGGCGAGTCGGGCACCACGACCAGATGCGTTCCCAGTTCGCGCAGGCGCTCGATGCTGGCGGGCGGGCCGGCCTGCTCGGAGGCCAGCACCAGGTCCGGCCGCAGGGCCAGCACGCCTTCGACCGGGGTGGCGCGGTAATAGCCGACGCGCGGCAGGCGGGTGACGGCTTCCGGGTAGAGGCTGGACTGGTCGCTGCCCACCACCAGCCCGCCCGCGCCCAGGGCGTAGACGATCTCGGTCACGCTGCCGCCCAGGGTGACGACGCGCGAGGGCGCGGCGGCCTGCGGCGCGGACGGCCGGGGCGCGTCCTGCGCGGCGGCCGCCAGCGCCGCCAGCAGCCCCGCCGCGGCAAGAAAGGCGCGCAACGGCAGCCGGCGAACGTCCGGCCGCCAGGCGGCGGGGATCGCGAACCGGGATGCGACGCGGCGCCGGACAGGAAACAGGCGGGAGAAGGACAACCGGCCGGGAAACGCCATGGCCGTCACGCCGCCAGCGGCTGGGCGCACAGCCCGGCCAGCAGTTGCCGCCACTCGGGCAGTTCGGCCTTGCCCGGCTTGCGCGCGCCGAAGAACTGCACGATCAGTTCGCCGCCGCCGGCATAGGCTTCCAGCGAGGTCACCCAGCCGTCGTCGGTGGGCTTGTTGACCACCCACAGGCTGGCGACGGCGCCGGTGTCCAGGTGCAGGTTGAAGTCAGGGTCCAGCACGTTGTACCAGGGCCCGGTGCGGCGCAGCTCGTGCACCGGGCCGGTGTGGATCTGCACCATGCCGCGGTTGGCGACGAAGCACATCAGCGGCAGGCCGCTGGCCGCGGCCGACTGCAGCATGGCTTCCAGGGCGCCGGGCTCCACCTGCTGGGCCAGGTCCTGCCCGGCGGCGCGCAGCGCGGCCTGGCGGGTGACCTTGAACTTGCGCAGCATGGGGAAGAACTGGTGGGTGTCGGTCAGGGCCAGCCAGGCGGCGCGCAGGGCCGCCGGGTCGCCGACGCGGTCGGCGGCCGTATCGGCCGGCCAGGCCTGCGGCTGCGGCCACCGCCGGTCCCCGCGGTGGCGCGCCTCGAAGGCGTCGAAGGCCGCCAGGTCGCCGTCCTCCAGCGCGTAGACCTTGTGCACCGCCGTGCCGGAGGCGTCGAAGAACTGCAGGCTGCGCCGCGGCCCCTCGCGCACCGACCAGGCGCTGGCCCAGCAGGAGAAGAACATGCGCAGGTCGATGTCCGGGCCCAGCACCAGCCCGACCGGGCCGTCGGCGTGGATGTCCAGGTAGCAGCCCTTGCGCTCGTGCACGCACCAGTCGTTGCGGGTCAGCGCCATCACGCGGCCCAGGCCGCCCAGCTCGCGGAACAGCGCCTGCGGCTCGCCGGCCAGGGGCTGCGCAAGCAGCCCGCCGCATTGCGCGGCGACCAGCTCGGCCTCGGACACGGCCAGCCGCGCGGCCATGTTGCGCGCGCGCAGGCCGGGCTCGGCGGCCGCCAGCGCGTCGTAGCGCCGGCGCAGGTCGGCGGCGCGGCGCTCGAAGTCGGACTGGGTCATGCGGCACCTTCCATCGTCGGCAATGCGTTTCATTCGATTCTATCGTCATTGATGCGCGAACAGCGGGTGCGGGGAGTCGAAGTCCACTTCCTGCACCACCCGCTCGCGCATCAGCGCGACCAGCGGCCGGATGTCGTCGCGGCGCCACTGGAAGGAATAGTGCAGCGGCTGCAGCGGCGGGTCGCTGTCGATGGCGACCACCGGCGGGCGCCGGGTCAGCTGGCGCAGCCAGCCTTCGGGCAGGAAGGCCAGGCCGACGCCGGCGGCGACCAGGCCGGCGATGGCGCTCATGTTGTTGCAGACCAGCCGGCGCGGCACGTCCAGGCCGTTGGCGGTCAGCCAGGCGTCGAAGATGCGCGTGGAGCCCGCGCCCGGCGGCATGGTGATGACCACGGTTTCCTCCAGCGAGCGGGCCGTGAGGAGCCGGCGGCCGCCCAGCAGCGAGGCGGCGCCCGCCCAGCCGTAGCGCACCTCGGCGATGGTGTGCGAGACGATGGCGCTGCGCGAGGACCAGCCCGCCACCACGGCGAAGTCCAGCTCGCCGGCCTCCAGGCGCTGCTCCAGCGCCTGGCCCACGTCCACGTGCGGCTCCAGCTGCAGCTCGGGGAAGTCCTGGCGGCAGCGCGCCACCAGGCGCGGCAGCCAGGTCATGGCGGCCAGCTCGCCCATGCCGAAGCGGCAGGTGCCGGCCAGCCGGTCGCCCTGGCCGACGCTGGCGCGGATGCGGTCGGCGGACGACAGCATGTCGCGCGCCTGCGGCAATAGCAGCTCGCCGGCCGGCGTGAGCTGGCAGCGGTGGCCGGAGCGGTCGAACAGCCGCTGGCCCAGCCACTGCTCCAGCTCGGCGATGCGCTTGGACAGCGAGGACTGCGACAGGTGCAGGCGCGCGGCCGCCACGGCGAAGCTGGCCGAGGTGGCGGCGCAGTAGAAGGCTTCCAGTTGCTTGAGCGTCATGCGGCCACCTTGTTGCATAAAAGCGATGGATTGCCCGGCGAATTTATCATTTTCTTGTACAAGGCAGCCGCGCTACAGTCGGCCCGGACCGTTCACGGAAACGGAAGACAAGCACAAGGCCGCCGCGGCCCACGACGGCGGAAGGAGACTGCCATGCCCATCGCCCTGCCCCAACGACGCCTGGCCCGCCCGGACCGCCGGCGCGGCCTCGCACCCATCCTGGCCCTGGCGGCGCTGGCCTGCGCGGCCGGCGCCGCCCAGGCGCAGGACTGGAAGCCGCAGCGCACCATCGAGATCGTGGTGGGCTTCGCGCCCGGCGGCTCGGCCGACCAGATCGCGCGCCAGCTGTCCAACGCGGTGTCCGGCACCGTGCCCGTGCCGGTGGTGGTGGTCAACCGGCCGGGCGCCTCCGGCGCGCTGGCCGCCCAGCAGATCGCCAACGCCAAGCCGGACGGCTACCAGATGTTCGTCGGCGGCGGCAGCGAGACCACCTCGGTGGGCAACCACCAGAAGATCAACTACGACCCGCGCAAGGATTTCACGCCCATCCTGAAGGTGGCGCGCCTGCCCTCGGTGCTGGCGGTCAAGACCGATTCGCCGCACAAGACCATGCAGGACGTGATCGCCACGGCCCGCGCCAAGCCCGGCGGGCTGTCCTACGGCTCGACCGGCGAAGGCAGCCTGTTCCACTCGACCATGCTGGTGTTCGAGGCCAAGAGCGGCCTGCGCTTCCTGCACGTCCCCTACAAGGGCGCCGCCGATTCCCTGACGGCGCTGGCCGCCGGCCAGGTGGACATGGCCTTCGGCGCGCCCGAGGAAGTGCGCGGCCTGATCGACGCCGGCCGGATCCGCCCGGTGGCGGTGTTCTCCAGCCAGCGCGTGCCCTCGCTGCCGGACGTGCCGACGGTGACCGAGCTGGGCTACCCCATCGCGCTGGACAATATGAAAGGGCTGATGGCGCCCGCCGGCCTGCCCGAGCCGGTCTACGCCTACCTGCACGGCGTGTTCAGCCAGGCGCTGCAAAGCCCGGCCTGGAAGGATTTTTCCGCCAGGACCGGCCTGATCACCGACTACGCCGACGGCCCGGCCTTCCAGAAAGAGATCGCCGACAGCTACGATCTGATCGGCGCGTCGCTGTCGGCGATCCGCAAGCCCTGACGACAGAATGGACAGAATGGAGACCCCCGCATGACTGCTTCCCCTTCCAGCCCCGGCGTGGGCTTCATCGGCCTGGGCGTGATGGGCCGCGGCATGGCGGCCTCGCTGCTGCGCGCCGGCCACGCGGTCACCGTCCACAACCGCAGCCGCGCGGCCGAGGCGCCGCTGGCCGCGCTGGGCGCGCGCACGGCCGACAGCCCGGCCGCCGTGGGCCGGGACTGCCGGGTGGTATTCCTGTGCCTGTCGGACACCGCGGCGGTCGAATCCGTGCTGTTCGGGCCGGACGGCCTGGCCGCCGCCCTGGCCGCCGGCAGCCACGTGATCGACGCCAGCACCATTTCCGCGCCGGCCACCCGCGGGTTCGCGGCGCGGCTGGCCGAGCGCGGCGTCGAAATGCTGGACAGCCCGGTCAGCGGCGGCCAGCAGGGCGCCGAGAAAGGCGAGCTGAGCTGCATGGTGGGCGGCTCGCCGGCGGCCTACGAGGCCTGCCTGCCCTATCTGCAGGCCATCGCCACCCGCATCGTGCACATCGGCGCGATCGGCGCGGGCCAGGTGGCCAAGGCCTGCAACCAGGTGGCGGTGGCCGGCGTGATGATGGGCATTTCCGAGGCCTTCGCGCTGGCGCGGCGCAACGGCGTGGACCCGGCCGCGGTGCGCGAGGCGCTGCTGGGCGGCTCGGCGCGCAGCCTGCTGCTGGAAAGGAACGCCGTGCGGCTGCTGGAGGGCGACTACCAGCCGGGCTTTCGCGCCCGGCTGATGCGCAAGGACCTGCGCCTGGCGCTGGAGTCCGGCCAGCAGGCCGGCGCCTTCACGCCCATGGCGGCGCTGGCCGCGCAGCTGCTGGAAGCGGCCTGCAACGCCGGCTACGGCGACCTGGACTGGAGCGCGCTGGGCCGGCTGATCGGGGAATTGTCGGGCGGCAAGGAGAACGCGGCCCCGGGCGGCAAGGCGGACTGAAGGAGACGGCCCGGCTGAAGGGAGGAGCCGGGCCCGAAAGAACCGCCGGGCTGGCGGGACTCAGCGCGCCGCGCGGCCGTCGTCTTCGGCGGGACGGCCGCCGGCGCGCTTGCGCCAGGCCCCGTACAGCTGCCAGGCCACCAGCGCGGCGCTGGCCGCCTTGAGCAGGCGCGAGCGGCGGCGCCCCATCATCCAGGCCGACAGCGTGGAAGTCAGCACCGGATAGCGCCCGGCCAGGCCGGCCATGCGCAGGAACAGCTGCGGCGCGCTGCGGCCGCGGAACAGGCCGGACAGCAGCGCCACCGGGCGCAGCGTATCGCCCATCCGGCCGATGGAACTGCCGAACTGGCTGGCGCGATGGCACAAGGCCTCGCGCTCGAGCGCTGCGCGCGCGCGCAGCAGTTCGATGCGGACCGCGCGGTCGACGGCGGGGTGGCGCGCACGGCTCATGGTGCCCCCTTGGCGCTGCAACGTCCGGGCGCGCTCATGGACGCCCCTCCCGCCGCGGCGCGGCATCCTTGTCATCGTCGTCGCGCACGGCGTCGCGGGCGCGGCCGAGCAGCTCGGCGTCGCGGCCGAACTCCTCTATCGTGGCGGCGAAGGGCGGCGGCTCGTCCACCAGCCGCCGGCGCACGCCCAGCAGCAGCAGGATGCCGATCAGGCCGTAGCCGCCGGCCAGCACGCCCAGCGCCAGGTAGCGGTGCTCGGTGGGCCAGAACAGCGCGGCCACCAGCAGCGAGAACACCAGCACGGCCAGCGTGAGGAAGAGCAGCGCGGCGAAGGCCATGCCCAGCACGGCCAGCAGGCGGGATTTTTCCTCGGCCAGCTCCAGGCTGAACAGCTCGATGCGCGTGCGCACCACGGCGACGAGGTCGGCGCCCAGGCCGGCGAAGGAAGCGCGGAGTCCTTTGATCATGGCATCGCGCCGGCGCGCCGTCCGGCCAGGCCGGCGGCGCAACCGGGCCGTGGCCTCAGCGGCGGGTGAGCAGCAGGCCGACCAGCAGGCCGGCCAGGCCGGCCACGGCGATGGACTGCCAGGGCTTGTCGTGGACGTAGTCGTCGGTGGCCCGGGCGGCGCGGCGGCCGCGCGCCACCACCAGGTCCTGGGCGTCGTACAGGGCTTCGCGCGTGCGGCGCAGCGAGGTCATGGCGCGGTCGCGCAGCTCGGCGGCGCGCTCGCCCGTGGAGGTCGCGGCCTCGCGCAGCAGGTCTTCGGCGTCGTTCAGGCTGCTCTTGACGCTGTCGATCAGCTTGTCTTTATTGAGATCGGCGGATTTGATGCTCATGGCTGGCTCCTGAATAACGTCTTGACCACGGGGATGATAGCAGCCGCGGCGCGCGACGGACGCAACGAGGGATTTCCTTTTGCGCGCATCGTTTGACCGGCGTCATTTGACCGACGTCATTTGACCGACGTCACCTCGATGACCGCCTGCTGGCCGGCCTGGACGATCTCCTGCTTCATGACCAGGCCGGCGTCCGGGCAGAACCAGTCGGTCACGTCCGAACGCATGCCCGGGATGGGCAGGGTGACGCTGCCGAAGGTCGCCATGGTCGGGTCGGTGTTGCGCTGGTAGCTGACCGGCCAGCACTGCTGGCGGCCCAGGGCGGTGTCCATGGCCTGGCGCTTGCCGACGGTCTTCTCGCCGATGCGCACCACGGCGGCGGGCATGTCCAGGCTGCCGCGCCGGCCGCGCTCGCCCAGGCTGAGCTGGAAGGTCTCGCCGGGCAGGCGAGCGCCTTCCTGCAGCCGGCGGCCGGGGTAGCCGAACAGGCCGAGCAGGCGCAGGTCGAAGGACTTGCCGGCCTCGGCCTGCCGGCCGCGCCGGGCGAAGGTGGATTTGCCGTCGACCACGCTCATGTCGTGGTCGAAGTCCGAATCGCCGCCGGGCAGGCCCAGCAGCTGGTAGGTGGCGTTGCCGCGCACGTGGGCGCGGCAGGTGTCGGGCCCGCTCTTCCGGACGTCGGAGAAGCTGAGGTCGGCGTCCAGCTTGATGGCGCCGGTGCCGGTCAGCCTGACCTCGCCGCCGTCGCGCAGGAAGCGCACGTCGCAGACGCCGGCGGCGCCGGCGGGGGCCGCGGCGCCCAGGGCGCAGGCGGCCAGCAGGGCGGCCGCGGCGGCAGGAAGGTTGATGCGCATGGGTGATTCCTCGCAGCCGGCGACATGCCGGCTCCTGGCCCAAGTATGCCAGCCGGCGATGAAGCAATTGCTAACCCCGGCAAGAGCCGGTATCAAAAGGTAGGCGGCGGGCGGTGGCGGCCGGGCGGCGCAGGCAGGCCGCCGCGGCTCAGGGCCGGGCGGCCTGCAGGGGCCGGCGCTGCAGCATGCGGGCGATCTCCGGCACGCAGGAGCCGCAGCCGGTGCCGCAGCCCAGCCTGGCCTTCAGGCCGTCCATGTCCAGGCCCAGGCCGATGGCCTGGGCGATCTCGCGCTCGTCCACGCCCTGGCAGACGCAGACGACGCGCGAGCGCGCCGGGGCCGCCCCGCCGCGGCCCATCAGCAGGCCGGCCGCGCTGGCCGGCGCCGGGCCGCCGTCGGCCCAGGCCAGCAGCGCGTCGCGCGCGCGCAGGTCGCCGGCCAGCAGGAAGCCGCGCAGCCGGCCGTCGCGCTGGACCAGGCGGCGCAGCACGCCGCGCGCCGGGTCGTCGAAGGCCGCATCGGGGCGCTGCAGGCCCAGGTCGGCCAGCAGGCGCTCCAGCAGGGCGGCGGGTGGCGGCCCTTCGGCGGCCAGGCGCAGGCGCAGCCCGCCCTGCCCCAGCGCGCTGGGCAGCAGCACGGCGTAGGGAAACTCGCGCAGCCAGCCGGCCAGTTCGCGCCGGTGCTGCGCGGCGTCGCCGGCCAGCCAGCCGGCCGCCTGCCAGGCCAGCTGCGCGGGCGCCACGGCGACCGCCGCATGCTTGAGCTCGGGCTGGCGCGAGACCGGGTCGCGCGCCGGGTTGGTCAGCGCGTTGACGCCGTCGCCGGCCATGAAGGCGCTGCCCCAGTGCATGGGCAGGAAGGCGTGGCCGGGCTTGAGGCCGTCGTCGCCGCGCACCGGCAGCACGATCTCGCCGCGCCGCGAGCGCACGCGCGCCAGCGCGTCCTCGGCCAGGCCGTGGCGCGCCAGGTCGTCGGGGTGCAGCGACAGCCAGGGCTCCTCGACGTGGCGCACCAGGGTGGGCGCGAGCGCGGTGCGCGCCATGGTGTGCCAGTGGTCGCGCAGCCGGCCGGTGGTCAGGCGCAGCGGATACTGCGCCGAGACCGGCTCGGCCACCGGCCGGTAGGCCACGTCGACGAAGCGGGCGCGCCCGTCCTGCGTGGGGAATACGCCGTCGCCGTACAGGCGCGCCGGCCCGCCGCCGGGGCGGTAGGGCCAGTGCTGCGGGCCGTCGCGCTCCAGCACGTCGTAGCTCAGCGCGCTGTAGTCCAGGTCGCGCCCGGCGGTCGTGCGCGCATGCTCGGCGAAGATGGCGGCCGGCCCCGGGTAGTCGAACAAGGACTCGCGCGCCGGGGCGATGCGCCGCGCCAGGCGGCGCGCCACCGCGGCGGCCAGCTCCCAGTCCGGCCGGGCCTGGCCGGGCGGGGGCAGCGCCGCGCGCACGCGGCTGATGCGCCGCTCGGAATTGGTCGCCGTGCCGTCCTTCTCCGGCCATGTCGCGGCCGGCAGCACCAGGTCGGCGTAGGCCAGGGTCTCGGTGCCCGCGTAGGCCTCCTGGACGATGACGAGCTCGGCCTTCTCCAGCGCCGCGCGCACGCGCGCCTGGTCGGGCAGCGACTGGGCGGGGTTGGTGGCGGCGATCCACAGGGCCTTGACGCGGCCGTCCAGCACGGCGTCGAACATCTCCAGCGCGGGCAGGCCGGGCCGGGCCGGCAGCGCGTCCACGCCCCACAGCCGCGCCACCTCGGCGCGGTGCGCGGCGTCGGCCGGGTCGCGGTGGCCGGGCAGCAGCGTCGCCATGCCGCCGGCCTCGCGCCCGCCCATGGCGTTGGGCTGGCCGGTCAGCGAGAACGGCCCCGCCCCCGGCCGGCCGATCTGGCCGGTGGCCAGATGCAGGTGGATGAGCGCGGCGTTCTTGGCCGTGCCGCTGCTGGACTGGTTCAGCCCCATCGTATAGAGCGATAGCGCGGCGCCGGCCGCGCCGAACCAGCGCGCCGCCTGCTCGATGTCGGCCGCCGGCACGCCGCACAGGTCCTGCGCGGCGCGCGGCGTGTAGTCGCGGATGCGCGCCTTGAGCCCGGCGTAGCCGCTGGTGTGGCGCTCGATGTAGCCGCGGTCCACGGCGTCTTCCCACACCAGCACGTTGAGCATGGCGTGGAACAGCGCCACGTCGCTGCCCGGGGCGATGGCCAGGTGCAGGTCGGCCAGCCCTGCGGTGTCGGTGCGGCGCGGGTCGACCACGATGACCTTCATGCCCGGCCGGGCCGCCTTGGCCGCCTCCAGGCGGCGGAACAGCACCGGGTGCGCATAGGCCATGTTGGCCCCGACGATCATCACCACGTCGGCCTGGTCCAGGTCCTCGTAGCAGGCCGGCGGCGCGTCGGCGCCCAGCGTCTGCTTGTAGCCGGACACGGCGCTGGACATGCACAGGCGCGAATTGGTGTCGATGTTGTTGGTGCCGACCAGGGCGCGCGCCAGCTTGTTGAAGACGGCGTAGTCCTCGGTGAGCAGCTGGCCGGACAGGTAGAAGCCCACGGCGTCGGGCCCATGGGCGAGGACGATGTCGGCCAGGCGCTGCGCGGCCAGCTCGCAGGCCTCGTCCAGCGGCAGGGATTCCAGCGGCCCGCCGCGCACGGGGCGCAGGCCGGCGGCCAGCACGCGCGCGCCGTCGCGCCGCACGGTCTGCGCCAGCGCCATGCCCTTGCTGCACAGGCGGCCGCGGCTGGAGGGATGGTCCGGGTCGCCCGCCACCGACAGCACGGCATTGCCGCCGGTCTCGACGCGCACGCCGCAGCCGGTGCCGCAGTAGCAGCAAAGGGAGGCGACCGTGCGCCGCGAAGCGGCGGGCGACGGCCCCCCGGCATCCGCAGGCGGGGCGGCCGCGCGCCCGGCCGGCCGGTCTGGCTCGGCGCCTGCCATCGCTCAGCCCGTCTCCACCGCCAGCCACACCATGCCGCCCTCGACCCGCGCCGGCACGGTCCGGGCGCAGCCCTCGTCGGGCTCGCGCGCCCGGCCGTCGGCCAGGCCGATCGCCCAGTTGTGCAGCGGGCAGGTCACGGCGTGGCCGTGCACCACGCCGGCCGACAGCGGCCCGCCCTTGTGCGGGCAGCGGTCGACCAGGGCGAACACGCGGTCGTCCAGGGTGCGGAAGACGGCGATCTCGGGCCGGCCGGCGACGGCGACCACGCGCGCGCCCTGCGCGGGGATGTCGGCCACGGCGCAGGCGACCCGCCAGGCGGTCGCGGCGGCATCGCCGGGCGGCGGGGAGGCGGGGTCGGCATGCGCCGCCGGGATAGCGGTTTCGCTCACGGCCGGTCTCCTACAAGGCAAGGGTTGCGAATTCGGCCGGCACCGGCCCCGGGGCCGTGCGCGCCTGCCAGGGGTCGCTCTCGAACGACAGGGCGAAGCGCAGACGGCGATACAGCTCGGCGCGGTTGGCCGGGTCGTCGACCACGGCGGCGCGGGCGTGCTCCAGCCCCACGCGCGCCAGGTAGTGCGAGGTGCGCTCCAGGTAGAAGCCTTCCTCGCGGTAGAGCTGCAGGAAGGCGCCGACCATCTCCAGCACTTCCTCGGGCGTGGCGACCTTGGCGAAGAACTGCGCCACCTCGGTCTTGATGCCGCCGTTGCCGCCGACGTGGATCTCCCAGCCCGACTCGACCGCGATCACGCCCACGTCCTTGATGCCGGACTCGGCGCAGTTGCGCGGGCAGCCCGAGACCGCCAGCTTGACCTTGTGCGGGCTCCACATGCCGAACAGCGCGCGCTCCAGGGCGATGCCCATGGCGGTGGAATCCTGCGTGCCGAAGCGGCAGAACTCGCTGCCCACGCAGGTCTTGACCGTGCGCAGGCTCTTGCCGTAGGCGTGGCCGGACGGCATGCCGAGGTCGGCCCACACGCCGGGCAGGTCCTCGCGGCGCACGCCCAGCAGGTCGATGCGCTGGCCGCCGGTGACCTTGACCATGGGCACGGCGTACTTGTCGGCCACGTCGGCGATGCGGCGCAGCTCGGCGGCATTGGTCACGCCGCCCCACATGCGCGGCACCACCGAGTAGCTGCCGTCCTTCTGGATGTTGGCGTGCATGCGCTCGTTGACGAAGCGCGACTGCGGGTCGTCCTGCGCCTCGCCGGGCCAGGTCGAGATCAGGTAGTAGTTCAGCGCCGGCCGGCAGGTGGCGCAGCCGTCGGGCGAGCGCCACTCCATGAAGCGCATCGCCTGGCCCAGCGAGACGAGGTGGTGCTCGCGGATGGCGCGGCGCACCTCGCCGTGGGTATGCTCGGTGCAGCCGCACAGGGGCTTCTCGGACTTGGGCTTGACGTCGGCCGCGCCGCCCACGCAGTTGATCAGGATCTGCTCCACCAGGCCGGTGCACGAGCCGCAGGAGGCCGAGGCCTTGGTGTGCTTGCGCACCTCGTCCACGGTGAACAGGCCCTTGGCGCGGATGGCCTGGACGATGGTGCCCTTGCACACGCCGTTGCAGCCGCAGACCTCGGCGTCGTCGGCCATGGCGGCGACCCGGTCGGTGCCGGCGTGGCCGGCGTCGCCCACCGCGCCCTCGCCCAGCATCAGGTGGTCGCGCAGCTCGGCCACGCTGCGGCCCTCGCGGATCAGGCGGAAGTACCAGGCGCCGTCGGCGGTGTCGCCGTACAGGCAGGCGCCCACCAGCCTGTCCTCGCGCAGCACCAGCTTCTTGTAGACGCCGCCGGCCGGGTCGGCCAGGGTGATGGCCTCGGTGCCCTCGCCGCCGGCGAACTCGCCGGCCGAGAACACGTCGATGCCGGTGACCTTGAGCTTGGTGGACGTCACGCTGCCCGGATAGCGGCCGATGCCTATCATCGCCAGGTGGTTGGCCGCCACTTTGGCCTGCTCGAACAGCGGCGCGACCAGGCCGTAGGCCACGCCGCGGTGGCTCACGCACTCGCCCACGGCGTAGATGCGCGGGTCGTAGGTCTGCATGGTGTCGGACACCACCACGCCGCGGTCGCAGTGCAGGCCGCAGGCCTGCGCCAGGTCGGCATTGGGCCGTATGCCCACGGCCATGACGACCAGGTCGGCGGGCAGCTCCTCGCCGCCGGCCAGGCGCAGCGCGCGCACGCGACCGTGCGGCCCGCCCAGCAGCGCCGCGGTCTGCGCCCGCATGTGGAAGCGCAGGCCGCGCGACTCCAGGCTGTGCTGCAGCAGGCGCGCGGCCTCGCCGTCCAGCTGGCGGTCGAGCAGGGTCTCGCCCAGGTGCACCACGGCGACGTCCATGCCGCGCGCGAGCAGGCCGTTGGCCGCCTCCAGGCCGAGCAGGCCGCCGCCCACCACCACCGCGTGGCGGTAGCGCGCGGCCGATTCGACCATGCGGTCCACGTCGCCGATGTCGCGGAAAGCCATCACCCCGTCCAGGTCCGCGCCCGGCACCGGCAGCATGAAGGGCTTGGAGCCGGTGGCCAGCAGCAGCCTGTCGTAGGGGACCCGGGTGCCGTCGGCGGCGGTCACCGTGCGGCGCGCGCGGTCTATCGCCGTCACCGGCCGGCCCAGCAGCAGGCGGATGCCGTGTTCCGCGTACCAGGCCTCGTCGTTCAGGATGATGTCCGGCAGCGTCTGCTCGCCGGCCAGCACCGGCGAGAGCAGGATGCGGTTGTAGTTCGGGTGCGGCTCGGCGCCGAACACCGTGATGTCGTATTCGCCGGGCGCCAGCGCCAGCAATTCCTCCAGCGTGCGCACGCCGGCCATGCCGTTGCCGACCATGACGAGTTTCTGCCGGGCCATGTCTGCGTTCTCCTCCTGAGCACCTGTTGCGGCTATTGCGACTGCACGCGGCTGCCGCAGGGCTCTGCGGCGCGGATGGCGAAGCCGGCCGCGTAGCCGGCGGGGTCGGCCGGGTCCCAGCGCACGCCGTCGAACAGCACGGCGCCGCGATCGGGCGAGGCCGGCAGCGGCGCGCCGGCCAGCGCCGCCGCCTCGGCGTACAGCCCGGTGCGCTGGACCTGCGCGGCCACGGCGCGGTAGCCGGGCGGCTCGCGCAGCAGGCCCCAGCGCACGAACTGGGTCAGGAACCACATGCCGTCGGACGGATAGGGATAGGTCACCCGCCCCTCGCCGTAGAAGGCGAGCGGATTGCGCTCCTGCCACGCGCGGCCGATGCCGTCGCGCCCCTGGCCGAGCAGGCTGGCGGCGATGGCCCCGGCCGGCTGGCCGATCAGGTCGGGCCGCGCCAGGCGGCGCGCCACGGCGTCGCGCTGGCCGGCCTCGTCGATATAGCGCGCGGTGTCGATCAGCGCCGCCACCAGGGCGCGCGCGGTATTGGGATGGCGCTCGACCCAGTCGTCGGTGGCGGCCAGCACCTTCTCGGGATGGTCGGGCCAGAGCGACTGCGAGGCGGCCACCGTGAAGCCCACGCCGGCGTCGACCGCGACGGTGTTCCAGGGCTCGCCCACGCAGCAGCCGTGCACCAGGCCGTCCTGCAGGGCGGCGACCATGCGCGGCGGCGGCACCACCACGCGGTCGACGTCGCGCAGCGGATCGATGCCGTGCGCCGCCAGCCAGTACGACAGCCACATGGCGTGCGTGCCGGTGGCGAAGGTGTGGGCCAGCGTCAGGCTGTCGCCCTCGCGCACGGCGCGCGCCAGCGCCCAGCCGTCGCGCACGCCCTGCCCGGCCAGGCCGCGCGACAGGGTGATGCCCTGGCCGTTGTGGTTCAGGCCCATCAGGATGGCCATGGGCGCGGCCTCGCCGCCTATGCCCAGGTGGGTGCCGTAGACCATGGAATACAGCGCGTGCGAAGCGTCCAGCGTGCCGGCCTGCAGGCCGTCGCGCACCATGGCCCAGGAGGCCTGCTTGCGCGGCGCGATGCGCAGGCCGTAGCGGCGGTCGAAGCCCAGCTCGGCGGCCATGGCGACCGTGGCGCAGTCGGCCAGCGGGATGAAGCCGACGGAAACTTCGGCCTTCTCCGGCGCATCGCTGCCGGCGACCCAGGCGCAGGGGGAGGCCGCGGCGGCTGCGCCGGGCACGCCGGTCGCGGCTGCCTCCGGCCCGGCAGCTCCCGCCGCGCCATGCTGCGCGGGCGCGCCGGCAGGGTAGCCTGGCAGGACCGGCGCGGCGCCGCCGGCCGTCCCGGCAGACGCCGGTCCGCCGCCGTCCGCCCCACCCTGCCGCGCCGCCGGATTGCCGTGGCGGCGGTGCAGGAAATCCACCACCGCGGCCCGGCAGGCCAGGTAATCCGGGTCCTCGGCCAGGGCCACGCGCTCGCGCGGGCGAGGCAGCGCCACGTCCAGCACCTGGCCGATGGTGGCCGCCGGCCCGTTGGTCAGCATGACGATGCGGTCCGACAGCAGCACCGCCTCGTCCACGTCGTGGGTCACCATGATGACCGTGCTGCGCGTCTGCGCGACGATGCGCAGCAGCTCGTCCTGCAGGTGCGCGCGCGTGAGCGCATCCAGCGCGCCGAAGGGCTCGTCCATCAGCAGCACCGAAGGCTCGATGGCCAGCGCCCGGGCGATGCCCACGCGCTGCTTCATGCCGCCGGACACCTCGCGCGGCAGCTTGCCCTGGGCATGCTCCAGCCCCACCAGCGCCAGCG
>Ga0182738_1004252_pt1 | contig 15921 bp, 8 predicted proteins | sample eDN5th30CBELigMG_FD_128876 | JGI IMG/M metagenome (GOLD analysis project Ga0182738, IMG submission 128876) | Enriched Miracle-Growth compost microbial communities from Emeryville, California, USA - eDNA 5th pass 30_C BE-Lig MG (version 2)... ... | reverse complement strand
CGCTGCACGGGCAGGGCGCCTTGCCAGTCGTTCTTCTTGGCACAGGCGAGCTTGAGGTTCCGCAGCACCCGGGCGACGATCTCCAGGTTGCCGGCCGGTTCAAGCTGCACGTCGGCCAGTGGGACCGAATCGGCCAGCTTGGCGATGCGCCGCAGGCAGCTTTCGCGGGTCAGCAATTCTCCCCCGTAGAAGGGGTCGATGTAGATGGTTCCCTCAGGCAGCGGGCAGCCGAGCATGAAGTGGCCCGGGGCCGCCACGCCGTGCAGTTTCAGGTCCGACGCCTCGGCAATGGCCATGTAAAGGATACCGAGCGTGATCGGTAAACCCTTGCGGCGCCGGAGGATATCGTTGAGGTAGCTGTTGCGGGGATCGTAGTAATCTTCCTCGTTGCCGCGGAAGCCTTCGACCTCGTACAGGTACTCGCTTAATTTGCGCAGCCGATGCTCCGTATCGCCGGCCAGTGTTTGGGCTTGGAGCGCTAGTTGAGCGATCTCGCGGCGGCAGCTTTCGCGGTCCAGACGCGGGTAGACATCGGCCGCGAACTCCAGCAGGATCTCGATCAGGTCGACATCGCTGCTGCCTCGGCACAGGCGGGCAAACTCGGGACTGTTCTCCGGTGTTGGCATGCCTTCATTGTACTGCCGTAGCGCAGCTTAGGGCAAAGCCAGTCGAAAGCGGGGGGCGGGGCGCATAGCACAATCGCGGCGCAGCATGATGCGCGGCGTTGTAAATCGCGTCCCTAGAATCGGCTTACGCTTAGCGGCCAAAGATGCCGGTGCCGTACCAGATGCCGTTGTGGCCGCGTTTCATGTCGTACGCCCAGGCACGATGCGGCCTGACCACCGAGCTCCAGTGGCCTGACGATTGCCGCCAGCAGCGGACGCACTCCTCGGCGGCTTCCACCAGCGTTTCCCCCGGCCAGCTTTCGGCCACGACTTCGGTAGCCCGCATGCCCTGGCCAAGCCGGGCGTTGATCTGGTGAAACCGCGTCTCCCAGGAATGATGCCCTTGCACGCGAATTTGGGCCTGGTGCAGGGAGTGTCGCTCGGCTTCCTGGGCCAAAACCGGGCTGAAATAGCCTTCGGTGCTGCGCGGGCGGTCGCGATGCGTCCGCACGGCGTAGATCATGGTCCGCTGGGTAAGGGTGCCCGGCGGCAGATCAAGAATGGTGCCCAGGGCAAAGCTGGTGTAGTACCGCCCGCGTAGAAAGGGGAACTGGCTCACCACGTAGCCGTAATGGGCAGCCTTTGGGTTTTCGTAATCGATGATGGCCAGGCCCTGCTGTTGATGCATGTGTCCAAACGAGGGGTGGCTCAGGAGCCGGGTCGGTTTGCCATCAATTTTGACGACTGCCCCCATGGGGAGCATCAGCCACACGTAGCGTTCCGCTCGCTCGGGCCGTTCGGCCAGGGCTTGCGGCACCGACTGGCAGAGGAAGCAATCGCGGCAGCGATCACGGCCGGTGGCGTAGAAGACGATCAGCAGCATCTTCTGCTCGTCCCGCGCCTGTTTTACAGCCTTTTCGTACTGGGTGTGCCAGTGGATGGCGGGAGCTTTGGAGCCCGGGGCGGGAGCGGCCGCGGCGGGTAGAGGAGGCGGCGGGGCTGCCGAGTCGTCGGATTCGGCCGGGCCAGTGGAAGCCCTGGCGGGAACAACTGTTACGGCAAAAAACAACACCGTGGACAGGGCGGCAGCCGCCAACACCACTCGCGTCATACGTCTCTACTCCGAGGACCGCAATCATGGCGAGGCCGGCGGGGACGGGCACGCGCCGGGCAAAGATTGCTCGCCAGGGGAATCGGTTCAGTGGGGCTTGGTGTCTCCGGCACCGAACCTTGCTTCACACCGCTGCTTCCGTGCGGTTTTCAGGGGGCTTTGGCTTCACTGCGTGTGGCTCTGGCCTTCCATGGGGGTATTCCCGTCTGGATTAGTCGGATGAATGTATCGGATGGGAGGTCTGGTGTAAACACCCAGGATGTAGTGGATTTGGCAGCAGGGGAGATTTGGGGATATTTTGCCGGATGAACTGCCGAAGGTTGCCGATAGACGGTTTACCATCGGATGCTATCTTCCCCAAACACCCCTGCCTCCCATGCGAACCACTTCGATCATCGTAACGCTGGCTGCATGGTTCTGGATTTCTGCGGCTGACATGGCCCGTGCCGCTGCGCCTTCGGCCGTGGTCGAGGCATGGACGGCCGTGGACCGCTGGCTGGACCGCAGCCCGTCGGGCCCCGGGTGGCGCAAATTTTTGGGGTCAGACGATTTAGAACGTCAGATCACCGCTAGCGTCACGCCCCAGCCGGCCACGGTCGCGGCGGTGCTCAAGCAGCTTCGCAGCGGTGCGCCCGGCTTGGAGCATGCGCGCTTCCAGGCTCTGGAAAATGCCCTGAGTGCGTGGCTTTTGCAGCTTTCACAGTCGCTCCCGATTTCGGAGCTTGCAGGCCAGTGCGAGCAGGCTGCGGACGCATTTGAGCCGGTGAGCGAGCAGGAGCTGGCGTGGCACCGCGCGGCAGCTCAGGAAGCCTACGAAAACCTGGAAAAATACCTGGCAGATAACCCGCATCGTGAGGATTGGGCCAAATTCCTGTATTCCGAGCAGGTCCGCTATCAACTGCGGGCCAACGCCGCCCCCAATCTGCCGCTGCTGGAGTTAGTCGCGCAGCGGGTTACGGCTGGTCACGACGCCCGCGAGATCTCGCAATTCGTCCGCTTCCGGCAGGCGCTCGATCGCTACCTGCAAGCGCAGCGTGTGGCGTTGGAGGACGCCCCGCGGCACGCCTACAAAGCCCGGCTGGCTGCGCTCGCCGAGCGGCTTGAGGAGTACGCCGACGATCCCAGCACGGTGAACCTCGATCGGGTAGCTGAGAAGGTTGGCGAACTGGCCCAGCGTGGGCAAGCCCCGTGGCTGGTGCAGGCGGTGCGGCATCACCTGTTCCACCCGAACCTGTTTGTCGAAGCATCAGCCGACCTGGTCACCTACGGCACGCGGCGCAATGTCGATGAAGTGAACCCCGTGGCCGAATGTCTGGATGGTTCTTGGGTGCAAGGCTCGGGCCGCACCATCGGACAGGTGCGCGGGGCGCTGGCGCCTTCGGATAAATACATCCTGCTGATCAATCATTTTGAGGGCCAGACCTATTCTGACACGCTGGCGTTCAACAGCGGGGCGACCATCGCCAGTCGTGGCGTGACGCGGTTTCATGCGCACAAGGGTGTGGCCTTCGATGGGCTGCAGTTCGTCGAGTTGCCGACCTACGCCCAAGCCCGCACGAACACGCAGACCAAGTGGGTGGACTCGGGGCGTGATGGCCTGCTGGCTTGCGTTGCCGACCGCATCGCCTGGAACCGCGTGCAGCAGCGGCGGCCTCGGAGCGAGGCGGCAGCGGCGCGTTCGGCCGAGCGGCGGGTTAGCCGGCGGTTTGGCCAGGGTGTCGATGAGGCCATCACCAAGGCCGAGAAGAACTACCGCGAAAAGCTGCTTTACTGGCTGCTCAACCAGGAGGTGTTCCCGGAGCAGATCAAGGCTTCGAGCACGCCAGACGCGGTGCAACTGGCCGCGATGCAGTTACAAGCCGGGCAGGCCGGTGCGCCTAGTGGTCCGCCCGCGGCCCCGGCTGCGGCAGCCATGTCGATCCGCCTACACGAAACGGCGATTAACAATGCGGCGGCGATCGCGCTGGGGCAGGCAGGGCTGCTCGTCCGGCAGATCGAGGCCGGCGCACGCCGCGACGAGCGGCGCGGACGCACGCTCCGCCGCGATGAAGTGCGGGCGGCTATCAAACGGCAATTCCCCGATGCCAAGCTGCCGGAGATCGATCCGGACGAAGAAGCCTGGGAGATGACCTTCGCCGCGCGCGAACCGGTGCGGGTGCAGTTCGAGCGCAGCCGCATCACGATCACGCTCCGGATTCGCGAGTTTGGTGGCGCAACCGACTTCCCCGAACTGCCCGAAGGCGACTTGATGATCGAGGCCATCTACGAGATCAAGCAAACCGCCGATGGGCCGGTGGCCGAACTGCTCGACGCTCCGCTGGTCTGGTACGGTGCGCCGGGGCAAACCAAGTACCGGCAGCACCTGGGCATCTGGCTGGGGCTGGGAGCCTGGGACTGGAGCACGCCTACCGAAATCCTGGGGCTGCTCGAAGAAGTGGAATACCAGCTTGAAGTCCGCGAGGTATTCCCCACGCGGCTCGAAGGCCTGATCCAACTGGGCGGCCAATGGGCCGGATACGGCAACCTGCAGCCGCAGACCATGAGCGCGCAAAATGGCTGGCTAACCATCGGCTGGAAATGCGTTGCCAAGGACGACAGCGATGAAGCCAAGAGCGCCGAGCGGGCAGCCGATGCCGGCGCGGCGACCGACAGCGAGCGGCCGGCCAAGTCGATCCGTTAAAGCGGGCGGCCGCCTGCTGAACCGGGCATGCTTGCCATCCATCGACCGGTTGCCATACCAGGCAGCAAGTGATACCAAACCCTGAGGGAACCACGTTGTGCCTAACCCCAGGGGAGGTGAAGGATGTTGCACGCCTTGATCATGGCCGGTGGAACCGGAACGCGTTTCTGGCCCGCAAGTCGCAACGACCGGCCCAAGCAATTGCTGAGGCTGACCGGCGACCGCTCGATGATTCAACTCACGGTCGATCGGCTCAGCGGGCTGGTCACGTCTGAGCATACGCTGATCGTGACTAACCAGCGGCTAGTAGAGCCGATTGCCGAGCAGCTTCCGCAACTGCCGCGCGAGCGGATCGTAGGAGAACCCTGCAAACGCGACACTGCGCCGTGCATCGGTCTGGCCGCCTTGATGGTAAGCCGCGACGATCCCGACGCCACCATGGTCGTTTTGCCGGCGGACCACGTGATTGAGCCGGTCGAACAGTTCCAGGCAGCCATCCGCCAGGCCGCGCAACTGGTCGAGCAGTCGCCCGGTCGGATCGTGACCTTCGGCATCAAGCCCACCTATCCGGCTGAGATCTACGGCTACATCGAAGCGGGCGAACCGCTGGGGGCGAGCGGCGATGCGGCAGCCGCACCGGTGTTCGTTGTGCGGCAGTTTCGCGAAAAGCCCGACGCTGCCACCGCAAAACAGTTCCTGGAGCAGGGCAACTTTTACTGGAACTCGGGCATTTTTGTGTGGAAGGCGTCGACCATTCTTAAGGCGCTCCAGGAACATCAGCCCGAGATGTTTGCGCATCTGCAAAAGATCGGCGAGGCGATTGGCACGCCGGACTTTGAGCCAACGCTGGAGCGGGAGTTTGCGGCGATCAAGGGCGTATCGATCGACTACGCCGTGATGGAGCACGCAACCGACGTGGTTGTGGTGGAAGCTCCCTTCACCTGGGATGACCTGGGCAGTTGGCGGGCTTTGAGCCGGCTGAAGGGCACCGATCAGGCCGACCATACGGTGCTGGCCGACCGGTACATTGGGATCGAGTCGCAAGGCAACATCATCCGCAGCGAAGGCGACCACCTGATCGTCACGCTGGGCGTGAACGACTGCATTGTGGTTCACACCAAGGACGCAACACTCGTGGCCAGCAAAGAGCACGAAGAGTCCATCCGGCAGATTGTGAAAGAACTGGAACAACGCAATTGGCACGAACACCTGTAGCGGGTCGGCCGGTTGCCTGGAACGGCCAGCGCCGATTCGATCTGCCAAGTTGGTGTTAGGACGTGGTTGGGGCGGGGCTTGCGAACGGTGCCGGCGTGCCGCGGTCGGTCGATTGCGCTCCAGCAAATGCCGGGCTATAGGGCCATCCAGGGTGGTCGGTGAGAAAATTTCCCACCCCCCGGACCCTGGCTATTCGTTTCAGTGCCCCTATAAATGAGAGTACGAATAGTCGTATTCTTAGGGCGGCGCAATAGTATCCGGCCGGCCTCTGGCCTGTAACGGATGCGCGAGGCGCTACCGCGGGACGCGTGCCCCCGGCGATGAAGCACCTGTTAGGTGGGCACCATTTATGCTCGAAATGAGCCAATCGCCGCGGGGACGTCTAAGTGGAATCAGCCTCTTTTGACTGTATCGATGTGAATGAGCCGGCCGCAACGCCCCGAACGCAGTCAACCGAGCAGGAAATGGGCCCGGAGGGCTACACCGGCGACCCATCCTCAGGTGGATGGCGTTTGGTATCCCCTGCGCAACTTGCCCAGCGGCAAGCCGCTCAACCTTTTTGCAGCGGTTCTGCTTTGACGCAGCTTCAGCGGCTTTCGGCGGCGCTCAATTCCATTCCCCATGCCGTGTTTGTCACCGACTCCGCCGGGGTTACGCTGGCCGTCGCCGCAAATCTGTCTCCCGCCGAAAACCTGTGCCTGGTTCCTGGTTGTTGCTGGCTTGCGCCGGCCGCTGACAAACCTGCGAATGGGGCCTCAGGTACTGCTGAAAGTTCCACACCCGCGAATGCTACCGGTGGCGAGCAGCACACGCTCGAGCAATCGGCCATTACCCAGGTTCTAAGCGGCAATGCGACCGCGGTTGCCCAGGTCGAACATGGCACCGGAGTGCTCCGCGGCTTCAGCACCATTGCGGTGCCGCTAATCGACCATGAGAGTCGATTGACCGGGGCACTGGGGTTGTGCTTACATACTGCCGACGCCACGCCTGAACGGCGACTGCTGGTGGAGTATGCGGCAGCGGCCATCAACCAGACCTGGCTTCTGCCGCCCGCCGCGATCGCAGCGTCCGATAAAGCATCGGCGGCAACCAGTCAAAGTGGCGCTCTCTCCTGGTTCGATCGAACCGTCTTGGAGTTGCTGCCGGCCGCGGTCTACGTGTGCGACGCGACGGGCACCGTCCGGTATTTCAACGATCGTGCGATCGAACTGTGGGGCCGCACACCCAATTTGGGCGACGACGGCACCCGGTACTGCACATCGTACCGCACGTTCACGCCCGAAGGCACGCTGATCACTCGCTTGCAGTCGCCTGTGGCTACCGTGTTAGAAACGGGCGAGCCGCTGCAAAATGTCGAAGCCAGCGTGGTTCGCCCCGACGGTTCACGCATCGTCGTGATGGTGAACGTGCAGCCGATTCGCGACACAAGCGGCAAGCTGCTGGGCGTCGTGAACGTGGTGCAGGATATTTCCGACCGGTTGCAGGCGGAGGATGCCAAGGGCCTGTTGGCGGCCATCGTCGAATCGTCCGATGATGCGATCATCAGCAAGTCGTTCGACGGTTACATCACCAGTTGGAACACAGGCGCCGAGCGGTTGTACGGCTATTCGGCCGAAGAAGCATTGGGCAAGCCGGTAGCGATGCTGTGTACGGCCGAAGGCGCTAAAGAGATCCCGCATATCCTGGAACAGGTCCGTACCAGCCAGCAATTGCGGCACTACGAGACAACGCGTGTTCGCAAGGGCGGCACGTTGGCCGATGTTTCGGTAACGGTCTCGCCGGTGAAGAACGCCGCGGGCGAAATTGTAGGCGCTTCGGCGATTGCCCGCGATATTACCGAGCAGAAACGGCTGGAACGCGAACGCCGGGACAACGAAGAACGGCTTCAGATGGCGCTGGAGTCGGGCCACATGGGCACCTGGGACTGGGATATTCGCCAGGGCCGCATGCAATGGTCCACTGGGTTGGAGGTACTGCACGGCCTGGAGCCTGGTACCTTTCCCGGCACGTTCGAGGCATTTCAAGCCGACATTCACCCGCTGGACCGTGAACGCGTCCTTCACGAAATCAGGGAAACGCTGGAAACCGGCCGCGAGTATCGTAGCGAGTATCGTCTGATCCGACCCGACGGCGCGGTCCATTGGGTGGAATCACGCGGCCGCGTGATCCGCGATGTGACAGGTGGCCCCGTCCACATGATGGGCATCTGCATGGAGGTGACCGACCGCAAGCGGATCGAGCAGGACTTGCGGTTTCTGGCCGATGCCAGCCGATCACTGGCTTCGCTCAAGGACTGGCAGTCGACGCTGCAAAGCATCGCCCAAATGGCGGTGCCGCACTTTGCCGACTGGTGCGCCGTTTACATTGCCGGCGAGAGCGGCGATCCCGAACTGTGTGCGCTCGCGCACGCCGAACACGACAAGGTGGCGGTTGCAGAAGATCTGCACCGACGGTATCCCCCGCAGCTTGACGAGGCTACGGGCGTGTATCGCTCCCTGAAGTCGGGCAAGTCGGTCCTGGTGCACCAGGTTAACGACGCCATGCTCCAGAAGCATGCCAGAAGCCCGGAACATCTGGGGATCATTCGCGGACTGGGCCTCCAGTCGTACGTGTGCGTGCCGCTGTCGATCCGCGACCGCGTGATCGGTGCCATGTTGTTTGTGTCGGCCGAATCGGGCCGGCGGTACGACGTTACCGACCTGTCTGTGGCTGAGGACCTGGCGCACCGCGTGGCGGTGGCCATCGAAAACGCGCGGCTGTACGAAGAGTCGCAAGAAAGTGCCCGTCGGAAAGATGAGTTCCTGGCCATGCTGGCCCACGAACTGCGCAACCCGCTGGCGCCGGTTCGCAGTGGTTTGGACGTGCTGCGGCTTCGCATGGGCGAAACCGAAACCATCGCCGTGATGCAGGAACAGGTGGAGCACCTGGTGCGGCTGGTGGACGATCTGCTCGACGTTTCGCGGATCATGCGCGGTAAGGTCCAGTTGCGGAGCGACGTGGTTGATCTGCGGAGCCTGGCCGGCCGAGCGGTGGAAACCGTGCGGCCGTTTGTCCAGTCGCAAAACCGTCAACTCAACGTCGCCATACCCGATACGCCGCTGTGGGTGCGCGGTGATGCCGTGCGTTTGGCGCAGGTGTTGACCAACCTGCTGCACAACGCGGCCAAGTACACCGAGCCTGGCGGCCGCATCTGGCTGACCATCAGCCAGGAGCAGAATGAAGCCGTGGTCACGGTTCGCGACACGGGCATCGGCATCCCCAAATCGCTGTTGCCGCACGTGTTCGAGTTATTCACCCAGGCCGATCAATCGCTGGAGCGATCGCAGGGTGGGCTGGGGATCGGCCTGACGCTGGTCCACAACCTGGTCGAGTTGCATGGCGGCAGCGTGTCGGCCAGCAGCCCAGGCGAGAACCAGGGCAGCGAGTTTGTGGTGCGGCTTCCCATGGTGGCCGCGCCAACCAAGGGCGAGGCCAAACCTAACCCGCTGTGCCAGTTGCCGCTGCATCGCCGGGTGCTGATCGTGGACGACAACGTGGCGGCCGCCAAAATGCTCTCGATGCTGCTCAAGTCGATGGGCATTAGCGAAGTGCGGTGCGCGGGCGACGGGCCTTCGGGCTTGCAGGCCGTGGAGGAATTTCGGCCCGACCTGGTGCTGCTGGATATCGGCCTGCCTGGCATGGACGGCTACGAAGTGGCCAAGATCATCCGTTGCAATCCCGACAACGACCCGCTGCTGCTGGTAGCACTTACTGGGTACGGACAGCCGGAGGATCGCCGCCGGTCGAAGGACCTAGGCTTTGATGAACACTTGGTCAAACCGCTGGCGCTAGACAACGTGCGGCAGTTACTCCAGCACCCCAAGATTCAGGCTCGCTAGCCCTTGATTGCTGCCGCCCGGCACTCGCGGGGGCCTTTCTCGAGTTCCTTTCGTGCTGGCCACTCTAATCGTTCTGCCCGTGCGGGTTAGAGCGGGCGTGGCTTTAGCGGCTGGGACCACAAATCTGCCGGTAGGGGTTTAGCAAGCTTGCCACAATGGCCGAAGTTTACCGGCATCGCCCGTTGCCCCCGCCAATTGGTTTTTTGCCAGTCCCCCGCACCTTTTGCGGTCGGCGTCGTATTGAACCCAATGGCCCCCGCGGAAAGCGTGGCAATGGTGAGCCTGGTGGGAAGGGGAAAGCTGCGTGAACCGCCGGGGATGCCCTCACTGCGAGGGGGGGCGGGGTGTTACCGCCCACGGCACCGGGCGATAGAATCCTACGGCGGATGGCCTACCATCACTCGCGAGAAAAGGTAGACTGGAGAGTCGATTCCCGGCCGCCTTTTCGGGGGTGGCGGGAGGAATCCTCCGGTGCCGCCTGCGGCACACCGATCGTTAAAGATTTAGCCGCACAGTAGTTTCATTGTTGAAGGCGCCTGCTGGCTGCCCCCCAAGTCGCCGGCCTGTTATTGGGCAGGTGAGCTTGGCAAAAGCCGGGGGATGCTGGCCAGAGATGAGAGGAGTGCAATCGGTGCAGATCAATATCTCGACGCGGCATGGGCAACTGGGCGAAGCTACACGAGAGAAGATTAGCGCCAAAGTCGAGAAGCTGGCACGATATTTTGAGCGTCTGACTTCGGTGCAGGTCACCGTCGATCTGGACGACGAGCAGGCGCCGTTGGTGGAACTGCTGGTATCGGCAGAACATAAGCGCGAGTTTGTGGCTTCAGAGCGGTCCGAGAGCCTGCTGGCTTCCCTCGACGGCGCCCTCCACAAGGTCGAGCAGCAAATCAAGAAATACAAGGAGAAGCTGCAGGGTCATCGCGGGCCGGGCATTGGCCAGGTGGCGGCCGAAGGGCAGCTCGCTCCAGACGGCCAGGCCGAGTAGATCGCCACAACGAGGCGATGCCGCGGCCACGCCGCCAGCGGGCGCTGCTTCGGGCAGCACTCGCGCCCCTCGGGCGGAAATAACATCCAGAAAGGAAAGCGTGCATGAAGTTTGCCGACTTCGTGAGCCGGGAATCGGTGCAAGCCGACCTGGCCCCCGACGACAAGGAAGGTGCAATCCGGGCGATGGTCCAATCGCTGCTGGATGCCAACCAGATCGTCGCGGATGAATACGAGAGCATCGTCAAGAAGATCCTTGAGCGGGAAGCGCTTGGTAGCACCGGAATCGGCCGCGGCGTGGCGGTTCCGCACACCAAGCATCCCAGCGTCGATCGCCTGGTGGCCACGGTGTCGATCAGCCGTGGTGGTGTGGACTTCACCAGCCTGGACGGCGAAAAGGTGCAGATCCTGTTTCTGCTGATTTCGCCGCCGGATCGCCCCACCGACCACCTGCGAGCTTTGGAACACATCGCGCGCCAGTTACATAACGACACGTTCCGTAAGTTCCTCAAGCAGGCTGAGACTCGCGAGGCCATCCTGCAACTGCTGGACGAAGCGGACGAGGGCCAGTTCGGCGGCTAAGCAGCGTGGCTGGTAGCCCCCGGGAGGACTTCCCTCGTCCCAGGCCTGGCAGAGTCATCGATCGCAAGCCTGGCCATGCACCTTGGCGGACCTGACCGGAGACAAGCCAAGCAGGCCCCGGCAGGTGAGATTCTTCGCCCACGTCGGAGAGGGTGCTTGAATGGCGACGGTGGATGCCGCCAACCTGGATAGGGTGCGGTCGATCCCCGCGGGGCGGTGAACTACCTGGCAGCAGGGGGAAAAGGCAGCCCGCCGGCAAGGTTCAGCAACCAAGACGCACCTGCGAAGCACCGGCGATGGTCAGCGGTTACTCAACAAGGGGCCGCGCCCAAGGCAGCATGCAGCAGGCAAGCCTGACCCGCACGCGGTGTTAAAACTCCCCGTCGCGGGCAGTCAGGCACGCGCAGACCAGAAGACATTCAAGAAAACATCAAAACGAAGACAACGAGTAACATCCCAGTGGGTGCCCTGCAGAATGGGCGCCCCAGTCACCGATCGCATCGCGCTGCCCAGGGCGGGCTCGCAATGCGGCAAACATAGATCAGGAATTGCGGCGCATCATGGGCAACCGGTCGATGGCTACGGTAGTCGTGAACAATCCCCAGGGATTGCACGCCCGACCCGCCGACTTGTTCGTCAAGTGCGCGATGCAGTATGAAGCGAAAATAGAAATCATTAAGGATAGCGAGCGCTTCGACGGAAAGAGCATCCTGGACATCCTCGCGTTGGCCGCCGTACAGGGTACGAAGTTGGCGATCGAGGCCGATGGTCCAGATGCCGAAGCGGCCCTGAAAGCACTTACCAGTCTGTTCGAACGAGGATTCGCTGAAGAGGAAGACCTGTCCGACCGCGAAGGCAGCGCCGGCTTATAGCCGGTCTTTGCGCCGGTGCCGACGGCCACGTTCGGCCGTTGCTGCCCGCCTTCCTGCAGGAACATCTCCACGCAACTCGTCCTGTTGGCCATGGGAGTGTGTGCTCTCCGGTGCCCGCCGAGGCCTCGCTGGAGGAACGCGGACCGTCCCGCTGCGTGGGCCGATTTGGCGCATGGCTGGGGTTAGCTGCCCCGACCTACAGCGCCTGACGTAACGGCTCATGCGGCTGCGGCACGTCCGGTTCTGCAACCCAAGAGTGCCTATGCGCAAGCTGCACGGAATTGCGGTTTCGCCGGGCGTCGCCATCGGCGAGGCCATGGTGATGGACCAAGAGGGATTTCGTATCCCTCGCCGGTTCGTTGCGCAAGATGCCGTCGAACATGAGATCGAACGGCTCAACACGGCCGTCGAATCGGCCGCCCGCGAAATCCGTCGCAATCGCGACACGGTCAGCCAGGAGTTGGGCGCCGAGTACGGCGCCATCTTCGAGGCTCATCTTCAAATGCTTCACGATCCCCGCCTGCGGGCGGAGATCGAGGACCTGATCCACCAGAAGCACTTCTCCAGCGAGTACGCCGTTAGCCGCAGCCTGCGCCGCTATGCGAAGGTGTTTGAAAGCCTGGAAAGCCAGCACCTGGCCGAACGGGCTAACGACATCTTTGACATTGAGAAGCGGCTCCTGCGGCACCTGCTGGGCGTGCGTCGTGAGGGTCTGGCGCAACTGACTTCGCCGGTGCTGGTCTTGGCCCACAACCTCACTCCCAGCGAAACGGCCAGCCTCGACCGCCGCTACGTGCTGGGCTTTGTGACCGAGGTGGGCGGGCCCGGCAGCCATACGGCGATTGTGGCCGAGGGCATGGAAATCCCCGCCGTGGTCGGCACCGGGCCATTCCTGACTGATGTGTCGGGCGGCGAGATGGTCATCATCGATGGCCATCAAGGGCTGGTCATTGTGCAGCCTGATGAAGACACGCTGGAGCAGTACCGCCGCGAGGCCAAGGAGGCCGAGGCGCTGCAAGTCAGCTTGCAGGCCCTGCGCGATTTGCCCGCCGAGACCGCCGACGGCCTGCGGGTGAAATTGCTGGGAACGATCGAGTTCCCGCACGAAGTGCAGCAGTGCACCGACCGCGGGTGCGACGGCATCGGCCTGTATCGCACCGAGTTTTTGTACCTGGGGGCCGAGAGCGAACCCACGGAAGAGGTTCATTACGACGCCTACGCCTGCGTCGTACGCTCCATGCCCGGCAAGCCCGTCGTGATGCGCACGCTCGACTTGGGCGCCGACAAGATGGCCCACCTCCCCAATCCCGAGGACGAACACAACCCGTTCTTGGGCTTGCGGAGTATTCGCCTGGCACTGCGCAACCTGCCGATGTTCCGCACGCAATTGCGGGCCATTTTGCGGGCTAGCGTGCTGGGCGACGTCCACGTGATGTTCCCGATGGTGTCTACCATCCGTGAACTGCGCCAGGCCAAGATGGTGCTGGCCGACGTGATGGAAGACCTGGAGGAGTCGGGCATTGAGTTCCGGCAAGTCCCGGTCGGCATGATGGTCGAGGTGCCTTCGGCCGTGATGATGATCGACCACTTTGTGCGCGAGGTCGACTTTGTCAGCATCGGCACCAACGACCTGGTTCAGTACACGCTCGCCGTCGACCGCAGCAACAAGGATGTGGCCGAATTGTACAACCCGAGCGATCCGGCCGTGCTGAAGCTGATGGACATGGTGGTTAAGGCGGCGAACCGTCAGCAGATCCCCGTATATGTTTGCGGCCAGATGACCTCCAATCCCATCTTCACGATGCTGTTGGTGGGCATGGGGGTGCGCACGCTCAGTATCACCCCGGCCGCCATTCCGGAGATCAAGCGGCTGATCCGCGCGGTCACATTGCCCCAGTGCGAGGAAGTGGCCCAGCGAGCGCTGGCCATGGAGCACGCGCGCGACATCAAGACTTACTTGCGGGACCGCGTGAAACACGTCCTACCGGAGCAGGTGGGATGATCCAGACCAACGAGCACCCGACCCATACCCTTTCTGCCAGCACGAGGCGTTTGCCGTGCTCGGGCCGGGTCGTGGCATGCGTTGAATCGCGTGAATTTCTTGGGCGAGCCGAGCAGCTTGGCGCATGGCCGTTGTTGCCGCCGCGTGATGCGGCAGACGCAGCGGGATGTGCCTTGCCGTTGGCCGCCGATCCGTTGGCACGGTGCCTGGGCCCCGGGGCTGTTGCCCCTTTACATCCCAGGACGGTCCGCGCAGCGGATACCTGTTGGGCATTGGGAGGAAGGCTTCGCCACGGCACGGGCCACCTCGGGACGGGCCACCGGCAGCACGGTAGCGACCGTACGCGCGCCGCACAGCGCAGCGGCGGTCCCGGCGTCCATGGTGGCGCCCTGGCCGTGCCTCATTCCGGTGGCACCGCGGGCTTGGCTGGTCGCGCGGCGGCTCTTGCCGCCAAGCCAGGTCGTGGTCGCCAGGCCGCCGCGTTTAGCGCGGCGTCAGGTCCCCTGCGGCGCTCTGTCACGGCGCCAGGAGCAGGCGGCATCCTCCATCCACCGTACATCCAGACCGCACGGCTTGTGCGGTCGTACCGAACAATAAGGAACCATTATGAAACAAGACATTCTGATCAACGTCGCCCAGCCGGAGGAGTGCCGGATTGCCATCCTTGAGGATGGCCAACTGGAAGAACTGTACGTTGAACGCACCAGCCAGGATTCCTACGTCGGCAACATTTACAAGGGCACGATCGTCAACCTGGAGCCAAGTATCCAGGCCGCCTTCGTCGACTTTGGCGTGGGCCGCAACGGCTTTCTGCACATTAGCGACGTCGAGCCGCAATACTTCCGCCAAGGCGGTTACGATCCCTACGAGGTGCTCGAACGCGACCGCCGCGGCGGCATCAAGAACGGCGCCAACAAGAGCGACCGCAAGAACGGCAACGGCGATGAAGGTGGCAACGGCGGCGAAAAGGCCACCCGCACCAAGCGCCGCAAGGTCGGCATGCGGCCGCGGGTCAAGCCGCCCATTCAAGACATCTTCCGCCGCGGCGACGAAGTCATCGTCCAGGTGATCAAAGAGGGCATCGGCACCAAGGGCCCCACGCTCTCGACCTACATCAGCATCCCCGGCCGCTACCTGGTGTTGATGCCGGCCCTGGGCCGCGTCGGCGTGTCGCGCAAGATCGAGGACGAAGACATCCGCCGCAAGCTCCGCGACGTGCTGCTGGAGCTCAACCCGCCCAAGGGGCTGGGCTTCATCATCCGCACTGCCGGCCAGGAGCGCACGCACAAGGAACTCTCGCGCGACATGGCCTACCTGCTGCGGCTGTGGAAGGTCATTGTCCGCCGCATCAAGAAGATGCCCGGCCCGGCGGCGATCTACGAAGAAAGCGACATGATCATCCGCACGATCCGCGACATCTTCACCACCGATGTCGACTCGATCTACGTGGATGAACCCACCGCGTATGAGCGGGCCAAGGAATTTTTGCAGATCGTGATGCCCCGGTACGTCAACCGGCTCCACCTGTACGAAGGCAAGGATCCGCTGTTCCACAAGTACCACGTGGAAGAAGAGATTAGCAAAATCTATCAGCGGCACGTGCCGCTCAAGGCCGGTGGCTCGATCGTCATTGACCAGACCGAGGCGCTGGTGGCCATCGACGTCAACAGCGGAAACTTCCGGGCCGACGACAATGCCGAAGAAACCGCCTACCAGATCAATCTCATGGCCGCCAAGGAGATTGCCCGCCAACTGCGGCTGCGCGACCTGGGCGGCGTGATCGTCAACGACTTCATCGACATGCGCAAGGAGAAGCACCGCCGCGGTGTGGAGCGGGCCCTGCGCGACGCCGTGAAGCGCGATCGGGCCCGTACCAAGATTCTCCGCACCAGCCCCTTTGGGCTGATCGAGATGACTCGGCAGCGGATTCGCCCCAGTCTCAAGCGGAGCGTGTATCGCGACTGCCCCTGCTGCACCGGCACCGGCGTG
>Ga0182738_1004251_pt1 | contig 15925 bp, 11 predicted proteins | sample eDN5th30CBELigMG_FD_128876 | JGI IMG/M metagenome (GOLD analysis project Ga0182738, IMG submission 128876) | Enriched Miracle-Growth compost microbial communities from Emeryville, California, USA - eDNA 5th pass 30_C BE-Lig MG (version 2)... ... | reverse complement strand
TGTGTTCTGACAAGGAAGCCGAAGCAGGCGAATTCCTAGAATTCGTCGATGCAGGCTGACGAAGTTCAGAACGCAAAAGAGCCGATCGCAGCCCAAATTGACCTTTCCGGACAGACTCTAAGTCTGATCAGATGGAGATCATGGGAAAGGGGACAGCAGGCACGTCGCGTCTTGCTCTCTTCTCGATCCTCTCTCTCCCTGACGATCAAGCTTCCAAGCTTGGAAGTATTCCGACCTCTGGCCTCCATCTGAACAGATCCGGGACGACCGCCGGCATGGCGTTACTTTCCCGTTTTTGTCTGGATGCGACACAGGTACGTATCAGCGGTGATGTACAGCATGGTGCCGTCCGCACCGCCGAAGGCACAGTTGGATGTGCTTTCTCCGGTGCTGATGCGTCCCAGCAGCTTGCCGGTGCTGTTCAACACCAGAATTCCTCCGGGAGCGGTCGTGAAGACATTTCCCAGCCGGTCGACCTTCAACCCATCCGGCAGTCCGGGCAACCCTTCTTTAACCAGTGGAGTGGCGTCATAAAACACGGCCCCTTGTCCCAGCGTCCCGTCTTCGTTCATCTGATAGGCCATGATCACGGCTGCTTCCGGATCGGACTGGCCGATATACAGGATCTTTTCGTCCGGAGAAAATGCCAGGCCGTTGGGACGGGTCAGTTCCCTGTTCAGCAAGGTCACATCTCCCGCAGGGGTGACCCGGTAGACACCGCAGAAATCCAGTTCTGCCCGAGGATCATTCAATTTCTCTGTCAGTCCATAGGGGGGATCTGTGAAATAGATGTCGCCGTTTGATTTCAGCACAAGATCATTGGGGCTGTTCAAACGTCTTCCCTGGAAGTTGTCCACGAGGGTTCGTTTTCCTCCCGCCACGGTGAGAACGGAAAGGCGACGGTCGCCATGTTCACAACAGACCAGTCGACCTTCGAGGTCTTGAATCAGTCCATTTGAACCCGGTTCTGCACCGTAATCGACCACTCCGGTATATCCCGATGGTTTCATGAAGAGGGAGACCCCCTGCCCTTCAACCCATTTCATGATCGAATTACGGGGAATGTCTGAAAACAGCAGGTAACCCGGCCCTGTTGCTTCGCGAATCCACAGCGGCCCCTCAGTCCATATGAATCCGGATGTCACCACCTGAACTTTGGCTTGAGGATCGATGACCGTAGAGAACTCCGGATCAATTTGAGTCACTTCACCAATGGTCGGAAAATTCAGGCTGTCCTGGGCAGGTAAAGAGGTGATCAGCAGATTGCTGAAGAAACTGGCCAGAACAACCAGGCAGCAGGCACGCGGGAGAGGATTCATGATGGCAGGACTCCAAGAGCAAAAGTTCAAGTCTGATCAGGCGGAGGAATGAAGAGAGGGGATCGCATCCAGTATGGCTTCGTTTCCCTTTCCTTCTACTCTCTTTCCTCCATTTCCTTGACACACATCACTTTGGATCGATCTTCCAGCTTGGAAGTACGATCAATTGAACTGACTTTCGGCAGAGAGGATCACCTCATAGGTTGTGGCGGACGATTCCGCAGCCCGCAACATCGGCAAAAAATCAGGCAGTTGGATCATCCGGGACAAACGTGCCAGGACCTGCAGGTGAGTATGTGCATCCTTGCAGAGAATCAGAAAGAAACAGTCTGAATGCGAGTTGTTGGGAGCACCAAAAGGAATGCCGTTGAGCGTACGTCCAAACGCCACAAGAGATTCTCCAATGGCATCCGGCAAAGGATTGCGAGGGTGAGGCAACGCCACGCCATTATCGAAAGCTGTGGACTGCAAACTCTCACGCTCCTGCACGGCTTTGAGAATGGTGGCCGGTTCCCAGATCTGCCAGGTCCGGCCGGCGGTTTCCACAAGTGTTTCCAAAACGGAACGCTTGGTGCGGGCTTCCATGGGGACTTGAATCAATTCCGGCTTCAGCAGGCTGCTGACGGGAATGTCCTTTTCCACGGTGGGACTGGCCTGAGCGTTTTCGATAGCGGCCAGTTGCGAATCGGAGTAGTCACGCATCTCCTGTTCCAGCCAGTGCGTGACTTCCGCAGCGTGAAACTGCCATTCATTTCCCCGCTTATGGGCGGGAATGCGACCACGACTGGCGAGTCGTTCAATTTCGCGACGATCACGCCCGAGCTGCCGCGCGAGTTCATCAACAGAGTACCATTCGTGAGCCATTGCGAAAACTTTGGTGGAAGGAGGCCATGGAAGGAGGACGCCAGAGCAAATTGCTCTCGCCTGTACCTGCAGTGAATGTATTTGGACTCATCGTGTGCTGCCTCCCATGCGACAGAATACGACCCTGACAGGGCAAATACGTCCTGTATGGAGAAAATTTCATATTACAGCAACAGAGCGTTTTTCCGACACTGCACCCGCCCGGAGGCCTGTAAAAACGCAACGTGCACTGATGAAATCCTTCATCCCCGATGGTCTGGAGTCTGTACTGGGGGGGCCGCATCCAGTGCGGCAGTCCCCATTCAGGCAGGGAATGGCGCCGACAGGTAATCGCGCGCCAACACACATGCCTGCATTAAATCGCGACGATCCTGTTTCCACAAGTCTCGGGACCAGACTTCCAGCTCATACCAGCCCGAATAGCGATTGTTCTCAAGTGTGCGAATCACATGCGACAGGGGCAATCGGCCCTCTCCAGGCAGCAGCCGGTCGTGGTCATGACGCGGAACATCCCCCCAGTCCGCCAGACGCACCAGCCCAATTCGCGGCGTCAATTCTGCCAGACGGTCGAAGAGTTGCGGCTCCTGCCAGAGATGATAGGTGCCAAAAGCCATCTTCAGTCGCGAATCCTTGACACGATCCAGAATGACCAGCGTTTCATCCAGAGAATGGATAAATGACCAGCCTTTGGCAAACATGGGATGCATGGGCTGCAACGCCAACTGAATTCCATAAAGTGCAGCCAGTGGAACCAGTTCTTTGAGTGCTTCGACCACCAGACGATTGGCATTTGAACGGATATGCCCCCCTTGCGGACCGGTCACCACGGTCAGTGTCCCCGCACGCAGTTGTCCCGCCACGCGAATCATCCGGCGACCATCGGCCAGAACATCATGCTGGGAATATCCGTGCTCGCCAGTAAACCCACCCAGACAACCCAGACTGGACACGGGCAGCCGGGATTCCAGAACCCGGCGAATGGAACGGCGTAATCCGTATTGAGTCAGTTTCCGCCAGTTCAGTCCAATCGCCGCCATACCGGCTTGTTCATAATCGACCAGGTCCTGAGACAGGCACCAGGGAAATGTCGTAATGTGATTGAGCGAGAGACGGTGTTTCAGCGTGGGAGCATGTGCTGCCGGTGCCTGACGGACCTGTGCAGTCTCCCCTTGACCGGAAAGTGCGGATGTTTGAGCTTGAGGATCAGCACGCAGAGAACTGGTCGTGCTGGAATCCGCCTCGCCGGAAATTGACGAACGGAAGAAATCCGGAATCGAATGGTTCACTACAACTCCTGCCAATGAGGCTGACCTGACTCTCACGAGTCTTCCGGACAAACTCCGGTCCCACTCATGACTCTGACGTAGCAACTGCTCCACATATGCTGCAAAAGCGTCCAGCAGACACGACTCTTGAATACCGACCAGGACACCTGAAGTCAATTTTTCCGATTGTCCCAGCGTGCTCGATATCCCCCAGCCTGCTCTGGCAAATCCTCTTGCAGACACATACGAAACTCATCTCGACTCTTGACAGCCACCGATGCCGTCAAGAGATCGTGCAGGTCACCTGCGAATTGAAAAAACGAACCATCAAGACATGCTGAAAGAAATGCAGAATTGCACTCGACATCATGATTCACTCCTTCCGTTACATGGCCGATGGACATCTTTGACATCCCTTCGGCTTACCTCCATTGCTTCCACCTGCGGGCAGCATATCGCTTCAGGTTCTGGCTGACCAGACCATACTGTCATGGTTGTCACAACAGGTTTTTAAACAGGGCCGACAGGTTTATGGGCCTGTTCTCGGCAAGTTTCGCAACCCGTCAATTTCAGATTGGAAGCTCCAGTAGTATGCCGCGAAGCGCGCCTGTTTGCCATGACGTAAATGCAGATTTTATGAGAATATGATGGAGATACTCAAAGCCAAAACAAAATGCTTGACAAGGAGCAAGTTGCTCCGGCCTGGGCCCGCGAAGCGCGTTTCGACTGATGAAAGGCAACTCGCCGCGTGGCGGGACGCGGCCTGTACGGGGGGGGATGCGCTCAGTTGTCCTCAAAGCGTCTGAGGAAAGGATTGAGAGACAGACTTTTTGTGGAGACATCAAATTCTGATCAGTAATCTGCGCTGCCCGCGTCCTCTTCGCTGTCGGAATTGAAGCCGCTGAAGCTCGACTTGATCACCTGGCGAATCACGCGGGTATCACGTTCTGCTGTCAGTTTCTGCAGTGCATCCGCTGTGGTCATGAATCCCAGATCTCCTTCAATCCGGTCCCGGACCGCAACTCCCCCCCGTTCGCGATCTTTCGGTCCAATCACAAACATATAGGGAACCAGTTCCAGTTGAGCATCCCGGATCTTCTTCTTGACATTCGCCGACTGGCGGTCAATGGCCACGCGAAATCCGGCTTGCTGAAACTCCTTCTGCACCTCTTCACAATAGGGCAGCATGTCATCATTGAGTCCCAGAATGCGAATCTGTTCCGGGGCCAGCCATAACGGAAACGCTGCAGCAAAGTGCTCGATGAGCATTCCCACAAACCGCTCCATGGAACCGAATGGTGCGCGGTGAATCATGACGGGACGATGGGTCGCATTATCCGCGCCTACGTACTCCAGTTTGAACCGTTCCGGGAGATTGTAGTCCAGCTGAACCGTTCCCAGTTGCCATTCGCGACCAATCGCGTCGCGCACCATGAAGTCCGCCTTCGGACCATAAAATGCCGCCTCTCCTTCACATTCGGTGAAGTTCAACCCGCTTTCCTGCAGCACTTTCCGCAACGTGGCTTCCGCCTGATCCCACAACTCCGGCGCTCCCACATACTTATCCGAGGCAGGATCGCGTTTGGAAAGTTGTACGCGATAATCGTCCAGCCCCACGCTGCCCAGGACGTATTTGACAAGATCGAGAGTATCTTTGAATTCCTCTTCTACCTGCTCTGGAGTGCAGAAGAGATGGGCATCGTCCTGAGTCAGTCCCCGCACGCGAAGCATGCCGTTCAACTCGCCTGACTGCTCGTGACGATAGACCGTCCCAAATTCCGCCAGCCGGACCGGCAGATCGCGATAGGAACGAGGCTGAGCCCGATACATCTGAATATGATGCGGACAATTCATCGGTTTCAGAAGATAGCGTTCCTGCGATTGCTCCCATTTTTTAAGATAGGCCAGCTTCTCATCCGGGCTTTCCGCTCGAGGATAGTCGTTGAACGGACACCCCAGATCCTTGGCAGTCGCCAGAAAATCGGCTTCATATTTCTCCGTCAGTTCATTTCCCACCAGGCACTGCTTCCAGTGATCCACCAGTTGTCCGGCAGGATGACCGAAAATCGGGGCGAACTGCGAATCGCGATAGTAAGGAAAGTGGCCGCTTGCTTCGTACAATTCTGCCCGTCCGACGTGCGGCGAATAGACCGGCTGATAGCCGCGCTTGATCAATTCCTGTTTGATAAAATCTTCCAGCAAGGCCCGGACTGTCGCCCCCTTGGGCAACCACAAGCACAGCCCCTGACCAACTTCATTCGAAATCGCAAACAGGTGATGCAACTTGCCCAGCACGCGATGGTCACGGCGTTTGGCCTCTTCCACCTGATCCAGATACGCCTGCATCTCCTTCTTGTCGAAGAAGGCTGTTCCGTACAACCGCTGCAAGTGCCTGTTACTGGCATCCCCTTTCCAGTATGCCCCTGCCACATTGAGCAGTTTGAACGCTTTCACTTTGCCGGCATCAGGGATGTGCGGACCGCGACACAGATCGACAAATTCCCCCTGTCGATAGAAACTTAACGAAGGATGTTCTTTCAGGCCGGTCGCAATGTGCTCCGCTTTCAATTCCTGATGCAATCCTTCCACAAACTGGATGGCTTCGTCACGGTTTAAGTGAAAGCGTTCAAACGGCTCAGCAGCTTTGATGATCTCTTCCATCTCCGCTTCGATACGCGGAAAATCTTCTTCGCGGATCGGCGTGGCCAGGTCAAAGTCATAGTAAAAGCCATTCCCGGTGGTCGGGCCAAAGGCCAATCCCACCCCTTCATACAGTCGCATGACAGCACGGGCCATGATGTGTGCACAGGAATGACGCAGCACTCCCAGGGCGGCGGCGTCTTTCGTTGTCAGTAACCGCAAGGGAATCGGGTCTGCCGTGGTGAGTTCACCCAGCGGACGACCGGCATCGACAATCTGCCCGTCAATCTCAGCAGCCATGGTGGCTGTGGCCAGTCGTTCCCCAATGGACCGGGCGACATCCAGGGCCGATGTCCCTGCGGGATACTCTTTGACAGTGCCGTCCGGGAGTTGTACTTGCATTTTCATTGATGCTTTCAGCTTCAGCTTCGATTGCATGGCCACCACTAAGAGCCGTCTCTCGCAACTCAATTTTCATGTCGAAAAAGGTGAAGCAAGCGACAACAGAGCGGAATCGCGAGAAACCAACCCAAGCCCCAAGCTGCGGTGCGGCACGAGGGTGACAATCACATGCAATACGCGAATTTACGGTTCTATTCAAGATTGGCGGGACAGTCTAGGGAAAGACTGGATTCGTCAAAAAAAGTTCCCGGATCGCACCTGGAAATCTGAGAGTCGCGAACAAAACCTCTCAGACAAGGGAAATCTCCTGTTCGCGAGCAAGTTCGCTGCCTGTTTTGTGAGGGCTTCTCAATTTGTGGAGTTCTGCTCCCCTTCCGTTGCTTCGATTCCAGTCGTTAAACTCGGGAATGACTGATTTTGACGTGAAGGACGAACGCGAACATGGCCAAGTGCGATCAGGGATACCTCTGTGAGGTCTGTGGTAAGGAAGTTCCGAACATCACCAATAGTGACCTTTACCTGCGGTATGTGATTGGAGAAATCGACGGCCGCCAACTCCTGGCCGCTCCAGAACGGCATATCCGGTGCAATCCCACACTGGCCCAGTTTATCGTCGCGGATGGGTTCCAGCCGGTTGTCGTGGAAGGCCCTTTCTCCAAAGAATTTCTCGACGCACAAGATGTGCAACGACGTGAAGACCTGGTCACGCGGGGTTGGCAACGATTGCAAAACGTTCGCAAACTCGGCCTGTCCATTCCGGAATACCCCCTGTCAAAAGCCGCGAAAGAATAATGGTCTGATCGAGTTGCCCGCATCCCATTCCCGCTTCGGATTACAAGGCCGCGGCACGCAGTCGGGCCGGGCTCCCTCTCGACACAAAATCAAAAAGGCGAAAGCCCCTTCCCATCCCTGTCGTCTGGTGAGATTCTTTGTTAGTGTTGCGTGATTCTCGGATTGAGGGATGAGAAAAGATGTTGCGTGCTCAGCCACAACGACAATCGCTGGGCTTGCAAAGCCTCCATCTTCCCAGGTTCTAATGAGACTTCTCTGAGGACGATTTCCCATGTCAGTTGTCGCTGCACAACCCATCGCCGGTGTTTCCGCCAATCGTGAAGCGGAAATCGAAATCTTCTATCCCTCCGTGGCTGCCGGGAAACTGGGGCAGTTGATTGGTCAAGTCATGGGACTCGCCAATCTGGTTCCCACGACCCCGTTGCGACTGTTCGCATCCGTTATTCTGGGAATTCCCATGAGTCTGCTGGCTGTGCTGGCATATGCCCTGAACAAACTGTTTGGCCGCTGCTATCTGCTCACGAACCGTTCCGTATCGGTCAAACCTGTTCTGGGGTCTCATCTCAGCCAGACTGTCACCCTGGGGGACATCGCTCAGATCGAGATCAGCACCTCCAGAAGCGGATATCATTTTCATCGCGTGGGAGATGTGAATCTCGAAAATGCGCAGGGAAATATCCTGCTCACGATTCGTGCGGTCACCTATCCACAACGGGTCAAGCAGGTCATTCTGGAGACCCAGGCCGCCCGTCTGCTTAATGACGAATCACTCGCCGTGATTCAAAAGCGCAGGTAGCAGGTTTCCTGAACGACCGTCCCTTCCGCTTTTACAGGCCAGATCAAGTTCCGGGAGGACGAAGCTCCTGCTGAGCCACGGGCAAGATCACGCGTTCCCTGGTTTGCGACTCGGCAGGAGCCTCGTCCAGCCATGCCAAGTCAAAAAGGCGAAAGCCCTGGCTGGCCCATCTTCAAACTTGACAGTCGCCGTTCATCCGGGAGAAGATGAGATGGGATGATTCATCTCTCAGCTGAGGGGCCATCCGCCCGAAATCTGCATTTCCAGTTTTTTCTCATTTCTTGTTCCACTCGCGCTTCGTCAATTTTGGAACCCAGGGCATGTCGAATCGGAAAGTCCGAAAATGAAGGACGTTATCGCCGTTGCGGAACCAAACGAAGTTGTGACATTGCCCCAGTCGACATGATACAATGCCGGAGAGTCTGTGTTTGTCTCGTTATCCTTTTGTGAAGAATCCGCCGTGCATCATCGACGGTCAGCCTTCACTCTGATTGAACTACTGGTTGTGATCGGCGTCATTGGGCTGCTGGTTGCAATCCTGCTGCCGGCTGTCCAGAACGCCCGTGAGACATCGCGGCATGCCCAGTGCACCAACCGTTTAAGACAGATCGGGCTGGCGTTACATGCCTATGTCGAGAAGCACAGAGTTTTTCCTCCCGGCCAGGTCGCTGCCTATCTGTCCCGGCCAGATCAATTTGGGGCGTTTGCTGATCCCGCGGAAGCCCGCAACTATCAGGCTGGCAATCAGAAATCCGTTCGACAGGGCGACCAGGGAACCAGTTTCTTTCTGTTTCTGATGCCCCTGCTGGATCAGGCGGAGATTTATCATGCGTGGCAGTTCACCGCCAATGTTCATCGAAACGGCGGCAGCCTGGCGGGAGGAAACGATCCTCCACTCGTCTCCGATGAACAGGGACAGGCGATCTATCCTGCCAGGGCACATGTGCCCACGCTTTACTGCCCTTCTCGACGCTCAACCATGTTGTCCGGTTCGCAATTTGTCAACGTGCAGCGAGTTGATGAAAGCTGGTCGACCGGCGGGAATGACTTCGCGGGGTGTGTGGGGTCGGGGGTCGGCTTTGCATTCAAAAGTGGAACTCCCTATTCCCAGCAGACGTATCTCTTAAACGCCGATCAATTAAGTCGAACGGTCCTGCCCGGATCAACGAATTCTCCGTTCACCCAGGCCCCCATCCATGCCGGCGTGTTTGGAGTGAACAGCCGGACCAGCCTGAAGGATATCTCTGATGGCACATCCAGCACCATTGTCGTGAGTGAGCGACGGATTTTTCGCAACCCAGCTCCACGGGAAGGGATCTCACTGGAACAGCGTACCAGTTGTGATGGTTGGGCATGGGGAGGGCCGGCCACACTGTTCTCCACATTGCATCAGCCGCAACCACCGGGAAATGGGTTTGGAGAATACTTTGACGAAGCGGGCAGCGAGCACGCCCTGGGCTTCAATGTACTGACGGCGGATGGAAGCGTACACTTTATGAGTTTGAACATCGATTTGCGCACCTGGCAAAACTTGGGAAACATGGCACAAGGGTCACCTGTCGATTCCTTCTGAGGCCAGAGCGCATGACTTCCGTATTTGTCCGTCGTACGCGTGCATACTTGCAGCGAGAATCCAAAGATTCATCGTTTCGCTGCAGATGACCGCGAAACGTAAATCGGTCCATGCGGGTGAACGCGCTCCAGAGCAACTTGCTCTCACAGCCTGTTGAAACTTGGGAGGGCGAGGTTCCTGCCGAGCCGAACCCCTTCCAGAACATTGATTCCAGGATATTGAACATTTTCCAGAATATTGATCATTTCATAGTTCCAGGTCAGGCAAATCTCGGTTTGAGTGAATTTCAACAGGCTGATAAGGTCCCGTCCAGATTGTGTTGTTACGCAGTAAAGGTTTGTAAGCATGTCGATCCGCTATGAATGCCATGAATGCGGCTCGGTCTTCAAGATTAAGGAGTCGCTGGCCGGAACCAGAGGAAAGTGCCCGAGTTGTCGGAACAGCTTCGTGGTCCCCGACAAGGGGGGGGATTCCGGAGTCGGCATCGAAAACCTGATCGATTCCACAATCGAAAAGAGGATTTCCCCCCGAGCCACTCCCATTCCGGGCAAGTCCACAGGGCCACAAACGCCGATCGCGACAACTCAAGAACCGGTCGCCCAGGAGTCAGCGACAAAAGAACCGGTCGCTAAAGAGCAGTCGGCCTCCAGTTCCAGTCAAAGCCCCGCCGGAAAGAAGCCTGCTGCCACCCCCGCTCCAGATTCTGAGGTGGCCCCGGACAAATCAGAGGCTCGGCGCTCCAGACCGACCAGTCCACCCGTCGATCAGGAGTCGGCAGAGGTCCCTGAACGTTTAGTTTCAGAGGCAGATGCCGTTGCGGAGAACGACCAGACGCCAGGCACCAATGAAGACGACTTTGATGTCGACTCCTTCCTGATGGATGAAAGTGTGGCCGGTGCGAAAGCGAGCGCGGGCCTGGCAACTCCACCCCCCGCCGCAACTCCCCCTTCCAATAAACCCGTCTATGACAAGCAGGGGCGGCGGATGCTGGCTCCGGTTTCCGGTCAGGCTGCCGGTCCTGGTGCAACCACGGAAGTTGTCGATGCAGCTCTGGAAGGAGGGCAGGTCAAAGCAGGGCCGATCCAGATCCCGCCCAAACGCAAACTGATCAACTTCACGCTGGCGGGTTCGTTGAAGCAATTGCGGAAAAATGTCATCTGGATTATGGCCGGAGTGGTGTTGATCGCCGGAGCCCATTGGCTTTCCCGCTGGTTATTATCGCCCCGGATTGATCTCCCCAGGCTGGCCGGTGTTTCTGGAACTGTCACGCTCAACGATAAGCCACTTTCCGGCGTCACGGTGCATCTCACGCCTGTTTTTGGAAATGAATCCAAAAGTGTCTCGGGCCGACCGATTCGGCTGCGGGATTCGACGGGAATTACCAATGCAGAGGGCCTTTATTCGGTGCGATATCTGGATGGCGCACCCGGTGCTCCGCTGGAGAATATGCGAGTCTGGGTGGAAACCATTCAGCCAGAGCATTTGAAGCAGATCCCGCCCAATTATCTCACTCGTGGATCGACGGACATTCGAGCGGTCAAAGAGGCTGGAAACGAGACCCGCTTTGATCTGAAACTGAAGTCTCCATGACTGCTGTCTGAAAACCCGACAGGGAGCAGGATCAACGCGTATGGGCGCTGTTGCGAGGAAGCTGATCCATGATAATAGCAATCGCCCGGGCCACTTCCCGGACTCCTTTTGTATAGCGTTTTTCACGACCGGAGATCTGGGCCGCAGTTGTTGCCTGCCCGTGTTCATTCCAGTTGACTGGCCAGCCGTCTTCCTGTGCAGATCGCTGCAATTCGACGTCAATGCGTAATAACAGGTCCAGTAGCGTTTTGGAGGGCAACCCCACGGCCGTTCGATGTGGACGCGAATAATGCGTCGGGAAATCGTCAGGCGGCCGTGATTCGACCAGCACTCGCCTGTGGCGCAGCAACGCAATGGACAGAGCCGCTGCTCCCACCAGAGAGAAAATCACCAGCACGGCACCATAGACTTCGTCACCGAACAATTGCATCGCCAACCCGGTTACAAAGACCATGGCAATCCCCCAGATCCCAAACAGCCACGACCAGCCAATTCCAGGCTGGTCTTCAATAATGATTTCGGGGCTGCTGGGAATGACATTGGCAGGCAGATCTCCCACACGGACCACAACGGCGGTGGAGTTGTCTGGCCCACCTCGGATATTCGCCAGGTTCACCAGGAACTTGGCTGCCTGAGCCGGCGGTAATTCCCGCAGGATGGCACCAATTTCCGGATCGGTCATCTGATTGGAAATCCCATCCGAACACAGCAGAAATGTGTCATTCGGCATGATGGGAAATGGCCCTTCAATATCGACGTCAATCACCCTCTCCGGCCCCAGCGAACGGGTAATGACATTTTTGTGCTGATGAGCGTTATAGATTCCTTCCAGCGTTCCATGTTGCCGCTCCAGTTCCCATTCCAGACTGTGATCGAACGTGAGCTGGTCGATCCGGTCACGCCGCACCCGATACAGGCGACTGTCTCCCACATGTCCCACGACGGCCCCTTGCGAGGTCAGTGCCAGGGCGGTGCAAGTCGTTCCCATGTGGAGAAAATCCACATTCTGGGTGCCACGTTCGTGGATGGCATGATTCGCAGCCAGAATGGCTTCCTGCAGAAGCTTGCGGGGATCGCTGACTGCAGATTTCAAAAAGGTATGGGGAACTGTTTCAATGGCAATTCGACTGGCGAGTTCTCCCACGGCATGCCCGCCCATACCGTCTGCCACCACGAAAAGATGACCACAGCGTCGCCATTGAGCCTCATCGCGACAAATATGCACGCAATGTGAGTCTTCATTGTTCTGCCGGCGCAGACCGATATCTGTCGCTGCGTCACATTGAACAGACTGCTCCCAATACACGCTGTTTGAACCCCATCTGAATTTCTGGAAGAGACCATCAGTCCTGCATCCGGCAAGGACCCCGGCGCAATCCAGGCGCCAGATGGCATAAAAGTTATTGGATCAAATGGTTCAACACTTCGCCAGAGATGAAGAAAGTTCATCGCCCGCAATACTGAATTTCTTTCGATCCCATGCTGCAACAGGGTTCGATCACATTCACCCCGTATCGACCGCGTTCCCCCACGCGGCGAGTAGACTTCCATCAGTCGAGACGCGCTGCGCGAGCCCCGGCCAGAGCAAATTGCTCTAAAAATGCCGGACCATCAGATATTCACCAGCGAACGAATCCGGACCGCAATCCTGTCATCCACAAAATCGACCAGAATCTCATCCAGACAGCTGACAATGCAATTTGCATCTGCCAGTACGGATGGCGGGTTGGTCGAAGAGATGCCAATCACCCGAGCGCCCGCTGCTCTCGCAGATTTCACTCCAGCTGGAGCATCTTCCAGAACCAGGCAACTTCCAGGCAGAAATCCGAGTTGGCTGATGGCTTTCCGGTAGGGTTCAGGGTCTGGTTTTCCATTTATGACATCATCTGCTGTGATCAGGCAGAGAGGACGTGGCAGCACAGTATGCGTCAGACGAGTGGTCGCGGTCCGACGGGTGCCGCTGGTGACAATTGCCCAACGGTCTTCCGGCAGCGCAGACACAATACGATGGGCTCCCGGAAAGGCCACCAGGCCATTTGTATCATCCGCCTCGGCATTTTCCTTCAGCGCGGCCTCTGCCACCGCATTCAGGTGTGGTGCGACTTCGCGCATGGTCTGCACCGTGGGACGGCCATGATGGGTATGCACATTTTTTTCAAAGGAAATTCCTCTCCGCTTGGCCCAGGATTGCCAGTGCCGTTCCGCAATCTGGTTGGAATCGACCAGGACGCCATCGAGATCAAAAATCAACGCATCAACAGTAAATGAAATTGCCGACGAGGAAATAACAACACCTTATTTTTGCGGTCAGAAAACGAAGCTCAAGACGATGACCGGTCCGGTCAGAACATCGGACCGCAGATGAACTTCCTTTTCGACACGAGAATTCTGGCGGGCGAATCTCTCTGAACTTCGCCTCTGGCGTGAATAACGAGAACTTCACGCATTTTCTTCCGGGATTCCCCAATAATTTCACTCCCTCCGCTGCAAGTCAACGCAGCTTCCGTAAAACCGGAGAATCTGGAAACAATAAAATACCTGAACAGTTGACCTGCTTGTGAAGAGTCCACACTTCCTCTCAAACATCCCGGATGACCACCTGGAGGCGTGCCTGAAATTCATATTGTCAGACTTTGGCATGTCTGTTACCAAACGACCGCGCATTCACCTCGCAGAAGCCGTATTCCGCCACATAACGAGTCGCCGATCGCATCTCGATTTCGGGCAGGAACTCGATTTCGGGCAGAAAGATGCGAAGCGAGCGACAACGGAGCGGAATCGCGAGAAACCGCCCCGAACCCCAAGTTGCGGGTGCAGCACGAGCAGTGTTGATCAATCACAACGCACGCTGTGCGGACGAGAGCGATTTACCCGGGCGGGCTGCCAGCAACCTCTGGCGATTCATCTGGTCAGGATGGACAGAATATCGTGCGGCAATCAATCAAAATTCTCTCTGCTGGCAAAGTTCTTTTAGGATGCAAAGCTCTTGGACATCGTGAATTATGGTGGAGCTGGTTAAAACGAACCAGCCAGACCGAACAAGCTGGGCACGTCGGACGTCTCCACATTCACATTCACAGCCACATTCTCCTGCTCCTGGTCCTCTTGACCGGACTTCCAATTCCCGGAATGGCAGGCGATCTGACCACTTTGGAGCAACTGGGCAAACAGATCTTTTTCGACACCAGTTTGTCGACTCCAGCGGGTCAGGCGTGTGCCAGTTGCCATATGCCTGAAGCCGGTTTCACTGGCCCGACATCCTCTGTGAATGCACGCGGAGCCGTTTACGCAGGGGCGATTCCTTCCCGGGCCGGCAACCGCAAGCCCCCCTCCGTGGCTTATGCCTGCTTCAGTCCCTCGTTCTCATACGATTCTGATGATGAAACCTATGTGGGAGGACAGTTCTGGGATGGCCGAGCCCTGAATCTCGTCGAACAGGCCAAAGCACCGTTTCTGAATCCGCTGGAAATGAACAATTCCAATGCCGCTGAAGTCGTCCATAAAGTATTGAAATCTTCGTATCAACACCTTTTTCGTCAGGTCTTTCGTGGACAGGCTGAAAGTCAGGATGCGGATGTGCTGTTCGATCTTATTGCCCGCGCCCTGGCAGCTTATGAATCTTCTTCTGAAGTCAATCCCTTCAGCTCAAAATACGATGCCTACCTGGCGGGTAAAGTGACATTGTCCGCTCAGGAACAACAGGGACTGGACCTGTTCGCCAATAAGGCCAATTGCACAGCTTGCCATCCGCACGAACCGGACAGCGAAGGCCATCCGCCGCTTTTTACCGACTTTACGTACGATAATATCGGTGCTCCCGCAAACCCACGGAATCCGTTCTACAAAATGACAGCGGATGTGAACCCGGACGGCGAGAGATATCGTGATCTGGGGCTGGGGAGTGCCCTCCACGATCAGGAACAATGGGGGAAAGTCAAAGTTCCCACACTTCGAAACATTGCTCGCAAACCACACGCTGAGTTTTCAAAGGCCTACCTCCATAATGGGGTCTTCAAGTCCATCCGGGAAGTGGTTCATTTCTACAACGCCCGGGATGTCATCCCCAACGAATTCCGGCCTCCGGATGTCGAGGAAAACGTGAATCGTGACGAATTGGGAGACCTGCAACTGACGGAAGACGAAGAAGTTGCGCTTGTCGCCTTTCTGGAAACACTTTCGGACGGATACGACATCCCGTCCCCCGGCGATTCCGGTAGCAGTCCGGTGGCCGAGACTGGGAGTGATCCATCTCCCGCCGTCAGCAGCGATCGGTTTCGTGCTGCATCGGAGATCGCCCGGTATTTGCGATTTCGCCAAAACGCCCATCGCTTCGCGCATGGGCCCGGCGAAACGGTGCGTTAACCCAAGTTCCCCAGTTGTTGACGTAAAGTCTTACCTGGTAATGGTCGGGTGGTGAGTTTTCTCACTACATTTCCGTATTTCCCTGTGCTTGATTTTTGAGGGCCGGCGGAGCCAGTGAGAGGTCGTGGGAATGACTTCCCCATGTGTCAGAGATGCCCGGTGCCCCGGCTGAAAATGTCACTTTGGGGTGCCACTGCTCCCAGGAGCCTGTCCGAGCACTTTGAAGTCCGCACCATGATGAGGAAATTTTTGAAACACAGAGGGACAGAGAACACGGAGGCACACAAACCTGATCTCTGTGTCCTCCGTCCCTCTGTGTTTT
>Ga0182738_1004250_pt1 | contig 15926 bp, 14 predicted proteins | sample eDN5th30CBELigMG_FD_128876 | JGI IMG/M metagenome (GOLD analysis project Ga0182738, IMG submission 128876) | Enriched Miracle-Growth compost microbial communities from Emeryville, California, USA - eDNA 5th pass 30_C BE-Lig MG (version 2)... ... | reverse complement strand
CTGCTGGAATCGCTGATGACGGCGTCCATCGTCGATGACTACACCGACACCCCCAGCGACAAGAACCGCGAGTGCCGCGGCCAGGGCTATGCCAACATCGTCGCCGGCTTCCTGGGCGGCATGCCGGGCTGCGCCATGATCGGCCAGTCGATCATCAACATGAAATCCGGCGGACGCGGCCGGCTGTCTTCATTGACGGCCGGGGTCTTGCTGCTGGTGATGGTGGTGTTCCTGGGGCCCTGGGTGCAGCAGATTCCGATGGCCGCGCTGGTCGCGGTGATGATCATGGTGTCCATCAGCACCTTCAACTGGCGGTCGTTCCAGAACCTGCTGACCCATCCCAAGAGCTCGTCGTTCGTGATGCTGACCACCGTGGTGGTGGTCGTGGCCACCCACAACCTGGCCCTGGGCGTGCTGGCCGGCGTGCTGCTCAGTGCCGTGTTCTTTGCCTCGAAGGTCCAGCGCGTGCTGCGCGTCGAATCCCGGCTCGAAGACCAGGGGGCCGCGCGCCGGTATATCGTGCGCGGCCAGGTGTTCTTTGCCTCGTCCGAATCGCTGGTGTCGGAATTCGACTTCAAAGAGGGCGTGAAAACGGCCATTCTCGACCTGTCGCATGCGCACTTCTGGGACATCACGGCAATCGAATCGCTGGACCGGATCGTGCACAAGTTCCGCCGCAATGGCATCGAGGTCAGCCTGCAGGGCCTGAACCGCGCGTCGGTCACCCTGGTCGAAAAGTACGCGCGGCACGACAAGCCCGGCGCACCGGCATCGCAGCCGGACCACTGAAGCGGGTGGCGGGCCGTGCCGGGACGACCGGGCGGCCACAACATGCGGGTATGCGACCCGCTAAAATCCAGGTTTGGCTTCGAATCTCTGGGCGCCCTTTCGCTCGGTCCGGGCCACACACGGAAGTCCACATGAAAACCCCTTCTAGTTCAACGAGTTACAAAAACCACACTCCCAGAGTGGGGTTCGTTAGTCTTGGCTGTCCCAAAGCCCTGGTCGACTCCGAACGCATCCTGACCCAGCTGCGCACCGAGGGCTATCAGGTCACCCCCGACTACGACAATGCCGACGTGGTGGTGGTCAATACCTGCGGCTTCATCGACAGCGCCAAGGCCGAATCGCTGGACGCCATCGGCGAGGCCATCGCCGAGAACGGCAAGGTCATCGTCACGGGCTGCATGGGCGTGGAAGAATCGGTGATCCGCGACGTGCACCCCAGCGTGCTGGCCGTGACCGGCCCGCAGCAATACGAAGAAGTGGTGCGCGCGGTGCACCAGGCCGCGCCGCCCAAGGTCGATCACGATCCGTATGTCGACCTGGTACCGCCGCAGGGCATCAAACTGACCCCGCGCCACTACGCCTACCTGAAAATTTCCGAAGGCTGCAACCACCGCTGCAGCTTCTGCATCATCCCGTCCATGCGCGGCGACCTGGTCAGCCGACCGGTGGGCGACGTGCTGAACGAAGCCGAACGCCTGGTCAAGGCGGGCGTGAAAGAACTGCTGGTGATCTCGCAAGACACCAGCGCCTACGGCGTCGACCTGAAATACCGCAGCGGCTTCTGGAACGGCCGGCCGGTGAAGACGCGCATGACGGAACTGTGTGCGGCCCTGTCCGAGCTGGGCGTGTGGACGCGGCTGCACTATGTGTATCCGTACCCGCACGTCGATGAAGTGATCCCGCTGATGGCCCAGGGCAAGATTCTTCCCTACCTGGACATCCCCTTCCAACACGCCAGCCCGCGCGTGCTGAAGGCCATGAAGCGGCCGGCCTTCGAAGACAAGACCCTGGCCCGCATCAAGCGCTGGCGCGAAGAATGCCCCGACCTGACGCTGCGTTCGACTTTCATCGTGGGCTTCCCGGGCGAAACCGAAGAAGACTTCCAGTATCTGCTCGACTGGATGAGCGAGGCCCAGCTCGACCGCGTGGGCTGTTTCCAGTATTCGCCGGTCGAGGGCGCGCCCGCCAACGCGCTGGACGGCGCGGTGCCCGACGACGTCAAGCAAGACCGCTGGGAACGCTTCATGGCGCACCAGCAGCTTATCTCGGCCGCGCGCCTGCAAACCCGGGTGGGCCGCGATATCGACGTGCTGATCGATGAGGTAAACGAGAACGGCGCGGTGGGGCGTTCCAGCGCCGACGCGCCCGAAATCGACGGCGTCGTATACGTGGACAGCGCGACCACGCTGCGGCCCGGAGACCTGGTGCGCGTGCGCATTACCGCCGCGGACGAATACGATCTGCACGGCGAGACTGTTTGAGGGTTGCAGGTGTCAGGCACCCCTACGGGGAGCCTGACACCGAGGCATGCCTTGCACACATGTCTGGCTTCCAAGGAGGCAACACGGTGTAGCGTCGGGCTACTGGTGGCTCGGGCAATTGCCGAAGATCTGCTCGCTTGCTTTTTTTTTGCTCTCCAGTTCGGATTTCATCCGCGCCAGGAATTCTCGGGCAGGCAGCGAAAGATGCGCGTTCGCGCGATGAAGGTAAGCCAGCTTTCGGGTCACTGGCGGATTGCCGATGCGCTGAATAGAGAATGACCTCCGCCAATCGTTCGCCACTGAAGATACGGGCAATATGGCCGCCAGGGAAGGATTGGTGGCCACTAGATCCAATGCCGCATAGGGAGAATTGATTTCCAGCAGTGGGCGCAGCTTCAGATTGATGTCGGTAGCCACCATGTCGATAGCGCGGCGGAACCCCCACGGGCTATTGGGAAGGATAAGATCGAAGTTCGCCAGCTGGGGAAACTCGATACAGCCGCGCGGCTCGATGCAGCCCTGCTTTTGCCGTATCAGCAGCAGGTCTTCCTCCATCATCACAACCGACTGTATGCCTTTCTCTCTCGGCATCAGGTTGACGACCGCGAAGTCGAGTTCACCCGTCGTCACCATCCGAAGCAGATTTCCGCTGTCGCTTTCTATGATGTGCAACTCAACCAGCGGATAGCTGGCCCGGTACTGGCTCAGCGTCATACCCAGCACGGAATTGGCCACCGATAACGCAATACCGATCGACAGCTTCCCGAACATTCCGCGGCTACGCTCGATCGCGCGTTCGCCAGCCAGGCGAAAATCGAGCATGACCGGAAGATAAAGGTCATAAATGGTATGCGCCGTGGCGGTGGGAATGAGCCCGCGCGCGCGCCGTTCAAAGAGCTGGGCCCCCAATTCTTCTTCCAGCCTTCTGAGCTGCATGCTCACGGCCGGCTGAACCACGTGCAACTTGTCGGCTGCCCGTGTGATGCTGAGCTCTTCGTACACACACATAAAGTACTGTACCTGCCGGAAGTCCATGGTCTGACCGCTTTGGTGGGTGCTGCGGCTACGAGAGGGCCTTCAATATAGGAATGGCTACGTGGCCCGTCAATGCTGCGGCGCGAAATTTCCTGGCGCGGCCGGACCCTTTCCACATCAGGGCAGATGATGGATTGCATCAAAAAACATGATTAGGCAGATCCGGAAGGCATCACTAAGCTAGTCTTGCCGATGCTGGGCAGCACCGCCTTATCAAATAATTAATGCTGCCTCTGCAGCCCGGGCTGGCTGCCACAGCGCACAAGGGAGAGACCGTATGCAATCCAGAAATGCACCGTGCGACGCCCTATCCGGGCCTTGCCAAATGGCTGAATGGAACAGCGGGCGGGCCAGCCATGCTTAATGCCTTCTCGCTACTGCGCGGCGCCAGCGCCATCGGCGTGTCGCGGAACCCGGCGCGGAACCGTGCCGCCCGGATGAACCAATGCGTATGGCTGGTCGCCGTTTTGCTGCTGGCGCTGATGGTGCTGTGGCCCGTCACCTGGGTCGCGATGACGAGTCTTCGAACAGACGACGGCGATTTCACCCTGGCTAATTATCAGCGCGTAACAACCTCGCTGCCGATGCTGAAGGCCGCGGGCAACTCTCTCATCCTGGCGAGTAGCGTGGGCATACTGAGCATCGTAGTCGCCGCGCCCATGGCATGGGCGGTCGCGCGCACCGACATGCCGCTGAAAGGGCTGGTCCGGGTGATGGTACTGGGGTCTTTGGTAACGCCCGGGTTTCTTACCGCCATGGCCTGGATACTGCTCGCCGGCCCCAACTCCGGCCTGTTGAATCTGCTCTATGTGCGGGCGACGGGCGCCGCGCTCGGACCGCTGAACATATTCACCATGGAAGGAATGATCTTCGTCACCTTTCTAGAGTGCTATCCCTTCGCGTTTATTCTGATTTCGAGCGCGCTGCGTCAGATATCGCCGGATCATGAAGACGCCGCGAACATACTGGGCGCCAGCACATGGCAAACCATGCGGCGGGTCGTAATACCCCTGGCATTTCCCGCGATTGTCGGGGGCTTCATTCTGGCATTCACCGAGGCATTGGTACTGTTCAGCGCCCCCGCCATGATAGGCGTTCCTGCACAGGTATATGTACTGACTACTCAGATCTGGTCACTGTTCCAGTTCCCACCGGAAATCGGCGTGGCAGCGGCGATTTCGCTGCCGCTGCTGGCTGTCACTGTGATCCTGCTGTCCGTGCAGAAAAAAATGCTCAGCAGGCGCGGCTTCGCCACCGTCACGGGAAAGGCGTCCGATCGGCGGCCAGTTCGGCTGGGCAAGGCCAGATGGCCCGTTTCCGTCGCGTGCCTGGCGATCATATCCGCATCGGTCGGGATCACCTACATTGTGCTGTTCCTGTACGGCACCACTCGCGTCTGGGGCGAACCCCTGGGCCCGCAGAACTTCACGCTGGAACACTTCGAGCTGGTTCTGTTCGGGCTGGATTCGGCGCAGCGCGGAATCGTCAACAGTCTCACGCTGGGCGTGCTGGCGGCGACCGCGGCCGTCTTGATCGGCGGCTTTGCGGCCTTCTGTTCCGAACGCCGGCTGTTGCCGGGCTCCGGCATTATCGCGGGCCTGGCGATGGCACCGCTTGTCATACCCGGCATCATTTTCGCGGTTGGCCTGTTCGCCGCCTATACCAGGCCGCCGCTGATCCTCTATGGCACGCTATGGATCCTGTTTCTGGCGTACGCCACGAAGTTTCTTCCCCTGGCTTATATGAGCGTATCGACATCGATCAAATCAGTAGGTGTCGACCTGGAAGACGCTGGCCGCATCCTCGGGGCCGGGAACGTGCTGGTGCTGACAAAGATCACTGCCCCGCTCATCCGGGATGGCGTTGTGGCCGGCTGGCTACTGGTCTTTGTGTACTCGATGCGAGAACTGAGCTCATCCATCCTGCTGTTCACCAACGACACGATCGTCGTCGCGGTCAGCATTCTCGACCTCTATGACACGGGAGCCTGGCAACCCTTGTGCGCCCTGGGTTGTGTGCTGCTCGTCATCAACCTGGCCGTGATCGCCCTCGCCTACCGATTGTTCGGATTACGCCCAAGCGCAGTCCGGGGACGCCTTCTGCAAGGAGCACATTAAATGGCTGAACTGTCACTGCGTGGCCTGACGAAGCGGTTTGGAAAAATGCAGCAGGCAGCCGTCGATAACCTGCAGTTGGATGTCTCCGACGGAGAGTTCCTGGCGCTGCTGGGCCCATCTGGCTGCGGCAAGACCACCACGCTGCGGATGATCGCCGGTTTTGTCGAACCTACCGAAGGCAGCATCGCGGTCGGAGGGCACACCCTGTCAAGCGCCGCCGGCGTCGTGCCCCCCGCCGAACGGCGCATGTCCATGTTGTTCCAGAGCTATGCGCTCTGGCCGCACATGACCATATACGACAACGTCGCCTTCGGCCTGAAAATGCGGCGAACGCCCAGCGCGTCGATCAAGGCCCGCGTGCAGGAAGTACTGGCCGCGGTTCGCCTGGATAACACGGCCGGACGCTATCCCGGTGAGTTATCGGGCGGACAGCAGCAACGCATCGCGCTTGCGCGTGCCGTGGTGGTGCAACCCGAGACCCTGCTGCTGGATGAGCCCCTATCGAATCTGGATGCCAGCCTGCGCGAGGAAATGCGTTTCGAGATCCGGCGCCTGCACGATCAGTTCGGGATCACCAGCGTTTACGTCACGCACGACTTGAGCGAGGCAATGGTGACCTCCGACCGGATCGCCATCATGAACGAAGGACGGCTCGAACAGGTGGGCACGCCGACGCAGATCTACGACGAGCCTCGCACCAAGTTCGTGGCGGCCTTTGTGGGCACGAACAACGTACTGGACTGCCGGCTGGAGGCGGACGGGGCGCAGGTGGGGGGCCTGCAGTTGAAAGTCGCGCCCGACAACCTGCGCCGGGCCCGGCAAGACGATGCGCGCGCCATCGGCATACGACCTCATGACATCGAATTGCACAGCAGGGCATCCGCGCCCGTCGACAGCGCCAACGTGTTTCCCGCGCGTGTCCGACAGCAAACCTACCTGGGCGACTCGCGCGATTACATGATCGACCTGGATGGCGCGGGAGTCAGCTTGCGAGTCATCACGCGATCCGACCGGTCGTTTCCGCCAGGCAGCGACATCTACGCCCAGATCAGGCCGGCATCCTGCCGCTTTTTAGCCGAGCGCTGATTATCGACACCGACGCCGGACATATGTAACCCATCAATGAGGAGATCACTGTGCACGACACGGTAATTCGGAATGGACTGATTGTGGATGGAACGGGCCGACCGGGGTTCTATGGCGACGTTGCAATCGACAAAGGCCGTATCGCCCAGGTGGGCGGCAAAGCGGCGCGCGGCCGGCGGGAAATGCAGGCCGACGGAAGGCTGGTAACGCCGGGCTTCATCGACGCACATACCCATTATGACGGCCAAGTCACCTGGGACCGCTGGCTATCGCCATCATGCTGGCATGGCGTCACCACCGTCGTCATGGGCAACTGCGGTGTCGGCTTCGCTCCTGCCCGTCCCGACAAGCATGACTGGCTGATCGGGCTCATGGAAGGAGTCGAAGACATTCCAGGGACCGCCCTGCATGAAGGCATACCTTGGGGTTGGGAAACGTTCCCCGAGTACCTGGATCTGCTCGATACCATGCCGCGCGCGATCGATGTCGGCGCGCAGGCCACGCACGCCACTATCCGTGCATATGTCATGGGAGAACGGGGCGCCGGCAACGAACCTGCCGATTCCCAGGACCTCTCCGACATGGCGGGGCTCGTCAAAGAGGCCATCAATGCAGGCGCGCTGGGTTTTACCTCGTCGAGAACCACGTTTCACCGCACCCGGGACGGCCAACACATTCCGGGCTACGAGGTGGCTTTCGAAGAGCTGATCCACCTTGCCCGGGCAATGGGGGAAACGGGAACAGGCACGCTAGGCCTGAATATGGATTTCGACCAAGTCGAACAAGATTTCGCATGGATACGGAAGGTGCAGCAGGCATCGAAGCGGCCGGTCTGGTTCCTGTTGTCACAATTCAACGACAACCCCGGCATATTCTCGCGGCTGCTCGACCAGACCGCCCAGGCCGCCGCGGCGGGCGAAGACATCAGGCCCCAGGTGGCGGGACGCCCCATTGGCTTCATTCTGGGCTTGAACAGCAGCTTGCACCCCTTCATCAGCCGTCCCAGCTACAAGGCCATTGCGCATTTGCCCCTTGCAGAACGTATCGCCATGCTGCGCGACCCGGATTTCCGCAAGAAACTCCTGGCCGAAAGCGTGGAACACAAGAGCGACATCATGCGCACCGTCACGCAACGCTTCGATCGCATGTTCAGGCTGGGAAATCCGCCGAACTACGAGCCCGAACCGCAATCCAGCGTGGCGTGGATCGCGGCCGGCAAGGGGCTGTCGCCCGCCGAAGTCGCGCTCGACATGCTGCTGGAGCGTGACGGCCAGGAGTTCATTTTCATGCCGGCATTCAACTACGCGGCGGGCGATCTTTCCGATGTCAGGACCATGCTTGTCGATCCCAACACGGTTCTCGGGCTTTCCGATGCCGGGGCACACTGCGGCCTGGTGTGCGATGTCTCCACCCCGACGTTCATGCTGACCCACTGGGCGCGAGACCGGACGCGGGGCCCGAAGCTGGCTCTGGAAGAGGTGGTGCGTGCCCAGACTTCCGGCACGGCTGGCCTGTACGGACTGGCGGACCGGGGCATGCTCAAGGCCGGAATGAAAGCCGACATCAACATCATCGACTTCGAACGGCTGAGCCTGAAGGCCCCCGAGATGGTGTACGACTTGCCGGCCGGGGGCAAGCGCCTGATTCAACACGCAACCGGCTACGCGGCCACGCTGGTCAATGGAGAACCCATTTTCGAACAGGGCGTTGCCACCGGAGCCATGCCCGGCAGGCTGATCAGAGGCGCGCAAAGGAGTTCGGCATGACCGACCGCCGCCAGTCATCCCGGCCGCTGGACGGATATCGCATCATCGAGCCGGCAACCATGATCGCCGGCCCTTTCTGCTCATCCATACTCGCGGAGTTTGGTGCCGAGGTCATCAAGGTCGAGCTTCCCGGTCAAGGCGACCCGCTCCGGTCGTTCGGCACGATGACGGAAACAGAGTCGACGCTGAATTGGTTGAACGAAGGCCGGAACAAAAAATCCATCACGCTGGATTTACACCGCAAAGAAGGCATCGACTTGTTCAAGCGCCTGGTCGAAAAATCGGATGTCGTCGTCGAGAACTTCCGGCCGGGCACGATGGAAAAATGGGGGCTCGGGTACGAAGACCTGAAATCGATCAATGAAGCCATCATACTGATTCGAATTTCCGCCTACGGCCAGTCCGGGCCGTACAGCGCAAGGCCTGGCTACGCAAGGGTGGCGCACGGCTTCGGCGGCCTTTCTTACCTGGCTGGAGAGTCGGGTGGAACACCTGTCGTTCCAGGGTCTACCTCATTGGCGGACTATGTTTCCGGCCTGTACGGAGCATTGGGGGCGTTGCTGGCCATTGTCGAAAAACAAAAAAGCGGCGGCGGGCAGTCTGTGGATATTGCCCTGTACGAGGGCATTTTCCGGATGCTGGACGAAATGGCTCCTGCCTATGCGCGCGATGGCCTGATCCGCGAGCGCATGGGCGCCGATACGGTAAATGTGACGCCGCATAGCCACTATCGCACCCGCGATGGGAAATGGGTGGCCATCGCCTGCTCGTCGGATCGCATGTTCAAGCGCCTGGCCGCCGCCATGGGCCAGGACGAGCTCGCCACGCGCGAGCGATTCGCCACCATGCGGCAACGCCTGGAACATCGCGAAGCCATCAATCAGATCGTGGGCCAATGGGTGGAAAGTCTGACGCGGCAGGAGCTGATGGAAAGATGCCTGCCCCTGGATGTGCCGGTGGGACCGCTGAATTCCATTGAAGATATTTTCAACGACGAACATATCCGGGCTCGCCGGAATCTGGTCGAGATGGATACGGATACGGGCGGCAGCATTACGGTTCCCAATGTCATTCCCCGGCTGTCCGAAACACCCGGCCGGCTCGATACATTGGGACCGCGCCTGGGTGCGCACAACACCGAGATTTATCGAGGCCTGCTCGGCCTGTCCTCCAAAGAGCTCGATACCCTGAAATCCTCCGGGATCATCTGACCGCGCAATACCAATAAAGGAGAGAACAATGGAGACTCGTATCAGCCGGTATACCGCCGGCATGGTTCTGGCCGGCCTGCTGGGCATGGGCGGCTCCGCCGCCGCCGATACCGGCGTGACGCGGCTGGCGCCAGGCTTCAGCGTGCCGACCGCACTGCTGGAGGCCGCCCGCAAAGAGGGCAGCGTGACGTTCTGGTGTTCCTGGAGAGAGCCTGAATGCCAGAGCACAAAAGAAGCCTTCCAGAAGCTGACCGGCGTAAAGCTCGAATTCACCCGGCTCAGCACCGGCCCGCAAGTCACGCGCCTGAACCAGGAAAGAATGTCGCGCATCTACTCGGTTGACGTGATCCACCACGGCGACCCGGGCGTATGGGAGACCATCTACAAGAAAAAGAACTGGCTGGTTCCCTACGTTCCCGAAGGCGCGAAGCATTATGACCCGCAGTATCGCGACAAAGACCAGATGTATTTTGCGCAATTTCTCGTGGGCTCGCCGATCGGCTACAACTCGAAGCTGGTCGCCCCCGAAGACGTGCCGCGCAGCTATAGCGATCTGCTCGACAGCAAGTACCGCGGGAAAATCGTCATGCCGCATCCCAAGCAAAGCGGCGGCTTCAACGAGGCCGTTATCGCCATCAGCGAGACTTTAGGGCCCGATTACTTCAAGAAGTTGAAAGATAACTCGCCGCTGGTATTGGGGGGATCGCAATTCGCGCTTAATGCCGTCGTCACCAACGGCGAGCGCGCAATTGCCCTGGCGGCCGTCGAGTCCTCGTTCATTGCCGACAAGATGGCGGGCAAGCCGCTGGAGATTGTCTACCCGGCCGAGGGAACCGTATTAAGCCAGATATTTTCCGGTATTGTGGCCAACGCCCCCCACCCAAACGCGGCGAAGCTTCTGCAAGAATGGCTGCATAGCGTCGAGTCGCAGAATATTCTGGCAACGACAGGCAATCTGGTTCCGCACCCCGACGTGACTTATCCCGAAGGGCGAAAAAGCCTGAAAGAAATCAAGACGCTCATCATCCCGGCATCGGTCCTTACCGAGCAAACCGCCAAATCCAAGCGCATGTTCAGCGACTTGTACGGCGGATAGACGCCGAATCCAGGACCAGGCTCGTTCGCCACCCACTGCTCTCCCAGGACAAGACATGTCAATAGACCGTTACGAACAATACGATCATTTTCTTTTCGACGACCTTGGCGATCACGTGCTGAGAATCACCCTGAATCGCCCCGAACGGTTGAATTCGCTGGACGCCGATGGGCATGCGCAGTTTGCCCGGCTCTGGAGCGATATCGACCGGGATCCTGACGTCAACGCCGTTATGCTTTGCGGCGCGGGCAGGGCATTCTCGGCCGGCGGCGATTTCGAGATGATTCAGGAAATCATGGACCGCCCCGAGGCCCGAGCCCGCGTATGGCGCGAAACACGCGATCTGGCCTACAACATCGTCAATTGCTCCAAGCCCATTGTGTCGGCGTTGCATGGGCCGGCCGTGGGCGCGGGGCTGGTGGCGGGGCTTCTGGCCGACATCTCGGTGGCGGGCAAGACAGCAAAAATCATCGACGGGCATACCCGCCTTGGCGTTGCCGCCGGCGACCACGCTGCACTTGTCTGGCCGCTACTGTGCGGCATGGCGAAGGCCAAATACCATCTCTTGCTATGCGAGCCGCTTACGGGCCAGCGGGCCGAAGAAATAGGGCTGGTGTCTCTTTGCGTGGACGACGACCGGCTGCAGGACACCGCGATAGACATTGCCCGTCGGCTCGCCACCGGCGCGCAGTCGGCCATAGCATGGACCAAGTATTCGCTGAACAACTGGCTGCGCGCAATGGGCCCTGCTTTCGATGCGTCAACCGCCTTGGAAATGCTGGGGTTTGCCGGCCACGATGTCCGGGAAGGACTGCGCGCGCACCGAGAAAAGCGGCCGCCGGAGTTCTCTAGAAAGGCGCCATTCTAGCTGTTCGAATCCACGATAAAGGCCAGAACATGAAAGATCGAGATGTCGTCGTCACAGGCGGAGCCGGCGCACTTGGAACCGCGGTGGTGGACGCGCTACTGAAGGCTGGCGCGCGCTGCTATATACCCACCCGGCGTGCGCCGGCCCATTCGCGGCAAGACCCTCGGGACCAAGTGGTATGGGTGCCGGACTGCGATCTGACCAAAGAGGAAGACACCGAGCGCCTGTATGCCCAGGTGCCCGACCTGTGGGGCTCTTTGCACATTGCCGGCGGCTTTGAAATGGGCAAGTTGGCCGACACCACCCACGACGATCTGATGCACATGCTAAACATCAATTTCGTGACATGCTTCTTGTGCAGCAAAGCGGCGGTGCGCCGCTTTGGCGACTCTGGCGGCCGTATCGTAAACGTGGCGTCGCGGCCCGCGCTTGAGCCTCGGGCCGGATCCGGCGCCATTGCCTACGCGGCCAGTAAGGCTGCCGTCTCCGCACTGACCCAAGCCTTGGCGGCCGAAGTGGCGTCGCGCTCGATTCTGGTCAATGCCGTGGCCCCATCAACCATAAATACCGCGGCCAACCGGCAGGCGATGCCGAATGCCAATTTCGACGCATGGCCGACTCCCGAGCAAATTGCGCAGACCATCGTGTTCCTGGCATCCCCGCAAAACCAGGCCACCAGCGGGGCAGTGCTGCCGATTTTCGGCCGCTGACGCGATCCCGCGGTCGCGCCCGCGGCCTGCCGGCACGGAGATGACTTCCCGCGGAAAAGCGCCTGGCGCTTGCACCAGGGCAGGCGCGGGCCCGCGGTTTTAATTCTTCGCCAGGAAATCCGACAAGTCGTCGGCGTGTTCTTCTTCGACGGCCAGAATCTCTTCCAGCAGGCGGCGCGTGGTGGGGTCTTTGTCGCCCACGTAGTCCACCATTTGCCGGTAGCTGTCGATGGCGATGCGCTCGGCGATCAGGTTTTCCTTGATCATTTCCGTCAGCGTGTTGGCCTCGACGTATTCCGAATGGCTGCGCTCCAGCAGGCCCACCGGCGACAGGTTGGGCGCGCCGCCCAGCTGCACGATGCGCTCGGCGATGCGGTCGGCGTGGTCGAGTTCCTGGGCGGCATGTTCGGCGAACTCGGCCGCCACGGGCTCGGCGTTCAGGCCGCGGGCCATGAAATGGTGGCGCTTGTAGCGCAGCACACAGACCACCTCGGTGGCCAGGGCCTCGTTCAACAGCTTCAGCACGACCTCGCGGTCGGCCCGGTAGCCTTCGGTGACGGCGCCGGACTCGATGTCCTGCCGCGCCTTGGCGCGGATAGCGGCCACATCCATATTGAACGACCCGTTATGGCGGGACGGGTTTTGGGTAGCTTGTGACATATCGCTGGCTCCTTTGTTGTGGTTCATAGGGCAAGGCGACTGACGGCGCCAGGCGCCTACCAAGCCAGTGTATCGACCTCGCCATGCCCACGCTGTGTCTAAACATTGCCCCGCCGGCAGGGCGGGACCGCCAAGTTGCGTACACTAGTTACTGAATGCCGGATAGGCAGTCGATGCATTTTTGTAACGGGTTCAAGTCGTTCAACCATGAAACTGAAGAATATCTGCGTTTATTGCGGTTCCAATGGCGGCCGCATTCCTGCCTATGCCGACAGCGCGCGCGAACTGGCCCGCGAATTGGTGCGGCGCGATATCGGATTGGTCTACGGAGGCGCCAGCGTGGGCATCATGGGCATCGTGGCCGACACGGTCATGGCCGAAGGCGGCCGCGTCGTCGGCGTGATTCCCGAGCCGCTGATGCGCAAAGAACTGGGCCATGCCGGCCTGACCGAACTGCACGTGGTGCGCACCATGCACGAACGCAAGACCATGATGGCCGAACGGTCCGACGGCTTCGTGGCGCTGCCCGGCGGCGCCGGCACGCTGGAAGAAATCTTCGAGACCTGGACCTGGGCCCAGCTGGGCATGCACGAAAAACCTTGCGGCCTGCTGAACGTCGCGGGGTATTACGATCACCTGGCCGGTTTCCTGGATCACGCCGTGCAAGAGTCGTTCATGCGCGCGGAGCATCGCGCCATGCTGGTCGTGGAAAGCCAGCCCGCCGCATTGCTGGACCGCTACGCCGCCTACCAGCCGCCCACCGTATCCAAATGGATCGAACCGGGCGAGCACTGATATCGAACCCCCCTCTGTCCATTGCGCCTTCCGCCATGCCCACAGCCCCGGTCAGTCCTGTCAGTACGGCTTCCTTGATGCGCGATTATCTGCGCGCCAAAGACGAAAACCGCCCGTTCTACATGGCGCGCGCCTTCGCCACCGACGCGGTGCTGAAGATGACGCTGCGCACCCCGGCCATCGCCTTCCCGCCCGAAGCGCGGGGCCGCGAGGCCATTACCGACGCCCTGGTGCGCACTTTCGGGCAGACCTACGAAAACGTCTTCACCTTTTACCTGGCGCATCCGGGCCAGGACGCGGTGCTGTCTGACTACAGCTGCGACTGGTTCGTGGGCATGGCCGAAAAATCCACCGGCCAGGTGCGCGTGGGCTGCGGCAGCTATCAATGGGAATTCCAGGCCTCGCCGCACCTGGCGCGCCGGCTGACGATCACCATCGAGACCATGCTGAGCCTGCCCGCCGACACCGCACCCGCGGTATTCGGCTGGCTGACCGCCTTGCCCTACCCCTGGACCGACGCGCAGCGCGTGGTCAACAGCGCCCCGCCCATCGAGGCCCTGGCCCCGGTCATGCACTGGATCCGCCGCGCCGACCGCGACGCCTACCCCGCGGACGGCACCGCTTGAAATACGACCTGGCGGCCTTCGATTTCGACGGCACACTGGCCGACACCCTGCCCTGGTTCGAATCGATCCTGGATGGCGTGGCCGACAAATATCACTTCCGCAAAGTGGGCGCGGCCGAACGCGACCAGCTGCGCCATCGCAGCGCGCCCGAGATCCTGAAAACCCTGGGCATCCCTTTGTGGAAAATGCCCGCCATCATGGCGCACGTGCGCCAGTTGATGCGCGAGGTCGACCCGCGCGTCCAGCTGTTCGACGGCATGGCCGAGGCCCTGACCCAGATACGCGCCACGGGCCTGCGGCTGGTGGTGCTGAGCTCGAACTCGGCCGCCAATGTGCGGCGCGTGCTGGGCCCGCGGGCCGCCGAATGGTTCGACGATTTCGAATGCGGCACCGACATGTTCGGCAAGTCGGCCAAGCTGAAGCGGCTGCTGGCGCGCCACCGCGTGGCGCCGCAGCGCTGCGCGCTGGTCGGCGACGAAATGCGCGATATCGACGCCGCGCGCAAGGCCGGCGTGCGCGCGGTGGCGGTGGCCTGGGGCTACAACCACGCCGACGCGCTGCGCAGCCACGCCCCCGATGAACTCATTCTTACCGTGGCCGACCTGCCGGCCATCCTGACGCGAGCCTGAGCATGCATATCGACGACGCCCATCGCATTACCGACCCCGACGCCCTGCAAGCCCTGTACGGCGAGCCCAGCGCGGCTTCCATCACCAAAGAAGTGGATCATGTGCATCCGCACTACCGCGCCTTCATCGAAGCGGCGCCCTTCGTCGTGCTGGCCACCGCGGGGCCGGACGGGCTGGACGCCTCGCCGCGCGGCGATCCCGCCGGCTTCGTGACGGTGGCCGACGACAAGACTCTGCTGATTCCCGACCGGCGCGGCAACAACCGCATCGACACCCTGCGCAACGTGCTGGCCGATCCGCGCGTGGCGCTGCTGTTCCTGGTGCCCGGCGTGGGCGAGACCCTGCGGGTGAACGGCCGCGCCAGCATCAGCGTCGACCCGGCCCTGCTGGCGCGTTTCGCCATGCACGACAAGCCGGCCCGCTCGGTGCTGGTCGTGGAAGTGGAAACGGTGTTCTTCCAGTGCTCGCGCGCCCTGGTGCGTTCGGCGCTGTGGGATCCGGCCACGCAGATCGAGCGCACCCGCCTGCCCAGCACGGGCCGCATCCTGGCCGACCTCAGCACCGACTCGTTCGACGGCGCCGCCTACGACCGCGCCCTGCCCGGGCGGCTGCGGGAAACCTTGTATTGAATGGCAAGGTGGGCGGCTTGCCGGACGGCCGGTGAGATCGGGGATATCAGGTGTCTGACTCCTGCAAATATCAGGTGTCTGACTCCCGCAGGGTGTCAGACACCGACACGCTGAGACAGTCCGGCCACACCCCGGTGTCTGACACCCTGCGGGAGTCAGACACCTGCATTTGCCGGCATTGACGGCGGACACCCGCGGCGCCTCAATCCGGCAGCTGCCAGCCCCGCACGAAGACGTCTACCGGCTGGCGCTTGCCGCCGGCTTTCTGCAGTTCCAGCAGGCGCAGCACGCCCGCCCCGGTGGCGACGTCGATGCCGTCGGCGCCTGCCCGCAGCACGCTGCCGGGCGCCGCGGCCGCCGGGGTGTCCAGGGCCTGCGCGCGCCATACCTTGACCGGGTCGGCCAGGCCCGGCAGCCGCAGCGTGGCG
>Ga0182738_1004248_pt1 | contig 15928 bp, 16 predicted proteins | sample eDN5th30CBELigMG_FD_128876 | JGI IMG/M metagenome (GOLD analysis project Ga0182738, IMG submission 128876) | Enriched Miracle-Growth compost microbial communities from Emeryville, California, USA - eDNA 5th pass 30_C BE-Lig MG (version 2)... ... | reverse complement strand
GTTCAGGGCCTCCGAGGTCGCATCGAGCACCAGCGTATCGGCATCGCCGTCGCCGCCGTCGATGCTGTCGCCGGCGGTGAAGCCGTGCACGGTGTCGTCGCCGTCTCCGCCGAGGATCTGGTCGCGCTCGCTCGAGCCGGTGATCGTCAATCCGGCCGATTGCGTCGAGCCGTCGATGAGGACGACGTCGGTCTCGGAGTCCCAGTTGGCGAACGTCGCGTCGGCGAGGCTGACGGTGCTCGGCGTGGCGGATTCGAAATAGACGCGGTTCTCGGCGTCTTCGCCGTCGAACGCGGGTTCCGCGGGCAGGGTGACGTTGCTGTACGTGGCCACTTCTGGCGTCTCGATCTATGTCAATGCGTCGCCACGCACGTAGGGCCGAAAGCCGGCGGCGCTATGGCGGCGCGGGCGGCGACGGCTCCGGCGCCTGCTCCTGGATGGTCTGGTCGATGATCTGCTGGGACGTGAACTTGGCCGAGCGGTTCGCCTCCTTGCCGGCGACCACGTTGCCGTTGCCGCCGCGGGTCACGTCGTTGAGGGTGACCGAGGCGGCGTTGAACCGCACCGAGCCGAGGCTGCCGATCTCGATCGCCTGGTTGACGCGGAGCTGCACCGAGCGCGAGTCGATCCGCGACTTCACCGAGCACACCCCGCCGGTGCAGACGATGCGGGTGCAGCCGCTCTTGGCGGTGCCGGCCTTCTTCGATTCGCAGACCGCGTCATGGGTGACGAAGGCGGCGCCGCCGCGGATGCCGAGCGTCGCCACGGGGGTGTTGATGGTCGCCCCGGCCGTGTGGCTGATCTCGCCGCCGACGAAGCGGAGCGCGCCCTTGGTCAGCCGCGTGGCGAACCGGCCGCCGCCGGAGCCGGGATTGTAGACGAACTCGTCGATCACCAGGTCGCTGTTGGGGCCGACCGTCAGCGTCGACTTGTCGTTGAACATCACCTGGAGCGAGCCCGACCCGGTGGTGCGGATGCGTTCGCGGGAGACGATGCCGGTGCCCACCGCGAGCGCCCGCGCGCTGCCGCCGGGCGGCGTGCCGGTCGAGGACGGCTTGACCGCGGCCGCGGTGCCGACGGTGTCGGCGAGGGCCGGCCCGGCCGTCGCGCAGAGCGCCAGCCCGAGGAGCGCGCCGACGAGACGGAAGGCAGACCTCCGGTTGTTCATCATGCTCAGAACCTCCCCTGCGGACCGATCACGATCTTGAGGTTTTCGTAGTCGTCGCGGTCGAGATTGGACTGGTTGCGGTTGTATTCGATACCGAGGCCGAGCGCCAAGCCTTCGCGGAGCGGCACCTCGAGATTGGCGCCGACGCCCCAGAACAGCTCCTCGCGCATCGTGGCGAATCCCGCGAATTCCTCCGGCGGCGCTATCCCCTTGAAGTCCGTATAGGAAATCGTCGCGAACGGGGTGAAGGACCAGCCTTCCCTGCCCAGGGCGTCGAACGCCACCTGGAGCGCGACATTCGCGAAATATTGATCGTAGCTCTGGTAGGCCTTCGCGGCGTCGTTGGCGGCGAAGCCGACCCGGCCGAGCCAGGTGACGTCGTCGGAGAAGCGTCCTCCGGCATTGAGCGCATAGGTGTAGAGCTCGCCGGTCTGGTCTGCGGCATCGGGATAGTCGGCGGTGTCGTAGAAGTCGCGCGCCTTGTACTCGAACTGGGGCTCGACGAACCAGCCGTCCGTGAAGATCCAGCGCCCGGTCACCCCCGCGCCGGCCGCCGCCTGGTAGGGCGCGTCGCCGAGGAGGATGCCCTGGAGGAGCCCGTAGGGCCGGATCGAGAGCGCCCCGTCGTCGTTCGAGAGGCGCGGCCCGAGCGCGAGCTCGGCGAACCCCAGGTCGAGGCGGTCGACCTTCTGCTGGTCGGCGTAGTAGCCCGACAGCGATCCCTCGAGCGAGACGGACTTGCCGAGCGGCGTGTCGAGCGCCAGCGTTCCGAGCGCGAAGGTGTTCCAGTCGGGCTCGGGCTTCTCGAACGGGAAGGGCTCGTTGAGGCCGAGCTCGACCGAGCCGATATTGGCGTTGGTCTGGTAGCGGACGCCGACCTGCCCGAAGCCGCTCCAAGGCGAGCCGCGGACGCCGCGATCGGCCGCCGAGAGGAGGGCCTCCGCGTCGGCGCGCTGCGCGTCGGTGAGGGCGAGCCGGAGGACATCCTGGAGATAGCCGGAGGCCGCGGCGTAGGACTTGATCTTCAGGTAGAGCTCGGCCGCCTGGAGCTGCAGCGCCGGGTCGTCCGGCGCGTAGAAGATCAGCCGCTCGACCGCGCCGATCGCCGCGTCGTAGTCCTCGAGCGCCAGCGCCACCTCGATCATCCGCCGGTTGAGCGCGATGTCGGCCGGATCGACCAGGAGCTGTGCGTAGATGGCGGTGAGCTCGGCCCGAAGCGCCGGGGCGTCGTCGACCGCGGCGCCCGCGCCGGCCGGCACGAACGTGAGAAGCACGATCCCGCAGAGCAGGCGCGACAATCTCATGGCGTCGGTCCAGGTCCTTCCGGGCCGCTCGAGGCATTTCGATGCCAAAAGCATAGCGGAAGGGGGCGGAAAGTGCCATCGCGCATGCAAAACTCGCGGCGGCGTGGCGATCCGGCCACAATCCCCCGCGCGGTCAGCCGCAATAGGCCGGCGTCACCGTGAGCTCGGAGAGCCGCGCGCCGGAGGGGTCGGCATAGGTCATGTGGAAGACGACGCCATTCCGGCTGAGGTACCGGATCTCCCCCGCCTCGTCCGCGCAGAACAGGGACCGCACCGTGCGCTCGACATAGGCCCGGAACGACACGGCCTCCTCGGGCGACATGGTCCTTGCGACGCCGTAGCCGAGGTTCAGCGTGGTCCCCTCGACGCTCACCGTCTCCAGCGCCAGCTCGGGACCGGCCGGTCGCGGCAGCTTCGCCTTGAGGCCGGTCGCGAACGCCGCGAGGCGCGCACCGACGTCCTCGGCCGGACCGGGGGCGCCGGTCGCGGCGGGTGGTGACGCGCCGGCCGCCGCCTGGGGGGCGCCCGGCTGCGGGGCGGTCGCGTCTCCGGCCGTGCCGGCGGGGTCCGGCGCCGCCAGCGCCGCGAGCTGGGCGAGGCCGCGGGCGATCTCCGCCCGCGCCGTCAGCATCGCCGCGATGCCGGCGACGGCGCCGAGGATGAAGGCGAGGACGAGGGCGGCGAAGCCGAAGCCGCGGCGGACGGCGGGGGGCGGCTGGGCGGCCGGCACGGGCGGGAAGGCCGGCGGCGCCTCGGCATAGGCCGGCATGCCCTCGCCGTCGTCGGCGACGCCGTAGAGCCGCGGCTCGCGGCGGATGGCCGTCCGCCGGCGCCGGCCGCGGAGGCCCGAGACGATCGCGGCGAGGAGCGCGATGACGAAGACGACGGCGACCAGCGCCACGGCGCCGGCGAGGATCGGATTTCGGCTGGCGAAGGATTCGAGCGCGGACTGCAACCGGACCTCGAAAAGCGGACGTCCCCCTGGCGGCGGGATGCTAGAGGCTATCCGGCCCGGCCGCTACCGGCACCGGCTCGATATGGCGCCCGATTCGAGCAATTCGTTGACCAGAGCCATGGTCGCCGCCCCCGAGCCGATGAACGGGTCCAACTCCGGCATCTCGGAATACTTCAGCAGCACCGAGCGCCCGGCGCCGGCGATATTGGCCCGGCCCATCGTCCAGTCGCCGAAACGCCGCGCCGTGACCTCCTCGAACTGGAGGATCCGCACGCTGCCGTGGCGGTCGTCGCGGACGATGGCGTTGAACATCTCGCAGACGCCGTCCCGGCCGCCCTCGAGGACCTGGATGAAGACGTCCCCCGCGTAGCAGAGCAGCCCGGTGACGCCGTGGCGCGGATTGTTGCGCCGGGCCTCCTCCAGGATCTCGCCCACCAGCGGCTCGCCGATCGGGGCCCGCGCGCGGCTGGCATAGAGACAGCGCACCAGCATCACACCCTCCGTTGTCCGACATTGACCAGGGACAGGAACTCGCGGCGAAGCGTGGCGTCCTTGAGGAAAGCGCCGCGCATGACGCTGTTGATCATCCTCGCTCCGTCGTCCTTGACGCCGCGCCAGTGCATGCAGAAGTGGTCCGCCTCCATCACCAGCGCGAGGCCGTTGGGGCTCACGGTGGCGCTGAACAGGTCGGCGACCTGGGTGATCGCCTCCTCCTGGATCTGCGGCCGGGTCATGATCCACTCGGCGAGGCGGGCGTATTTCGACAGGCCGATGAGGTTGGACCGCTCGCTCGGCATCACGCCCACCCAGAGCTTGCCCATGATCGGGCAGAAATGGTGGCTGCAGGCGCTGCGGATCGTGATGGGCCCGACGATCATCAGCTCGTTCAGGCCCTCGGCATTGGGAAACTCGGTGGTCGAGGGCGGCGGCACGTAGCGGCCCCGGAACACCTCGGTCAGGTACATCTTCGCCACCCGGCGGGCGGTGTCGCGGGTGTTGTGGTCGTGCTCGATGTCGATCACCAGGCTCTCGAGCACGCCGTGCATCTTGGCCTCGACCTCCTCGACCAGCGCCTCGAGGTCGCCCGGCTCGAGGAAATCGGAGATGTTGTCGTTGGCATTGAACCGCTTCCCCGCCTTCCGCAGCCGGGCGCGGACGCGCGCGGAGGCGGGGAGGGCTTCGTCGCGGGGCGGAACGGCGGGCAGGTCGCTATCGGGCAGGTCGCTCATGATGCCGGCATCCTAGGCGACGTGCTCGCCGCCATCCAGCGCGATCACCTCGCCGGTCACCGAGCCGCTTTCGACGAAGTAGCGGACGGTCCGGCCGAAGTCGGCGAGCCCCGGCGCTCGTCCGAGCGGCAGGCCGGCGACCCGGCGGGCATAGCGGTCCTCGGTGGTCCCGGCGCTGGGCAGGACCGGACCGGGCGCGATCGCGTTGACCCGGATGCGGGGCGCCAGCGCGCGGGCCGCGGCGATGGTGGCGGCATGGAGGCCGGACTTGGCGACCTGGTAGGAGAAATGGTCCGGCCGGGGCCGGAAGACGCGCGGATCGAGGAGGTTGACGACGTTGCCCTCGATGCCCTCCGGCACCTGCGCGGCGAAGGCCTCGGCAAGGAACACCGGCGCCGTGAGGTTGATCGCGATCTGGCGCTGCCAGAGCGCAAGGTCGAGGGCGCCCGGCCCGTCGCGCTCGTAGATCGCGGCGTTGTTGACGAGCAGCGTCAGCGGCCCGAGCGCGCCGGCGGCCGCGGCGACGATGCGGGGAGGCGCGCCGGCATCGGCGAGGTCGCCGGCGACCGCCACGGCCGCGCCGCCGGCCCCCCGGATCGCATCGGCCAGCGCCGCCGCCTCGTCGGCTGAGCGGTGGTGGTGGATGGCGACGGCCCAGCCGTGGGCGGCGAGATCCTCGACGATCGCCCGCCCCACCCGGCGGGCGCCGCCCGTCACCAGTGCCGCCCCGCGCTCCACGCCCATGCTCTCCGCCGTCCGAGGCAAGAAGCCTAGCCTAACCGGCGGGACACGTCAGGCCCTCGCGCGCCGCCGGGCGGCGGCCTGGTCGGCGAGCGTGAACCAGCCGACGCCGGCGAGCACCAGCGCCGTGCCGAGGACGTCGACCCAGGTCAGCGGCTCGCCGAGGATGGCGACGGCGAGCGCGATGGTCATCACCGGCGACAGCGTGCCGATGGTGGCGTTGGCCTGCGCCGAGATCCGGTGCAGCGCGGCGTTGAGGAAGAACGAGGGCAGCACCGTCGCCCCGACGGCGATGATGAGGCTCAGCACCAGCACGCGCTGGCTCACCGCGAGGTCGGACAGGGAATGGGTGAGGAAGAACTGGATGAGGGCGCCCGATGCCGCCCCGCTCATCGCGACGCAGGTGAACAGCGCCGGCCCGACCTTGGCGATCAGCGGCTTGGCGAGGAGCTGGTAGAGGGCGAAGGCGATGGCGGCGGCGAGGATCAGCCCCGCGCCGAGGGCGATGTCGGTGCCGCCCTCGCCGAGCTTCTCGGAGAAGATCACCGCAAGGCCGACATAGCTGACGAGGATGGCGAGGACCGCGCGCGCCTGGATCTTCTGGCCGAAGAACATCGCGCCGAGCAGCACGACGAACAGCGGATAGGTGAAGAGGATCAGCCGCTCGAACTGGGCCGAGATGTACTGGAGGCCGGCGAAGTCGGTGTAGCTGGCGAACCAGTAGCCGAGGAGGCCGACGAACAGCGCCTTGACGACCGGCCCCCGCGGCGGCAGGGGCTGGCCGGAGCGCTTGCGCTCGCGGACCGCGAGGCCGCCGATGATCAGGTAGATCGGCAGGGCCATCATCATGCGGAGCGCGAGGAGGGTCACCGCGTCGACCGTGCTGGTCGGGTCGCTGTAGGCGAGCTTGATGACGATCGCCTTGGTCGAGAACAGGAGCGCTCCGACCAGCGCGAAGACGTAGCCGACGCGCACATAGGCGGGCGACGGGCCTGCGGCCGGCGGCGGCGCGGCCGCGTCGGCTGGACGGTCGGAAACCGGTGACTGGTCGAGGGGCATGGGTGGTCGCTTCTGTCGTAGCGGCCCGATGAACGCGTCAGATGAAGCCGGCGCATCCAGGGGCGCGCCGGGGGATCGTCTCAGGTATCAGACGCCGTCCCGCCGCGCGAAGCGCGTAAGGAAAAGAAGGTGGGCGGGGCGGATCGGCGGCGTCATCCGTATACGATATACGTTCCCCGTGCTGCAGCGCCACAAGAAAAGAGGGGCCCGGTGCGCCCGGGCCCCCGAGTTTCACAAGGAGGGGAGAGACGGGACGGTGGCGGGGAGGGAGCCGCCGTCCGTCCCGCGACCTTTGCAGAGGCGGGCTGAACGCCGGCTGAAGCGGCCGTTGCCGGCCCGTCACGCGCGGGGATGGGCCGCCTCGTAGGCCGCCATCAGCCGGTCCGTGTCGACCTCGGTATAGACCTGGGTCGTCGACAGGCTGGCGTGGCCGAGGAGCTCCTGGATCGCCCTGAGGTCGCCGCCATTGGCGAGGAGGTGCGTCGCGAACGAGTGCCGGAGGGCGTGCGGCGTCGCCGTCGGGGGAAGGCCCAGCGCGGCGCGGAGGCCCTCCATCGCGCGCTGGACGATCCGGGGGTTGAGCCGGCCGCCCTCCACCCCGACGAAGAGCGGGCCTTCGGGGCCCGGCTGCCACGGGCAGAGCCGGAGGTAGTCCGCGATCGACGCCGCCACCACCGGCAGCACCGGCACGACGCGCTGCTTGCCGCCCTTGCCGGTGACGCGGATGGCGTCGCCGGAGCGTTGCGGCGCTTCGCCCCGATCGAGGCCGAGGGCTTCGGAGATGCGCAGCCCGGAGCCGTAGAGGAGCGCGAAGACGGCCGCGTTCCGCGCCGCGACCCAGGGCTCCTCGTCGAGCGATTCGCCCCGGTCGGCGACGCGCGACGCCGCCTCCGGGGTGAGGGGCCGCGGCAGGGTGCGCTTCTGCCGCGGCGGACGGATGGCGCGGAAGGCGGCGCCGTTCACGTCGCCGTCGCGCTCGAGGAAGCGGACCAGCGAGCGGACCCCGGCGATGCCGCGGGCGATGGTCCGCGATCCGGCGCCGTCTTCCCGCCGCGACGCGAGGAACGCCCGGATGTCGCCGACCCGGAGCTCGGCCAGGTCGGCGAGCCGCGCCGGGCCGCCGAGATGGACGGCGAGGAAGCGGAGGAACTGGTCGACGTCGCGGGCATAGGCCTCGACCGTCCTGGCGGCGAGCCGGCGCTCATGGGCGAGGTGGCGCCGCCAGCGCTCGGTCGCCGCGAGGAGATCCGGGCGGGCGAAGACGAGCGGGGAATCGCGGTCCTTCATGATGTCCCTCTAGCACCGGAAGGTTGCCGCGCGGTTGACGGGAGAACCGGGCGGCCTTGGCAAGCCGGCGGGAAAGCATGATCCTCTTCCCTCGAAATCCTCTTCCCTCGAAGGAATCCGGTCCGGGGAGTCCCATGCTGAGCAACATCGAGATCGCGCGGGCGGCGAAGCCCAAGCCGATCATGGAGGTGGCGCGGACCCTCGGGATCCCGGACGACGCGATCTACAATTACGGCCCGTACAAGGCCAAGGTGGACCTCGGCTGGCTCGCGCGCCGGGCGCGTCCCGACGGCAGGCTGGTGCTGGTCACCGCGATCACCCCGACCACCGCCGGCGAGGGCAAGACGACCACCACGGTCGGGCTCGGCGACGCGCTGAACCGCATCGGCCGGCGCGCCGTCATCTGCCTCCGCGAGCCCTCGCTCGGCCCGTGCTTCGGCATGAAGGGCGGGGCGGCCGGCGGCGGCTATGCCCAGGTGATTCCGATGGAGGACATCAACCTCCACTTCACCGGCGACTTCGCCGCCATCGCGGCGGCCAACAACCTGCTCGCGGCGATGGTCGACAACCACATCTACTGGGGCAACGTCCTCGGCATCGACCAGCGCCGCGTCACCTGGCGCCGCGTGGTCGACATGAACGACCGGGCGCTCCGCGCGATCGTCTCCTCGCTCGGCGGCGTCGCCAACGGCTTCCCCCGCGAGGGCGGCTTCGACATCGTCGTGGCGTCCGAGGTGATGGCGATCTTCTGCCTCGCGACCAGCCTCGACGACCTGGTCGCGCGCCTCGGCCGCGTCGTCGTCGCCGAGACCCGCGACGGCATGCCGGTGACGGCGCGCGACCTCAAGGCGGAGGGGGCGATGGCGGTGCTGCTCAAGGACGCGCTGTCGCCGAACCTCGTCCAGACCATCGAGGGCAATCCCGCCTTCGTCCACGGCGGGCCGTTCGCCAACATCGCCCATGGCTGCAACTCGGTGGTGGCCACCCGCGCCGGCCTCAAGCTCGCCGACTTCGTCGTCACCGAGGCGGGGTTCGGCGCCGACCTCGGCGGCGAGAAGTTCATGGACATCAAGTGCCGCATGGCCGGCCTCCGGCCCGACGCGGCGGTGGTCGTGGCCACCGTCCGGGCGCTGAAGATGCACGGCGGCGTGACCCGGGACGGCCTCGGGCGCGAGGACGTCGACGCGGTCCGGCGCGGCGGGGTCAACCTCGTCCGCCACCTCCGCAACGTGAAGCGCTACGGCGTCCCGGCGGTGGTCGCCATCAACCGGTTCGGCACCGACACCGGGGCCGAGCTCGCGGCGGTGGCCGAGGTGGCGCGGAGCGAGGGCGTCGATGCCGTGGTCTGCAGCCACTACGCCGAGGGCTCGGCCGGCGCGCTCGACCTCGCCCGCCATGTCGAGCAGCTCGCCGGATCGGGCGCGTCCCAGTTCGCGCCGCTCTATTCCGACGGGATGCCGCTGTTCGAGAAGATCGAGACCATCGCGATGGAGCTCTACGGTGCCGCCGAGGTCACCGCCGACAAGGCGATCCGCGACCGTCTCCACCGCTACGAGGAGGCGGGTTACGGCCGCTTCCCGGTCTGCATGGCGAAGACGCAGTACTCGTTCTCGACCGATCCGGCGCTCAAGGGCGCGCCGTCCGGACACGTCCTCAACGTCCGCGAGGTGCGGCTTGCCGCCGGCGCCGGCTTCGTCGTCGCGATCTGCGGGGAGATCATGACCATGCCCGGGCTGCCCCGGGTCCCGGCGGCGGAATCGATCCGCCTCGACGGGGACGGGAACGTCGTGGGGCTGTTCTAGCCTCTAGCCGGCCTGCCGGGCATCGTAGTCCCGGCGCGCCGCCTTGATCGGCGCGTGGTTGTCCAGCGCCCAGGCGGCGAGGCCGTCGATGCGCCCGAGCAGCGAGCGCCCGAGGTCGGTCAGCGCGTACTCGACCTGCGGAGGATTGGTCGGGAACACCGTGCGGGTGATCAGCCCGTCGCGCTCGAGGTGCCGGAGCGTCACCGCCAGCATGCGCTGCGAGACGTCGCCTATGGCGCGCTTCAGGGCGTTGAAACGATAGGGCCCGTTGCCGCCGAGGAGGAGGATGACGAGGACGCTCCACTGGTCGCCGATGCGGTCGAGCACGTCCCGGACCGGGCACTTGCCCGCATCGTCGGAGTCCTTGTCCACCCGCCAGCTCGACAGGTCGCGCCGGACAGGCTGGGCTGAAGGCTGCATGGCGGTTACCTCGATGTGACCTGGTGCCGGGCCGGTGCGTCCTTCACAAACCGGACCCGCCGGCGCATGTAGTCACTATTCGTAACCAGCCGCAAGGTGCCCGCCATGTCACACCCCGTCCTCCTCGTCACCGGCGCGTCCGGACACCTCGGGCGCCGCGTCGCCGAGATCCTCCTCGAGACGCAGGCCGGAACGGTGATCGTCGGCACCCGCGATCCCGCCCGGGTCGCCGACCTCGCGGCCAAGGGCGCCGAGGCGCGGTCGGTCGACTTCGACCGGCCCGAGACGCTCGGCCCGGCCTTCGCCGGCGTCGACCGGGTGCTGCTCGTCTCGACCGACGCGCTCCCGACCCGCGCCGGGCAGCAGCGCCGCGCCGTCGAGGCGGCCGCGAAGGCCGGCGTCGGGCACATCGCCTATACCTCCTCGCCCGCGCCGAAGCCGTGGCCGAAGAACGACATCCTCAACTCGCACTACTGGACCGAGCATGCGATCGCCGCGAGCGGCATGGGCTTCTCGGTGCTGCGCAACAACATCTATGCCGAGATCATCCTCGCCGGCCTGCCGCATGCGCTGAAGACCGGGCAGATGGTCTCCGCGACCGGCACCGGCGGCCGCAGCTACGTTACCCGCGAGGACTGCGCCCGGGCCGCGGCCGGCGCCCTCGCCGACGGTTTCGAGGGCCGCCGCATCCTCGAGGTCGGCGGCCCGGCGCCGGTCACCCAGGACGAGATCGCGGCCATCGTCAGCGGCATCGTCGGCAGGACCATCGGCCACGTCGCGGTGCCGGCGGAGGCGCTGCGAGAGGGCCTGCTCACCGCCGGGATGCCGGACTTCTACGCCGATGCCCTCGTCGGCTTCGACGTCGATGCCGCGGAGGGCTTCCACGCCGCGGTGACCGGCGCCGTCCGGGACCTCTCCGGGCGCGAGCCGACATCGGTGGAGGACTTCCTCGCCGCCAACGCGGGGGCCATCCGGGCGATGGCCTGAGTCTCCCGACATCGCCGCTTGAGTCGGGGGACCGCGGCTGCAAAGGTCGCGCTTCGCGACCACCACGGGACCCTCGACATGACCGCACTTCCCGCCCGCCGCTGGCAGGAGATGACCACCGCCGACTTCGCCGCCGCCGACACCGCGCGCTGGATCGCCGTGCTGCCGGTGGCCGCGATCGAGCAGCACGGGCCGCACCTGCCGGTCTATACCGACACCTGCATCGCCGAGGGGATGATCGAGCGCGCCATCGCGCTCCTGCCGGAGGACCTGCCGGTCACCTTCCTGCCGGTGCAGGCGGTCGGCAAGTCGAACGAGCACATCTCCTCGCCCGGGACCCTCACCGCGGGCTGGGAGACGACCACGCGGCTGTGGCTCGAGATCGGGGAGAGCGTGCACCGGGCCGGGGTCGAGAAGCTGGTCATCGTCAATGCCCATGGCGGCAACGTGCCGATGGTCGACATCGTCGCCCGCGAGCTGCGGGTGAGGCACGACATGCTCGCCGTGGGCACCGCATGGTCGCGATTCGGCCACCCCGAGGGGCTGCCGAGCGGCGAGGAAAGCCTCTATGGCATCCACGGCGGCGAGATCGAGACCTCGATCATGCTGCATCTCCGGCCCGACCTCGTGCGCATGGAACACGCCACGGACTTCCGCTCGAGCCAGCTCGCCTTCATCGATGAGTTCGCCCATCTCCGCGCCCACGGCCCGGCGCAGTTCGGCTGGAAGGCGCAGGACCTCAACCCGCACGGCACGGTGGGGAACGCGGCGCTCGCCACCGCCGAGAAGGGAAGGGCCGTGGTCGACCACCAGGCCGCCGCCTTCGTCGCGCTGTGCCGCGACGTGCACGCCTTCGACACCGCGCGGCTGTGGCGTCCCTGAGCGTCATCCCCGGTCGCGACAGCCACCTGGGGAATTCCCGGGGCGCCGATTGCGTGCGGTGCCGCGCTCGACTAGCATCGCCCGGCTGGCTCGCCTCACCGCCAGTCGGATACCAGGGACGTGCTAGCCTCCCGGGGAGGCTGGTGATCTGGCGCCGGCCACGAGCGTAGCCTGTCTTTCGGAGCTGCAATTTTTGCGCAGCAGGCTGATGGCAGGCCCGTGACGTGCAACGACGGGGGTGCCGGTTCGGAGGGGTCCGGACCGGCGCTTCTCGTTTTCTCCCCCGAAGCAGCCTTCAAGAGACATGGCGGCGGCGATCCTCCCGTCGGCGGAAGGCCGGCCGCCGGGCTGCGCGATCCCCGCTCCTTTGCCGGCTAAATGACGGCGCGGGCGCCGATTGGCGCTTGCAATCACCGCCCCAAATGGGGTTGCCTTCTCGCCCCTGTGGGAATCCGGACGGCGAGGAGGCACAAGTCCATGGCAAAACGCGCGACGCGCAAGGATCCCGTCCGCTGGGGCGTCATCTCGACCGCCCGCATCGGCTGGGAGAAGGTCATTCCCGGCCTCCAGAAGAGCAAGGACATCGAGGTCCGCGCGATCGCCTCGCGGGCGCCGGCCACCGCCAAGCGCTGGGCCAAGAAGCTCGGCATTCCGGTCGCCTACGGCTCCTACCACGACCTGCTCGACGATCCGGACATCGAGGTCATCTACAACCCGCTGCCGAACCACCTCCACGTGCCGCTGACGCTCGAGGCCGCGCGGAAGGGCAAGCATGTGCTGTGCGAGAAGCCGATCGCGCTCGACGCGGCGGAGGCGAAGAAGCTCCTCGCCGCGCCGAAGGGCATCCACATCGCCGAGGCCTTCATGGTGCGCCAGCATCCGCAGTGGCTGAAGGCGCGCGAGCTCGCCCAGAGCGGCGAGCTCGGCACGCTTCGGGCCATCCAGTGCTTCTTCAGCTACTACCTGATGGACCCCAAGAACGTCCGCAACCTCGCCGACATCGGCGGCGGGGCGCTCTACGACATCGGCTGCTATCCGATCGTCACCGCACGCTTCGTGTTCGGCGCCGAGCCGGTGCGGGTGATGGGCCTCATCGACCGCGACCCCGAGTTCGGGACGGACCGGACGACGAGCGCCGTGCTCGACTTCGGCGAGGGCCGCCAGCTCACCTTCACCGTCTCGACCCAGGCCGTGCCGTACCAGCGCGTGAACATCTTCGGCACCAGGGCGCGGCTCGAGGTCGAGATCCCGTTCAACGCGCCCCAGGGCGGGGCGATGAAGCTCTACCTGGACGATGGCAAGAAGCTCGGCGACGCCTCCGCCAAGGTGATCAAGATCGACAAGGCCGACCAGTACCAGCTCGAGGGCGAGTATTTCTCGCGCGTGGTGCGCGGCGAGGAGGCGCTGGCCTACGGCGTCGACGACGCGATCCAGCAGGCCCGCATCCTCGACGCCGTGTTCCGTTCCGCCAAGTCCGGGAAGTGGGAGAAGCCGTGAGCGCTCAGGCGACCGGCGGGACCGGGGGCGCCGCGAGGTCCGGCTGTCGCCGCGTGTCCCAGGCGAGGTAGCCGAGCGCCGCCCCCTCGGCGATGAGCTGAGCGCCGAGCAGGATTCCGAGCAGCCATACCGAGACCGCCGTCATGCTGGCGTAGAGGATGAAGGCGATCACCACCGAGAGGATCCCGCTGCCGAGCACCCAGACCCAGTTGCGGAACGGCCGGATGGTGAGGGCGAAGATCACTTTCGAGATGCCCTCGACGACGAAGTAGACGATCAGCACGAAGGTGACCGTGCTGAGCCCGTCCTCCGGGTTGGAGAGGAACAGGATGCCGACGATCACCGACAGCGCCACCGAGACCGCCTGGAGCCAGAAGGTCGGCATGTTGCGCGCCCCGAGGAGCGTCAGCCCCTGCGCGATGCCGCTGACGATCAGCACCCAGCCGAGGAGGCTCACCACCGCCAGCGAGGCGATGATCGGGTAGATCAGGGCGAGGACGCCGCCGAGGAACATGAGGCCGCCCTGGAAGAGATACCAGAGCCAGTGGCGCCTGACCGATCCGCGCATCGCCTCGCGGAGCACCTCGGCGGCGGCTTCGATCGACATCGTCATGGTGGGCTGAACTCCGGACGGGACGTTGAAGCGGCGATGCTAGCGCAAGCCGCGATGCGTGTCGCCATCAGCTGAGCGGTGTCTCGAGATGGGCGGCGAAGGCCGGGCGCTTCGCGATCAGTGCGAGCCAGCGCTCGACATTGGGACGCGGCGCGCGGTCGATCGGCAGCCGGTACCAGCGGTTGACGCCCGCTCCCACCGGGATGTCGGCGATGGTCAGCTCCTCTCCGTTCATGTAGGGGCGCGCCGCGAGGTGGTCGTCGAGGATCGCCATGCAGCGCTCTGCCGCCCGCCGCGCCGTCTCGATCGCCGCTTCGTCGCGCCGCTCGGGCGGGGTCCGGATCAGGCCGACGAAGACCGGCGTGATCGCGAGGTGGAGCGCCGTCGCCTGCCAGTCCATCCAGCGTTCCGCCGCGAAGCGCGGACCGAGATCGGCCGGATAGAGCGTGCCGAAACCGTGCCTGGCGGCGAGGTAGCGGACGATCGCGTTCGATTCCCACAGCACGTAGCCCTCGTCGTCGATGGTCGGCACGAGGCCGGTCGGGTTCATCGACCGGTATTCCGGCGTGTCGTTGATGCCGAACTTCATCCCGGCGTCGATCCGCCGCCACGGGATATCGAGCTCGGCGAGCGTCCACAGCACCTTCTGCACGTTGATCGAGTTGGCGCGTCCCCAGACCGTCAGCATCTCCGGCTCCTCCCGCTCGCGGCGCCGGGATGGCGACGCCGTCTTGCCTGCACTACCGATAGCCTGTAACCCCTCGCGCCGGGAGAGGGGCGTTCGGGGCGAAACCGGAGAAGCGGCAGATGAGCCTGACTGCGGACCAGATCGTCGACCGCCGGAGCCTCCGGCGGAAGCTCTCGTTCTGGCGGGTCGCCGCCTTCGTCGCCCTGGCGCTGGCGGTGGTCGCCGCGATCGTGCTCGCCGCCGGCCGCGACCGGCTCGCCGGCCTGATGGCGCCGCAGATCGCGCGGGTGTCCATCGCCGGGTTCATCACCGAGGACCACGCCCAGCTCGAGCTGCTCGACGAGATCGGGCGGTCCAATGCGGTGAAGGGCGTCATCGTCGCCATCGATTCGACCGGCGGCGCCACGGCCGGCGGCGAGGCGCTCTACGAGGCGCTCCTCCGCCTCTCGGCGAAGAAGCCCACCGTCGCCACGATGGGCACCGTCGGCGCTTCGGCGGCCTACATGGCGGCGATCGGGACAAGCCATGTCATCGCCCGCCGCACCACCATCACCGGCTCGATCGGCGTCCTCTTCCAGTATCCCGAGGTGAGCCAGCTCCTCGACAAGGTCGGCGTGCAGATGGAAGAGGTGAAGTCCTCGCCGCTCAAGGCCGAGCCGTCGCCGTTCAAGCCGGCCTCGCCGGAGGCGCTGGCCGTGATCGGCTCGGTGGTGCGCGACACCTATGACTGGTTCGTCGATATCGTCGCCGAGCGCCGCGGCCTCGAGCGGAGCGACGCGCTGGTGCTCGCCGACGGCCGCATCTTCACCGGGCGGCAGGCGCTCGACGCCAGGCTCATCGATGCGATCGGCGGCGAGGAGGCGGCGCTCGACTGGCTCGCGACCAAGGGCGTCGACCGGGCGCTGCCGGTACGCGACTGGAAGCCCGCCGGCCGCGGCGGCGGCTTCTTCTCCGCCGACCTCGCGGTGCTGTGGCTGGCACGCCAGCTCGGCCTCGCGCCGGAGGGCGTCGGCAGCGGCCTGATCGAGGGCACGCTTCGCGACCGCCTCAAGCTTGACGGTCTATTGTCGGTTTGGCAGGGTCCCGGCGTCGGGGTCCTCGATCCCGCTGAAGGGGTTCGGGAATGATCAAGTCGGAACTGGTCCAGAGGATCTCCGAGCAGAACCCGCATCTCTACCAGCGCGACGTCGAACACATCGTCAGCGCCATCCTCGACGAGATCACCGGCGCGCTGTCGCGCGGCGACCGGGTCGAGCTTCGCGGCTTCGGCGCGTTCTCGGTGAAGAACCGCCCGGC
>Ga0182738_1004247_pt1 | contig 15930 bp, 16 predicted proteins | sample eDN5th30CBELigMG_FD_128876 | JGI IMG/M metagenome (GOLD analysis project Ga0182738, IMG submission 128876) | Enriched Miracle-Growth compost microbial communities from Emeryville, California, USA - eDNA 5th pass 30_C BE-Lig MG (version 2)... ... | reverse complement strand
GCCTGCTTGAGGATGGCAATAATCTGACTGTCGGTGAAGCGTGAGGTCTTCATGCAAAACTCCCTAAATACTGCTGTTAGAAAATTCTACCTTTAAGACCGTTCCTTTTCTGGGGGGATTACCCTCCAACATCTGAGAGAATGGAGCCATGAAGAAGCAAAACAAATTTTCCCCCGAGGTGCGCGAGCGCGCTGTACGTATGGTGCTCGAGCACCGTGGTGAGTACCCGTCATTGTGGGCCACCATCGAGTCCATAGCGCCCAAGATTGGCTGCGTGCCGCAAACGCTGAACGATTGGGTTCGTAAGCACGAGGTCGATACCGGTACACGCGATGGGGTTACCAGCGCCGAACGTGAACGCGTTAAAGAGCTCGAGCGCGAGGTCAAAGAACTGCGTCGAGCCAATGAGATTCTCAAGCTTGCGAGCGCTTTTTTCGCCCAGGCGGAGCTCGACCGCCGATTGAAGTAATCCGGCGATTTATTGATGAGCACCGTGATGCTTACGGGGTCGAGCCACTTTGCAAGGTCTTGCAGATTGCCCCGTCAGGCTACCGGCGCTATGCCGCACAACAAAGGAATCCAGAGCTGCTGTGTGCCCGCGCTAAGCGAGATGCGGTTCTGATGCCCGAGATTCACCGGGTCTGGGAGAGGAACATGAGGGTTTACGGCGCTGACAAGGTTTGGCGTCAACTTCACCGCGAAGAGCAAGCCGTGGCACGCTGCACAGTCGAGCGGCTGATGCGGCGACTTGGTATTCAAGGCGCAAGGCGCGGCAAGTCGATGCGTACCACGGTGCCCGATACGTCTGCACCATGTCCACTGGACCACGTGAATCGGCACTTCAAAGCCGACCGCCCCAATCAGTTGTGGGTGTCGGACTTTACGTACGTGTCGACCTGGCAGGGTTGGTTATATGTGGCCTTCGTGATTGACGTGTTTGCCCGCCGTATCGTGGGCTGGCGCGTCAGCAGTTCCATGCATACCGACTTTGTGCTCGACGCCTTGGAGCAGGCGCTGTATGACCGCCAACCGGCACAGGCCGATGGTCTGGTGCATCACAGCGACAGGGGCTCTCAATACGTCTCTATCCGCTATACAGAGCGACTCGCCGAGGCCGGCATTGAGCCCTCAGTCGGTAGTCGTGGAGACAGTTACGATAACGCTCTGGCCGAGACCATCAATGGGTTATACAAGGCCGAGGTGATTCACCGCCGCTGCCCCTGGAAAACCAAAGCATCTGTGGAACTGGCCACGCTGGAATGGGTATCGTGGTTTAACCACCATCGCCTGCTGGCTCCCATCGGGTATATTCCACCGGCAGAGGCTGAAGAAAACTATTACCGGCAACTGACTGAAACGGTTGTCGAGCAGGTCTAACTTAAACCAACCGGCCTCCACGAAAGCCGGGGCGCTTCAGCTTGCATTTCATGTCTCAGATTATAAACCAACATGACTTTACTTTCGAGAAAATTAGTAATTCTTCACCAAGCCTTGGCATCGACGGCGAGCGAATTCCTATGCAACCCGATTTCGGATCTCGCCTTTCAAATATCCTCCGATATTTGATGAGACCGCTTGCGAAAGCGTCTCTACCCCATGTGTACTCGCCCATGCAACATGAGGGGTTAATAAGAGATTATCGAGATGCCGCGTTAAGAATCGATGACGTTCATGTGGCGGCTCGACCTGCAAAACATCGAGCGCAGCCCCAGCGATCTGGCCACTCACCAGTGCCGACTCAAGTGCGCGTTCATCTACTAAACTACCGCGCGCTGTGTTAACAAGTACAGCACTCGATTTCATTAAACCCAATTCCCGTGCTCCAATAAGGCCAATCGTCTCAGATGTCGCCGGACAATGAAGCGAGATCACATCACTTTGCTTCAGAACTTCATAAAAGTCGGTATAGCCCGATCGCACTTTAGATGCATTGCGCCTCTCGGAAAGAATTACATTCATTCCTAACCCCTTGGCAAGTCGGGCGACCTCCATTCCAATGGCACCTGCACCGATGAGTCCAAGCGTGCTACCGGCAACATCCAATATTTTCGGACCATGCGCGCAAAATACCGGGGACTCTGACCAATCTCGCGAGGTCGCGATCCGGTGATAGGACAGCATTTGGCGACGCAATACATAAATAGAAGCGATCACATGCTCGGCAACGCTCCGATACGCATAGCCTGGCACATTCGACACTGCAATTCCCCGCTCTTTGCAATAGCCGACATCAACACAGTCGTAGCCGCTAGCGGCTACACATATGTATTTAAGCTTTGGTAATTGCTGAAGTGTTTCAGCGCTGAGCGGTACTTTGTTCGTAATCACAACATCGGTATCGTTCAACGCAGCTAAAATTTCGCTAGGTTTCGTACTATCGCGCTCTACCCACGCACTGATGTTGCTCGGCCGGTTCAGAGGAATCGGAAGTGTAGCGGCATCGAGAAAAACTATTTTTGTCATTTGGGTCTCTTCTCAAGTTCTGTCGGATTTTTCACTACTGAGAATTTTTTGTGACGCTACATAAAGGCGAGCCAAATTGGCGCTTGCAGCGCTTAAGAGGGGGCCGGCATTCTTCATCGCATAGTCCAACGAAGCGGGCTTGTCCATTAAAGAAAAACAACCGTCGAACACCTTTTCCAATTCAGCGCTGTCTTCGATCGCACCGGAAAGCAAGGTGACGGGAACCCCTCTATCACGGGCAAGCTCCGCAAGTAAAAAAGGGCCTTTTCCCATGAGCGTCTGGAAATCGGACTTCCCCTCACCGGTAATAACCCAGTCATATTCACTTAAGGATTCCGACAAGCCGCACGCTTCGAGAATAAAGGTGGCTCCCGGTAATACGATTGCGCCAAGTAGCATTAACCCAAATCCCAATCCACCTGCGGCACCCGCGCCCGGACGTTCCATCACCTCCACGCCCAAAGTGCGCTCGCACAGCCTGCCGAAGTTGGCCAGCACCGCATCCGCATTGACAAGATCTTTGAATCCTTTTTGAGGTCCAAAGACGTGACTTGCTCCGTTCATTCCACAAAGGGGAGATGTCACATCCGACAGGGCAACTAATTTGATTTCACTGAGCCAGTCTGAGTCCTTACGTCTCACCATCGAGTGCACCTTAGAGAAGTTTGCGAACGTTGGCGAAAGACGCTGTCCTTCGGAGGAGAAAAGATCAAACCCAACCTCTGCAAGCATGCCCGCCCCAGCATCATTGGTGGAAGAGCCTCCTAACCCCACGACAATGGTACGAAATCCTTGCTTGTATAGAGCCTGGAGCACCTGTCCAACCCCGACGGTAGTTCGCATTTCGGGTGCTACGATGGCCTCGGCTAAGCCGACCACCGATGCGACATCAAAGGCTGCGAACCGGCCAAACGTCTGATTCTCGCAATCAGCGTAGGGCATGCTCACAGAAGTGCCATTCCCATTAGTGACTTGAGTCCAACGACGCACCCCACCAACGCTCGCCAAGATCACATCCGCAGTTCCCTCACCACCATCAGCAATTGGTCTGCGACTCACGTTCGCATGAGGTAAAGAACGAATGAGTCCTTGAGATATGAAGTCCGCAGCCGCGTTAGCGCTTAAGCTCCCCTTAAATGAGTCTGGCGCAACTAGGACCTTTAGCTGCTTTGAAAGTGTTTGATTTTGCATGGCTTTAAAATGGCGAGTTGCTCCGATGCACGTTACACGTACCACGCTGCACAGAACAACCGAAACACAATTTCCTTCAACCCAAGAGCTGGCAGTGAATTGCGTAACAGTTTTGGGAATTCGGCCTAATCGTGTTTGAGCGTGATGGTTTTGACGTTGGTGAAGCTCAGCAGACCTTCGATGCCTTTTTCACGACCATATCCACTCTGCTTCACGCCACCAAACGGCAGTTCAATTCCACCGCCGGCGCCATAACAGTTCACAAATACCTGGCCTCCGTGGAAGGCACGTGCCAAGCGCAGTTGACGGCCACCGTCGCGCGTCCACACACCCGCTATCAAGCCAAACGCTGTATCGTTCGCTAATCGAATCGCATCCGCTTCATCTGTAAATGGCATCGCCACCAACACGGGGCCAAAGACTTCTTCTTGCGCCAATGCATGTTCATGAGGAACATCTCGCAGCAATACAGGAACCTGGTAGTAGCCACCTTCAGGGGTGTTCGCTGCCAGCTTCGCTTTCGCCGCAATCTTGATGCCGTCACGCTCTGCGATGGCAAGGAATGATTGAACACGATCTCGCTGTGTGGCGTTGATCAACGGCCCGCAATCGTGGTTGCCTTCGGCTGGCCCCACCACCACTTGTGCAAAGCGCGCGCTCAGCTTCTCAATCACCTGCTCGTAAATCGAGGCTTGTACCAAGAGCCGGCTACCCGCTGAGCAGGTCTGACCCGCGTTTTGTACGATGGCATTGCAAATCACCGGTATCGCCGCTTCAAGATCAGCGTCTTCAAACACGATCTGGGGTGATTTACCTCCCAATTCCAACGTCACAGGGCAGTGGTGCGTTGAGGCAGATTGGGCTACGTGCGTGCCCGTGACTGGCGAGCCGGTAAAGGAGATGTGCGAAATCCCTGGATGCGCTGTTAACGCCGACCCTGCTTCGTGCCCATATCCCGTGACGATATTGAGGACGCCAGATGGGAGACCGGCTTCGGCTGCAAGCTCAGCTAGGTGTAAATACGATTGACATGCATCTTCTGCTGGTTTGACCACACACGTGTTACCCGCAGCAAGGGCAGCTGCAACGCTGCGTCCAAACATGGCCGCTGGATAGTTCCAGGGAATAATGTGGCCTGTTACTCCGTGCGGTTCGCGAATGGTTAGAACTGTATGCCCTTCTAGGAAGGGAATGGTATCGCCATGCAGTTTGTCGCATGCACCAGAATAGAACTCAAGATAGCGCGCACACACAACAATGTCGGCCAACGCTTGTTTCAGGGGCTTACCTGTATCTTGGCTTTCAATTTGCGCAAGCTGCTCTTGCTGCGCAAGGATCAAGCGCCCCATTCGTGCAAGCAGGCGACCTCGCTCTACGGCACTGGTGCGACTCCACACGCGGTCAAATGCGGTGCGTGCGGTGCGTACTGCGAGATCAACATCTGCTGCTGTCCCACGCGCTATGCGCGTGTATTCCTGTCCGTTCGATGGGTTGCGTACCGCGATGCTCTCGCCATTCGCAGGTGCAACCCACTGGTTCCCAATGTAATGATGACCAACAACCACGACTTCTCTCCTTCTCTTCTTTTTATTCGCTATCGCCTACGTTAGGCTAATGCGGCGCTAGGTTCGCAAGTCAGAATTGCGTCGTCGCGTTCGATAGGTAACGGAGCCCAGTTACGTGACCGAACAAAGTCGCCTCGTGGCTTCTCTACGTCGTTCGGGCGATTGGCACAACGGTTGTAGGTGATATAGGCCTGCCATCTGTTCTCGGAGGACATATTGGCACCTGAGCCGTGCACCGTGAGGCAGTGGAAGAGAACCAGTGTGCCGGCTTTACCGGTAATCGGTACGGGGGCAGGGGACGTCGCCATGATGTGCTTGAGCCGTTCGATCTGCACCGCACGTTGTGGCAGCTGATGTGGAACCTGACTCTCATCAAGGTAGTGATCCAGCAAACCAAGCTTGTGGCTGCCGGGGATCATGTACAGCGAGCCGTGAATCTCTTGCGTATCGGAAAGCAAAACCAGCGCAGTGACCATGTCATCTTGCGGATAGCCGTCATGCACCCAGTATCCAAAGTCCTGATGCCACAACCAGCCGCTGCCTTCGAGTGCCGACTTGGTGTTGATCTTCGTGTGCGAGATATAGACTTCGTCACTGCCTTGTACTTGCATCACGGGACGCAGTACGCGCGGTGTGCGGGTGAGGGCGCGGTATTGTGGAGAGGCGACGGGACCATCGGTCTCGTGCACACGGAAGATGGAGCGCACTGCGCCGCTGCGTTCGCGGAAGATAGAATCGCACTCCGTTACTTCACACAGTCGTTCCGTATCTGCGCGCAACGTCGCAATCTCTTCGGCGCTGTAACAGTTAGGAATCACTAAAAATCCATCGCGGTGGTAATCAGCGATTTGTTGTTGGGTCAGCTCCATCATGTCTCCTTCTCTGAGCAGGCTTATCAGTGTGAAAAAAGTATAGAGCAGCGCCTACAGCACTTCGTTGCCAAATAGTGATCGCGTCATTTCCCTCCTGCGAATTGACCTCTCTATCCTCGCTCACAAGAAGATCCATGCATCGTGCATGTTGAAAAATCACGATCATCGTGTTTCCCACCTACGAATTGCCCTAGAGTTTCCCCTTCCCTATACTTCCTTCATCGCTGGCTACGCTCAAGCGTCATAACTCGTACGCGCTTGCACGAGTAGAGCGCAGCGACTATCCAGTGTAGATAAGAAATGAATTCAACATAGATGGCGGCTCAAAGCCGCTCACAACACTCGGAGTGAGACATGGTTTCAAAATTGAATACAAGCCAGCTGCATAACGATGCAAGAATAAAAACAAATGTCGGAGCACTAATCAAAAGCATCTCGACGCTCACACTTACAGCAGCAATGGCGTTAAGCGTGTTGACACCGAATGCATCAGCTCAAACGATCATTCGAATCAATATTACGAGCCCGTCTGATTCGCATCTTGGCGCCGCAATCAATACATTCGGCGATGAAATCGATAAGCGCACTAATGGCCGCTACAAAGTTCAACGCTTTTACTCTGGTGCATTGGGATCGGAGCGCGAAGCGGTTGAAGCCGTCCAGTTAGGAGCGCAAGAGATGGTATTCACCTCGACTGGACCGATTCCCAATTTCGTTCCAGAGGTCAAAATCCTAGATTTACCTTTCCTGTTCAGGGATTACCAACATGCACGCAACACTTTAGATGGTGAAATTGGGCAGGATTTACTTAAGAAATTCGAAGCAAGAGGATTTAAAGCATTAGCGTGGGGTGAGAATGGCTTCCGCCACATGACCAACAGCAAGCGCTCAATTAGAGAGCCGGAGGATTTGAAGGGACTCAAAATACGGACGATGGAAAATCCGGTCCACATCCAAGCTTACAAAGCATTTGGCATCATTCCTACGCCGATGGCATTCAGTGAAGTCTTTACTGCTTTGCAGCAGGGCACGGTGGACGGCCAAGAAAACCCGCTATCGATCATTATTGCCAATCGCTTCGACCAAGTTCAGAAACATCTCACTCTAACTGGTCATGTCTACTCTCCAGCGGTCTTCCTCATCAACAAGGCGCTGTTCGACAAAATGAGCGACGTGGACAAGCAGCATTTCCTAGATGCCGCACGTGAAGGCGTGAAAGCCAACCGTGCTCGTGTCGATGCTGATGAAAAAAGCGCAATTACCTATCTACGTAGCAAGGGTGTTGAAGTCGTAGAGGAAATCGACAAGGCCAAATTCCAGAAGGCTTTAGTTCCGGTCTACCGCGAGTTTGAGAAGCAAGTCGGTGCTGAGAAAATTGCAGCCATTCGTAATGTTAAATAACAGATAGTCGAGTTTCGGCCCGTCTTTACGGGGTGAATTTTTTTTAACGACTTTACGACACAAAATAATTCATTACGACAGGAGACAGTGATGGAGTCTGCTTCTTTAGCAGCCGGCCAATCTTCGGCCGCACTTACTGCAAAAACCGCATTCCTTGCCGTTGAAGCACGATTAACCGCATTCGCAACAGCCGTTGCATGCCTTATGTTGGCAATTGCAGCTGGGCTCGGGGTGTTTCAAGTTATTGCCCGATTCGTCCTTGAACTACCCGCAGAGTGGACCGAAGTACTAACCCGATTTGCATTGATCTGGATGGTGTTTATGGGCATTCCCGAAGCCTTTCGGGTTGGTGCAATGGTGTCTGTTGATCTCATGCATCGACTTGCTCCACCGACGTTACGCCAAATGCTTGAAGCATTCATCGCGCTCGTTACGATCGCCTTACTTTGCGTGATCTTATGGTATGGCTGGGCCTACTCTCAGCACGGCAGGCTTCAAACCATTATTGGTTTGGAGTCCTACACGATGTTTTGGCCCTACCTCGCTATGCCAGTTGGCTGCCTGTTCGCGATCTTGAGCGTGATTGGGAATTTTCTCGATCCCCGCCGCGAAGAACTCGAAAACGCGCAATAAAAATTAAGGAATTGCTATGTCAATGACCATGCTCGCCGTGATGCTGGTCTGCTTCGCCTTCTCGGTATCGATCGCAGTATCGATTGGCGCCGCCAGCGTGATCGGTATTGCAGTTGACGGCACAACCATGCTGTTTGCTGCTAAAGAAATATTTAATTCAATTAATAAATTTCCCCTCGCAGCCGTACCTTTTTTCATTCTCGCTGGGAATTTGATGGAGACAGGGGGAATGTCTACCCGTCTCGTCGACTTCGCAAAGTCCCTCGTGGGAGGAATTAAAGGAGGTTTGTCCGCGACCTGTGTCCTAACCTGCATGATCTTTGCCGCTGTATCTGGATCCTCCGTTGCTACCACCTACGCCATCGGTGCAATTCTCATTCCCGCATTGGTGAAACACGGATACTCCCGTAACTTTGCTGCTTCGTTACAAGCGACCTCTGCGGAACTCGGCGTCATTATACCACCCTCCATTCCAATGATTCTTTACGGAGTGTCGGCAGAAGTTTCCATTGGCGAGTTGTTCACGGCGGGAATTGGACCTGGATTGCTCATCGTTATCGTACTGATGGTGTTCACGGTAGTTTATGCACGGTACCTCGGCTATGGCGAACATGACCGTGAAGGTCAATTACCTGTATTGGAGGCGGGCCGTCGCGCATTCTGGGCGTTGCTGATGCCATTCATCATTCTTGGCGGCATCTACGGCGGTATCTTTACCCCAACTGAAGCCTCAGCAGTAGCGGTACTGTATGCCCTCATCGTCGGGTTATTCATCTACCGCGAAACACGTCCATCGGATCTTATCGCCGTCTTTAAAAAATCAGTACGTGGGTCTGCTGTCGTGATGTTCATCATCGCCAACGCCGGCTTGTTTAGCTACATGATCACGCGCGCCGGCATTCCTGATCAGATCGGTCTGTTCTTAAAAGATGTCCTCGATAGTCCCGCGATCTTCTTGCTTGGGGTGAATGCCGCCTTATTTGTGATTGGCATGTTTATCGAAACCTCCGCGTCCATTATTGTGCTCGCTCCTATCCTCGCACCGGTCGCGATGGCCTTCGGCATCGACCCCGTTCATTTCGGCATCATCATGGTGGTGAACCTCGCACTTGGAATGATCACGCCTCCGTTTGGGGTGAATTTGTTCGTCGCATGTGCGGTGGCGAACATCTCACTCGATAAGATCATCCCGCGGTTAATACCATTCGTGCTCGTAATCGTGGTATGCCTCATGATCATTACCTACATGCCGCAACTCTCGTTGTATCTGCGGGACCTCGCCTATCGGTAAGGACTAACGCTCTATTGGAGGTGCCGCACGCACTTCCAAGCGATGTGTATCTCAACGAAGAGTACACATCGCACCTCGGCTCAAGATGCCATCGCCATACACGATGGCGACCTCTCAAACTATTTCTTTCGCTCGAAATCGACATCCTGCAAGATGAAAAAGCAGGTGCAGATTAACCACGCCTGCTGACAGGCGGACGTAATCACACGTGATCCATGGAGACCCCTATGAATGCCCAACTCAATGCTACGCATGCAACTTCCCAAGAAGATTTAGCGACATACAAAATGTTCATAGGGGGCGAGTGGGTCGACGCAATCTCTGGCGAACATTTCTTATCCGACAACCCATACACAGGCGAACCATGGGCGCGTATTCCCCGTGCGAATGAACGTGACGTAGAGCGCGCAGTTGAAGCTGCGCACAAGGCGTTTAAATCTAAAACGTGGAGAAACATCACTGCATCAGAGCGTGGCGCTCTACTGCGTGCACTCGGCGACGCGCTTGCGACGCATGCGCCTTATCTTGCCAGCATCGAAGTCCGCGACAACGGCAAACTTTACGCGGAGATGAGCCAGCAGACGGAATATCTACGCCAGTGGTACTACTACTTTGGCGGCCTCGCCGACAAGATTGAAGGCGGCGTCATTCCAATCGATAAAGCAGACAACTTCACCTACACACAATATGAACCTCTCGGTGTCGTAGCTGCAATCATTCCCTGGAACTCTCCTCTATTTCTTGCGGCATGGAAGATAGCCCCGGCGCTTGCTGCCGGCAACACCATCGTTATTAAACCGTCTGAATACACCTCAGCTTCCATTCTTGAATTCGCAAAGATCTTTGAAACAGTCGGATTCCCACCTGGCGTGCTCAATGTGATTACTGGCTTTGGCGCAGAGGTAGGTGCACCGTTGTCAGTTCACCCCAAGGTAGCGAAAGTCGCATTCACCGGATCTGAGGCAACAGGAAAACACATCTACAGCACTGCCGCCCTAGGACTTAAGAAGGTCTCGCTTGAACTCGGAGGTAAGTCCGCAAATATCGTGTTCGCAGACGCACACTTAGACAATGCAGTGAAGGGTGTCACGTCAGGAATTTTTGCCGCATGTGGACAAACCTGCGTTGCAGGTTCGCGCTTGCTCGTACAACGCAGCGTGCATGACGCATTCGTCGAAAAACTAGTGGCGTTGACACGTGTCGCAAAGTTGGGTGACCCCATGCTGGCATCCACACAACTTGGCCCAGTCACGAACCAACCCCAGTTAAACAAAATTTTGGGCTACATCGACGTCGCGAAAAATGAGGGTGCAGAGCTTGCCGTGGGAGGTCGACGTCCAACCGACACAGCACTTCAAGCGGGTTGGTTTGTCGAGCCGACGATTTTCACTGGCGTTAGTAACAAGATGCGTATCGCCCAAGAGGAGGTGTTTGGTCCGGTGTTATCGGTTATCCCTTTTGACGATGAAGAGGAAGCTGTCGCCATCGCTAACGATTCTAACTATGGGCTCGCGGCAGGCCTTTGGACTAGCGATCTACGGCGGGCAATTCGTATGCCGTCAGAACTCGAGGCTGGCAACGTATGGGTCAACACCTATCGCGCGATAAGCTATATGGCGCCGTTCGGCGGCTACAAACAAAGCGGACTCGGGAAAGAAAGTGGACAAGAGATGATCAAAGACTACTTACAAATGAAGACCGTCTGGTTATCAACTCAAGAGGAAGTTCCGAACCCTTTCATCATCCGCTGATGCGAACAAGAAATAATGGGGGTGTTTCGAGCGGAAATGAATATTTCACTCAGTCAATGGATGCGCTATGAAGCTTGACCCGCTCTCGCGCAAGCTTTTTGTCAGTGTCATCGAAGAAGGGACGATCGCCGCAGCATCCGAGCGTCAGCACATCGTGGCTTCAGCTGTCAGTAAGCGCATCAGCGAATTGGAGGCAGCGCTCGATACCCAACTTATCCAGCGCAGTAATAAAGGCATACAACCCACCGAAGCAGGTCTTGCGCTATTAGGTCTTGCTCGCGGCGTGTTAAACGACCTCGACAATATTCATGTACAGATGCGCGAGTTTTCGGATGGGACGCGGGGCCAAGTCAGGGTGTTCGCAAATATTTCAGCAATCACCCAATTCTTACCATCAGAACTCAACCAATTTCTCGAATCGTACCCCTTGATCGAAGTACTCCTCGAAGAGCGTACAAGTGCATCCATTGTGAAGGCAGTAGCTGAATCAAAAGCTGATATCGGCATATTTACGCTCGGAACGCACATGCAGAACGTGAAAGTTTTTCCGTATAGCGAAGACGAGCTCCTCGTCATCGCACCTACCGATCACCCGCTCGCTAGCAAAAAATCTGTGACGTTCTCAGAGGCACTCGACTACAACTTTGTTGGCCTTCACGCAGGCGGCTCGATGAATCTGCAGCTTCTTAATGCCGCTAGTTACGCTGGAAAGCAGATGAAGTTACGAATGCAAGTCACTAGCTTCGACGCACAGTGCCTGATGGTCGAAGCCGGTATGGGTATTGGCATTCTCCCGCGCCGAAGCGCACAAACATTCCTTTACGCGCTAAAGATTCGGGCCGTCACACTTGCTGAGCAGTGGGCGCACCGCGAGTTAGCGATTTGTGTTCGCTCTTACGCTTCACTCTCTATCGCCGCACGCTTCTTAGTCGACCACCTTCGCTTCACCACACAGAAGCCAATTTCGATTGACGTGCTCAAAGATAACTCGATGCTCACCTACGCAAATTACAAATGAAAGAAACCAAACCTCTACCGCTCGCTGGCGTTCGCGTACTCGAAATGGGATCACTTATCGCGGGTCCGTTCGCTGCAAAGATTCTGGGTGAATTTGGCGCTGAAGTAATCAAAATCGAGCAATCGCCATCGGGCGATCCACTACGAAAGTGGAGAAAGCTTCACAACGGCACTTCGCTGTGGTGGCAAATTCAATCCCGGAATAAGAAATCGGTCTCCATCGACCTGAAGTCAGAAGAAGGGCAAGACCTCGTTAGGCAACTTGCTCAAACATGCGATGTGGTAGTAGAGAATTTTAGGCCGGGCACGTTGGAAAAATGGGGGCTGGGATGGGACGTTCTTTCAGAACTCAACCCCAAACTTATCATGCTGCGCATTTCAGGGTATGGCCAAACAGGTCCTTATCGTGATTTACCTGGCTTCGGCGTCATCGGGGAAGCCATGGGTGGACTTAGATACGTCACGGGCTATCCAGACCGCCCACCAGTACGCGTTGGCGTCAGTTTAGGTGATTCGCTCGCCTCCCTACATGGAGTCATGGGGATCATGTTTGCGCTTTACCACCGAGATCGTCATCAAGGGCGGGGCCAAATTATCGATGTAGCACTATACGAGTCAGTGTTCAACATCATGGAAAGCCTCATACCTGAGCAAGATTTTTTCGGGCACACGCGCGAGCGTACGGGGAGTGTCCTTCCCGGCATCGCACCAACGAATGCGTACCGGTGCCGCGATGGTAACCACGTTCTAGTCGCGGGCAACGGGGATGGCATATTTAGACGGCTGATGGAAGCTATCGGACGAAGCGACCTTGCTGAGAACCCGCGCTACCAGCAGAACGACGGCCGAGTAGCAAATGTAGAAATGCTCGACCATGCAATCGAGGCATGGACGATGACACGTACGCAAGATGAAGTGCTCAGCGTACTGGCTAATGCAAGTGTTCCTGCTGGAAAAATTTACTCCGCCTCAGACATTCTGAATGATCCGCACTATCAAGCGCGGCAGATGATACAGAGCATCGAAACCAAGGATGGCACGCGCCTTAAGGTTCCAGGAATCGTCCCGAAGCTTAGCGAGACACCAGGGCAAATTCGGCAAAGCGCTCCGGATTTGGGCGAACACACTGACGAAGTCTTACGTGATTTAGGTCTACGAGATGAGCAAATTCTGGCGCTCAGAGAACGTGGGATCATCGGCTAACCACTCCAAACCATTTCGTTACTTGCAGGCCCAAGCTCATGTCTAACATTTCATCGAATCGAATTTTCATCAATGATGTGGCAGTTCGGGATGGCTTTCAAATCGAGCCGATTTTCATCCCCACTGAACAAAAAGTTTCGCTCATCAATGCACTAAGTCGAACAGGTTTATCAAAAATTGAAGTGACTTCGTTCACCTCACCACAAGCAATCCCAGCACTTGCGGACGCTGAGGAGGTGATGAAAGAAATAGAACGTCTACCCGACGTGATCTATACCGCGTTGGTCCCCAACATGCGTGGCGCACACAGGGCGCTGCGTTGCAACGCTGACGAACTCAACCTCGTCATGTCAGTGAGTGAAACGCATAACCTCACAAACCTCCGGATGCAGCGCAGCCAATCTTTCGATCAGCTTGCCGAAGTGATCGCGTTCGCCAAGTCATCAGACGTTCTGCTTAACGTTTCCTTATCGTGTTGCTTTGGGTGCCCGATGGAGGGTGACGTTCCCATGAAAGAAGTTCTTCGATGGGCTGAGCGCTTCATTGAACTGGGCGTTGACGGCATTACGTTGTGCGACACCACAGGTATGGCGTATCCCACCCAAGTTCGCGAGCTGTGCACTGCGTTCCGAGAATTGTGGGGAAACACAGAACTAACACTTCACTTTCACAACACGCGGGGCATGGGCCTTGCGAATGTGCTTGCCGCAATTGAAGCAGGCGTCAATCGCTTCGATGCCTCGTTAGGTGGATTGGGCGGTTGTCCCTACGCACCTGGTGCCACAGGAAACATTTGTACGGAAGACCTCGTTCATATGCTGTCTTTAATGGGACTCAACACAGGCGTCGATCTCGATGCGCTTCTCATGTGTGCGCGAACGCTCCCCTCTCTAGTTGGTCACGACATTCCTGGACAAACGGTGAAGGCTGGAAAAGTGAGCGACCTTCACCCGCCTCCCGCGTGGTTTGATGAGGTTGCACAACGCGCTCGTGTGAAAGCACTGCAGCCATAACTTTCATCTCTCTCATGTCGTTGATGCGCAAATTGATCCGATGCGCATGACCGTAGTCGTTCCAAAGGATCATCACATACGATAAAGGAGACACTTGATGAAGCCATTTCGCCGTACCGCAATGAAGATAATGCCCTTCCTTGTCGCAGGGACCCTCAGCCTCAGCAGTGCGTACGCTCAAACAACGATGCGGATCAACACCGTATTGCCGCAGAATTCGCAATATGGTGTCGCAATTGACACCTTCGCAAAGGAGGTCGAAAAACGTACGAATGGTCGCTACAAGATCCAGACCTTTTACGCTGCATCTTTAGGAGCAGAACGCGAGTCCATCGAGGCGGTACAGCTAGGCGCACAGGAACTTACATTCAGCTCGACCGGACCGATACCTAACTTTGTACCAGAGGTACGCATCCTTGACGTGCCATTCCTCTTCAGAGACTACACACACGCTCGACAAGTCTTAGATGGTCCCATTGGACAAAGCCTGTTAAATAAATTTGAGTCAAAGGGTATCAAGGCACTCGCATGGGGCGAAAACGGCTTCCGTCATATGACCACAAGTAAGCATGCGATCAACGGTCCCGATGATTTAAAAGGCCTCAAAATCCGGACAATGGAAAACCCAGTGCATATCCAAGCTTATAAGGCTTTTGGACTCATTCCGACGCCAATGGCTTTTAGCGAGTTGTTCACTGCACTTCAGCAGGGCACGGTAGATGGCCAAGAGAATCCACTATCGGTTATTACGGCATCTAAGTTCGACCAAGTTCAAAAGCATTTGACCCTCACCGGCCACGTGTATTCACCCGCAGTATTTCTAATGAACAAAGGTGTGTTCGACAAATTATCTAAGGACGACCAAGCAGCATTCTTGGAGGCAGCAAAAGTCGGTGCCGCCGCCAATCGTGCACGTGTCGACACCGACGAGGCAAATTCCGTCGCAGACCTGCGCGCAAAAGGAATGCAGGTTGTCACAGACATCGACAAGGAAAATTTCCGTCGCGTACTTTCATCGACCTATATCGCATTTGAAAAACAGCTGGGCAAAGAGAATCTGGATCAGATCCGAAACGCTCGGTAGTCCGGTTCATCTACGATATCGCTTATAAGACCATCAGCGCGATAAGTAGTGAGGCAACAAGCGGCCGTGTCGCAATCGAGCGATCTGTATCGTGGGAGCGATATGGCCGCAATACTCAGTCGGCTGTTTTCAGAAGCGGCGATTCAGAAAACCATCACGCCGTCGAACGCGTCGTTCCGTAAGCGCACCACAAACCACAGGGTTGGCAGCGCCCCGATTTCGTGTTGGTGATTTTTAATGATTTCTGCCCGGCCTGGGCGCGACTCAGTCGTTCAGCAGTGCCAGTTCATTGGTCAGCACTTCAATCGGCAACTGGTTCCAGGCGGCGTCTGTCAATGTAGTTGGAACATGAGTCATGCTGCTTCTAGTTCACTATGCACATGGATAAGGGTCGTTTCCTTCTCTGGATTCAGCCAGACGCTGCCTACGGGTTGCCAGTTTCGCGT
>Ga0182738_1004246_pt1 | contig 15931 bp, 11 predicted proteins | sample eDN5th30CBELigMG_FD_128876 | JGI IMG/M metagenome (GOLD analysis project Ga0182738, IMG submission 128876) | Enriched Miracle-Growth compost microbial communities from Emeryville, California, USA - eDNA 5th pass 30_C BE-Lig MG (version 2)... ... | reverse complement strand
CTTTGATAATAAAAACTTTGAGCTTTGAGAACAATTTTTGCTGGAAAATTGATTGACATCAATTCATAAAAATTCATAACAACATCAATCACATTGTCTTTGATTTTTTATTAAAAATATTTACAAAATCGAGAGGTATTTACAGAAATAAAATGAATTCAAATATTTACGAAAAGACTTTTTTACTCTCAGCCAGACAGCCAACAAACTCTGATATACATCTTTTGAAAAAAAACTTTCACTTCCCCATTACGAGTGAGGGTCTGTTGGTCTGTAAACAAATTTATGAGAATCTCTTGATTGCCAACGAGTTTTATCTTCTTCTTCCTTCTCAACTTCACTTCCCAACCTTCTTTTCAATGCCTTTCCCATGATCATAATAGGTCTGATAATCACTCCGTAAACCGTCAAACAAAGCAACAAGGACAATGTTTGAGGCAAATAGGCTAACCCAAATAGAATAACTCCCAGCACAGAAAAGACAGATTTCATTAAACTTTTTCTTTCTTCGTGAAGTAGACTATTTGCTCGGTTTTTCATCATATAAAGAGTTGGAGCCAAAATTAAAAAAGTCACCAAAATCAAAGGAGAAAGCAAGATTAAACTCAAGCCAATTCCAACCTTCTTTATCACCGAAGCTTCTTTCCATGTTTTCACCATCCTTCCCTTGAAATCAGCCAGTCTTACTGAAGCTGGCGGCATCGGGCTCCATTCTCCATTACAATCATGTTTAGGATCGTACTCATTTCCACACAGCCAACACCATTTATAATCACAAACAGCACATTTTATCGTGTTACAGCCTTCTTCTTTCACAATTACCGTCTTGCACATCATGCAGAATCTCACTTGGTTCTCTTTCGCATACATTTCAAACTCGACATCCATGGCTTCAATGCATGTCTTTCCCTCATGATAAAGGTTATTACAGGCATTACACACCTTGGCTCCACAATCACAGGTAGAGAACTCTTCTTCTAAATCAATCTTAAGATCTCTAGAGCATCCTGGTTGAGGGCAATATTTCTGCTTAGGATCCTTCATAGAGACTTTCTTCAGCACCAAATCTTGATATCTCTTATGTTGTTCAGCTCCAACGACCCCTTCCACAGCCTTATCCGAAAAGATCTGCTCGCAGCCATCTTGAGGACAAGGGATGTTAAGGACTTCATTAGAGTTGATCTTTACATCCAGATACTGAACAAGACAATCTGAACAAAAGGCGTGATGACAGTCAAGAGGCGTTTTCAACTCCTCTGCAGAACAATCTGCCATGCAAATCTCACAAGTTTCGAGCTGGAGTTGATCGATGTTGATGGCCACAGAGTCTGTGCGGGGTTGGGTATCGAGCTCATCAAGAGGATCTTGACGAGAACAAGAAGAAATTTTGACTTTGGTCGTGTTGATAATATCGAGTTTGATGTCTCCAGACAGAGAAGGGTCTTGTCTGAAGGGGAGTTCAGTAGCTGGGACAATGGAATTATGAGTGCTCATTTAAACTACTGCAGATTTGTAATTTTTAATAATTAAACGAAATACGCCTTAAATACCCTCAAGAGTTAAATCTAAGTTTTAGCAAAATGGAAAAAAAGGAACAAGGAAATGAAGAAAAAATCAACTATCCGAAGAAACTAAAAAACTCCGTTACAGATAGAGTCCTGTCTGGCCATAAAGACTGAGAACTGAATAAAATGGCCATAAGGCTTGTGAGAATTTTGCCTACCGGGACCTATATTTAGGCAAGAAAATTCCACCACATGCATAATATATTTACTATGTAATTTTACCCTCCGAAAAATTGCCTCGAAAATTGATTCGCCTGAAGCAATAAGAAATAAACATCAAGAGCTTTGAGGAAGAGAAATAGAAAGAAATGCCTTGGGAAGGGAGAAAAATGGAAAAGATACGGGAAAGATTTTTTGAGGATGACGTAAGAGGAAATCTGAATGAAGTCAGAGATTAAAGCAGTACTGACCGATTGATCGTATATTGAGGGAAAATTTAGTCAAGAGGCAAAATAACGGCCAGCCTCAAGTTATTTTTAGACAAGAAATTTTCGCTCGAATTCTTTAATTTCAGAAATTCATAGACAAGTTTTGACCAAAAATCAGTTTATATTCAAATTTAATCCAAGATACTGAGAGCAAAAAGGACTTTCTCTATGTTTTCCTTGGAAAATAAAGCTCAACTCTTGATTTTTAGGCTATATAAATTATATCAATTGCTCTAAAAACTCAACACTCCTTTTTCTTCCACGACCAAAATTTTTATTAGGTATTTTTTCTTTGAAAAAATTTCAATGATTTCCACAGGAAAACTCTCCTTATATGTTTGTAAAATCTTTTATAAAAGTATTTTCTGACTTTTCTCCAAGAGGTATCGTAAAAACTAGAACAACTGGTTCATGACAAAGAGTTTATGGTTCAGAAAGGATGAATTAATTTTAAAATCACCCTTTTTCCACAACTTTCCTAAAATTCAAGTAATTTGAACCTGAGTTGAATTTTCAAAAACAGTCAACGCTTGCCTTAACAGACTAGCCCTTTACCTTTTCTAGAGTTCAAACTCTCGAAATCCTATTTTAAAGATGGAAACCTTGAGAAAATTCTTGTTGCTAAGATTTTAAAATTATATTCAAAGCGAGTTGAATGAGAATTACTACCTTGATGAAGACTCTGATTTTCCTGAAAAAAAGGTTGATCCAATGAAACTCTCAGTATTTTTTCATCGCCTTTCCTTCTGGTGCTTTTCTGATCGCTCTTTGACAACAATGAAAAATTGTGAATTTTTGAAGGGCATTTTTAAGGTCAAAAGCTTTTTGAAAAATCCATGATTGAAAAATGATATTGAAGGGAAATTTTGAGTAGTGAAATCTTCTATAGTGGTAAACACTTCCTCTTCTTGATCTCAAAAAGAGACTTACGAAACCGTTTCGAGATATTTCCTTTCACTGGTTTCACTGTCTCTCTTGACATAAACTCTTTTGGACAAAAATTTGATCGTTTTCGGCACAAAAGGTCATTTTCCGTCAATGAGACAGATGACCCTTTGATTGTATCAATTGGCGATTTTTTGGACTGACCTAATAGTCGTGATGCTCCAAATTACGTGGAAAAGGAACGATATTGCTATTATATGCAATGACGTCATTGAAGTAACTCATCATGAAATGACTGTTCACATATTTTTTTTCGACGTAATACATTTTCAGATGATGACATAATGACGGATATGGCATAGAATATCTTTGGTGATGTCGGCTCTTGAATAGTAGCCTGATAGGATTTCGGTTGAGATTGATCAATATCCTGTGGCGCAATTTTCATCATTTAATCCAAATGGATTTTTTCATCAAAGGGAATTTGAAGAGATTGAAGAGAGAGGAAAAGTCTTTCTTGCTCATCTTCACAACTCAAGTTTTCGGAAGTTTTCTCGCAGTAGAAATTACCAGCATTTCTTTCACTTTCATTGAAAAATCTCTGAAGCTAAAATTTAATTTGAGAATCTTCCAGAAAAAACTGGATCCAGTGGATTTTCTCATTTGAAAAAATACTTGCCAAAAACCTCAAATTCTCTCCATTTCCTGAGCAAAGGTTAGGTTAAGAGCTCAAAAGATATGTTTTCATGGTCTCAATGATGAGAAAACGTCTTCGACCCTTTGAATTATTTGTAGCCCTCAATCAGATTTTAATGAAAGCATCTTCTCATTTAAAAGATATTGTCCAATAATTAGAAGGAGAAATTTAGCAGAGTTTCGATCGTTCAAAGGTCAAAATCAGATGCATGTTCAATCATTCACGAACTAATGTGAGGAAATGGTTTTTAGGAAAGTGGAGTAACAGCTTCAGATGGGCAGTCTTTCAAGTGGATAAGAAGATACCTGAGTAAAATCTCAAGTTTTCTCAACTTGAACCTCTTTTTGATGAAAGATAATCATTAAAATTCATCTAAAAGGAAAATACCTCAGGCTTGAAAAAATCATTCAAACTTTTTGAAAACAAATATTTCCCATCTTTTCTTTGTATCAAATTTTCATTTTCGAGCAAGTCTTTATTTTAGAATATGAAAAGTATGTCCTGTTAAAAAATTTTCAAATCTCAGATCAACCCCAAAAAAAGGTTTTAAAGAAGAAAATTTTGACTCATCTTCGAGATTTTTGACTGAGAGAAATTTGAGGAAGAGAAAAAGTAAAGTTTTATGGCTGATTTTTCTTCACCACTGATCCCTCCTGATTCATGAATACTTCAAAGATTTAACAAACTGTTTTAAAAAAGAGGTTTTTGTAAGTGGCATCAAAGAGGATAGTTCACAAAAAAAAGAGTTTGACTCAGAGTTTTCTCCTGCTATCCTAAGATGGGTAATCTAACACAAGTTCAAGATTGTGACACTAAAATTTTCAGAATGATTAATGACAGTTTTTATTCTCAATTATCAATTGCATCACAGCAAGAATTGAGGTATTTTGACATTTTTCCTCCTTTCGGAACTTTCTGCTTGAACAAGACATCAATTCTCTGAGTTCAAAAATGGCTGCACTGAAAAAAATACAAAAAGCTGATAAATTAAAAACGCACACACCTTAAAAACTGTGACAAGCCGAGTCAAGATATTTTGAAAAAAGCTTGGTGTTTCAAATTTGGAGAGGTTTCTGAAGGATGTTTTGAAAGATTAATCTTGAGGAACTTTGGTATTGAAAAACAAAGAAAAAGTTCTGAATTTTTTGAAAGATTGATTGTCCAGATCTACCAAGAAAATTTATATCAAGAACTCACTGAAATTAAGCTCTCATACATTTTCTATTGAGAATCGATCAAAATGTGAAATTCTGAAAAGATTGAAATCATATTTTTTCCTCATATCAAAAGTTTTTTCTCAAGTTGGCAAAACTTAAGAGAGGTTTTTTTTTTTATGAGAAATTTGAAGAAACGAGAATTTAGAATCTTGAAATCTCAAAGAGACTCAATATAAGGATAATATATATCTGTATTGTAATAGACTCCACAGAACAGTAACATTATTTTCATTCAAGGGCGTTTTCACTTCACTTTTACTCATTAGTAAATATCACTATTACGATCCGAAAATTATTTCCCTCTCTATTTCTCTTTCTTGTAGTCTCCTTGGGGAATAGGTTCGGAGACAAGCTCTTTGCCTGCTTTATCAACATAAATGCAAGCCCAGTTTTCCAAATCAGTGACCCATCTCTCGACTCCTGCATCTGCAACCTGTTGACAGAATGTTGGAAAATCGGTTTTTCCTTGCTGATGAATCTTGATTACCTCTCTAAGCTTCTCTGCTGAAGACTCATCAGCAATCTTCAAAGCTTCGTATTTTGGGTCAAGGGTCACATTGTAATTGTTTTCTCCACGATAAATGCTTGAGCCATCCTTCACAACAAAGTCATACTTCAAGACTCCAAGATTTTTGAGGTCTTGGGTATATCTGGGAAAGTCAGCTCCAGTTTTGACCTTGGAGTGGGCTGATTTGATTTGTTGCGCAGTAAAAGTGAGGAATTTTTTCATTGGAGTGGGGTATTGATGGGATAAGTTTTAATAATTAGAAGAAGAAATTTCCGCTTTAAATAGTGAGAGGGTAATAGTTTTCATCAGATTTTTCTCAGTTTATGATACGTACATTATTTTTTCGAATTAACAAGTTGCTCGCCTGGGGCTCGCCTGGAAAAGGTGATTTTTATGAAATACAGTCTTTTGGTCTTGAGGTTAATATTTTGGAAGCATTGCTGAAGATCATTTCAAAAAGAACTTTTTTCTCTGTTTACCAAAAGATCTTTTCCGATTCTGAGCTTAGTTGAACCATATACAAGGTGATTTAAGACAGAGACTTGGATTGAAGAGAATTTTTGCCTTGAAAATTCATTAAAATTAAAATTGGCCTATAAAAAATCTTCAAATTCTGACTCAATCAGAAAATTTTTCAAAACAAAACGACTTGTGTTTAGGCGATTGGGAAAATCTTTGAATCCTTGAACAGAAGCTGGAATGGATGCAACGGGGCTGGAGGTTCATTGTCTCAGAGAGAAGGAAACTAAACCAGCTTCCCTTCAAGCTTCCTTGGAATTTACAATAAATATTTAAATTATTTTGTTCATTTCAGTTTTTACAAAAAAAGCCATTTTAATATTAATTTAAGCATCAGTCCTTTTGACTTTTCATTGACATTCATTTCACTCAAAGCCTTTTTATAAGTAAAAAGCTCTCCAAATAATCCTGTACGAATTTTTTTCAAGTCTCCAAATTCAAGTTTCTGAAAGCTCGAAACTTTAGGGTAAGTTTTGAATTACCATAAATGTGACAAAGATGGTGCTATTGAATATTAATTCTTGAAATGAATCTGAAGTCTTTTTTTTTTTTGAACGGCTTTCGGGAAATATCCAGATGAGCAATTTCCATGCCAAATCGTAAAATAATTCAAAAAAGAGAAAGTGAAGGCTGAGTTTTTCAAAACTAAAACCTTTTAAAAAAAAATTTATCATGTTTTCTTTGATTCTTTCAAGTTTTCAAAACTCATTTTGAGACAGCTTTTTCTTTTCAAAAATGAAAGTATATTCTTTTTAAAGGTGTTTGAGAAATTAGATCAATCTAAAGATTTTTAAAGAGCAAAATTTTTCTTCCGCTCGAATATTTTTGGACCTTCGGCAAATCTGAGTTTCTCAAGACGAAACTAAACTCATGAACAACTGCGAAATTCTTTGCAAAAAATTTCAATCAGTGAGAAATAAATCCAGAGTTAAACTGCTGATTTGTCTTGATTTTGGAAAAAGAAACTTGTTTCAACGTTATTACTCTAAGGAAAATCACTGTTCTCATATTCTCTTCATGAGATTTAAATATTCTCAGAGTTCACGAAGCTTTTTTTAAACAGGAGAAATATCTCCTCTGAATGGAGTTTTTTTCAAGAAAAAGAAATGAAGAAAAAAAAATTCTAAGGAAAATCTCATTTTTTTGTTTAGTACATGAAAATCAAGACATAAATCATTATAAAAAAACTCAGATAAAAAGAGATACACACACAGACACGCAAACAAATAAACTTTCATATAATCATTCACAAAAAAAAACGATATAAAGGCTCAAATTCTGCCCAATGTATATATTTACTATGTATGCTATGAATTTTTCTTTTCTTTTTTGTTTTTGACAATCATCTTTATTTCTCTTTTCTCTCAAATTATAGTAAACAACGTTAATTAAATAGATAGGATAATTAATTTCTTTCCCATACACACTTGCTTCCAAAATCAAAATCGTTAAAAGGCAGTTCTCGGCGATGAACTAATTCGATCTCTTCCTGTCGCATAACTCAATCTATTCTTCAGCGAATTCGGTGTCAACGGCTCGCTATTCAATTTTGTCGCAGGCTGGAACGAGAAAGACATGTCATCATTTTTTCTAGGTGAAAGTCCCGAGCTAGGCGAGCTATCAGAATTCTTATATTCATTATTATTATATAAGCCAAGTTTCAACACTGATGTGATGCCTCCAGACTGATTAATATTAATATTGATATTTATCCCGTCAGTGTTAGCTTTGGGACGGAACTGTGGCTGAGAAAGTGCCAGTTCCGGAGAAGGATAAGAGCTCATAAAGCTGTTATTCAGCTTAGATTCGGCAGAACTAGCTCCAAAGTTTCCACTACCACCAGCATAATTCTTTACAGCATTATTCAAATTTCGTTCAGTATTCGCTCTTGACCTAGGGGCTTCTTCGGTTGCTCGCTTCTTTAAATGAAAATCGGACTTTAATCTCATCCTGCTAGATTCACTTGGGTCCATATATTGAGATTCCTCAGTATTTTCTGTGCTGAATTCAGCTTTGACGGTTGTCGCCGAGGCCTTTGGAGTTCGGATGCTGTTAAACATATTCTTGAGACTTCCAGAAATGTCTTTTAATTTTTCCACGAAACTGTTATTAGGTGAATCCACCAATTTCTTTGCTACTGCTCTTGGTGTTATTCCATGAGCTTTGTTATTATTAGCCCTAATTGATTAATCAACGATTTTCCCAAGCAAAAAAGGGTACTCTTGTTGGTGATCCTGGGGAAGATCAAGGTTGATCTTGATTTTAGGAGTTGTTGTTGTTCGATTTGAAGGGTTTAGGATAGCTTTAGAGAGTTTGCTGACAGGTTCAAGCTTGAGTTTCTTGCTGTAGCCACGAACGATCTTGAGATCTGGCTTGCCTTTGTTGTTGTATGCGTGTTCGATTTCGTTCATTAATGCCTTTGAAACCTTAAAATTCATTGCATCGTAAAATAATTGATCCTATTATTGGAGGATTATTAGAATATAAAATAATATTCCTTTTACATCATTATCACTGATATCTCTGAGGTCATGTCTAAAGAAATTTCCAAGTTCATCAATATTTATAGACAAAATTTTATCTAAAGACTTGATAAGATTGAAAGGGACTTCAAAAGAGATACCTTTATAACGATAAAAGACAGCTAATCCGAGTTGGATCAAGAAAGGATTTCCTCTCACAAAGAACAAATTCCACGTTTTAATGATCTAAATCAGTAAGCTTATACTTGTTCACTTGTTTTATAATACATTTGGCAGAGTGAAGAAATAAGAGTAGAGGGTAATAAACCAAGCAGTAGTAAAGTAAGACATTTCCACTGGTCCTTCTTCCTATTTTCAAAAGTTAACAATTCCTAAGCACTTCGCAAAACCCTTACGATATGATGAGAGATTTCGGGGATGTAGTATTCCAAAAAGATTTTGAGTTGGTAGTTGAGGATGTGGACTCTGTGGAAATTTTCGGCGAAAATATCCTTCACTTTGAGCTTCTCCATCATATAAAGGGTCATCCAGAAGGACTCTTCTTCTTTTAAATAGAAAAGTAAAGTTCCAGCAATTGAGTTTAAGCCCTGAATATATCCGGTATCTTTCACTGTATTTGATATTGCTACCAATACTCTCAACAATGAGTCCTTTCTATCAGGAAAAGGTTAGTTTCTCTTCCAAATACTCAAGGAGTTACCCAGCTTTTGTTGTATATTTGTCGTACTCCGGGAGAGTTCTATCGAGATCTTTGGTGATGTTCTTCAAATGAGGACAGTCTTTGACAAATTGAGTGGTAAAAGTCAAGGGATGCGCTTCTTTTATTTGCTTGAAATTCACAAATGCATTCCAAAAATAAAATTGCTCCCTGTTCTTCAAATTCTAATTGACATTATTTAAGGCCCTTTTATAACCAAGTTCTTACGTCGAGGAGGCGAGCATTGAGGCGGTGTTTAAAGATTTGTTTATATTTCTTCAATTCACGAAATTCTTTAAACACTTTACCGAAGTTAATAATCTCGCCGCTATCCAAGTATTCAACAAGCTTTGGCAGTATTTCTAGGTTTAAAAACACCACTCTCTTCCTATTAAAAAATCTTTAACAAAAGCTCTCAAGCTCTCCTCTTACATGTCAACATAAAATCCGAGATTTCTATATTTCAAGTGTTGGTATGACATTGTGGGCGTGACTTCTTCGGAAGATTCTTCAATAATTCTTGAGCCAATCGTCTCAAGGATTGTTTCATTGGGATGGCTATGTAATCTTTCCTGCACAAATGAATTATTATTGTTGTTCTTTATTGACGTCATCGAGTGCACTGGAGTGTTTCCTGAATGATAATCTTTAATTTCTGATAAGGTTTTCACTTTGGGGCTCATCATTGGCATATTATCCTTCTGTGACCCATAATATGTCGGAGTTTTCAGGGTTGTCCCAGGAAACTCATCCGTATCCATCTCCAAGTTCTCAAAATTCGGTATTAACGACTTCTTCTTTTCATATTTCACTTCTTTCTGTATAGTTTCTTGCCTTGCCTGCATCATACTTATTGACTGCGGAGGGATATAATGCCCTGGCTGAATTATCGTCTGAGTCTTATCTCTGTGGGATCTCTGATAATTCTGAGTGGTCGCATATGCTTGGTCTATAAGAGAAACGCCGCTGTTTAAATTTAACATAGAGCGGCTGTGCACTGAAGGGGAAAGATCAAGATTAGGGACAGATCGAGGATGGTGTTGAGATCTGGGGGAAACTTCTCTGGGTAGCGCGTAGTTGCTGTTGGAAGAGACGGCTGATGAAAAGGATTGGTATTGATGTGGTTTGATATGGTCCGGATGGGGAGTCCAGCTCATAATGGGGAAGGTTATGTAAGGATTAAAAAATTTTTTTTTTTCTAGTTAAAAAAAAGAGTTAATGGAAAGGTATGAAAGGTTTTGCTTTGAAACGCAAATTGATGTGGAAATTAAAAAAAAGACAGATAGAGAGATGTGAACTCAATTCAAGAAAAAATTAAAAGAGTTAATGTGGGGATTTTTAATCCTGAAATTGTGAGAGTTTATTACGAAAGGTTTAATTTGGGAATTTTTAGAACTTCAAACTCTCTCTTTTTACGTGGACTGAAGTCTCTTCTTCTTAGTGAGCCCTAAATATTAGAAAAATCTGCGTTATTTTTTCCCACTTGAGAAAACCTTAGATGCTCAAAACTCTTTCAACTCTCTGTTGAGAAGGTCATAAAGAGTTTAAAAACCTCGAAAATAATTGATTTGAAGTGTGGGCTTTATTGAATTCAAAGGAAAATTCGAAGGTTGGATATCTCGATTCGGCCATTTTAAATTAATCAGCCCTCATATTTTGTTTCTATAATTAGTACAAAATTGAAGTTTTTCATTAGGGTTTTATTTCTTTGTTTTCTCATTATCAGTGGTTCATTCTTACATATTAAGACTTGAAAAGGAACAGTTGAAGTACTTTGATCACGAAGAGAGGAAATTCCAAGATTCTCTCCATTGTTCCAAAAAATATTAGTTGAGGAAAAAAATTAATGAAAGGACGCCAAATAATGTCTGAGGCTTGCCTGATTATTAAAAGAAAAAGAGAGAAAAATAGTTTTCATTCAAGGTAATTAACAAATTCTCTTGTGAACAATTCGAGTTTCTGCGAAAATTAAAGAAACAAATTGAGAGAGGCGAGAAACTTCATGTTTAGAGACAGAAAATTATTTTTTAATAATCTCCAATAGATATCACCAAATTGGAACATAAGGCCAGAAAAGCTCTTTGTCTTTTTCGAATTTTCTATTAGATTGCCTTCAAAATTCAAAAATCAGGTTTTTAGTCATTCCTCATAAAAAGCTTTCTTGTGAATGGGATCCTTAAAATGAAGGCATAACATTTTTATAAGAGAATTTTGAGAAGCTTAAGAGCTGAATATGAGAAATCAAGGATTTGTTTTGAATGCTTTCTGTGAGTCAATCTCAAATAATAAACTCAAAGTTTGATCGCAAAATAATGAATCAATTTTTTGATGAAGGAAAAAGCTTAATTGTGATCGCATTTGAAACAAAAAACTAGCAAATTCCGAGATTCTCAGACTACTAAAATTAGTGAGAGAAGTGTAAATTCTCAGATAATCTTGGGTTGAAATATTGTCAAATACAACCTTCTTCGTAATTCTTTTTGAAAAAAGTCTATTAATTAATACACTCACTAGATTTCAAGAAAAGCTACTATTGCAGTGCTCAAAGCTCCTTTGGAAAGTTTCTATACAGGTGGGCATTTCAATTTCATCCCTTTGATGAGGGCTTCAGAGAAAATCCAACGAAGAATTGACGAAAAGAGATGAAATGAAACAGTTTTTAATTCTAAAAATTTCAAGGTTTAATTCATGGTCTCTTGACCTATTTAACCTTTGTTTATATCGATTTTTCAAACTAAGAAAACTAGTTCCATGTTCTCCATCGAGACGCTACTTCAAAAATAAGTCTTTCCTTCTTGAAAGAAGATGCTCGGGGTCATCAAATCTCAATACATGACTTTTTCAATCTTTTACGCAAAATTCTTTTATCAAAAGGTTTTTTCTTAAACTTGCAAACAAAATCAACTTCAGGGAAATATTTGAAGAGTATTTTGTAATCGACCACTTTTGGGGTGTTTGTAGCAACAATTTTCTACAATTCTAAGTACTATTGGATAATTAGTAGAGTTTTGATTTGAAGAAGTTATGCAAATTTCTTGAATCTTAAAAATTAATTTTGCAACTTTTTTCTTTAATTTCGAAATAACCAAATTATATTTTTTATTTTCAAAAAATCCACAGACCCCTCAACTTTTAGACCCTCCTTGTCATCTCAAAACTTCCCTCTCTTGATCATCAAACACGAAAGTGATGCTGAGACCTCTTGATTGTGGAAGAATCGGGAAGAGTAACAGTTTTTAAGTTCTATGCAGTTTCTCTTGTAATTTTTAAATCTCAGAATATTGAAATTCATCTGTATTTACAGTACTGGTCTCTTTGATTGATCTCAAAATCAAAATCCAAAGAGAACTTTTGTTTATCTTCCAAATGAGAAAGATAGCGAATTTATTCTCAATCTCTAGCATACTCAGGGAATAATTTCTTTTTCCAAGAAGATAATCCATATGATGGAAAAGTATAAAAATAACTTTTATAAAAAATAAGCAAAGACTATTGACAATATTATTGATTATTTTATTAAGGGAACACAAAAATTGGAAAGATTTCCAATTGTATAAAAATGTGAAGAAAAGAGCACTTAAAGCTCATTCTCTAATAAGAATTTTTTCTTGCCTGCAAATCCTAAAGTGCAATTTGAAAAACTTCATTATTCTGCCCTTCAGAAAGGGACACTTTATATTTTTGAAGCTGCGTTCTACTGATCAGCTCTCTGGAGTTTATTTTTGAAGGCTCACTATCACACCAATCAGTTGAGATGCCTTTAATTACGATTCCTGGCCCTTCTTTTCTTTCTTGTATTGCTTGTTTCCTAAAAGAGTTCATTCAGATAGACTTCTTAAGAGTTTATTTACTGCTTTCTATGTATTAAGTAGCAACAGAAAAGGACAAGTTTTATTGCAAAAAAGATAGTCGTGGGAGCTACAACAAGAGTGCCAATGACGATATTCGCAGTCTTATCAGCAAAACCTGTTCAAGGTGAGATCTCGTGAAAAATTCAGAACTGTTACCAGTACTATTCCCAGCGCCCGGTCCAATGTCATCTCGAAAAGACTGTACCAACAGTACCACAAAACAAATGACATAGAATACAGTCAATAGCACCATAGATGCGATCAATCCCACAAAGAATCTATAATTTCGTTTGCCAATACAGTTATTGAAAATGCGAAGATGACCTCCAAATACTTCCACACAATTTCCACAATGCCTAGAAAATTGAATAGGAGAAAACATACCGATAATATACTTGCAGTGGACGGCTTTAGGAGGTCTATATATCTGACAAATTGTACAAAATTCCAAGGAATTCTCAGCCATTTTTCTTTGAAATATACCAACACCTGAGTGCTCTTTCCTTGAAAGGTCACAATAAGGCTTCGGAATTGCTCCGTTCAATTCCCAAACACACTTTCTTGGGATGATACCAGGATCAGTGAAAGAGGTCAGCAAAAAGAAGGTCACAGTTGAAATGCATAAATATGAAGAGAGAAAGGGAAGTAAAGACGCGAGCTGATCAGCAAGAAAAGGTAAAGCCGCTCCAAAGAAAAGCACGTTAATGCCAATCACAAACACCCACGCTGCCATATTTGGATACTTATCGGTCTCAGGGCCAGTCATCAACCTTCCATCAAAGTAGAATCTATTGTTTCCAGGCCATATTTTATACAAAGGGATTTCATGCTGGTTATCTGAGATCTCTTTCATGATTTCGGTAGCCCTTTGAGAATTGTCCTTCTCTGTTTGTTGACCTGGTCGATTGTTAGGGACTCTATATGCTTGAGAACGGGAATTTTGATGGATTTGATGCAGAGAAAAGCTTTTTTGATGACCTCTGATATTTGCAAAGGACTTCATTGCGTAAGTTTTCCGAGTGAATTCGAGATTGCTGGAAGCATCAAGAGGGCTGCAATACTTTATTTTAATCGGAGCCTTGGGCTCAATGTTGATGCCTTCGGATAAATGCTGGGCATCCTTCTTGTGTTCGGGTGTTTTGGTCTCAAACAATTCAGTTTCCGTATCAAATGGGAGTTCTTGTGAAGTTGCCATGAAGGGTTTGTTGACAAGATGGTGAAATATAAGAGTAGGGACTGAAGGTAAAGTTTAGTAATGTGAACAAATGGAAATAAAGGATACCTCCCAAATTATGGATAAAATATATTGGGCTATTTTTAGCAGATTTGATCACCTAAAAGGCTTTCTAAGCAATAAAACCCTTGTCTGAAATATTAAGTAAGTGGTTTCTGGCAAAAAGGCACTGGTCAGTGTGCTAAATTTAGTATGTTTTTCTGAAAAAGGCTGCGAAACAAGCAATTCCATATAAATAAAAAGAAGAGTAAAGATGTTACTTCGGAATTCTTAAGAGGAGTCAACGCACAAAAGAAAGGAGGTTTCAATATATATAATCGACTTTAAGGATGAAAAATTTAGATCAGAAAAGGAATGACCACAACATTAGACAAGGTTCAGCAAGGTGAACTTGAAGATTTTCCATTCTCTTCGGAAATTCTTGTTTCAGACTTGAGACTTTTTATGAGCTTATGGAGAAGATGAGCCTGCTAGGAAGTTGTTTGACTAGATTTTATGATTCTGGTTCAAGTTAAACACACGACCCTTGAGCGTGAATACTTTGGCTAAAATTAGAAGAAATTATTCAGACAAATTTTAAGAATAGGAAAGTGCGAAAGGCTCCGGTTTCTCAATATAGAAATATTCTTAATGTCGTATTCTATCATTGGAGAAACATAATCAAGAGAAGACGATTGTGAGAAATGATACGTTCAACTTATCATCTTTTTTGAGTGAATAGAAACAATCTGAGAGGAAAATTCTTCGATAAAAGAAATATCGAATATATAAAAGTGTGCTTGATGATGGTACTTTTAAGTTAAATAGAAAAAATACTCAAGACAAAAAATACAAGTATGAACAGATTATGATGTCTTCGTTACAGTATTCTCTAGTCCGGAAGTCTTATTCTGTCTGCTCACTTTCTAAGGCTGCTTTGTATTTCCGCAGCTGGATTCGACTAATTAGTTCTCTGGATTTTACTCGAGGTGGCTCACTCTCACACCAATCTGTTGATATGCCTTAAAGTGACTCCTGGCCCCCTCTGCTTGTAATCCAGTAAGATTAAGGCCTCACAAGATATTACTTGTAAATTCTCATGTTTTCAAAGTTGTAGAAAAGAGTTGCATGAAGTTTTCATAATCTTTTGATTGATCAAGACCTATTTGTATTTCCTCATTAATTAATCTTAATTGTTGATTGTCCTTTCCATACAGACTTTGTTTAAACAAGGATTGATCTCCGTAGAGTTCAGATATGATGTCATAGTCAGCAAAACAGTCAATATAATTCCTGATTTTAACTATATGTTCTACTCTTTTCCTTTTGTCTGTATCACTAAGGTCGGATGTTTTATACATTAAGACAGGCTTTGCTTTATCATTTGTTTTCATGGGTTTATTGAAGTTCTTTTTAGTGTCTTTGAGTGTAGCATCAAGCTTATCTTCTGCTTCTTTACCTGCCTGATTTATATGAATGAATACCTTCTATGTTTCTTCTTTGACAGCTTTTTTATGATATCAATTGCCTGTAAAGTATCTAAATGTGCTTCTTCTTTAGCTTCTTCTGCCGTAGGTTCTTCAAAGCCGAATTCATCTCAATCGGCTACGAAAGAAACAAAAGCTTTATTATCCTCTTTATCTTGTTTATTCTCTTTGACGATACGATAGATTGACTTATCCGAGATTGATATATTTTCTGAAGAAAGAACAGTTTGGATTTCCTCGACTTTCCCTTCGATTGAAAGACTGTGAATTCTTTATCTGATTTCTTGTGATGTTTTCTTTGTCATATCTTTTTCTTTTAATACGAATAAAAAAGTAAAAAATGCAAAAGCAGCTATTGTACTAATATCGAAGGAACTGAGG
>Ga0182738_1004245_pt1 | contig 15933 bp, 16 predicted proteins | sample eDN5th30CBELigMG_FD_128876 | JGI IMG/M metagenome (GOLD analysis project Ga0182738, IMG submission 128876) | Enriched Miracle-Growth compost microbial communities from Emeryville, California, USA - eDNA 5th pass 30_C BE-Lig MG (version 2)... ... | reverse complement strand
ATTCCGGCGGTCACGATCCACGCCGCCGCGAAGGCGAACCCGAGCAGCACCATGGGCCGGTCGATCGGCACCGGCTGATCCATCGCCTTCCTGTCCGCACTGGTGACGGCAGGACGCGGCAGGGCCCACAGGTTGAGCGGCAGGGCGACGAACAGATGCAGCGCTCCCCAGGCCAGGCAGGTCTCGCGCCAGCCGATCGTCGCGGCGCCCCAGGCGGTCAGCGGCCAGCCGACGGTGCTGGCAAACCCGGCGATCAGGGTGATGCCGCTGATGGCGCCCCGCGCGTTGGCGCCGTAGATGCGGCCGAGGACGGCGAACGCGGCATCGTACAGCCCGAAGCCCATCCCGACGCCGAGCAGGAGCCACGCGGCGACGAGCATCGGCACGCCGTGCGCGAAGGCAAGCAGGGCAAGGCCGGCGGCAAACAGCAGGTTGGAGCCGGCCAGCATGCGATTGCCGCCGCCGGCATCGCTCATCTTCCCCATGCGCGGGCCGAGCAGGGCCGAGATGATCAGCGCCCCGGAAAAGATGCCGAACAGCCAGTTGGTCGAGATGCCGGTATCGCGCGCGATGGGATCGGCGAGCACGGCAGGGAGATAATAGCTCGACGCCCAGGCCAGTGTCTGCGTCGAGCCGAGGATGACGACGGTTGCGAACCGACTCCGATCGAAAGCCATGGCGTCGACGATCAGCAGCAGCCCGGCTTGCCGGAGGCTTTCGTCGTCGCGTCGGCACCGCAGCAGGCGCCCGCAGCCTCGGCCGGATCGGCGGCCGGTGGTCCCGAGCAGACGCCGGTCTCGGGCAAGACCAGCCGGACATCGGCCGCGGCTTCGTGATCGCCGGCGATCTCGGCGACGATCGAGCGCACCTGCTCGTAGCCGGTCATCATCAGGAACGTCGGCGCCCGCCCATAGCTCTTCATGCCGGCGAAGTAGAAGCCGGCTTCGGGCTGGGCCAGCTCGCGCGCGCCGTGCGGGCGGACCGTCCCGCAGCTATGCAGGTTCGGATCGATCAGAGGCGCGAGCGACGGCGGGCACTCGATCGCCGGATCGAGCGCCAGCCGAAGCTCGCGCAGGAAGGAGAGATCGGGCCGGAAGCCGGTCGCGACGATCAGCTCGTCGGCCGCCACCGAACGGCAGCAGGCGCTCGCCCCCGTCGCGATCCGCAGGCGTGCGCCGTCGATCGACAGATGGCCGAGCCGGAAGCCGGCCTCGACGCCGATCCGGCCCTCGGCGACCAGCGCGGCGACGGCCGTCCCCAACGCGCCGCGCGCCGCCAGCCTGTCCTTGACGCCGCCGCCGAAAGCCTTGTCCGGCCTGTCGCCGCGCAGCAGCCAGAGAATCCTCGTTTCGGAAAGACGGGCCAGATCCAGCAGCGTGCCGATGGCGGAATGGCCCGCTCCCAGCACGGCCACGGTCCTGCCCTCGTAGCGCGCCCTGTCCTTGCCGAGCACGTCCGGCATTCCGTAGGCGATGCGGCCATCGAGCCGTTCCTCGCCGATCGCGGGCAGGCCGTCGCAGCCCGCCGGATTGGGCGAGAACCAGGTTCCCGTCGCATCGATGACGGCATCGGCGCGGGCGCTTTCCGGCCCCCTGCCGTTGCGATAGCGGACGGTGAACGCCGCCGACTCCCGGCCGGCCGTCTTCACCTTGTCGAAGCCCGCGCGCCCGACGGCGGTCACCCTGCTGTCGACTCTGATGTGCTCCCGCAGCGCCGTGCGCGTCGCCAGCGGCTCGAGATACTGGGCGACCAGCTCGCTGCCGGTGGGGTACTCGTCCGGGGCCGGCGCGTTCCAGCCCGTCGCGGCCAGCAGCCGCGCCGCCGCCTCGTCGATGTCGTATTCCCACGGCGAGAACATGCGCACATGTCCCCACTGCCGCACCGCGTGCCCGGCATGCGGGCCCGCCTCGAAGACGATCGGCTCCATGCCGCGCTCGAGCACGCGGGCCGCGGCAGCCAGCCCGACGGGGCCCGCGCCCAGGATTGCCACGGTCTTTGCCTGCGCCATCGTCTCCTCGCCTCAATTCGATTGACAGCGTAGCTCCCGTTTCCATAGTTGTCGAATCATGGAAATGACAGACGCCGTGGCCGCTCTTGGCGCGCTCGCCCAGGACAGCCGACTCACTGTTTTCCGATTGCTCGTGCGGACGGGACCGCAAGGCCTGCCCGCCGGCGAGATCGCCGAGCGGCTGAAGATCGCGCCGGCAACGCTGTCGTTCCATCTCGCCCAGCTCCGGCAGGCCGGGCTCGTGACGATGAAGCGCGACGGCCGCTCGCTGATCTATTCGGCCGACTACGACGGCATGAACGGACTGATGGACTTCCTGACGGAGAACTGCTGCGCGGGCGTCACCGATTGCCGCATGCCGGCTTGCGATCCGGCCGCCGCCAGCGTGCTGCGCGGCAAGCCGAGACGTCGGCTCCGGCAATGAACCTCCCTTGCAAGCGCGTGATCCTGTCGATCGCATCGACCAGCCAACGCCGCTCTCCGCGCCGGAGGGGTCATGGACCACGGCATCGGTGGCGCGGAGTTCCTCCCTGTGCGCTCGGGAAGATGGGCGATGAGTGACGTCGCGTCGAATGCGGCCGGCAAGGCGCCGGCCATGGGAACGTTCGAGCGCTGGCTGACGCTCTGGGTCGCGCTCTGCATCGTGGCCGGGATCGTGCTGGGCCAGGCCGTGCCGGGCCTGTTCCATGCTCTTGGCGCGGCCACGGTGGCGGAAGTCAACCTGCCGGTGGCCGTGCTCGTCTGGCTGATGATCGTGCCGATGCTGCTCAGGATCGAGCTGGCGGCACTGGGCCAGGTGACGGCCCACTGGCGCGGCATGGCGGCGACGGTTGGCGTCAACTGGCTGGTGAAGCCATTCTCGATGGCGCTGCTGGGCTGGCTCTTCGTCGGCTGGCTGTTTCGCTCCTGGCTGCCGGCCGACCAGATCGACGGCTACAGGGCGGGCCTGATCCTGCTGGCGGCCGCGCCATGCACGGCAATGGTGTTCGTGTGGTCGAACCTGGTGGACGGAGAGCCGCATTTCACGCTCTCGCAGGTCGCGCTCAACGACACGATCATGGTGGTCGCCTTCGCACCGATCGTCGCGCTGCTGCTCGGGCTCTCCTCGATCACCGTGCCGTGGAACACGCTGATCCTGTCGGTCGTGCTCTACATCGTCGTGCCGGTCGTCGTGGCGCAGCTCTGGCGGCGGTCGCTGCTGGCAAGCGGCGGACAGGCGGCGCTCGACCGGACGCTTCGCGCGCTCGGGCCGTTCTCGCTGTCGGCGCTGCTGCTGACGCTCGTGCTGCTGTTCGGCCTGCAGGGCGAGCAGATCGTCCGCCAGCCGGCCGTGATCGGCCTGCTGGCCGTGCCGATCCTGCTGCAGGTCTACTTCAACGCCGGGCTGGCCTACTGGCTCAACCGCCGGCTCGGCGTCGCGTGGTGCGTCGCCGGGCCGTCGGCGCTGATCGGCGCCAGCAACTTCTTCGAGCTGGCGGTGGCGACGGCCATTGCCCTGTTCGGCTTCCAGTCCGGCGCCGCGCTCGCGACCGTCGTCGGCGTGCTGGTCGAAGTGCCGGTGATGCTGTCGGTCGTTCACCTCGTTCGCCGGTCGCGCGGCTGGTACGAACGGACGGGCGGCGCCTGAACCGGCCGATCCACGCCGGCTCCGCGCGGCCGGCGCGCTGGATGATGTGGAAGATCAGCGCCGTCGACCGGCCGAACATCAGCATGCCGAGCGCCGCTTCGACGGCGCCCGTGAGGCGATGGGCACCCGACAGCCCGAGCTCGCTCGCCCCCATGGTGGTGAAGCTCGCCAGGTAAAAAGAGAATGAGTTGATGACGCCCTTCAGCTCACCCCATTCGTAATAGCGCACAGCCCAAATCGTGACCTGCACGAGGTGCCTGCCCATAAAAACCACGAAGCCGACTGCAGCGAAGCCGCCGTCAAGATCGACGACGGAATCCTCGAGCTCCAACCGATTGGCTGGCTCTGGAGAAACCCGGCAAAGACGTTTCCGTCACGCTTCTTGGCAGAAGCCCCGATCCATTGAGCTTAAATCCTATTCGGGAACCGGTTCCCGAGCACGAGCCCGCGGTTCTCGTTCGTCCTCTTTGACGCAAACATCAACCATGTCCGAACGTGGTTTGGCTTCTATGTAGATCCGACCACACTCGGGACATGGGAGGACCTGACGGGCCGATGACACGCAACTGGAAAAAAAGTCGTCGCCGCCGCGCTTTCCTTCATCGAGAAGCGCCGCTGTTTTTTCTATGAAGGTCTACTGAAAAAGAGTCATCTCATTCTCTGTGGTATCACCAGTGAGAGCAAAAATATAACCACACCTGCACGTCATTTGGGACATCTCGGTTCTCCTTACTCGCTCGATTTCGCGGGTCGATTGAATCGCCGAAGAAGTCCATCCGACGACTGAAAGAACAGAGTGTCGATCTTGTCCAGGTCCGGCTTCACGACAATCTTAGGAAGGCTCTGCGATCTGGCTTCACCATCGCGCAAGGGTCGTAGTGATGTCATTGATGGATGACGCATTGCAGCCCTTTGCGGTTGGTGGATTATTCGCACTCGACGGCAAGAGAGGGGACGAGAATTTGGCGGATTTGTTGGTCGGTCGCCTTGGATATGACTTAAATTTCGATGCGCTGAGCCGGTCGTTTTCTGCCGACTTTAGAGACCCAAACATCGTAGTGGCGGCCATCGGCGGAGACGCATCGCGATTCGCGTCCGCCGCACTACAGACCATCTCGATGGTGGAGCGCGATGTCGTGGATAAGGACACTTTCGCATGGGGTATTGTTAAGTTGTACTACTCCGCATTCTATGCAGGGCATGCGCTGATTAGACTACTGGGTGCGTCATGTACCTACTTGGACCGTAGTCACATTAGTCGGGTGACGGCCCTTGGTGCGGCGCTAGGAAAAATGCCGGGCTTTCGCATCGAAACTGGACTGTACCATTGCCACGTTAACGCGACCTCCAGCGGTTTTGTCTACGAACGGGCAAGAGGCTCCGTCGGGGGAGCACATGAGTCCTTTTGGGAAATTTTTCGTCAACGAATTAGAGACCTTATGCAGGCTGTCCTCGCGGGACCGTTAGATAGAACGGACGCGGATGCCGTCTTCGGAAAGCTGCGCTCATTTGACGACATCCTTAGCACCAGGGGGGCCACGGCCCACGGCGCATTGAGCGAGCTACGCAATAATGTCCAGTATCGACATTCTTTGGGAGCGTGGTTTCCTGTGGCGGTCAGCAAGGCGCAACGAGCTAAGTTGAGTCGGATTGCCTCGCAATGGCAACGAGACCCAATGAACGTCGAGTTACCGGCGGCGGACACAAACATTCTGGAACAGTTCGCTGCTGCATGCGCGTTCGTTGTGGCGGTCTGCCGCAGCCTCCTGTTCCGCATCGTCCAACGATCAAGCGTACGCGATAGATGCTTCATATGCTTTGGACCTGTGGCGTTTCTGCGAAATGCTAGGCTGTCTGTCCCAAGGAACTACTAGAATGAGCGACGTGAGCGTTGACCAGCTCCGGCAATCTGTTGAGGGCCAGCACGGCGGGAAGGCCGTGCTGGTCGAAGCCGTGCCCGTCAAAGAGACGTGGCAGGGCAAGACCGTCTGGGAGGGCGTCGTGCACGTCTACGACCTGGAGGGCCATCCTAGGGCGACCAGGGCCTATGCATGGTCGCATCTGGTAGGAGACACCGGCGAACGTCGACGCTTCTATGCCGTGCTGCACCTAGGCGGCATACGGTCGCCGCTGGACGCGGTGCGGGCGGCTATCGTGGCGGAAAGGAGGGAAGCTAAATGAATCAAACGCTTCGTTTTTTGGTCGGTGAAGTTATAAACGCCACCGATCTTCGGGTGACTGATGAGTAGTCCAATCCGCCCTAAGGGCGACCCCGCTCCGGTTACCCTGCCGCCTTGGCCTGAACCGCCCAAGCCCCCGTCGCTTGGTTCCAAGGTCTATGGTGTTGTCTTCGCTGTCGTCATGGTCGGGACGATCGTGGGCGTCATCTATTACAGCATCACCCGCACCCCAGAGGATGACGCCAAGCGGGAAGCTGCGAACAAGGCGTTCTGCCCTACCGGCAAGATCATCTTTATGTACGGTCGCCGCCACTGTTTGCGGGAGTAAGTAGGGCTCAATCCCGGCAATAGGGTCTAGGCGTCAAATTAGGACACTACCGCGCCGCGCGTCTCGTTGATCTCGTGGCCGTGGCGCTCGTAGAGTGCCGGCCAGCGATTCGCTCGCCTGGCCGAGCTCCTGGCCGGCGACCTGCAGGTCGCGCGCCCGGTCGCCGCCGAACAGGGCGAGGTCGCCCGCCGCCGGCACGTTCGGCGCGGCATCGGGGGGCAACGGCTGCGGCGAGGCCTCGCCGAGCGGACAGAGGCGGACGATCGGCATTCAGGGCTCCTGGCGTGAGCATCGACCCGCCGCTCGCGTTCTCACGAAGCCGGCAGCGCGTCGCTACCGCACCGGCAGCGGCCTGATCTCCGCCTTGGCGAGCGCGCCGAGGGCGAACATGCGGCGGGCGACGACCAGCGCCTCGCCGGCGGTGCCGGCGACGGCGGCGGCGAGGCGGTCGTGGGTGGCCCGCATGGCGATGTCGACCACCGTGCTCATCACCGCCGTCGAGGAGGCGGTGAGCAGCGAGTGGGTGAGCACCCGCCACAGGCTGCGCGCGCTGTGGCGCAGCCCGTAGATCGACATCAGGTCGCGCACCAGCGCGACGCTCACCGCGACCACGACGAGCGCGTCGAGCGACGGGTGGGGACAGGCCGACACGCCGACCACCGCCCGGATCGCCGCGCGCTGGATCCGCTCGTCGGCCGCGCGGTCCATCGGCGCGAAGATCTCGCGGTCGAGCAGCTCGATCACGTCGCGGTCGGAATGGTGCGGCTGCAGCGCGGCTGCCGTCGCGCGCAGCCGGCCCAGCACGATCGCGTTGCCGGCGTAGAGCGCCTCCAGGACGGCCAGCAGGCGGGTGCCGCTGCCGGCGCTGTCGAGCTTGGCGAGCTGGCTGGCCAGTTCGCGCGCCCGCTCCGCCGACTTCAGCTTGCGCAGCGCCCGCGCCTGGCGGACCAGCAGGGCGAGGATCGACCCGACCAGCACGACGAGCGCCAGCAGCAGCGCGAGATCGATCACGCTGCCCTGCCGCAGCGCGTTGCCCGCGAACGTGACGGCGGCATCGGCCACCACCAGCACCAGGATGGCCGCCGACGCCACGAGCGCCAGCCATCCCGCGACGCTCATGCGCCTGTCGCCTGCGAGAACGTCGCTGCCCTCGCCCCCGGCCCCGCGCCGGCCGGCGCCGGCGTCGGGCCGCGGCGAGGCACCGGCGGCCGGCAGCTCGCCCGGCCGGAATTCCATATCGACGAGTTGCCTCGATTGATCGGCCGCTGATGCGGACATGGCTGACACCTTCAGGCGATGAGGAACTGGAGAACCTTGTCCAGGTTGATGTGCGGCAGGGGCCGCTCCCAGGGCGCGCCCAGGCGCGGCGGCGCGAACGCCCGGATGTTGAACTGCAGCGCCGCCCACGTCCAATCCGCCGCCGCCGGGATCTGGCCGGGGATCACGCCGGGACGGACCTGGACGGCCGCGCCGCCACGCCCCTCCGGCACCCCCTGCAGGAACGGCAGCGCCTCGCCCTGCCACTTCAGCATGAGCTGCGTCGTCGCGCGCAGCGAGGCCGCGGCGAACAGGCCGGACTGGCGGGCATTGGCCTGCACGAAGGGCTCGCCGATCATGTCGCGCAGGAGGCCGATCATGTTGTTCATCTGGTCGGCGGTGACGTGGTCGGCCTTGGTCGCGACCAGCGCCAGCCGGTCGACGCCGCCGAGCGAGAGCGCCTTGAGGACCGGGTTCTTCAGCGCCTCGAAGGCGTCGGTGAGGCTGCGCGTCGCGAGCGCCATGTCGGCGAAGGACTCGTGCCCCTCCTCCAGCGCGGTCAGCAGATCGACGAGGACGACCTGCCGGCGCAGCCGCCCGAACACCTGGGCGTAGAACCGGCGCACCTGTCCCTGATAGGCGCGGTAGCGCTCGACCAGCGCACCGCCGTTGGTGCCGGCCCGTGCCGGGCGCACCGTGGCGAGCGGGAAGAAGATCGGCCCCCTCGCGGGATCGCCGCCGTCGCCGGCGAGGAAGCGGCCGGGCTGCACGAAATAGAAATTCCGCTCGGACCGGCACCGGGCGATGTATTCCAGATAGAGTTCGCCGATGCGCCGCAGGGCGTCGGGATCCTCCTTCGCCTCGGGATCGAGGCCCCGCGCCGCCTCCAGCCACGCCCAGGACAGATCGGAGCGGCCGCCCGCGTTGGCCAGCTCCTCCATCCGCGTGGACCATTCCCGATAGGTCTGCGTCAGCATCGGCAGGTCGAGCAGCCATTCGCCGGGATAGTCGATCAGGTCGAGATCGACGGTCGATGTCGGGCGCAGCATTCGCGCGAGCCCGCTCGCCGGCGTGTAACGGAGGCGCACCCGGATGCCGGTGAGCCCGGTGGTGCGGGCGGGCCACGCCGGCGGCTGGCCGAGCAGCTCCCCGAGCCGCGCCCGATAGGGAAACGGCGGGATGCCCGGAATGTCCTCCACGGTCACGCCCTGCACCTGCCCGCGCCACGGGAAGAACGGGAAATCCGCCACGGGCGCGTCGGCCGCATGCAGCAGCGCGTGCACGAACGAGGTCACGAACACGGTCTTGCCCGAGCGCTGCAGCCCGGTGACGGCAATCCGATGCGACTGATGGTTCAGCGATCGCGGGACATCCGCCAGCGCCGCCCCGATCGCCTCGAGCGACACGCCCGCAAGGTCTCTCAGCCGTCGCAGGGGCGTCATCGCTCGGGAGCTTTCGGATCGGAGGCGGGGGACATGTGCCGAGCATAATGCCAGCGCCGCGGCCCGCGGCACGCGAATAGATGATCGATGCGGCCGAGCATCCCGCCGGCTTCCAGCTGGCCTGTCGCCGTCATGCCTTCGGAGCCGGAGGGTAACGGGGGCGAAGCACGACGCCCGGAAGGCGTCGATCGGTTCCGCCGGCCGTTCAAATCGCGACGGATCCGCCGTCGGCCATGGCGCTCAGGACACCGCGTCAATGACGGATCGGAACTTCCGCAGGAAGACCTTGCGGTCGAACCTCATCGCTTGCGCGACACACTGCGCCGGCTGAAAGGCGCCTTCGCTTCCTTCGAACGCCACGATGGCCGCTTTCACGTCCTCGACCTCGGTGCCGCGATACAGCATTCCCGAAACGCCGTGCGCGACGCTATCCAGCGCGCCGCCTTCCGCCAGGGCAATGACAGGCCGCCCCGAGGCCATCGCCTCCACCGCAACGATCCCGAAATCCTCCGCGCCAGGGAACAGAAAGGCGCGGCAGCCCGACAACAGCTTTCGGAACGCCGCATCATCGGGGCGGCCGACGAACTCGACGGTCGGACCCGCGATCGCCCTGAGATCCTTCGAATCGCTGCCGCCGCCCGCAACGATGAGCCGCCTGCCCAGGGCGGTGCAAGCCTTGATGGCGAGATCCATGCGCTTGTACCGCCGGTTTTCGCCGGCAATCAGATAGTAGTCGCCGCCATCACCCACATCGTACTCTTCCACGCTGATGGGTGGATGGATGACTTGCGCCTCGCGGCGGTAGTATTTCCATATCCTGTTGCGCACGAAATTCGAGTTGGCGATGAACTCGTCGACACGGTTCGCCGAGAGTGCATCCGATCGGCGCAGGCTGCTTGCCGTTGCGTGCGCAAGAGGACGCAGCAGCCGTGGCAACTGTCCAAAGTAGATATCCCGCTGGTCCCAGATGTAGCGAAGCGGGGAGTGGCAGTAGCAGATGTGGCGGGCGTTCGGGTTGGGAATGACCCACTTCGTCGGGCCCGCTTCGCTCGAGACGATCAGGTCGTACGAATTGACATTCAAGCTTTCGAGCGCGAGCGGCATCAGCGGCATGTAGACCTGATGGCGGCGCTCGGCGAAGGGCAATTTCGAGATGAAAGTCGTGGCGACGTTGCGCCCCCTGAGGCTGCCGAACAGCGCGTCCTGCTTGACCACATGAGAGATCAGGTCCGCATCCGGCAGCGCCTCCCCGATGGCTTCCGCGACGATCTCCCCACCCCTCTTGCTCACGAACACGTAATGAACGATGACTGCCTTCACCCGACCGCCCCCCGGCACGAAGCCCCCACCCGACAACGCACGATTGCCGGGAAGGTATATGTCTCGCGCAAGAACGCCGTCTACAGCAAAACTCCGCTGCCTTGTCCCGGCCAGGCGCCCTCCCGGTCCTCGCTCATCCGAGCCGGCCGTAGTGATAGACAGGAAGAGCAGGCGCCCCGCCGAACTCGATCTCGAGAATCAGGCGCGATCCCGCACGACAGAGCGAGCCGGTGTGGAAGATGAATGGATCTTCGGCGAAGCCGGTGCCTGCTTCGCCCGTGATGACCGTGAAGCGCTCCCTACCGTAGATTCGCTCGAGCTCCTCCGTCGGACGGCCTACGGTCAGCGTGAGCTGATGCCGCAAAGGCCTGCGCCGGTGGGTGCCCGGGATGCAGCGATGCGGACCCGCCGTCTCGTCCACCGACGTCAGGTAGAAGAAGAATTTCAGCGTGCGCCAGCCATTCATGTCGAAGTGGAACTTGTCTTGGGACGCAGCATGGAGATCGGCGTCGCTCACCCTGTCGGCCGGGAAGCTCCACCACAGGCGCGTGCGATTCCAGATCGCGGAACGACCAAGATAGGCGGTCGCAATGGCACGCAGGGCCGGATCGTCACGAAGCGCCGAGATGGCGGCGCACTCCTCGACTGCCTCGAAGTAGTACGCAGCGACCACGTCACGGCTCCGCTCCCTGTTCGCACTCGCCACCTCGCCGGGCAGGAAGCCGCGATCCTGCCGGTCGCGCGAGAAACAGGGCCGCGCGGCAGCGAAGGCTTTGATCTCATCGACGATCGGCCCTGGCAATTTCAGGCCAAGGGCCAGCCCGCTCTGCACCAGCGACTGCACGCAGCTCCTGAGCTCGAGCCCGGCGAAGGCGGTCGCGCCGTCAATCGCCTCCGGCTCGGCATGGCCCGCGCGATGAATCAGCCTTTCCACGCGACGGCCCAGGAGCGTACGCGAGAACACGAACATCAGGAGCCACGACGGATTGTCACGAAGGTAGCGAATATACCGGGGCGCTTGCGCGCAAAGTCGATTTACCAGCGACGCACGATCCGCAGACACATCGTTCATGACCAGCACTCACCCCACCTGGACACACGGAGTGCCCGCGCCGCCGCTTCCGCCAGCTCACGGATAGGCCCAAAACCACGTCGATTGCAACGCGGGATGCAAGGTCCGTGGCGCGCCCGGACGGAGCGCGCGGCCCGCACTTGCAGCGCGCACTTGCAGCGCGCCGCGCGGATGGCACTATCGCGGAATGTCAGCCTCCCACAAGCTCGGGGATTTCACGCGTCCGGCCCTGCTGATCGGCTCGGCTCTCGTGGCAGTTGCGGCCGTGGCCGCCGTATCGATCGTCGCGAGCTCGTCGTCGTCGCCACCGCCGCCGGCCGAAGAGCCTGCCGCGCCGGCACGAAGCCTGACCGTTGCGCCGCCGCCTCCCGTGGAGGCTGCCGCGCCGGCCCCAAGGCTGGTGCCCGAGGCGCCCCGGCCCGATCCCGATACGTGGCCGGCCGATCCGGAAGCCCGGATCCGCGCGACCCAGAGGCTGCTCGGCGAACTCAGGCTCCTGAGCGAGCCGCCGAGCGGCCAGTCCGGCCCGGTCACCGAGGCCGCGATCCGCGAGTATCAGCGCATGGCGGGCCTCGAGGAGACCGGCGAAGTGAGCGAGGCGCTGTTCGTTTCGCTGAAGGAGGTGGCCGCCATGGTCTTCCCGCCTCCCGTCCCCGCGCCCGAGTGACGCTCGGCGGGAGGATGGCCCGGTCGGCCACATCCCATGGCGCTCCGCTCGCCTCGCCTCCTGTCGTCCCTGGTCGCGCGGCGTAACCTCCGCGCTTCAGCGAAGGACCTCGCGCCGGCTGCGCGGTCCGTGTCCGATCGTTCGGCGCGATCCTTCGCTACGCCCAGAGGTTGCGAGTTCCCTGATGTCGGGCGGCGGAGGACAGCGGTTCGCCTGCTTCTTCCCATGACCGGCCGGGCACTGGAAAGAGCGTCGCAGGCCTGCGGATCGACGACATACGCCGTCGGTTGCAAACCGCCAGTCTCGCGACCGGCGCGCGGATGGATCACGCACGAATGGCGCCATCTTGAACGCGCGCCCCGTCGCCGGTACCGTCCCGCCCCGTAGCGACAGAGTAGCGATCACATGGCGACAGCATCCGGCGATGCGAGCGGCGCGCGCAGGCCCGTCATGCCGTACGTGGCCGGTGCGGTCGTGCTCGCCCTGCTCGGCGGAGCCGGGATCGCATTCCGGGTCGGGCAACAGGAGAGTCTCCCGCCCCCGCCATCCAGCAGCCGCGCAGCGCCGCCGGGTGCGATGCCGGCGCCCGTCGAGCCGTCGCCTCCCAGCCGGGGACTGAAGCTGCCGTCGCGGCCGCCGGTGCCCGTCGCGAAGGCGGACAGGCCGGCGCGGGTGCCCGCTCCCGCCGCGGCCCCCTCACCACCGGCTGGATCGCCGCCGCCGGGGGCGACATCGCCTCCCACCCCGGCATCCGCGCCATCGCCGCCCGCATCCCCTCCGCCCTCATCGCCGAGCGAGGCGAGCACCGCCGGGCCCGCGACCACGCCGGCGGACAGGCCGGCGCCGGCAAGGACGACCAGGTGCATCGCCGATTCCGCCTCGTGGCCGGCCGAAAGAACCGAGCAGGGCAAGGCCATCCAGGGCCTGCTGCGCGATCTCGGCCTCTACGATGGAACCGTCTACGGCACGGTCGGCCCGGCGACGCGCGCGGCGATCCGCAGGTTCCAGGTCTCTGCCGGCCAGCCCGAAACGGGCGAGCCCGACGAGGCGCTGTTCGACTCGCTCAGGAAGAGGTGCGCCGCGCCGACGCCCTGAAATGCCACTGGTCGGAGGAGAATGCCGCCCTGTCCTCAGGCCAGGGCGGACGCCGGCAGCGTATCGGCCAGCAGCGCGCGCACTTCCGCCGGCGTCGAGCCCGTCAGGTCCTTCGCGACCTCGTGCGTCACGGCCTGCCGCACGCGCGCCGACAGCAGGGAGCGCAACTCGCCCAGGCTGCGGTCCGGCGCGACCAGCACCAGCCGGTCGAACCGGCCCTCGCCGCAGGCCTTGTCGAGCACTCCGGCGAGCCGGGCGGTAAAGTCGTGCTTCTGCATCTTGTGGACGTCGTGCGCGGGTTCGAGCGCATGCCGCGCGCCGCTTCCGGCCGGGGCGAAGCCGCGCCCGGGCCTGTCGGTCTCCAGGTCGCGGGCAGGCCGGCGCGCCTCGGCCGCCGTCATCTCGGTCTGCTCGCTCGGCACCAGCATGCGCGAATCCTCGCCCGGTTCGAGGAAGCGGGCGCGCGATCCGTCGGCGACCACGATCAGGGTCCGCTTGTGACGCGGCTCCATCCGGGGCGCCTGCGGCAGGCGCGCCGTGCGCCGGGGCTTCATCACCTGCTTGGCCATCCCTTCCCTCCACGCTCGCCGCCGGCAGGAACGCCGGCCCTCTGAAAACGCCGCCGCCGCCACCGCGTTGCGGCCAGCGCTCCATCGCGCTCCGGCGGGAGCGGCAAAGCTCCTTCGTACGCCTTCGGACCGGATGCCATACGGCGGCCGCCGATCCGAATGCGGCGGCACCCGAGGGTGCGCCGGTGCGTTGTCTGGTCAGGGGGGCAACAACAGCACAAAGGTGAAGCAATGATCTCACGTCTCGTCACGACCGCGGCCCTGCTGGCCGGGACCGCCCTTTTCTGCCTTCCGGCGCAGGCCCAGACCGGCACGTCGGCGCAGAGCACCGTTGACTCCGGCGGGGCCAGCCCGACCGGCAGCGTCGGCACGACCAGCAACACGCCGCGCGACAACAGTTCGCCGACCAGCACCACGATGGGACCGACCGGCGGCGGGACCACCAACAGCCCCGGCATGAGCAGCCAGAACACCATGGGCACCGGCGCCACGGGCACCGGCACGACGAGCAGCACGGGCGGCTCGGACAGCATGGGCACGACGGGCACCATGAGCGGCACGAGCGACATGGGGACGGGCAGCATGGGCACGGGCAGCATGGGCACGCAGGCCGATGGCACGATGCATCACCGGCGGCATGACCAGGCCCAGGCGCAGCCGCGTTCCCACCGGATGCGGAGCGGCAACATGGCCGAACGGCAGATGACCGACTGCCTCAACAACGCCGCGGCGCAGCAGCAGCCTCTCGACTCCTGCCAGCGCTAGCGGAGGAAGGCCGGCCGGGCGGCAGCTCGGCCGGCCGCACCTGCAGTCACCGTGCGCTCGTTGCAATGGTGGCCGGCGATCCGGCGCGGTAGGCTGGAGCATGAAGCTCGGCCTGCTGGATCGTGACGGAGTCGTCGTCGTCAATCGCCCCACCAACATCAAGTCTCCCGCAGAGATCGAGCTCATCGACGGCGTACCGGAGGCGATCGCGGCGCTGAACCGGGCGGGATACAAGGTGGCGATCTGCACCAACCAGGCCGAGATCGGACGCGGCGTCCTGTCGCCCGACCAGGTCCGCCATATCCACGACGCGCTCACCGCCATGCTCCGCGCGCGCGGCGCGGCGGTCGAGCATGTGTTCTGCTGCGGGACGCTCGCCAAGTCGCCGTTCAAGAAACCGGCGGGCGGCATGCTGCGCGATGCCATGAAGAGCTTCGGCGCGTCGCCGCAGACGACCTTCTTCGTCGGCGACCAGAAGGCGGATCTTCAGGCCGCCTTCCACGCACGCTGCCGGGGAATCCTGGTGCGCACCGGCATGGGTGCGAAGACCCTGGCGGAAGGCCTGCCCGCCTATCTCGAGCCGGTGGAAGCGGCCGACGACCTCGCGCATGCCGTGAGGATTGTCCTCGCCTCCTGACCGCGGTCGTGCCCCGGAGGTTCGCCCGGGGCCGCACGATTACGAGACCACCCTGGAGGTAATGCCGAAGCTCGTATGGCGGGCGTGTCGTTCGGCTTCTGCTCGTTACCGCGTTTGCCCTCCATTCCTCCATCGATAGGTGCCGGTGAATTGATGAGGCGAACCGCGCGTACCCCGTCGGAGGTAATGCCATTGCGCGCATCGCGAGTGACTCGTTTTACTTTTGCTCTCGATGAAAATCTGGCTCTACTCCACCGTCGATAACGCCAATGGATAGCTGAACGGCAAGCGCTCGGGGGATTTTCGCATGGCCAATCCGGTGATCTCGGTGGACAATGTGGTGGTAAGCGAAGGCGACGGGTTCGTCGACTTCATGGTGCGGCTCAGCGCGCCGAGCACCGAGACGGTATCGGTGAACTACAGCACATCGAACGGCACGACCACCACGACCGGCAGCGGTGCCGACTACGTCGGCGTTTCCGGCACCCTCGACTTCGCGGCCGGCGAGACGGACAAGACGGTCCGGGTGTCGATCATCAACAACACCCCGGTCGAGGTTGACGAAAGCTTCTTCCTCACCCTGTCGAGCCCGATCAATGCGTCGATCGGAAACAACAAGGCGATCGGCACGATCGTCGACAACGATGCGCCGAACGGCACGCCGGTAATCTCGGTCGGCGACAGGGTGGTCGACGAGACGGCGAGCGTGGCGAGGTTCGTGGTGACGCTCGACCGTCCATCATCCAGCACGGTGACGGTGGCCTATGCGACGGCCAACGGCACGGCCACCGCTGGCTCCGACTACACGACAGTGACGGGGACACTGTCGTTTGCGCCAGGCCAGGTGGTCGGGACGATCACCGTGCCGATCATCGACGATGCGACTGCAGAGGGCATCGAGAGCTTCGATCTCGTGCTATCGTCGCCGGTGAACGGCACCCTGCCCGATGGCCGCGCGACCGCATT
>Ga0182738_1004244_pt1 | contig 15938 bp, 13 predicted proteins | sample eDN5th30CBELigMG_FD_128876 | JGI IMG/M metagenome (GOLD analysis project Ga0182738, IMG submission 128876) | Enriched Miracle-Growth compost microbial communities from Emeryville, California, USA - eDNA 5th pass 30_C BE-Lig MG (version 2)... ... | reverse complement strand
GGAAACCAAGCAATTCATCAGTTTTATAAGTTCTTGCTGACAATGGCAATAAGCTTTTATCATTCCAAGATTGTTCAGTATTTAAAAGGTCCTTTGAGGAGATACTGATGTCAATTTCTTCTGTCTTTTTATTGATTTCTTCTGGCTTGAAAGTTTGAATAGTTTGACCAGTTTGCTCAAACTTCATCAATTTTTCTTCTCTTTTTTGGAGTTGCTTTTCTCTTTCTTTGATTCTTTGGTTCTCTTCTTGTAAAGCTCCAACCTCAATATCTCTTCTCTTTTGCCAAACTTCTTCATTTAATTTCATACCCAATAATTTCAGGTCAAAATCATCATATTTATCTCTTCTTGTGTTCAACAAAATTTCCCTTTCATTTAAATCATCTTCTCTCAATTGAAGTTTCTTTTCAGCTTGCGTCACCAAATTAATAAACTCTTCTTTTTCTCTAGTCAAAGTCTCGAGATCTTCTTCATATTTCTGAATTTTCTTTTGCATTTCCAACTCTTTTGCTTGCAATGCTTCCTCTCTTTCTTTTTCCAAAATTTTCTTGGCATTTAATTCTTCATACGCATGTCTTATTTCCCGAGATCTTTGGTCACTCATCTCTTGTTCAGCAGCAATTTGATCTCTTAAAATTCTTAATCTTTCTTGTTCATTTCTGAGGTCGATATTCTTTTCATTAAATTCCCTTTCATATTTATTAAAATCTTCTCTTTCTTCTTCAAATCTGCCCACTCTGCTTGAAAATGCCTCAACATTCTTTGTAAATTCGAGCTTTTGATTTGTCAACTCTTCGCTCTGTCTTTCAAGTCTCGAGGTAAGTTCTTCAAACTCATTCTCGTTGTCTTCCAGATGTTTATTTCTTTCGTTAATCTCGCCTTCTCTCTTCTTTAATTCGCCTTCAATCTCAATCAAACTCTTCATTTTTGCTTCAAAATCTTGCTTCTTTGCCATCATTTCACTCAACTCCAGTTCTCTTCTTTTCAGCATATCTTCCTTTTCCCTCACTTGTCTCATCTTTTCATGTAATTCTCTTTCCCTTCTTTCTAACTCCCTTTCTCTATCTCCTGAAGGTTCTTTGGAGGATTCCCTTTTTATTGTTATGAATCCGTTTCTCTCATATTCTGCCGTTGGGATTCTGTCTCTTGAATCTCCTCTAGGACCAAAGTTTGGTCTTGTATCAACTCTCACATCCTCAAAGGTATCGAGTTTCTTTGAGTCCATGGAATTTGCGCTCCTGATTGAGGCTCTTGAGTATGTGGAAATAGGTTTTTGATCCTCGTATGTTGGCATTTTTTGATAGACTGAGAGATTACTGGCAAGTTGTTTGTATTTAGAGTTGAGTTCATCAAGTTTCGTGAGAATTTCATTATGGAAAATCTCACTATCTTGGCCACATGTACTCTTTTTTGTATCAAAATCAGTCTTGTCTGATCTCGAAATACTATGTCTACGGATTGGTGGTTTTCTGCCATCGGCAAACTTTAATTGTCTCAGCTTGTCTCCTAAATCTCTAAATTCATGAACCAAATTGTCTTTCTCTAGGAGTATATGGTTTTGTATTCTAGGTGAGAGATAAGGATGTAAAGGATCATAGAAAAGGTACCCAGAGAGTTCTTTGCTATCATTGAATTGGTGAGAATCAAAGTCGTTGTTGTAAGGAGGTAAGACAGGCTCTTTTCTCTCTTGGATGTATTTGGGGTAACTTTCTCGTTTTTTAAAGGCTTCGGTGGCTTTAGAATCAACACTACTTTTCTTGAGGAATTTGTTGTAATTATCTAGTCAGAGAGAGTTAAAAAGGGTGAAGAGAGTCACAATATACTGTAAAGTAAGCTAGATTTATGATCTCGGCTGCTGAGAGGTTTGCTGCTTGATTGGGTCGAAGAGGAGGAGTGTTGGGAAAGAGCAGAATTTATGGGCACATCTATGAAATATTTCATGAGAGAAATGAGGATTTGGAAAGAGTTACTCTCTTTATTTCGGTAATAAGAAGGAAGATTGTCAGACATTGTGGATTTTTCTATTTAAGAGTGAGAGGCTGATCCAAAAAGGAGAGGAACCTGAAAGGGAATGGTTGTGTCTGTGGTAACTCATGAAGAAAATGAGGAAATTAACAAGAATAAATAATAAAGTAAATTCAAATTTCAAGCCTGCCTGCCTGTTAAATTGTGAAATTACTAACTGATTTATTTATTTTTTGAAGTTCTCGTTGGCTATGAAATTTTTTATCCAGTGGAGGAAATACGAGGTATGTCAGTGTTTTATTTAAGTCAGAGAGAGAGAACAATTCAAGTTATCTGTTCTTGACCATCATCCTGAATATTTTTACAAGTCGAAAAGAGCAAGTTTTTCAAGTTAAACAGTAGGAAAAAATAATAGCCTTTCAGTACTGACAAATCTGGGAAAAAGGAGAGAGACCCGAATTCGAATTTTTATCTATTCAAGAGAAGTTTTATTCTTTCTAATTTCACGCTTCACTTAAGTATCTTCTTGGAAAATAATTTTTGGGGTCAAAGAGCTCCCACCACATTCAGAAAGAAATTCAAAAATTGCTTCATTTTTTTTAAATGTGAAAATTGAAAATTTCAGAATTTTTTTTCCTTTTTGCAAAGAAAATCCGAACAAACGATTGAATCAAAGATTTAATGAATGAATTAATAATTTCAATGTGTTAAATGATATCTTTAGCTTAATTAAAGTTTTGGATTTAAAAATAAAGTAAGATTTGAATGAAGCCTTAATTTAATTTTTAATCAAAATATCTCAAGACATTATGAAGTCTGCGGAATTTATCTTGGAAAAGAAAATTCAACAAGCTTCAATCCTCTTGGAATTTTTTTGACATTCTTCATTTATATTGCATTTCAAATACAGTTTGATAATTTTTAATCAAGGGCTACATTTCTTTTGAATCTTTAATTCATTATGCTGTACTCACGTTTTCCATTATATTTTTAAAGGTGGAAAAATAAAAATTTGACAAATCGCATTTACGATCCCAAATTTTTATGTATCGTAACTCTCTCAAATATTCCAGTGCCCTCAAGGCCAACCTCTCGTACTTCTATCCCCCTAATTTTCACTCTTCTCTGACCTCTCTTTAGAACAAAATCGCTTATTGCCCCTCCCAAATTCCCTATTTCAAGTTATGAAGTCACTGTAACAAATGATCTTCAACAGAACAAGAAACTCAGCATGGTACAGTTTATTTCCCCCTGTCCTTCTCACTCTGCGCCCTAGTATAATCTTATCGGAAAAAGACAAGCCAACAGCGCTTTCATCGAGTTGAATAGGGATCATAAATATAACACCCTCTCCAAAGGTGTTATCTCTGACCTTAAAAGATTCATCCAAGTAACTTTGACCTTGTAAACGTATTTTGAGACTAATCTATCTAGACTTATGAAGGAGATGATCTTGTGACTGCCACATGGCTTCAAAATACAGGCAAAGTCTTTTCAAAAGGCATGGACATGAAATGTAAAGAGATTTGGAGGGAAGTTGACCGTCTAACCTGGGATAGATATTTTGCATAAAGTCCACAATAAAGAACAAGGTGAAGCTTACGACTACTTGAAAGATGTCTACGAATTCGCCCAATTCTTTGGAAGCTACAACAAACCACTCGTTGTTCTCTTGGACGGTGAAGTCTGTAAGCTGTTTTGATGTTTTGACACCCATTAATTGCTTTTTAGCTAATGCTGCTGCCTCTATTTTCACTCAAAGACCTCATGTCCTTTCTACTCCTAAATCAAGCTGGGCATTAAATGAAACCAGTTTTGGTTACATCACTGATTGCGGTGCCAGTTACTATTTGAGTAGATTGCCCAACGAAGTCGGAACATACCTTGGTAATTCGATTTTGAAAATATTTTGGTTAATTTTTTGCCACAGCTTTGACCGGAAAGAAATTGTCAAGCAAAGATATGGAAAGCTTACATTTGAGTTTCAGCCACACTGATAGAAACCTTCTCACTTTGAAGAGAGAATTCACTGAAAGAAACTCTGTTAGAAACAGACCCGCTGTAATGAAGAATTTTTTATATTCTGTTGACCTAATCTCCTCAATAGTCATCTTTGGAGGTTTATGGTGATGTTTTCCAAAGACAACAAAAAGAAAGCTTCCTTGGCAAACTCCAACTTACCGATAGCTTGCAAAATGAATTCAATTATAGAACCAAAGAACTTGGCGAAAATCCCAAGCTTGTTCTCGCTGAAATCCAATACAAACAAGAAGTCATTAGAAATGCCAACAATACCCAAAACTCTGTCAATCCTGACAATAGAAAATACTTTGATAAACAACCACTTCTTAACCACACTGTTCAATTTGAAACTACTATTTTGGATGATTTGGAACTCATCAGACAAGAAGATTACAACTGCAGTCTTCCTTTCGAAGCTATCGCCAGATGCTTCAGAGGAAACTCTGTTGAAGAAATTGTCAGTGCTCTTGAACAAGAAAACTCTGACTGGGCCAGAGAAACTCTCCAATCCTTGAAAGAGAAATCTCCCATGTCTTTGAAAGTAACTTATTTATTTTATTGAGTCTAATGCCCTTCCATAGCTTACTTTGAGATTGATCAGAGAAGGTATTAGAAGCGAATGGGGAGAATGTTTCAGCAGAGAATATAGAGTTGCTTGCAGAAGAATTAACGATGAAGAATTCAAGAGAGCCTCTGAAGCCAGACTTTTGAATAAGCAAGCTCAATTTGCTGACTGGACTCACAAGGACTTGAAGAAAATCAGTGATGACCAAGTTAACCAATATTTCGCTCCTTTGGATGTTGATCTGAAGACTCCTGAATATGAATCCACTTTGCCTCAACATGCTCTTGCTCCCTTGAAGCCTTATTACAGGGAAATCCCCGACATTGTGAGATCTTGGTTCAACAAGCAAAGCATCAATGATGTCGAGATGAGACAAAACTCCGAATTCGATGTTAGAACCTTCCTTTACGAATACGGAGTTGAATTGAAGAACCCCTCAGTTGAGGTTGATCTTGTCAGGGAAAAATTCTACAAGATGTACGAATACAGAAGAAGATTGAACGTTCAATGTAATTTAGATAGGAGAATTCTAATCTAACAAAATTTTTAGGTGATAGACTTTTGGAGATTGCCAGATCAAGAGATGGCATCCAAAGTTATTATAACACTAGAAGCAAATACATTGAAGAATTCTTCAAGGATGTCAAGAAGGCCGACGAAACTATTCAAAGAGCTGTTGTTGAATTATTCAATGAGAAATTCGAAGAAAACACCAAGAAGAAGGAAGAATTCGCTGCTAATGCCAGACAAACTGAAAAGAAGGAAACCTTCAGATCCATTGAGAAGATCATCAGAGACAGCAGATTGACCACTCCTCTTGCTATCCAACCCCACCACGTCCAAAGAATTGAAAACCTTTCCCACAATGCTAACATTCCCCTCTTCTTCCCCCACAACCCTTATGACAGCTTCTTGGACGTCCCCAATCCTGAACTCACCGCTGTCCACCCTTATGCTAAATACACCAAGAACGTCAAGACTTTCAGAAAGCTTGGCTATCAACATATGGAAGCCTTTGTGAAGGGAGCCATTCCCAATGAAGAGCTCTATGAATACAGCCTTGAAGGAGATCACTCTAAGGACAGAATCCCTCCTGAGCACAACTTGACCGAAACTCTCGGTGAATGGGTTTATGAACACAAAGACGAAAAGATTGCTGCCAGAATCAAGGACGTTAACACTCGTTTCGGCGAAGACCCCGAAGAGATCGAAAGAAAGACCCAAAGAACTGAAGGAATTCTTGAATTGCTCCAAAGCAAGCAAAGCGCTATTTCTGGAATGCTTGAAGCTGAACCAGAACTCAAGCAATACGTCATTGACACCTTGAAGAAGGGAGACCTCGGAGAAAAGGTTTCTGATATCGAAGTTACCATCCAAACCTTGATTGCTCACACTCCCAAGGAAGAAATCGAAAAGGCCCAACAAGAAGCCGTTGAAAGAAGCAAGAATGTGTTGAACAAGACCTTTGACACTCTTTTGAACACCACCAACTTTGTTGATCTTCAACCTGAAGAACTCAGAGATCATAAGATCCAACCCAAGACTTTGGCTGCTGATAAGGATGAAGTCCAACCCGACAGCCAAAATACTTATGAAAGGCAATTGTTCAGCATGGTGAGACTTGACGAAAGATTGGCTGACATCTTGAAGCCCATTCTTAACCCCAGCCACAGCAAGCCCGCTCACGCTTCTTTTGCCGACAGCTTGAGAAAGTTGTTGAGTTCTATCTACAAGCAAAAGGTCGATAAAGTTTTGGACCAAGAACAAAAGCAATTCGGCAACATCCGCCCCTTGTTCACTAAAGACGGAGAGAGAATCTACAGCAAGGGTAATAGCGATGTCACTGAAGGTCAATTCATGGACTCCATTGATGACTACATCTCCAACAACGTCTTGTTCGAATTCAACAGATACGTGTCCTCCCACGTCTTCTTTGCCTTCAGTTACTTTGGTTTGTTGGAACTCGAAAAGATGTACTACACTCTCAGCAGCGTGATTGGAAGCGCCCAAAGAAGAAGAAGCGAAGAAGGTGGCAGCAGAGATTTGGACTTTGAATTGGTCAAGAATTTGTTGAAGGAAAAGAACGTCAAGATTTCTTCTAAAGAAGAACTTAACGCCTTCTTGAGCTACCTCAACGACGTCTCCAGCAGCATCTGCCAATTGTTCTACATCTACAAGGACCAACTCCACTTCACTGAAGATCTCCTCCTCGAAAAGTACATGAAGATTAAATACACCGTCAGCAGATACAACGCTGGTCTCAGAAACAAGAGAAACTTTGTCAATGCCGTCCTCGAAAACTACAAGGATCAACTTGTCTACCAACAAGATATTAACCAAATCACCAACCTCTTGGAAGGCGGTTCCGCCCGTCCTCAACCCAATGAAGACGCTTACAAGTTGGCCATGATGAACCCCGAAGAAATCACTGACCAAAACAAGGATATCTACTTGAAGGCCGTCGCTGCCACTCAAGCTTATTACAGCGGTGCCAATAAAGAAAGAAGCTTCATTCCCGGATCTTTCACCTATTTAATCGAATTAGAAAAGGCCACCAAAAAAGCCATCTACGGAAAGTTCAACGTAAGAGATGCGTGAGATTTGAATTAATTGTTTATTTTAGGGATTGCCTGTTGATTTGGACGTTCCTGAAGCTGAAACCAAGATCCCTGATTACTTTGCCAACACTGATTTGAGAGAACCCCTTTCCGTTTGGTTCGATAGAAAGCTCAAGGATGTGATTAAGCAATATCTTGAAGAACGTGCCAAGTTCCAAAACGTTCTTGGTAGAGAAGAATTGGTTGCTCTTGATCAAGAATTAAGCAGACTCTTGAAGCCCGAAAACTTGAAAGACGCCGTAAAATTTTTTGGAGTGATTATTATACTTATATAACCAGGTTTATGGATCATTGGAGAGTGATGTGTCTGAATTGAGATTGTTTGGAGAAACTCTTGAACTTATTGAGAATAACAAGAAGAATATTTCTGAACAAATGAACAAGACTCCCAATCACCAAAAGGAATTCAATAAGAGAATCAAGAACCCCGAAGCTTTGAATAAATTCATTGCCTTTGCTATTTCCCTCTACGATAAATACAGACACAAGAAGACCAAGAAGTTGAACTCTATGCTTCTTACTGTCAGAGCCCAAATGTTGGAAAGAATGTTCAGAGAAGCCTTCGAAGAACCCAAGCCTCTTTCTGACATTTCTGAATTCACTCAAGGAATCAAGGAGGATACCAGTAAAGACGAAGAAAAGAAGAGACTCGAAGAATTAAAGATCTTGAGAGAGAACGATATCAATAAACCCGTTACCACCATCTTGAAGACCTTGTTGGAAGAAACCACTCAAAGAGAAAGCAGAGGAGGTGAATTGAAAAAGGATTTGGAAGAACTGTTCAGAAGACACGATTTGTCAAAGTAATTTTAGAGAGAAACTATTTATGTCTGTGTTTGCGTGATATTTCATCATCATATCATTAATATACCTACCAGCCAAACTTTGTGAAGTTTTGTAAGAAAAAGAATGAGTTTCTTAATAAATAATATATCTATACTATGACACGATGAACGGATTTTACCCTTAGTTATTAGATATTTAACAATAACTTTCATTATCGAGAGGTCTGGCGAAAAAAGAGGAAAGACCTTTTCTGTCATATTCTTATTCTGCCAAAAGAGAATCTAGATCAGCCCTGCCTGAATTTAAATTCTTCATTCGTCTTTTAATTTGGAAAAATCTTGATTTCTCCAATTGACAATTGATAAAGAAATTTGCAGGAAAAATTGATAATCAAAATGAATATGTGAGTCAGATTAAAAGAAGAGAAAAAATATTTTTTAATCATTCATTTTTTTCCAAAAATATTTTTCCATAATTCCAGCCGAGAAAAAAATCTTTTGGAGTGTTTTTTTTGAAGTGAGGTTCGATCCAAATATCCAACATTTAAAAATGTGTTTCTTTGCTTTTGTCAGAGGGCTTGAAAAAAAATGGGAATCAATTTTTTTTTTTTGACTTCTTGATATTTTTTTCATTCCCAGTGATTTCTCGGAAGAAAAAAACTCCAAATCTTTTTTTTTGAGAGTTCATTTGAAGGATTTTCTTTTTTTAATATTTCTCAATAAATTCAGAATATTGTGTCTATTATTCTGCCAGAAGAGAAAAAGAGAAAAAGGAAAAGAAAAAATTCTTCATTTTCAGATTGAAAAAACAACTTTTTCGAATTCATGAAGAGAATTTACAGATCTCATTTTTGGTTCGAAGATTAAAAAAAAAAACCACATTTTAGGGGCTATTTTCTTCAAAAACTTTTTAAGCTTCTTCTTCACCAAAAAACTCTCATCAAGGTGATATTTGGGTGATTTGAAATGATTGGAATTTTTGATTGAAGGTCCTCATAAAAAGTGATATTTTACTTGTTATAAATAATATATACATTCATTACCGAGAATCAAAACTCGATTAATTTTTTTTTGAAAGAAAGAAAGAAAGAAAAAATGAATACAAAGACATTGCATTCAAATATGGTTTTTCAATAGAAAAGCCTAGTCTTAATCAAGGTTTCATTCACTATCGCTTGTTTTCAAGGTCATCATTTTCATCTTTGAATGTAAGAGTATCAACAGTTTTTCTGGCAGTATTTCCACCTTTTGGCATAATAGTGAGCTCTGGATCAAACAGCATAAAATCTGGTGCTTTCCATAAATCAATGTCATCATCATAAATTTCAATCTCTCCGTCCTCATAATTAACCACTTGGCTTTTCATGAAAATTACACGTGTTCTTGCGGTTGGTGCTCCAAAAGTTTCAGCCCTTGGACTGTCTTCAAAAGTCACATTCACCTCCTCAACTACTTTTTCGAGCTGTATGACTTTATTGGACTCATGATCTTGGTAGTTCTCATTTTCGTTTTCAATTTGCATTTCTCTAGGAGGTACTTTCTCAAAGCTTGTATGAAGAATACTATTAGTTTGCAAGTGTTTCATTGTTGAAGACTGATTGACAGCAGAAGTTTTGACCATACTATTTTCTGTTTCTCCAGTTCCATTTTGCTGATATTTTCTCTTGGGATTGGATATATCCTGAACTCTTTGGACAATTTGGACTGTGAGGATAATCGCTCCTAACAAAACCAGAGCAATATAACAGTAAATTATAGCATAAGCGGTTGAATCTCTTGAGTCTGAAACATCATCGAAATTAGGTTGTGTGTCAGTAACAATCAAGAAAACGCATACATTGATGATGACAAGAAAGAGCTCTTGAGCAATATAAAGGACTTGTTTGGAGAACTTCTTGAAAGGAGAAGCTACAATAAGGTAGAGTTGCATGAGGAGATTAAGGGCAATGATAAGATATACTTGTAGCACAGGGTATTCATATAAGTATGCAATGACTGCGTAGTAACAGCAGATTCTGATGATGAGAAGAGGAAAGAAGGCAAATTTGTAGAATTTGACGTCTTTGATGGTTTGAAAAACAAGAGCATAGCTTTTCCATTTGGCTTTAAAGACCTTTTTGAGGTAAACATGTTTTTTCCAAGTGAATTTATTCTTTTTGCAAAGTGCATAGATTCCAATAATGAGAGCTCGCAATGGAATCACGAGAGCAATAGTGTTCACCAAAGCACAAAATGCAAAGGTGATGATGTGATTTGTCGTGCTAAGATCTTCCGTCCTGATTTCAAAGCTCGTATGGATGATAATTCCATTGTAATATGTCAAGAATAAAGAGAAGAAGAAATTCCATTGTAATGTCTGTCGAAGCTTTTTAAAAGTTGAGCTCACCTTTGGAACCTCACCCATTGTGTATTGTATCATCCCTGCGAATAATATGAGAAGAAGAACGAGCATCATCGTGAGGATATGATCACAGAAGTTGATGAGGAAGTTGGATTGAATATCGTATTTTGCAAAGATTTCAGGGACTTGAGATTGAGGCATAATTCCTTTGAGTTTGTTGATCAGGCTATCTGAGAAATGAATAGATGTAGGTTCTGTGTCTTGGTAATCCAGGACTTTTTGAAGGACGGTTGGGTATTTTATGTTTAGGAATTTAAGGTGAGGCAACATTTGCAGCATAGCAATAAAAGCAAATGAAGCAGGATCATAATAAGCAAGCAGACTTTGAGCAATAGCAAGGCCGGTTGCAACCCGAGTACCAATACTGATCAACTTGCAGAAAAGGTCGGTTTGGGTCATGAGTAGCCAGGCAAGAATTGGGAGGAAAGATATTTAATAGAACCCCTGAAGTTCGGAACTAAATTCGGTGTGAATTAAAACAAGCTCGTCTAAATCCCTATAAAAACAGACAGGTTTAATTTTCCTCCTTAGAAACGGGGTGCAATAAAAAATTATCATCGTTATATTATTAAACAACAAAAACAACAAAAATTTCACTTTGTTATGTTCTTCATTCCTGATCAAGAAGTGAATCAGTCTGTCACATTTTGACTCTAGATTGGTATTGATGAATTTTTTCAAGCTAGCTAGTTAGTTTGTGTTTCGTACATTTTATGGCTTTATGGTTTCATCCAAGATTTTTCCAAGCTGATCTGATGATTCGATTTTTCATGTAAATTCAAGGATTTAGTAGGTGGATTTTATCCAGCTAGTGAAGGAATATATTGAAGAGTTCGTTTTTGTTCAAGGAAGTATGAATTCTTTGCTTCCCAAAATTTTAATCCAGTTTAACCGAAAATTTTCGTTATTCTCTGAAATCCCAAACTTGTTTGGTTGTAAAATCTCCAAAATGTCTGATTCAAGTGTGTTGAAAGTTAAATGGAAGATTTGCTCATTTATCTTCTTGACAAGAAAATTTTTATGATTCTTCTCTTTTACCAACTATAAAACCTCCTAATGATTTGATTCAGGATGATCACATTTTGCACTTTGCTTTTGTAATTTAGAGAGCTTTAAAGGTTTAACATGAAAAAAAATAAGAATATTCTGTTTAAAATTTTATTTGAAAAAGAATGGAATCTTCAAAACAAATTCCTAAATTAGTTGCAATAGTTGGAGCTGGAGTGGCAGGACTTGGAGCTGCTTGGAGACTTGCAAAGAATCCAAGTATCAAGGTGACTGTATTCGAAAAAAGTCAAACTATTTCTGGAAGAGCAGCCACAAGAAGAAAACCTGGTTATTTTTATGATAATGGAGCTAATTATTTTACCACTGAAAACAAAGAAACTCTCGCTCTATTCCAAGATCATTTTCCTCATGATCAACTTATTACGATACCAAAGCCGATTTGGACATTTGATGAAGATGGAAAGATAAAACCAGGAGATCCTGAACACAATAAAAAGTCAAAATATAATTATAAACAAGGGATCAAGACCTTTAGTAAACTTGTTTGGGCAGAATGTGAAAAGAAAGTGGAGTTGCAATACAATAAAGGACTGGCTAAGATTGTTTGTATCACTGAAAGAAATGATTTGAAGCTGAAATTGCTTTCAACAGAAGATGAAGACCTGGGACTTTATGATGCAGTTTTGCTGACTCCACCAGCTCCACAAATAGCAGATATTTTGAAAGGATCAGAGCTTGGAGATGAAGCTAAACCATTACAAGAAGAGTTTAGAGAATGCAAATACAAATCAATTTTATCTGTTGCTCTTTTATTTAAGGGGCAATTGAACAAAGAGTATTTTGCTCTTATAAATTCTGACAGAAAGCATTGTATTTCGTGGCTTTCTTTTGAAAATGATAAAGAAGGTCATGTCTCAGAAGATGAAACTATGATGATTGTTCAGATGGCTGATAATTGGAGCACAAGCCATTATGAAGAAAAAGATGAAGAAATTCTGTCCAAGGTTTTAATTGAGGTTCAAAAACTGTTTGCTGATGAGAACAAGCTAGAAGAGCTGTTTAAATGGGGTGATGTGAAGAAGTGGAAGTTCGCATTACCTGAAAAGCCAATTGATGGAAAAGTTTTTGACATTGGTGCAGCCAGCAATTTATTTTTTGCAGGAGATTTTGTGAGAGGAAAAGGCAGAGTTCTGGATGCTTTTGAAGAAGGTCTCAAAAGTGCAGATCTCATTAATAAAAAATTAGGTTTATCACCATCAGCAAAGATTTAGCTAAAGTTTTGTGTAGAGATTGAGAGAGATCTTTAATATTTTATGATGAGTGTTTAATAAAGAATAAGTTGAACGTGATGCTCATTTGAATTACGAAGAGAAGAGTGAGGAAAAGAATTTTATTAAAATTGTTTTTTGAGGAAATAAAGTAGCTCATAAGCAAATTGATAGGGACTGTAACCATCAAGTCTGAGGACTCTGAGGACTCTGAGAATGATAGAATGTTTAGGATTGTTAGGATCTGTAAAGTTTTTTCTGAATAGGGAGAAATTCATTTAAAATTTCAAAAATATTATTTTCTACGCAAAAGTAGAAATTCAGAATATGACTATTGGAATTCATTATTGTTGCCATTTCAAGAAAAAATTCTTCTCTCTGAGATTTTTGTTAATTGGAAGAAAAATATTTTTGAAGGATTTTTTTGAGAAATTTGAATAAAGCTCCAGAAGTTCAAGTCTTTCGAAAAACTGTGATATTGTGTTGGAGAGCTTGCTGCCTGGACACATCAATTCTTGAAAGGTCAGAGTTTCTCTCTTTGGTAAGGCAATGCCTTACTCGCATTTCTCATCTCCTGAATACATAGTTTTGTTTACGCGCCGCCCGTATCTATGAGACATAACTTGGATTGCGCATGACGTTTTGGAAATTAAAAAAATGCCGTCCAACGTACTCAATGAAAAAACGTTCAAATTTGCTTAAAAGAAGCTTGAAGTGAGAGTTCCAAATGACAAAAAGATAAACAACAAAAATTACGAAATTTCCGAATTTTGCTTTGAAAACCAGGACATATTCAAAAATAATATCCATTTTTTTAAGGTTTTTTTTGAAAAATTGGCTTCCAGTAGCTACAAAATAATTTCCTCTTGACCTTCTTTCAGTTGTTCCTTCTGCTTTGTTTTTTTCAAGATCTTTTCAGGATTGAATTTTTCCTTTGTTTCTTTCCAAATCTCTCTGGATTTCTTCATACTTTGTTGATGTCAAAACAGAAATTAAAAGATTGGATTGTAGACTTATAGTGATTTAGTGAACAAATAAACTTTTGTCAAACTAAGATCATGTTTTCATTTTTCATGGGTTGAATCATAAGACGCGAATAGCTGAAATAAAGAAAGAGAAAGCTGGATATGTTGTTTACACTTGAAGGTATTTTTCTAAATCAGATTGATTATATAATTGTGAGGATTTCTCATATCACAAATCAGATATTATTTTTCAGGGTCTTTTTGATGGAAAGTCAATAGATCGACGTTCAAATTCCTTGTCCTATTCACACCTTGGAAGTTGTTCAGAGAGTGGCTATGGATCTGAACGTTAGCCAACAGCTTTATTGCCTTGAGTGTATTCTTTGGCAAGAAAATACTCTTTCACTCTCACCAAATCTCAAAACAATTCCTGATCTCCTGGATGCTCAAAATAGAAAAAATGTCAGGATCAGTGAAAAAGTTCCACAAGAGTACCTTGATTTGCTCAGTAAACATATTGAGGATGAGCAAAAGAAGGTTTCGAGTGTATTTGATGTGATTATGCAAGATATGGTGAAGATGATCTCAGAAAAGAAGAACGAGTATCTGTATGAGCTTGACCAACAGTTATTCAGCATGAGATGTTTATACACCTTCTTCAATAAGCAAATCACGAAGACTTACCCCGCAGAAGGACATTCCCTTCTAATATCCATCCAAAGAAGATCATGTTACCAAGCTTGGCAAGATCACTAATGCCACTCATTTGACGGCATTTGTAAGAAACCTCAAGGAGGATTTGAATGGGCAAATTAATGATCCCAAAGAGGACAAAAAGGCTCATTTGAACCGAATCACCAAGGAGCTCACAAATTTTGGCCATATGAAACCTCAAGATTTGAATATCCCAGGCTTGAACAATGAGATGAAGACCAAATTTTAGAGTTTGGTCAAGAAATTGCTCAAATTTGAAAGCCCAATTAATGATGTTGTAAAAGTCCTGAATTATGAGAACTCATTTCTTGACTTGGACTGGAGGGTGTGGACCTTCTGAGTCAATGGGTGCCAAAGGAGCTCGTGTAGAGAGCAAGTATGGAGAGAAGCGCTTTTCACAGGAAGTGTGATGGATTGAAGAACACAATCAGCATTATCAAGTGCAGGTTCAGCGGTAAATCAAAGTCAAGTAGAATTGGTGGATGTTTAGATGAAGCTTGGCATTCAAATCAAAAATACATAAATCCTAGCAACTCTTTTATTTTCTCATTTTCAGCCCAAATAAAATGTCTGAATCAAAGCAATAGGATGGCAACATTCGGGGGCACAACTACGGTCCAGTTTTTGGAGGAGGCAATGACATTGTAGTTGCCTTTTAATTATGGGCACAGTTACTAGAATCCTCATTCCTATCCAAATACTGCGAAAATCGTTGAGATTGAAAGGTCTTGTGGTTCCGGCAAAGCATGGTTCACTCTTGAAATATGACTTTTCTATTGATGTATGTGTATTTTTTAGAATTGAAGGAAAATTTATAAACTTTCCCTTGAGAAATAGCTTCGAGTGAATTCGATAGACCGTTTTCCTTTCTGATTTATTCCTCTAAATTTGATAAAGATGATCATGAAAATAACTATTTTGTAAAGAATGATGAAAAGTAAAATTAATTTAGAAAAAGATGTGTTTGATGAAGGAGAAAGAGTTCTCTCTTCTCAGGTTTGGGAGAGGAATCTAAACATTCGAGATTGGTTTATTTGCTTCTGTCATTTAGATGAGTTTGAGGAGTTTTTTTTTTTCAACAAAAACTTTGTCTGGTTCAATTTTCTCTATCAGAATTTATTAGATGAAATTTATGAATCAAGCCACGTGATTTCTTACCCTGATTATTTAAATCAGATGAAGTGATGCGCAATTATTATAAAAATTAAAATTTTCTGTAATGGAAAGCCAAAAAATTACAGTGCGCATCCCTTGCCCGATTCATGACTCTGAAGTGATTCAGAGAGTGGCCATGGATCCTCATGCCAGTCAGCAACTCTATTGTCTCGAGTGTATTCTTTCTCAAGGAGATTCAGCCTCGCTCTCTCCTAGTCTCAAGACTATTCCCGATTTGTTAGAGACTGCTGCTACCTTTTATGCCCAAAACAAGAATAATGTCAGAATGGGGGAGCAAGTTTCTCCTGAATACCTTGACTTGCTTGGAAGTCAGGCCGAAAAGCTTGAACAACTCAGTAAGCATATTGAAGATGAAAAGAAGAAGGTTTCTAGTGTATTTGATGTGATTATGCAAGATATGGTTAAGATGATCTCAGAAAAGAAGAATGAGTATTTGTATGAACTTGACCAG
>Ga0182738_1004243_pt1 | contig 15939 bp, 14 predicted proteins | sample eDN5th30CBELigMG_FD_128876 | JGI IMG/M metagenome (GOLD analysis project Ga0182738, IMG submission 128876) | Enriched Miracle-Growth compost microbial communities from Emeryville, California, USA - eDNA 5th pass 30_C BE-Lig MG (version 2)... ... | reverse complement strand
TTATGAAAAGCTCGACAACACTGTCTTCTGTGATATTTGTGCTGCCAATGTATAAAGAAAAGAATTCGAGACCTTTCATATTTGGGAGAGCCTCTCTAGCAAACGCTTGGATAGTTTTATCAGTAATATTTGTTCCGTAGATATTCAAACTCAGAACTTTGAGTCCAGCGACATTATTGAGTACTTTTTCAAACAAATAAACCATTGTCTCATCACCAACATTGCTCTCCAGCAAATTGATTTCGATTTCCCTGAGGCTTTGAGGCTTGCTATAGACGATTGAGAAAAAGGCAATTAGGTCTCCTTCGGAAAGGGTTTTCTGGAAACTTGCATCGACCTTTATGCTTCGAATCAGTTCCATTCTATTCCAGATATGATCGAGAGCGACTTTGTCATCTTCAGTGAAGGAAAAACGATCCAATTTGAAGCGGATCTCTTTCATTTTTTTCCACTCCTCATTATCCATAATGATTGTTCTGGCAGAATTTCCTGTTGAATTGATTTCAAAGTATCCATTACAGGTCTCAAACTCAAAAGAGCTTTTCAACTTCTCACATAATGTACTTGTTGTTGTAGTAGTTGTTGATAATATTGTGATTGTATCCTGAGCTGGGTTATCTTGGGTTTGGTTAGGGGTCTCATCTTGGACGAGAGATTCCACTTGAGAAAACAATAAATTACTAAAGTTGGATACTAATTTATTCGTCTCGTCTTGAAACTGGTCGACCTGAGATTTTGAGAGGATTTGGTTCAATCTTGCTCGATAGTCCGAAAGGTCATCTTCAATCAAGTCAAAGATTTTCTCATTAGCAGGAGCGTTTCTATAGCTCTCAATTTTCTCTGTGATGACCGAATTCAAGGATGATTCAGCGCCAATAAGAGTATTTAATTTGGTTCTTTGTTGTTCAAAGAGTGTGTCAAGCTCGTATAACAACCCCTGTTTCTTGAGGTTTAAGAGGAAAACAATTTCTTGAAACTTTTCTTCAACGATATTTCTTGTTATTTGTTTTTGCTCTTCGAGGATGGTATCGAGATCTTTATGATATTTTTCAAGCCCTTCAAGCTCCTTTGTCATCTGTCTCTGTTGGGCTTCGAATTCAGATTGGATTTCAGCAATATGTTTGAGGTTGTGATCTCTATGCCCATTAAATAATGCACAATATGAGCATACCACCATTTTATCACTCAAACAGACAACCTCTTTATGCTTTTTGTGAGTTTCACAAATTTCCTTTCCAAGACTGGCTTCAATCAGCTGCTTTGCGAGGGCATTGATAGGGAAACTTTCGAGGTGATTTAAAATGATTATTTGATCATCAAGATGGCATTTGGGGTTTTCAGATTGCAGATTCTCCTTGAGACATTTCGAGCAAATTGTGTGTCCGCACTGAGGAAGGATTCTTGGAAGGAGCTCTTTAAGGTCAAATGATGTTTTACAAACAGGGCAGTTAAGAGCGTTTGGATGATCCTGCATTTGAAATGAAATAATTACCAGGTTTTTTAGATTAGTTTAATTTTAGAGTCGGGCAAGTTGTTTTTCATTTTGCAGGTAAGAAGAAGTTGTTCTAACAGAAATTATTTCAGTTGTCTTTTTGAGCGTTTTGAGCGAAAATGAATCTTCTGTCTGTTGTTTTTGCGCCATCAAATAAATAAGAGTTATGAATGGATGATGGACAATGGATAGATAATGTGCAAAAAGTTTCATTCGTCTGGGAAAAAAGTACCATTTGCACCAGGAATTCTGTTTTTGAGGGGAAAAAGTTCTTCTTTCAATTTTTTGCATGCTATCAGGAGGGAGAGTTTGAGGCGCGCGTCAGGGATCAAGAAAAAGAAATAGTCTCAGGTCCATCCTTGTTTATCAAGAGAGAAAATAATTTGTTTTTCTTTCATAATAGATTTTCGCTCTGAATAAACTCTAGATGGATATCTATTCCTCTGAAAGACAGAAGATCCGATTGATAATAGTGAATTCCTTGAATGAACTCTCAAGAGCCCTGGGACCATCCATCAGACTTCTTTAGAAAAAGAATCAGGCAAGAGGACTAATTTAACCAAATTATGAAGTTCTGTATTTGCTTGAAAAATATTTTTTAAGGCTGAATTTTAAATTTGTTTTTATTTTTCACTTGTGAGCTTGAGAGATATTTCAAAAAGACTGCTGCTGAGGTCGTTATGGAACTTATAAAGAGGATTGAAACTGGGCCAACGTTCAGAAATCTCGTGAAGTCTTCTTGAATTTTTAAAACCCTCTCACTCACAGAAAATTTTATCATGCCTTTTTTGTTCAAACTTCCAGGTGGTTTAAAACAAAAGAGCATTCTTTTATTCTATTCGAAACATTTTTATTTTTAGATAAGAATGAGTGAGTCAGTGCGAATGATAATAGATAGATGTGATATAAAATACTAAGTTAGTAAGCGAAAAGCGAACACGAAGACTTACTACTTAGAGCAAGCGAATACCAATTAAGAAAAAGCATTATAAAATATGTACAGTTTGTTGATTAAGGAAGGGAAAAAGAGGGAGAAAACACCTTTTTCTCTCCCTTGAATTAAAAAAAAAAGTGTGATTGATTAGGAGTTTCAACGAACTTCTCCTCGTCAATTATTAGCTTGAAGTTTGTTTTTGATTTGGTATAATTTAGAGACAGTCTGCTCAGAGATTTTGGTATCGTACAGATATAATTTAAAGCTCTTGAGAGTTTTCATTTCTGCCAATTTGGAATCAATGAGGATTTGCACACTTTGATCGGTCAATCGATTTGAGCCAAGATCAAAAGTAAAGGCTTTTAAATCTGGCATGCTTGCAAACAAATGAGCCACACTTTCATCGGTCACTTTGGTTTTCCACAATCTCATCTTGAGCTTCTTGAGAGAGGTCATGGATGGAAGAGTTTTGTCAGTGAAAGCCTTCAAACCTCGATCACCAATGTTGCTGCAGCTGAGTCCTAATTCGAAATGAGCAATATTAGGCAGGCTCACAAGGACCTCAGTCAGGGCTTCTTCAGAGACTTGGGTGGTTCCGCAATAAAAGATGAAGCTTTCAAGAGCCTTCATTGAGGACAAGGCGCTTTGAGCAAGGGTCTGGATTGCTTTATCGCTGAGGTTTGTTGCGTTCAAATTCAAGGTTAAAACTTTGAGAGAAGGGGTGTTGGTGAGGACCCTTTCAGAAAAATGTATAATACTGTCATCTCCAACAAGGCTTTCCTCAAAGTTGATTTCAATTTCGCAGAGGGCTTGGGGCTTGCCAAGAATAATAGAAAACAGGGGGAGAAGATGTTCATCGGCAATATTCTTTTGGAAGCTGGCATCGACTCTGATTCTGCGGACCTGCTCTAATTTGCTCCAAATATGTTCCATGGCCCTGATATCTTCCTCTAAACAGAAGGTTTTATCAAGTTTGAATCTGACTTCTTTCATTTTCTTCCATTCTTCTGTGTCCATAATAATGTTTCTGGGGGTATTGCTGGTGGTGTTAATTTCCAAATACCCGTTACAGGTTTCAAACTCGAGAGAACTTTCGAGCTTGACACATGAGACGCTGGCATTTAGATTGGTTGAGACATCCTCGCTGATTTCTTCATTGGAATTTGCCTCAGGCTTGCCTTTATATTGGGGATGAACTTGGAATTCTAATTTTGTGAGAGAGTCCAATTGTGCGAATAAAGAGTCTCCAAAGGCTCCAACAGCATCATCAAGCTTTTGCTTGAGTTCCTGTGCCTGGCCTTTGAGGAGGACTCTGTCAAGTTTAGCGTTGAAATCCAAAAGATTCTCTTCAAGCAAATTAAACAGATCTTCATCCTTTGGATTTTCCTTGTAATTGTTGATTTTCGTAATGATATTGGCCCGAAGGGGCGAATTAGCTCCAATTGAATAAATTAATTTGGTCTTGTTTCTTGTAAAAATCGAGTCGAGTTCGAACAATAGTCCAAGCTTTTTCATTCTCAAGAGGAAGGTCAATTCTTCATACCTGTCTTCGACCATTTTTTGAATAGCCAGCTTCCTTTCTTCAAGGATATTTTCAATTTCCTTTGAAAAGTTATCGAGATTGTTGAGTCCAGTTTCCAACTCTTTCTTTTGCAAATCAAATTCGTTTCTGATTTCCATGATATGCTTGAGCTGGTGATCTCTGTGTCCCTTGAATAAGGCGCAATGAACGCACACCTTGCATTTATCTGTGAGGCAAACGACTTCTTTTTTACATTCGTGGATTTCACACAACTCCCATCCGACATTGGCTTCGAGAAGCTGTTTGACGAGGAAATTCAGGGGAAAATCTTCGACTTTGGCAGAAGGAGAGATTTCTGTTTGTTCGACTGGGCATTTCGGTTCAGGATTCTCCAAGGTTTTTGCAATACATGGGTGGCACAGAGTGTGTCCGCAGTTGGGAAGGATTCTTGGAAGGCGGTCAATGAGGTTGAAAGATTGGAGACAGAGGGCACATGTTAAAGTATTCATTTTTTTCTCCATACTTGTTTATAAGTAAAAGTTTTGGTAATTAAATTAATATATTTATTATTTAGGAAAAACAAAAGACCAGTTTAAATAGAATGATTTTAGTAGAGACTTTAATCAATTGGTTGGGAAAAAACAAATATATTTTAAGATTTGAAGAATGGTTCCAAGAGAAGTCTTGCCAAAAACTAATTTGATTCTGCAATTTAAATCCAATCTGAAGAAAAAACCAATTTAATCAAATTGTTACAAACAGAATATTCTTTCTAATTAAAACCGTCTCTCCATTTTCGCGAGCCTCGATAACGATTCTTCTTTGGAGAGAATCTCGAAGATTTCATATCAATTCAAAAATCATTTTTCAATTCAAATAGTGAGATAATATAGAAAGACTCTTTCTTTGATATTCAGCAGCAGGTCTCAAATCTGATCAAAGCGATGAAGAGCTTCTTCTTTTGATGATGAAGAATCAGGAAGGAAATTCTCTTGGACGGAAGGCTTTTAGATTTATCAATATATCTTTCTGTTTTAGAATTAAATTTAGGGTCGAATCAAAGAGGAGACTTTGGATGATTCAAATTACTAAAAGGCCAAAAAACAAATCTCGCTTTGATTTCTTTGGTTACAAAGACCACTCTTCTAGAATTTTCCTGATCAATTTTCTAAAAAGAAACATCGTCTTTGATCTGCGATGGAAAGCATTTGGATACTAATTATAGAAGTGCTTCTGATGAATTTTGAAGTGACTTGAAGCAGTAATCCCTTGCTGAAACTAATCTTAGAATGGGAAATATTTTTTTAGATTTCCAAGTATATCTGGTTCGTTAATACTGTATTCGATTAAAAAATTTGTTCATTTTTTTTTAATTAAAATTCAGAAAATCAACTTTTGAATTCTGATGATATATTTATTGAGAGATGAATATCAAAAAGCTTCGAAGGAGAGACGGGGCATCTATCCTCCCAGTCTGTCTGGATATCAAGGCAGTGCTCAGTTAGGGACAATTGGGTTTCAAAATATGATCGATAAGATGAGTAAGGAAAAAGTTTAATTTTTTTCAAACCATTTTTAGCCTTGATTGAGGAATTAAATTCAAATTTCATCCAAACTTTTTTGAAATAAAAACAGGAGCTATTTATTTTATAAAGGAACCTTATTTGTCCATTTTGCGTCTCATCTGTTATGCCTGGAAAAAAGCACTCGGGAGAGCAACTCTCTGAGCGGAAACTCTCTTTTGATGAAATTTACTCTGGTCTCATTTTCGAAACGAATAGAAAATGGCAAGATGATAACAGTTTTGGGCAAAGATTCAGAGAAAAGTTTTTCTCAATCCTGGAAAAAAATGAAATTTCTGCATGTCCCCTTTCCATCTTTTCAGGCTTTCTTTTGTTTGGTAGGAAGGAATACTATGAAAGAAGAGTCTTTCAAACAAAGAGGGTTTAAATGAATAAACCGGTTTTTTAATTATTTGCAACTTTATTTTTTTAATTTTTGAACAAGCTCTCATTCGAATCTATCTTCTTGTTTCAAATATTTCCTGAGAGGACAAGAGGATCTCGCATAAAGTATATCTGCTTATCCTGAGCATATGATGAATTTTCTCATAACAAATTGAAAACTGAAAACTTTGGTGAAATGATGGACTAAATAGAATTCTCTTTTATTTTTGGATGATACCATAACGGCAATTTATTCTTGCCAAAAATTATAATAGCTTATAGTTTCTTTTTATTTGCCTTTCTCTTATTTTGCTGATATCAGTTAACTAGTTTCAACAAATTGAATTTTTGAAAATTTTTTGCTCGACTCGATCATGAGAATTTTTTTGAAAGAGAAAAAAATAACGAATTCGATTATTTCAGAATGAAAGATGATTTTCTTGAGTTTGAAATTGAGAAAAAATGGTTCGAAATATTTTTGAGTTTTAGATTGAAAAATTTCTGATTTTTTCTTGTTTCGAAAAGAATCAATATGAGAAAAGGACAATTTTTTTTTGACTGTGAAATTTCCAAAATTTAAGTAAATTTTCTCTTCTTATCAATTGAAAAAAAATTCAAATTCAAATCCCATTGGATTGAGATTTTTCTTGTAAAATGAATTTTTGAAAATTAAGAAAGAAGCTTCGATTGAAGAAAAATTAGATGAAAGCTTCAAATCTAAGTTTCTTCAAGATAGTTTGTGAGTTTAAGGATGAACTATTTTAGTTGTTTGCTATCTTTATGAAGTAAATGGAAATAATGTGCTAATTAAAAACTTTTCTTCAAGAAGATCATAATTGCAGCAAAAAGAAGAAAAGTAAATCTTGACTCTTTCATTCGAAACCTAAAGATGACATTTCAAGTTCAAAAAATGTTTCAAATCCTCAAACATCGTCATTCAAGAAAAACATGAAATGAATTATGACTTTGATCCTTCGAAAACATCGGACATTATCAGATTTGAGTTGAAACAAGACGTGCGTGGGATTGTATGAATACGATCCCAGGTCATTCATTTTCCAGAGCCCGAAAGGTCAGTATTTGAGGCTTAGAAAAAGGAAATTTTTATAAGTGAGATTTGAAAAATGAAATTCAAATTCAAAATCAGATAATTCTAGAATGATAAATCGGACCCTGAAAGTTGATTTCGAAAGATTTTCCGCGATAAAAATCATTTACCGATAATCTGAATTTTCAAACTCCACAAAACTTTGTTTATAAGTTCAAAAGTCTTGAAAAACAATGAAGGTAGAAGGGAGAAACAAAAGAAAGTGATTGAAGGATTGAATTTTTACAGAAAGGATTTTTTTCTGAGTTTGAGGTAGCTCGCGGTTTTCGAAGAATTATCTAGATAGTTTTTTTAGTTTGAAATTCAAAAATCTGATTAGGTGTAATTTTTTAATTTGTCTCAAATTGAACGTAACCCATTTTTAAAAATATCTGCTTTCATTTATCCTCTAGAAAACCTCAAAACATCTACCGTGAAAATAAATATAGAAGATTTGCCTGGATTGAGGATTCTTTCCATCATGCTGACATGGAAGAGAAATGAGTAAAAGATTAGACAATTTTTTTTCGAAAAAATGAGGGAAAAATAAAATAAAGAGGAAAAATCTTTTTTGAAAAACAATTAAATCAGTAACACTGCTACAGACATGAGCATTCTCAAAGATTCAAAAAAAACTTTTTCATATCAAGGAGATAAAACAACGCTTCAAGGAGAAGATAGAGAAATTTAAATATTGAAAACATGAGAGTAGGAAGGAAGAGTTCTTTGGAACTTTAGTCTAGAATTTTTGGCGTACTACTTTCAATGATTGATCAATTTTCAAAAAAATCTTTTCAGTGTAAATCAAAATTTGTAACTTCTTCTCCTTTTATAAACTTTCGAAAGAAACAAAATACCTTTTCCACTTCATTTTTTTGAGAAGAGAGTTTGAAAGATTCTCAAGGATTCTAGAATATTCTCGTAATTTTATCATAATCAGAACAATACTCTCGGGGAAAATGCAAATTTTGCAAGCAAGGAATCAATTTGAATAGCTTTATAATGAGTCCTCTGCGCAAATTTGAATTTTAATTGGATATTTAATTTGAGTAATATATTATTTTGGTGCTCACGATAATTTGAAAATTGAAATATTAAATTAAAAAAGACAAGTTTAAGTTTTACAAACCCTCACTCAAATGGCTCAACGTATGGATGCTATCGGCGTACCACCTCCCAGTCTCAACCATATCCTTACCCTTTTGTAGAATGTTGCCCCCAAGGTTCTTAAGGACTTTGCCTCCGAAGAAAAAGGTGAACTCGCCAGAATGGTATTATTTGTCAACGTCTGCCTCCTTTTCAACCTTACTAGTCCTCTTTTGTCGGCGCTATGGCTATCGCTGATCTCATGAAGACCACCCTCGGCCCCAAGGGAATGGTAAGAGCATTTGAAGCGCTATTTTTTGAATATTTTCTCCTTAGGACAAAATTCTCGTCCCCTCCGGCGCTGGCCCCCAAAGCGATAAGATCACCATCACTAACGATGGTGCCACTATCCTCAGATCTATCCACATCGACAACCCCGCCGCCAAGGTCTTGGTCGACATCTCCAAGACTCAAGATGAGGAAGTCGGTGATGGTACCACTACCGTCGCCGTCCTTGCCGGTGAACTCCTCAGAGAAGCCGACAAGCTCGTCGAACAAAAGATCCACCCCCAACACATCATCGAAGGTTGGAGAAAGGCAAGAGATGAAGCCAGAAGAACTTTGAACGAAATTGGTAACTGATCCTGCTGATGTTCGAGAAACTAACTCTATCTAATAGCCATCGACAACTCCAAGGACCACGAAAAGTTCAGAAACGACTTGTTCAACATCGCCATGACTACTTTGAGCTCCAAGCTCCTCAAGCACGACAAGGAAAGATTCGCCAGATTGGCTGTCGATGCCGTCCTCAGATTGGGAGGCTCCGGAGACCTTGACTTGATCAAGATCATCAAGAAGGCCGGTGGTACCCTCTCCGACTCTTTCTTGGCCGATGGTTTCATCTTGGAAAAGACCATCTCTGTTGCCTGCCCCAAGGTTATGGAAAATGCCAGAATCATGGTTGCCAACACTCCCATGGATTACGATAAGATTAAGATATATGGAACTAAAGTCAAGGTTGACTCCATGGACGCTGTTGCCGAAATCGAAAGAGCCGAAAAGGAAAAGATGAAGGAAAAGGTCGACAAGATCTTGGCCTACAAGCCCAACGTCTTCATCAACAGACAATTGATCTACAACTACCCCGAAGAACTCTTGGCTCAAAAGGGCGTTATGGTCATTGAACACGCCGACTTCGACGGTATTGAAAGATTGGCTGCCTCCACTGGTGCTGAAATCCTCTCTACCTTCGACGCCCCCGAAAGAGGCGAACAAGTCCTCGGTGCCTGCAAGCGCATTGAAGAAATCTTGATCGGTGAAGACAAGCTCATCAAGTTCTCTGGTACCAGAAAGGGTGAAGCCTGTACCGTCGTCTTGAGAGGTGCCTCCACTCACATTCTCGATGAAGCCGAAAGAAGTCTTCACGATGCCCTCTGTGTCTTGAACGACACCGTCAAGACCTCCAGAGTCGTCTACGGTGGTGGTAACACTGAAATGAAGATGTCCATTGCCGTCGACCAACTCGCCAAAACCGTTAAAGGCAAGCAAGTAAAAATATTTTCAGAGTTATTTGAGGTTAACTTTAAACTTTAGGCTCTCGCTATTGAAGCTTTTGCTAGAGCTTTGAGACAACTCCCCACCATTATCTGCGACAACGGTGGTCTCGACTCTGCTGAAATCGTTCAAGCCTTGAAGGTCGAAATCGTCAACGGAAGCAGAACTGCCGGCATTGGTAATTTGAAGAAATAATTGTCGTGTTTAATTGTTTCTAGACATCAACAAGGGTGAAGTCGGAGATATGCAAAAGTTGGGTATCACTGAATGCCTCAGAGTTAAGGAACAAGCTTTGATTTCCGCCAGTGAAGCCGCTGAAATGATTTTGAGAGTTGATGATATCATCAGATGTGCTCCCAGGTAAGACTTTGATTGTGGTGTGTTTGCCTAAATTTTTCCTAGACCCAGAGATAGAGCATAACTACAACGAACATGACAAGTGTCTTAAAAGACATTATTATATAGTTGAGTTAGGTTTTATAGAGTTCTTTCGGATTGTTTTTATTGGATTTTATATACATACACATGCAGAAACTCTAGTTCCATTTTTATAGCCCCACCATAATAAACTTGAAATCTTAACAAAAAAACTTCTTCAAGCAAAACTTATGTAAAAAAATTATCTCTCAAGAACCATGGTGCCCTGAATGTCATACATGCAAAATTTGTTGGGGTTTTTCCTTCGAAAAATTCGGAATAAGAAAAAGAAATCATTCATGAGTTTTTTTCTGTTTGGATTTTCTGTGATAAATAAGAGTTTACTTGTTAGGACTTTTCCCATTTAAAATAATTTTTTTTCAGTTGGTGAGAATTTCTTATTTTTCATTTTTAGAAAATAAATTCTCTTGATAAAAAATTATGTGAAAAATTATGAAAATTCGAATTTGTAGATTTCTAACTTTTTTTGTTGATGATGAAAGAGAAAGATTTATTTATTGAGTTTCTTTGAAAAAAAAAACTTTTGTTTCAAGATGAAAAAGGAAAAAGACATTTATTTGTTTATTAATTGAAGATTTGATATTTAAAAAATTTAACATTATGAATAAATCTTGAATAAATATAAACTCTTGATCATAAATCTCCAAAGTCTTTGTTCTTTCATATAATGCTGAAAAGTTACTTTGAAAAGAAAAACTGCGTTAAAAAACTTCTTCCTCGCTTTGTAAACCCCTTTTTTGTATAGTTTATGAAATCTAAAAAGAATTTCTCCTTTTAGGTTCTCTCACTTGAAGAAAAAAATGTTCCACTCAGAGTGAGAAAAAATTTTAGATAAGTCCAAGAGATTTTAGATCGCTGCATCCGCACTCAAAAACTGAGGTTTCATCCTTTATTCAGGATTTGAGAAGGAAAAAATCAAATCTCCTTCACAAGAATTATGATTTTTGTCCATAATTCTCAGAAGAGAAGCCATTAAATTAAATAAATGCTCTCAAGACGGATGATATCTCTCGAGTTTTTTTAGTCTAAAATGAGACAACAAAGGAGAGAGTGGTTTTGTGGCTATGTTTTCATTTATTATTAATCGTTAGACTTTGGTGGGACTAACGGATGTTTATGCATGCTTTAAGCAATATATAGAGAGCTTTATTGAGATCCAAGATGTAATTGGTTGAAATGGGGAATGGGTCTTGAATAAGGATTGGTAGCAAACAATTCGGGCATGTATTTCTTCTGTAAAGCGAAAGCATAGTGATTTTTCAAGCAGACTTCAAAGAAGTTGGCGGCTTCCTATTCAATTATCAGAAAAACTCCATCATAATAGAATACCAAGCATTCGGGTCTTTGGAAATCCTTGAAGAAACCGTATTGGTTGTGGCACAAGATTTGCATTCTTTCGTATAAATGGCAAGCCAACAAGTGGTTAGTCTAATGAAACTTAGCAACTGAGGTCCTCATGAGGCTTACTTTATATTCAACAAAGTCAAACTTGAGTTGCTTGAGCTTTCCGAGGTGATTTGCGGGGAGGGTGGCGAGGTTGACCATATTTCTGTGAACGTAATCTATGAAAAGGTCAGGAACAGGTCTCGAGAAAGTTGGAGGAAGAAGGCGAAGAGAAAGAAATGGTCGTGGGAAAAGGAAAAAGGGGTTTACCGTTCTCATCCCAAACTTCGTCGTAGATTGGCATCTTGGTTGCTGCTCAAAGGTTTTTTAAAATTAAAATGGATTAAAGAAAAATTCAAAATAGTCAAAGCTGTGAATAGAGTGATGCCATGTATTTATTCATATTTTGATAATGTTATAAAATTTAATAAACGAAAGTTCACCTTCAGATCAAGACATTGAACAAGAAGGTTGATTGAAAAATCCTCAAATAGTAAAAAAGGCACATGAAATGAATTTATTTTCACTCTTCTTAAAAAATGAGAAAAGAAAATATATCTGTTGTGTTAATTCATTTAATTTTTATATTTTAAGATCCAAAAATTATTTATTAATCTAGTGAGGAATGTGATTTATTTCATGAAGAATTTTTGACAGATAGGAAAACTGAATCTTTTGTTCGTCAGATCTTCTTTTTGGATAAAGGAAGCCGAGAGAAAGTTTTTATCCCAGTTTTTTGAGAGAAAGGAAAATAAATGCAAAACAATGGAGAATGAGCTTAAAATTATGGAGTTCTTTCGAAGTAGAAAAAAAAATTTTTCCCCTCATCGATCTTGAAATAAAAATTGGAAAAAAACAGGAGCCCGTTTCCTTCTCAAAATGAACTATCGTTATAAACAGATGAAATTCATTCTGAAAATTCAGCCTGAAGGAGATGAGATGATGTATATTTCAAGTAATTTCAAGAAAATATGATTCACCAAAATACCTGCTGAATTCACCTTTTTCTTTGAGAACTTTCATGAAAACATCTCAATAATTTTTCATAAAACATGGGAAATGTCAATTGAATTGGATCAATCTTGAATATTTGCTAAATTTCACAAAAATTTCTGACTTTGTTGTTGCGTTGTGCAAATTTTAGAATTTCTGTGTCAATAATAAAGATCAAACTTCTGAAAATTATAATTATTTCCACCAAATTTTTTTCGAAAAATCAATGCATCTATAAATTTATTCAATAATACTCTCTTTTTCTAACATGAAAGGAGGCAACAAACTTTCACAGAATCTTATTGTTTATCTCCTCGGTGGAAATTATTTCAGTCTATCTGAAGCTATTTAATGGGTTTTGAAAAAATAATTTTTGATAAAAAAGTAACTTGAAATGCTGAAAATTCAGTTGAAGCAATTCTCATGTGATATCTCTCGGCAAAAATCTTGTCGAAATTCGAGAAATATTTTCCTTTAGAAAATCGAAGATTGTGTGCATCATTCTCGAAACTTTTCCTCTCATATGAAGTCATTGCTTCAGACCCATATTTCTACCCTCTTTATTGGATATTGAGGGGACTCGTGTCTTGCTTATTGAATTATTTCTCATTATCAGCGTATCCTGGTTTTTTATTGAGAGAAAAATTTTCTTGGGCTCAGATTGGAAACTAAATTTTGGCCTAAATTTATTTAACTTTATAGTGAAATGATTTTTTTTTAATATGCTGCTAGATTGAATGAGAAAAAATCATTGCTCATTTGAAAATAAAATTAATTAATTTCATCATCGATTTTAAGGGAGAAAAAACTTTGAATTTTTTTAATTCATTTGAATTGCAAATTTGAAAAGTTAATTTATTGAATTTAATTTAATTTTAGTCAATTATAATTTTTTTGTTTTGAAATATTTTTAATATTTTCTCTTTTGATTTGGCTTCACATCTCATTTTTTTTTAGAACTTTTATGACAACAACCAATATCTAAATTTTCAGAAATCTTTACTCCAATATATTTTCCTAATCAAGATTGATGTTGATCACTCTTCATCTTTGAAGATCTCATATTTTTTGGGATCGTAAACAATGAGATTTGCCTTCAAGGATAAGGATCCTCAACTCTATTACTTTCAATTTTTTTTTTCTCTTTATGAAAATCTGTAAATTAATTCATCTTTGATGACTGATAAATTTGAATTGAATGAAAATTCAGATTCAAACCAAGCCAAAGAGAATTGCAGTATTTTTTTTTCTTCCAATTTTTCTCACCGAAATTGTCTTGATTCAATATTAAAAAGTTTGAGTTGAATTTCATCAAAATCCTTCATCGTACTGAAAATTCGAATTCTATGGATTTTCTCTTATATTTTTTACTTCTTCCTCTAATCTTTGAAAAATGGCAGTTTGATGAATGATAAACCTGAAAGAAGAAGAGACTGAATCTGAACAAAAAAACAACTAAAAAATTTGCTTTTTTTGCAAAAAAAAAAAAATAAGATGCTCGGCCAAGGGTCAAGATGTTCTTCTTTTACAATTGCTCAAATGAAACATCTTTCTTTTCTCCTTCACAATTTTTTATTTCAAAGAAGTCTGAAATGACTTTACTTTTTCGAAGAAAATAAGCTTATTGAATTTCAATCTTCCAGATTTTGATGCGTTCAAAAGAAGAAGTAAAGAGTGATAAATCAGCAATAATTTCATGAAATTTCATTTTCCCATTTTCAAATAAAAAAAATATGTCGAATGGAACGCTTATCTCAAGATATCAAGAACTTTGAGCTTTCATCATTAATCTGGAGAGTTCTCTACAAAACTTAATTTGAGGAAAGCGTTTCTTTCTTTCTCTTGAAGATGAGGAGTTTCAGTTAATAAGTATACTAAACTCATTTTCCGACAAAAATCTCATCAATTTTTTTCAGAGCAGTATGGAAAGGATAAAATATTAAAATTGCGAGGGCATTCAAGTGATTTGGTTTTGAAGCTTGAAGGATGGAAAACACAGGTTCTTGAGGATTTTCAAGACTTTGGAGTTCCTCTCTTAAAATATATATTTTCATTCCCATGATTTTTTTTTTGAATTCAAAGAGAAGAATGAAAGCAAAGAAAGTATTTCACTCTTCATCGATTGGAGAACCTGAGTTTTCCGAATTTGGGAAAGATCTCAAATGGTGCCACAAAAAAAATACAAAGATTTTTTTCCTGTTGCAAAGCAGTATTCTTTTCAAAATTTTCCCCAACAAAGTTCTTGATGTTTCTCCATTTGAGTCGAGTTTTCGTTGAAGATAAGGAATTTGTCCCATAGGATATTATTTCCTTTTGAGAGCTTATTCTCTTCAACAATTTTGATCCCTTTTTACTCATACGTTGGTAATTTGACTGACATAATGATATCTTTTGATTTCTATTGGGAAAAGAGGAATGGGCTTGGTGAAATGATTTGATCACTTTCTCATGAAAGGCCTAGTTTTTTTTTAATCAAATGAGTGAATAGACAGATTGATAGAATTTTGCTTACTTTTTTGGACTTTAAAAAAATGAGTTGGCTCTGCTAAAAAAACGAGAGAAAGAGGGGGTAGATAGAGCAAATCATTCAAGCTTTTAACTCTTTGAAATATTTTTAGATGGAAATCGCTGAAATAGGACTGATGATTGTGAATATGGAACAAGAATTGTTCTCAAATAAGAAAGCAAAAGAATATTTGACAGAAAACGAAATATCTTTTCTTTCAAATTGTACCTTCTAGGACTTGGTTTGAAAATTTCATGAAGGTTGAGATTGAAGAAAAAAATGATTCTTCTCAAAAATAAGACTTGTCTCGATACTCAATATTTGATTATTCGATAGTTTATTCAAGAAGTTTTTTTTGTACATAATGATTTCAAGATGAATGAGATAAATTCTAGCAAGAAAGCAACACTGCTTTTTCAAGACATACACAAGTGCAAATCTCAATTTCTTTTGAATACCAACAATGGTGATATTTAAAAAAGAGATTTATGCAACAAGAACAAGAGGTGAAAAATGATTCTTTCATTAAGCCTTTAAGTTTTAATCAGAGGCGAATTAATGAAAGGAAAGGTTGATTTAAAGTGAGAAAACTATGGAATCTAACTAACAGGATGATGAGGTTAGGGATTTTCAGACTTTCCAAGCTCTGATTGGGTTATTTCTCTTCTATAAAAGATTCGAGTTTAGATTATAGGCTACCATACAAAGCAAAATATGAATGAGATTCATGCAAATACAGGGGTTATTTTAGGGCTTAAACATCGAGTTCACCGGAGTTGATCTTTTCAACGATGGCTCTGGGGGCTTGTCCGTCGACAGTGCAACCAAGGGAGTGGCTAGAGGAAATGTTTAGAGAAAGTCGCGAATAGTCGAGTTACCAAGTTCCCAACAATTGCTTAACGGTACCCTTCAAGCTCTTGGAAAGAGACTTGGGTTCCATGATCTTGGCGCATTTAACAACTTGGGCGAAAGTGAGGTTTCCGTCGTGCTTGACTAGA
>Ga0182738_1004242_pt1 | contig 15941 bp, 23 predicted proteins | sample eDN5th30CBELigMG_FD_128876 | JGI IMG/M metagenome (GOLD analysis project Ga0182738, IMG submission 128876) | Enriched Miracle-Growth compost microbial communities from Emeryville, California, USA - eDNA 5th pass 30_C BE-Lig MG (version 2)... ... | reverse complement strand
GGACCGAGCAGGCCACCGAGATAGGCACCCGCCGCTTGCAGAAGAATAGTCGCCATCGAGGCTCCCGGACGTCAGCTATCTGGAAAGGCGAACACCGCCGCGATGCGGCGGCGCCATTGCGGAACGAGCGGCGACCGCGCCACGGCGGCGGCTCCTTCATAGGCATGGACGAAATCGTCCGTGCCCACGGCTATACCGACATGCCGGGCCGGCCAATGTGGCCGCCAGCGAAACAGCAGCAGGTCTCCCGCCGCGAGGCCCGTTCCGTCTTTTTCACGGAAATGCCGACGCGCCGCATTGGCCAGCCGGTCGCCCTCGCCGGCTTCCGACCAATCGGCGGCGTAGACGCCGGGGTGTTCGAGTTCCCGGCCATAGACTGCCTGCCATACGCCGCGCACCAGCCCCAGACAATCGCAGCCTATGCCCTTGCGGCAACCCTGATGCCGGTAGGGCGTGCCGACCCAAGCCAGCGCCTCGGCGACGATCGCTTCCGCCAGCGGACTGTCACCTGTCATTCTATGGGACGACCGGTCCGCCATCGAAGGCCCCGCCGTCGGTCACGTAGGAATAGGCCGCATCGTTGCCGGGCAGATGCGGAAAGCCACGAAAATTCAGCGCATTGCCGAATTTCGCCTTGCACGTCGCAAAACTCTTGTCGCAGCCGGCTGTTACGGAAAAGGTATCTCCGACACCGACAGCGGGACCGACAATCGGCAGCAGGACGAACACCGTTTCGTTTCCCGCCTTGCGATGGGCAACGATGCGCTCGACCCATCCCGTCCGCGCACCATTCGTCCATGTCAGCGTGCCGGAAGAGAACCAGCCGGACTCGTAGGCGTCGAGACCGGCGACCTCCATCGTCTCCGAGGCGCCGGTGGCGACGACGCTGCCAGCTGCGGTGAAACCCGGCTGGGCGAGCAGGAAGCCGCAGCGCGCATCGCCCAGTTCCGCATCGCAGGCGCGCGTGACATAGCGCCCGTTCGGCTGGTCGAGCGCCGTCACGAGACTTTCCAGCTCGGCAACGAAACGCTCGTCGCTGCGCGTGATCTTGCCGATGGTGGCCGTTCGGATCACGGCGAAATCCGCAGGCTGGCGCCAGTTGACGAGAAGCGTTTCCACCCTGGCGCCGTCGTAGAGGCCGGCGGCGATATCCTCGTCGCGGATACGGTCGGACGAAAGGGCGCCCTCGACGTCGACCGTATCGACAGCAAGGCCAAGCGTGTCGCGTGCCTCGCTGGCGGAAAAGCCGGTTTCTGGCTCGAAGGCCACGCCTCCGATCACCAGCCTGCGGTCATGGTCGGTAAAGCCCGTGACGTTTCCGTCCTTGCGGGTCAGGCGCCAGCAATGACAGACCGTCGTGACCTCGCGCGAGAAATGCGCGGTGAGCGCAGCTGGATAGACCGTCACAACGGAACCTCGACCAGGGGAATGGAAGGGATCTGTCCTGCCTTGAAAGCCTTCAGGTTGATGGAGAGGCGCTCGGTATCGAAGCGCACCGGCACGTCGAATTCGTAGCCTGCGGTGATGACCGTCCCGGCCGCCGGAACATGCTCCGGCGCAAAGACGATCTCTCCAGTAACCGTGTCAAAGCTGAACGCGGACGGCGCATCCTGCTCAACGGTCGCCACGGCAATCCTGAGGGTTGCCGGGCGCGGCTTCATGACGAGACGGCGATAGGCATCGTCACCGGTGCCATAGACCTTGACCAGCGTGAAGCGATCGGTAGCGCCATCGCCCACGCCAATCGGCTGGTCGAGCGCGGACGGCGCGCCATCTGGCCGGCAGGATTTCATGTCGAAGGGGTCGCGGAAGCGGAAGGCGTGCAGGGAACCACGCCGCGCCTCGAAGAAATCGATCACCTCATGCAGGTCGTCGAGCGAGCGCACGCCGGTGCCGGCGTCGTAGTAGTGCCGCGACTGCGAAAAACGCGCATTGCGTTTCTCGCGACCGGAGGTCAGCGTGACGATCTCGTTGCGTCGCTCCGGTCCGCCCGTCGCCCCGAAAGACACGCCGAGCGGAAACAGCACGTCGTGGAAACTGGAAAATTCGGTCACGAATAGCCTCAAAAGGTTTTGGTGCCGCGCGAGACGGCGCGCGCCAGCATGCCGGTGATCTGCGCCTCGGATTTGCGGAAGGAGGCAGCGTCCTGCGCGGTGACGTTGAAGACGACATTGACCGGTGCCGCCGCCCCCGCGGCTGCCACTCCCAGGCTGCCGTCGGCACCGCGGCGCAGGGGCAGGATCGCCTCGGACCCCGCCTCGCCCATCAGGCCGAGATTGCCGCCAAGCGGGAAATAGGTCGGCGCCGACACAACGCCGCCGCCGGCGAACGGCACCACGTGGCCGGGCACACCGCCCTTGGCGAAGGGCAGGATGCCCGACAACCCGCCGATGAGGCCGGAGAACAGCGAGCCGGCCAGCGACTGCAGCGGTTGCAGCCCCTGCTTCAATGCCAATCCTGCCAGGTTGAGCCCGATGCGGCGCAATACATCATCGAACTCCCTGCCGCTGACGACGGCCCCCTTCAGCGCACCGGCCATCTGGGTGCCGAAGCTCTCGGAGAGCTTGCCGAGATCCGCCAGCGCCGCCTCGAACGGCGAGGTGTCGGCGCGGACGGAAACGGTGACGTCTTCGGCCAAGATCAGGCCTCCTTATCCAAAATATCGGGAAAGGCGCGCATCAGCGCGACCAGATCGGCACGCAAGGGAACCGGGCCACGCGCGGGCGAGCGGGCGCGCACGGCATGTCCGAATTCGACCGGTGTCATCGCCCAAAACGCCTCCGGCGAAAGCCGCAGCAGGCCGAAACCGACGGCCATCGCCTTCTCCCACGGAAAGGCCGGTCTCTCGCCCGCTGCGGCATCTAAGGGTTTGACGCGGTCGCCTGTCCACCGGTGGAACCGAAGGTCGCCATCAACAGCTCCGACACGATCGCTGCGAAGCCGGCGGCACCGTTGTCGCACTGCATGGCACCGACCTCTTCATCCGCGATGTCCTCGCCCGCGCCACGCAGGCCGGCGCCGATAACACGCATCATGTCGAGCGCCGAAAGCCGCCCGGCCGAGAAACGCTCGACCAGGGCGGTCAGGTCGTCGGCCGCATAGGTCGCCTCCAGTTCGGCCAGCGCACCGAGCGTCAGGCACAACCGGCGCGGCCTGCCGTCGAGTTCCGCCGAAATCTCGCCACGTCGTCGGTTCGCGCTCATGCTGCCACCGCAAAGCTGATGGCGCCGGCCGACTCCAGCGCCATTTCGAACGTAACCTCGCCGTCATGCGCGCCGGAATATTCCAGCGAGGTGATCTGGAACGGACCGGAGACGATGCCGAAATCCGGAACCGCCATCTGCCAGGCGGAGATTTCGCCGGCGAAGAACTTCGAGCGGATCAGCGCGTCGGACTGGGCATCCTTGAAGATGCCTGAACCGCTGACGGCGGCGCGCTGCACACCGCTGCCGGCGAGCAATTCGCGCCAGCGGCCGGCCGAATCCGCATCGGTGATGTCCACCGTCTCGCTGTTGAAAGCAATGCGCTTTGACCGCAGGCCGGCGACGGTGACGAAACTGCCTGTGCCATCGGAATCGAGTTTGAGAAGAAGGTCCTTGCCCTTCTGCGCGCCCATGCAGGCCTCCTGATTGTGCTGTCGATTGTGGGATTGATCCGGCGCCTTCAGGCGCCGTCCTCGATCATGGCGCGGAAGCGCAGCAGGCCGTGATGGATCAACAGGTCCTCGTCGTAACGCGCTTCCGAATAATCCAGTCGCAGGGCGACCAGACGATGAGCTTCCAGAGCAAGCGGCCCGTCCAGCCCCACCCGAATGGCTTCCATGATATCCAGCGTTTCCTTCTTGCCCTGGGTCTTCGACCAGACGTGCAGGGTGAAAAGCTGCTCGGCACCTTTTTCGGTGGCGGTGCTCCAGTCGTAAATGCCGGTCATGCCGAACGTCACGTAGGGAAAGCGGACGTTTGCCGGCGCCCGGTCGAACACCTTGGCGCCGCCGAGCAGCGCCGTCAGCGCGCTCTCCGCACCCAGCGCGGAAAAGATCGCCTTCTGAAGGTCAGCCGCGGCCGCGATCATCGCCATCCCCCTTGCCGCGGAATTCCGTTGTCCGGGCGGAGTTCCGCCTTTCCATCGGCACCTGCCTTGCCGAAAGGGTGCCACGCTCGGCCTGTTCGGCCAGATCGAGCGCCTTCCAGCGCAAGGCGCGCACGAGGCCATCGAGCGTCATCGCCATCGTCACCTTCATATGGTCGTCTCCCGCGTCCGGCACAAAAGGTAGCGGCCACTCTCGTCGGAATCGTGTGCGGTGACGATCAGGAAGAAGCGGCCACCGCCGGCAAAGCGCATGTCGGCTTCGGCATCGCCGCGATGGCGCAAGGTGATGCGATGCGTCACCGCCTCCAGCGTCTGACCCGCGCCGAACCGACTGTCGGCCGAGACCGGCTCGATGCGGGCAAAGACGGTGGCAACGTCGCTCCAGCTTTCGGCAAACCCGCCGAGACCGTCCGGCACGGCCGTCACCGTCTGAAGCACGAGCCGGGTGCGCAGCGCGCCGGGATCCACAAAGGTTTTCCCCATCACAGCCGCCCCGCGCGATAGCCGGCGACGATGCGGTCGAAGCCGGCGGGATAGGAAACGGGCTGGTCGGCCGGGCCGTAGCCGGCGCGGAATTCGTACCAGTGCGCGACAAGAAGCAGGATCGCCCGCTTCAGCGGATCGGGCACGTCGGTACCTGCCTCGCCGAAGCCAGCGGTGAAGTCGATCTCCAGTCCGTTCATCGCGCGCAGCGGCGCAACGGAGGCGTTGAAATGAATGCGCGCCGGCCGCGACACGGCATCGATCTGATAGGTGGCGGGATCGACCACTGCACCCTCGCCTTCGCTGCCGAAGGCGGTGACGGACTGCACTTCGCGCAGCGGATGGATCCTGACGAGCGCGCAGCCGCTCTCGGGCAAATCGTCGAGGACGAGCCGCCAGCTTTGCAAAAGCAGCGCCATGCCGGTGCTACGCTCGACCTCCTGGCGAGCGGCCCGGACAAGGCCGGCGAGCAGTTCGTCGTCGTCGGTGTGATCGATGCGCAGATGGGCCTTTGCCTCGGCCAATGTCACCGGTTCGGCGACCGGGTCTACGGTGCGGATAAGCGTCATGCGTCAGCTTTCGTAGAGAAAAAGAAAAAGCGGCTCCGGCGGGGAGGAAACACCGGAGCCGCCATCAACTCCCGCCCCGCTCAGAAAGGGACGGGAGAAGCACTCAGGCAGTGCCGAACTTCAGGAGCTTGATGGCGTCGAAGTCCTGCACGCCGCCGCCGACGCGCTTGGTCGTGGAGAACAGCACATAGGGCTTGGCGGAGTACGGGTCGCGCAGCACCCTCACACCGGCGCGGTCGACGACCAGATAGCCACGGCCGAAATCACCGAAGGCGATTGGTGTGGCGTCGGCGCCGATATCGGGCATATCCTCGGCCTCGACCAGCGGGAAGCCCATCAACATGGCGCGCTGACCGGGTGCGGCGGGCGGCTGCCACAGATAGTTGCCGTCGGCGTCCTTCAGCTTGCGGATCGCCGCCTGGGTCTTGCGGTTCATGACCCAGTTGGCGTTCTGCCGGTAGCCGGCTTTCAGTGCATAGACCGTGTCGATCAAGACGTCGGAGGGGTCTTCCGCCGGCCAGTCGCCGGAAACGCCGGTCAGCGTGTAGCCGATCTTGCCCCAGGCCCAGGCGGTTTCGGCCGCCTGCGTGTAGCTCAGGAACCCCTTCGGCTTGGCGGTGCCGTCGCCGGTCACGAAGGCCTTGCCCTCCTGCTCTGCGAAGGCCGCTTCCACTTCCGCCGATATCCACTGGTCGAGATCGACGACAGCGTCTTCCAGCAGCGACGCGGTCGCCGCCGGCATGGCATAGAGCTCCATCGTCGGAAACTGCAGTTCGGCCAGCGTGGTGGAATCGGTCTGCGGACGCGCCGCGGTCTCTGCCACCCAGCCGACTGCCGGGCCGGTCGCCGAGAACGGCTTCTTCAGCACGGCCGCCGACACCTGACGCACGGAGGCGATGGAGCGGATCGGCGAAAGGGCGGCCAGCCGCTTGCCGATCTCGGTTTCGACCTCGTCCGGCACCAGATAGCCGCCGTCCTGGCCGGAGCCGCCGAGATTGGTCGACATCGTCTTGACGTCGAGCGAGCGCAGCGCGCGGTCATCGCCCGAGCGCATATAGGCATCGAACGCGGCCTTGTGCTCGCTGAACACCGCGCGATCCTCGCGGCCCAGGGCCGGGCGGATTCGCCTCAGCGCCAAACTGTCGAGCGCCCGCTTCTGTTCATCCAGCGCACGCGAGATGCGCTCCACCTTCTCGCCGGTCAGAGCGTCGGCGCCGAAACGGCTTTCGAGCTGTGCCAGCTTCTCGTCGTTGCTTTCCTTGAAGGCCTCGAAGGTGGTCATGAACTCGCCGAAGGCGTCCTTCAAGTCGAGATAGTCGTCGGCGACCGCCTTTGTTTCAGGCGCCGCTGCAAGCGTTGCGTTCATAGAGCATGTCCCTGCTGTTTGAGTGAGCGTGTCGCCCAGCGGATACGCTCCGCCAGGCTGTGCGTGGTTTCCGGCGCGGCATCCCGCCCGCGCGCCAGACTGGCGAAACTCTTCGCGATGACGGTTCGGGCCTCACCTCTTGAAAGCCCCGCATCCCGCGTGAGCCACAACTCGAATTCCCTGACCGTCGGCAGCGGCCTGCGCCCCTTGACCGTCTCGATGCGGGCGCCTGGCAGCATCGGGAAGGTGACGACCGAGATTTCCCAAAGATCGGCTTCCAGGATGCGGCGCACGCCGGTCGCGGCATCGCGCCGTGCCTTGACGGTGCGAAAGCCGATGGAAAGACCGTCCAGCGCTCCGGCACGCATCAGGCTCAGTACCTCGCGGGCACGCGCTGCGCCCGTGGCGAGACGGCCACGCACGAACAGGCCGCGCCGATCCTCGCGTACCTCCGTCCATGTGCCGATCGGCTCGTTCGGATCGTGCTGGTAGAGCATGCGGATGCCGGCGGCGCCGCGTCGGCGAAGCGAATTGGCGAAAGCGCCGTGCTCGACCGAATCCTTGCCGAGATCGACCTCGCCGAACAGGCTGGCATAGCCGGAGAACGTGCCGTCCGTGTCCACCTTGTCGAGCACCAGATCGACGAACTTGCGCTCGGTCCGCCGCACCTCACCGATCATCGGCATTCTCCTGATTTTTCTTGCCAAAGAGGCTTCCGATCCCGTTCTGCTGGAACGCCCGCACGACGAAGCCGAGCGCCCACCAGGCGCACAGGCTCGCCACCGCAGATCCCATCAACATGAGCTCCGTCGGGCCAATCGCTGCCTCGATCTCGAGTTCGGACGCTACCTTGAGGCCGGCCGTGCCGCCGAACACCATTCCGCACACGACGCCGACTGCGAAGCGCGCGGCTGCCTCGCGCCGGCCATGCGGTAGCATGTAGGCGAGCGAGATGGCGGAACCGGCGACGGCGCCGCCGGCCTTGGCCAGCCACAGCCAGGCTGTTTGAGACATATCGTTCATGATCCTGTGTCCATAATTCAGCCGAGGCCGCGCGGCTGGTAGCCGACCGCCTCGCGCTTCTCATCCTCGGTGAGGAAGGAGGCTGCATCGACGCGCTTCCACAGAGCGTCGCGCTCGCTGGACAGGCCTTCGATGCGGTCGGCGTCGTACCAGAGGCGCAGGCCCTCGCCGAACGGCCCGGCCAGCCAGGCCGACAGTTCCTTGGCGGTGCGCGCCACCAGCGGCAACACGGTCAGCCGGTAGAAGGCGCGGTTGGCTTCCTGATAATTGGCGTAGGTGTTGTCGCCGGGAATGCCGAGCAGCATCGGCGGTACACCGAAGGAAAGCGCGATGTCGCGGCTGGCCGAATGCTTCGCCTCGATGAAGTCCATGTCCTTCGGCGACAGCGCCATCGCCTTCCAGTCCAGTCCGCCTTCCAGAAGCAGCGGTCGTCCCGCCCGGCGGGCGCCGGAGTAACCTTCCTCCAGTTCCGCCTTCAGCCGGTCGAACTGCTCGTCGCTCAGGTTGCCGCCGTCCTTCGGCGCGTAGACCAGCGCGCCGGAGGGCCTCGCCGAATTGTCAAGCAGCGCCTTGTTCCAGGTGCCTGCGGCGTTATGCGTATCGAGCGCCATCAGGGCCGCTTCCAGCGGCGGGAAGCCATAGTGGTCGTCGAGCGGGTGGAAGAGCCTCAGATGCAGCGCGCCGCCGCCCTGGCCAGCGCCGAGCGGCACCTTGCGACGTGCCGATCCCTCGCGATGGTCGAGCGCCACCGGCCAACCGGTCGCGTCCGTTTCCACCGTGACCCGATCGGGGCGCAGAAGATGCAGTTCGCGCGCATCTTCGCCCGCCTCGATCAGTTCGACATAGGCGTTGCCGGCAAGAAGAAGGTGGCCGTACAGCGCCTCGAAGAAGGTCGCGCCGGCCTGCCGCTGGTTCGGCTGGCCGAGCAGTTTCAGCAGCGGGTGCTCCTCGATCTCGGCCGCACCTTCATAAAGCAGCCACGGAATCGCCGAGGCCGTTTCGGCGATCAGCCGCACCGAGCGGTGGACGATCGGGTTCCTCATGAAACCTTCGCGCGCCAGCGCGGCATAGTCGCGACGCGTCCAGCGCGCCTCGGCCTGCGCCTGGAAGGCAATGAAGCCGCCCGGGGCGCCGCCCTTCGTTTCGACGCACACACCGGCGGCGTCCCCCTTGCGGGGCCAAGGCCATGTCCAAGCCATATCCCATCCTGTCAGCGAAGTTCACGTATCCGCGGCTCGGCCGCGTGGTCTGGCATCAGTTCCGTCACCGCCCACACCAGCGCGTCCACCCGGTCCGGCGAGCGGCCGTTCGACAGCCCGTCCGGGCCGAAATCGCACATCTCGTCCTCCAGTTCGGCGAAGCGGCCGGCATGAAGCACCCTGCCCTGCTGGTAGAGGGCTGCGACCGGCTCGGCCCTCAGCCACTTGCCGCGCCGCGCCCTGACCGTCTTGACCGGCACGGCCGGATCGACGGTGCGGATCACGGCCGAGGCCATCTCGCCGCCCTGGTTCACCTCGACCAGCAGGCAATCGGCCTGCAAGGAATGGAACAGCGCCACAGCCTGCGAGGCCCAGCGCAGCGGCTGGGCGCCGCGCAGTGTCGCGTCGGCGAGCACGACCGCCCTGCCCTCGCCGTCCAACCCGGCGGCGACGATGCCGCAGGCGTCTGACGTCTTGCGCGAACTGGCCGGCGGATCGACCGCCACGACGATGCGCTTCAGTTCGCCAGGCGTCGAGACAATCGCCGTTTCGAGCAGGCTGCGCGACCACAGCGCATCGGCGCGGTCTTCGATCAACTCACCACCCAGCTCCTGCCGGCCGAGCACGCTGCCAGCATAGCGCCGCTCTACGGCCGCGAGGAAACCGGCGGCGAGATGGCTGCGGTTGTCCTGCGTCGTCATATGCGTGGTGACGACGCTCGGATCCGCCAACAAGCGCTTCAAAAGCGGCGTCGGTCGCGGCGTCGTCGTCAGCAATTGCAGCGGACGCTCACCGAGCCGCAGGCCGAATTGCAGCATGTCGAAGCAGTCCTCGGCATGGCGCCACTTGGCCACCTCGTCGCACCAAGCCGCCTCGAACTGGTGGCCGCGCAGGCTTTCCGGATCCTCGGACGAGAACATCAGCGCCACCTGCCCGTCCTTCCAGACCAGCCTGCGGCGGCTCGCCTCGAAGCGCGGCCGCTCCCGCCGCGAAATCGTGGCGATGCCCGAAATGCCCTCAATCATCACGTCGCGCACATCGGCCAGCGTCTCGCCGACCAGCGCCAGACGAAAATGCTTGTGGCCAGCGAAGGGCGGTATGGAACGCGCCAGCCCGTTGATCCATTCCGCGCCGGTGCGCGTCTTGCCGGCGCCGCGCCCGCCGAGCAGCAACCACGTCTCGGGCGATCCCGGCAGCGGGTATTGCGCCAGACGTGCGCTACGGAACCACTCGTTGCGGATCGACCAGATCCTTCGCTCCCCGACTTCCCGCAACCAGGGAAGCTGCGAGTTCACGGGCAAGCTCGATAATTCTGTCGTTAACGAGCTGGAGCACGGCGGCCACGTCTTCATCCGATCCGATCTGGTTCTCTTTGGCGGCCTCGTCGGGCCGCATGATTTCGCCGATCTTGTCGAGGCCGCGCACCATGGCGATGATGCCATCGATCTCGGCCTTGCCGATCCCTTTCCCTCCCTCGCCGGCGCCGCTTCCCAGCGCCTCCAGCCGGCCGAGAAGCTGGCCGGCCACCTGCCGCACACGCGCGGCCACGTCCTGTCCGGAACCGGGACGCAGAGCCCATCCTTCGCGTTCGGCCTGCGCCCTCAGCCCGTCGGGCGAGCGCCCACACGCCTCGGCGATCCGCTCAAGCGAAATATCCGTGCCTTCGACAAGCGCGCGCTGGGCGCGGTGCCGGGCAACCGCCGACGAAGCAGCCATCAAATCTTTCCCATGTTCGGACGAGGACGAGCGGGCGGCGGACGGAGGAAAGCCAGCGGCCCCCGCTTCGGGCAAACATCGAGCCATACCCGACCGCTTTCGCTGTCCGGCTGCCGCTGCCCACACTTTTGTGACGATAGCGAAACCCTACCAGACCAGCGTCACGGTGTCAAGAATAAATTCCTATCTTTTTTACCGTCTTTCAGCGAAGCCGGACCCAGCGATCGGTTGTCCCTTGTCGGCGTCGTGGAAATCGGGGAAAAGGATCAGGCCTTACCGCCCTGAAATCGCCCGCAAGCGTTTTCACTCTGCCGGCGAGGGATTGCGGAAGCCACATGGTCGACCCCATCAAACCACGCAGGAAAAGAGGCCCCGTAGCCGCGTGGTTGCTGGCGGTCGATGCCTGGCTCGATTCCTCGCTCTACGAAATCCGCTTCAAGGCGGGCGAGTTCTGGGAAGCGGCGACGATCCTCTCGCGGCGCTTCCGCCTCAAGGGATGGCGGCGCGCCCTCATCGAACTGCTCAGCGAAGGCTTCACCATGGGCGCCGGCGGCGCGGTTGTCTTGCTGGCGCTCGCACTGCCCGCCTTTCAGGTGACGAAGGGCGACTGGAAAGCCCAGGACGACTTCGCCGTCACCTTCCTCGACCGCTACGGCAACGAGATTGGCCAGCGCGGCATCATCCAGCGCGATTCGGTGCCGGTCGACCAGATGCCGGATCATGTCATCAAGGCGGTGCTGGCGACGGAGGACCGGCGCTTCTTCGAGCACTACGGCATCGACGTGTTCGGCCTCGTCCGCGCCTTGACCGAGAACATGCGCGCAAACTCGGTCGTGCAAGGCGGATCGAGCATTACCCAGCAACTCGCCAAGAACCTGTTCCTCTCCAACGAGCGCACACTGGACCGCAAGATCAAGGAAGCCTTTCTGTCGCTGTGGCTGGAGGCCAATCTCTCCAAGAAGGAGATCCTGCAACTCTACCTCGACCGCTCCTACATGGGCGGCGGCACGTTCGGGATCGAAGCAGCGGCGGATTTTTATTTCGGCAAGAGCGTCAAGGATCTGAGCCTCGCCGAAGCGGCGATGCTGGCCGGCCTGTTCAAGGCACCGACGAAATACGCGCCGCACATCAACCTGCCGGCGGCGCGGGCGCGTGCCAACGTCGTGCTGAACAACCTTGTCGACAGCGGCTTCATGACCGAGGGCCAGGTGCTGCAGGCGCGTATCCACCCCGCCGACGTCGTCGACCGCGGCGAGCGCAAGAGCCCCGATTATTTCCTCGACTGGGCCTTCGACGAGGTCAAGCGCCTGGCGCCTCCCGGCACCCACTCGCTGGTGGCGCATACCACCTTCGACGCCAACCTCCAGAACGCGGCCGAGGAATCCCTGGAATTCCACCTCAGGCAATACGGCAAGGATTACCATGTCAGCGAAGGCGCGATCGTCGTCATCGAGACCAACGGCGCGGTGCGGGCCATCGTCGGCGGCCGCGACTACGGCGCCAGCCAGTTCAACCGCGCGACCAAGGCGCTGCGGCAGACCGGCTCTTCCTTCAAGCCCTATGTCTATGCCACCGCCATGGAAAATGGCTTCAAGCCCGAATCAATCGTTTCCGGCGGTCCGATCAGCTGGGGCGGCTGGGCACCGCACAACTACGGCGGCGGCTTCTCCGGCAACGTTACCCTGCTGACTGCCTTCGTGAAATCGATCAACACAGTGCCGGTCAGGCTTGCAAAGGATCACCTGGGTATCAACGCCATCGTCGACATGGCCAAGGCCATGGGGGTTGAGGCGCCAATTGAACGCTTCAAGACAACGGTTCTCGGAACATCGGGAGAGACGGTGATGGACCAGGCCACCGGCTACAGCGTGTTCGCCCAGAACGGCGTCGTCGGCACCCGCCACGGCATCACGCAGCTGGTCACCCACACTGGCGAGGTCGTCTACGACTTCGCCAAGGATGCGCCACCGCCGCACCGCGTGCTCTCGGAGCAGGCACTACGTTCCATGAACACCATGCTGACGCAGGTGCCGGTGATCGGCACGGCCCGCCGCGCCGCCCTGCCCGGCATCGTCTCGGGTGGCAAGACGGGCACCACGCAATCCTATCGCGACGCCTGGTACGTCGGCTTCACCGGCAACTACACGGCCGCCGTGTGGATGGGCAACGACGACTTCAGCCAGACCCGTAACATGACCGGCGGATCGCTGCCCGCGATGGTCTGGCAAAGGCTGATGGCCTACGCCCACCAGAACATCGACCTGAAGCCCATTCCCGGCATCGACCACCCCTTCGTCGACGATGCGGTCGCGGCCAAGGCCGAAGAAGCGCAGAAGAAACAGGCGGAAGAGGATGCCGCAAAGGCCGCGGCCGAGCGGCCGCCGGTATTGTCCAGCCGTACCACGCAGATGCTGCGCGAGCTGACACGGCTTTTCCAGGCGGCATCGCCACTCGCCACGGCGGCCGAGCCGGAAACACTGTCGGCGCTTTGACTTCGCATCCACCCAGGCCCGGCTGCACGGACGACGGACTGCCCGGCGCTTGCCAGCGCGGCCCGCGTCACGATATTGCGACATGGCATCTTTCGTGTCCTCCGAGCCGCTCCCCATGCTGAAGAACGCACTTCTGACGCTTCTGACGGTCGCCATCGCCGTCGGTCTCGGCGGCGGCAGCGTCTGGTACGCGCTTCATGCGCAAAGCGGCGTCGGCGCCATCCGTATCGGCCCGTGGACGGCCTTCCCCGATATAGGCACGCCGAACGCCGACCCGTATTCGCAGGCGCGCATCGCCAGGGAGGGCGTATTGGCGCTCGGACGGGCGGAAGGACTGGCCTTCGTCGCCGAAAGCGATTCGGCCGGCCGGAAACTGCGGCGGGAGTGCGCCTACACCATCGCGGGTGAATTCCCGACGGCGCGCTTCTGGACGCTCTACGCCGCCGACCAATCGCTCGACGTTATCGCCACGGGCAAGGCGCGGCCGGCTGCGCTGCATTCCTACGAGCTCCTGCGCCAGACGGATAATTCCGCCAGCATCTCGGTCTCCAGCCGCCCCGCTCCCGGCAACTGGCTCCTCGTCAACGGCACCGGAACCCTCTATTTCGTGCTGACCTTCTACGACACGCCGATCGCCAACAGCACCGGGCTGTCCGACGTGACGCTGCCCGGCATCGTCAAGGGCCGATGCGATGCGTAAGGTCATCTACGCCGTCCTGCTGGGCCTGTTCGGCGCCGGCATCGTCCATATCGCCGTACTGCTTCTGGTGCCTGATTTTTCCGAACGGGACGCGTGGTCGCGGCTCGCCATGGCATCCGACCTCTACCGCATGACGCGCTTCGACGCCGAGGCCGGCGGGCCGCCCGTCGTCAAGTCTGTGGACCCGCTGTTCTTCGCCGCCACATGCCGGTTCGACCTCAACGACGGCATGGTGCAGGTGACTGCGCCAGGTCAGGTGCCCTTCTGGTCCGTTTCGATCTATGCCCGCAACGGCCACAACATCTACAGCTTCAACGACCGCAGCGCGACCGGCGGCAAACTGGATACCGTCGTGCTGACGCCCGCACAGATGATCGAGGTGCGCAAGCAACTGCCGGAAGACTATGCCGGCTCCATCTTTGTCGAGTCGCCCATCGGCGAAGGCATCGTCGTGGTCCGCGCCTTCGTGCCGGACGCGAGCTGGAAGCCGACTGTCGACCGCTTCCTCAACGGCGCCACCTGCGATCCCGAAACCCTCGAGGACTGACCGCTTCGACGGTTCAGTGCCGCGGCGCAGGCTTGTTCAGCGGCGGCCGCGCCGGATCGGACGGACCGCCACCCGATTGCGGCTCGTAGCGCACGCCGGGGAAGATGATGACGGCTGCCGGTGTCGTAACGGTCGGCGGCGGCCGGTTCGTCGCCGCCGTTCGCGGCGTGAAAGACAGTATCCTGCCCATGGTTCGCGTATTCCTCTCGGTTGCCCCGGAGCACAACGCAACGCCTCCATCTCTTGATAAGGCCACCAGAGGGTTAACGGAACGCTAACGGATCGCCGCTAATTTGACCGATGTTCCGTTGCACGGCCGAAGTGGTCGAAGGCCGATGCGACGGACAGTGTGTACTTGCGTAAGGCGTATCTCGTGTCTTCTTCGGATTTCCGTCACATTGCGGCGCGGACAGAAGCAGGAAAGGCCGAGCGTCTGTTCCGTGCGGCGATCTCCGCCTTCTGTTGCCTGCCCCGACCCTCTCGGCGCGAGATCGCGCAGATCGAGGACCTGACACTCCCGCTCTTCGACAGCGTATCCAGCGAGGGTCTTCGTTTCGCAGCCGCGGCACTCTGCGAATGTGCCTATCCGCCAGCCGCACTCGTACGACGGTTGTGCGAAGCGTCCGTCGACGTCGCCGCGCCGTTGCTGGTCCGCTCGCTGGCGCTGACCGATATCGACCTGATCGCCCTCATCGGCCGTCACGGTCTGCCGCATGCGCGCGCCATCGCGCGGCGCAGGGACCTCAATCCGACCATTGCCGACCTCATCCACGCATTGGAAAAGCCGACGCTGGTGAAAACCGCTCCACCTCCCGCAGAGGCACCGGCAATCGAGGCGGCCGCGCCGGCGAAAGCCGGTCAAAAGCCCCGCGGGCAGGCAGCTGAGGAGACGAGGCGCAGGCTGCGCTCGATCATGCTGGCCGACAAGGCGGCCGCCGAGGGCTCGCTCAATCCTTCAGCCAGATCAGGCACCTACGCCAAGCTGCGTGAAACGGCGCTGACCGGCAATGCAGTATTTTTTCAAACCGCGCTGGCGGACGCGCTCGATATCGACTTCGCCAGCGTGCGGGCGCGCATGTGCGTGCCGGATTATTCCGCCTTGCTGACGGCATTGCGGGCGCTCGATATCGGCGAAGACAGAGCCTTCCTGATCGCCGTGGCGATCTTCCCGTCGCTTTTCCCGCATCCGCAGGCGATCCGGCTGTTCCTCGACCGCTACCGGCTGCTGTACCGCGAAGCCGCCGCGGAGCAGGTGCGGGAGTGGAAGGCGGAGGCCGCCTCGCAGGCGATCATCGAAGCGAGGCGCGCGAGAGCCAATTCGGATACGCCTGCGGCACCAGAGCGGCCTGCCGCTAGGTTCAAGGCAGGCTGACGCTCAGCAGTTCCTCCACCGGCACGGCGCCAGCCTCGATCTCGACAACCCAGATGTCGGAATCGAATTTCCGCTCCCGCTCCAGCCGCGCCTCGAGCGCGTCCTGGTCCTCACCGTCGCCGAGGCGAACGAACAGCCGCTCGTCGGGACGGGCCTGGTCGTAGCTGGTTTGCGGTGCGGGGCCGAACAGCTGCACAGTGCCCAGCCTGTCCCTGCTCAGCACGAAAACCGCACCCGCTTCGGCCGCGCCCTTGCGCATGACGGCGGCAAAGCCGCCGCCGCCGAAAACCCGGCGTATCAGCGCCGATACCCAAAGATCGGTGGTCACCCGCATAATGAGACTCCGGCTGCGCGGCTTTTCATAGCCGCATCACAAGCAGCCCGC
>Ga0182738_1004239_pt1 | contig 15947 bp, 13 predicted proteins | sample eDN5th30CBELigMG_FD_128876 | JGI IMG/M metagenome (GOLD analysis project Ga0182738, IMG submission 128876) | Enriched Miracle-Growth compost microbial communities from Emeryville, California, USA - eDNA 5th pass 30_C BE-Lig MG (version 2)... ... | reverse complement strand
GAATCCTTCCGAATTACCAATCGTTCCAATGAAATCTCTAAACTCAAGTAATACTCCATCTCTTTATGAGACTAATTTCTTCAAAGATGGAAAGAAATATCAAGCCTCTCTCCCCAAAGAAACAGAAATCATTTTAGGTTTATACACTAACCAAGAATTGGAGTTAGTTTTTCAAGACAGAATCTGGTAATAAATTGTGGTTGAGGAATTATTCATTTCATTTACTAGGACGGATTCAATGAGAAATCATATTAAACAATGGGTCACAGAAATCCACCAGAAGGTTCGTGAATATAGAAGAATGAATCCAAAAGTAAAACCCCCTTCAGTTGCCTAATTTTCATCTGTAAAACTATTTGCAAGATTTTTTTAAAGAAAAAATTGACAGTATAATAATTTTCCACCATTTTTTTGTTTTCGTTGTAATTTACTCCAAATCTAAAATTTATCCCAATGATTTTGTTTACACTTTAAATTGTCTTGAGAAACTTATTTGATGATATCCTAAGCTGAGAAAGTCGATTTTTTCCAGAGTGAAAATTGGAAATTTAAAAAGGAGACAAAAAATCTCTGCAACCCCATATTGGGGAAAATTCCTTTTCCATCAGAAGAAAATTTTCAAAGTAATCAATATTTTTTTAAATTCATCATAAGATCAGATCATACAATTTTGTTAAACATTCATGATAAAGTTTTTCTTAAAAGTTATAAAAATTATGTATGGTTAATTTTAAGTTGAAGTTGGAGGCTTTTGTTGTTCTTTTGCCTTGAAAACTCTTTGTGCGTCGTAGATAGCCTCAAGGATTGTGGCTATTGACCAAGCTTGAGCATTACAAGAGAATGGACAGTAACCACCATTATCATTTGTCATTTCTGGTAATGACATCCAATCAGTATTCTCAATATGGAACTTGTGATTCGTCAAATAACTCATAAAGACAACCCTAAATTTGATTTAATAGTTTTCCCAAAACCAAATTACATATTGGCATCTTTGAGATGAATATTGAGAGAAGCCATCAAGAATGAACCATAAATCCAAACCCATTCAGGACCCTAATTAATTGATTAGAATCATCACAAAACTCCACCCTCCATACATTGTGGTAACTGAATCCATGAGCAACAAGTGGATTATCAGAATCATTTGCGTTATCATACCAGGGAATGTAAACCCTTTCTTTGGGATCCAAGGTCTTAACTCCCAGAGAATGATCTTTCTGGAATAAAATTGTTAATAATCAACTCTTTCAACCGAAAACTTACAATTAAGACATGCTCAACCCCTTGCAAATATCTGACAGCCTTTTCTCTTGAGAACAATTCTGGAGCAACTTGCATTGCAATACAGGCATTCGGTCTGAAATAATAGTCATATCTAAAAAAAAAGTTTTAATTTATGTTTCAGTCCCCATCTTACGATTCTTTAGAAGATCCAAGAGTATCTTTATAAATGCCTTTTCTACGAACGGCATAAGGCTTCAATGCGTAGTCTTTAAATTGCTCGACATCGTAAGGAATCCAATAATTCTTTTCAAAGTTAGCCTTGATTCTTGCGGCCCACTCCTTGTAAGGCAGGGTTGAACCGTGCTTGAGTTTCACGCAAGTTGGGGCAAAGTGGCCTTTAGCATGTGCAGATATCACAAACTCAAGTCCGCATTTTAGCAAGGCAGTCATTTCAATAGGCGCTCCATCTCTTGAAGAGCCAGGGACACCCTTTGTTCCTGCCTTCTCGGAAGACCCCATTTTATCCATCCAAGTTAAACAATTGGATCCACTTCCTCCGAAAATGAAACCAGTTGACTCATCAAGTGCAAGATCAATGTTGAAACCTTCATAGGTCATTTGCTCATCAATTGCGTGACCAGCATTCCACTCTCTGAATTTAATTCCTGTTGCATGATGCTGGAAAATATCTTGAATAATTGTTGCAAGAGAGACCATTTTCACATCACCAGTCATGTGTCTGTTTTCATGCTCGGTCTTATTATCAGACAAATATTTCAATTTGACATCTTGATTCAGAATCGCATAATCTCCTGTAAACTCTATGTAGTCCTTAATGGCCTTAATGAACCACCAGGTCGCGTCTCTACAGTTGTATCTGGGGTTTCTACCGCCATCAAGAAGATTTGGAATCAGGCCATGTCTGAGCGTTGTGGCAAACATTAAAATTGTTCCTTTGGCTATCTCAAAGAGACCCGGGACCAAAAGTCCACCCTTGAAGGATATAAAAGTGTCTCTTCCCCAGCAGCGAGCCCATCCGGTTGCAAAATGAGGAAGTCCAGCACATAATGTTGTCTTTTGATTCTCTATCGCGCCTGAGGGGACATCTCCAATAAACTCATAACATGCCAAAATCAATCTCTTGAAATAATGCGTGTACTAGAATCGGATGAGAAAATCGATCTTCAAAACAATATTTACTTCAAGGTTTTCATCCAATTTTTGAAGAGAATAGACTTTATGTAAAAGGATAGATGTTAAAGTCATGGTAATTCTTGCAAAATATTTTGGAATCAAGTGTTTTGGAATAATCTTCAAATAAGCAAAGTATTTTGCAACCCATAAAGATAAATTCCTCAATCGAGAATTCTTCTCCAATCTTAGGGGATATTAAGATAAAATCTATGAACTTCAAATAAATACCTTCGAAGCAAAAAGTCAAGAATCCAATAACCAGCTCTCAAGTTATCAAATAATGGAATTCCCAAATTATTATAGACTCTGGCATCCTTCAATATCTTGAAAAATGCTCCAAATCCTGCATATGGTAATGCTCCATAACTATATTCATTTAGGAATCAATTATCAAATCCTCTTGTACTTTGGTAAAACGTAAGTTCCATGAGCATTATGCGTCCTTTCTCTTTCTTCTGTTTCGCAACTTTTACAAATTTATATATGAAAAATCTCCAAGAACAATACCTAAAGAAGACATAATTGATATCTCCAGGAGTCATTTTTCCAAGGAATTCTTTGGCCAATTTGTTTTTACCAACATACTTCAGATCTTCAAGCTCTTTAACGGCCAGCATTTGATCAAGATTGAGAATAACTTGAATAACACAAACAAAGCCAACTGGCATTCTAAAGAATTTCAAACGATTCGTTTGTGTTTGTGAACTATTATGGATGTTAAATTCTCAATGTATCACATCTATCCTTTACTCGTAGAGAACATCGGCAAATCTTGTTATTTGAGTGTCAATGATAACATTTGTGTCAAGACCATATGTAAACTCTTTATTTTCTGGCCAACTGTTTATATGAGGCTATTTCATCATTTTAATATTTCTTTCAAGAATAAAGGTTACTTCAGCATAAGCAATTAAAGAGAATTGCTGGATTCTTCCGGGAAGATTTACTGTGACGTCAACTTCTTCAGAGTCTTGTTTGAATGCTGTTCTTGTAATAAGCACGCAAGACTTGGTCTTTTTCACATTTTCTCTACTAATTGAGACAATATCATCCGTCTAACATATAATATTTAGATATCACAAATAATCCCCATTCTCTTACAATTTCGTCAAGGTAGAATTCGGGATATTTATCAGCAATTTTCTGGTGGATTTTGTTCAGTTCGTTTCTGACAAACCACAGGTTAGAGTGTCGGGTGACTTCAGATTCGATACGAATCATATTGTTTTCAGAGCCTTCTTCGTTAATGATGGGCTTGGTGTGATCAACGGTCCAGTGGCCGTTGATGATAAACTTGTAAAGATAAGTACCAGGAGGCAAAGTCATATTTCCTTTGAATCCTCCGCTTTCAGACTTTTTCAAATGGAATCCATTTGCCCATTCATCCCAGTTTCCTCTCAGTTCAACTGATTCAACACTTGGATTTCCATTATAGGTAAATGTAACACTTGCAGATTCAGTGTCTGAAACTTGGCCTTCTAGAGGCTCCTTGACAATTGGATAAAGCCTCTTTTCGTCAATGACAGACAGATTTTTAGGATAAAACTCATCAAAACCTTTTGTTGTTCCAATGAAACAATTTGACAATGATAACAAAGCTGCAGTGGATAAACTGTCCATGAAAGTACGCTTTTCATAATAACTCACATTATCGTGAGTCAAGTCATAGAATAAACCATCGGGGACTCTGGGTTTTAGAATGTAAATCTCTCCTTTAGTGCGACCATCAATTTCGATGTAAGGATCCAATGATCCTACAGCCACATCAATACCTCTACTGAAATGATGAATACTTGCACACAAATCATGAGGTGTGGGTTGCTAGTAATCATTATTATTATAAAATAATCTCATTCTCATCTTACTTGGATGGCCTCGCGGACCAAAGCGTTGACGGCGATTCTTTTTGTGAATAAAGCATCTTTTTCACCAGACCCAGTAAACAGTTCGGAAAAGACATACAAATTTGGATTCACTTTTCTTCCTTTTCTCACAAGGTATTCAGCGACATGAATAGGAGTACTGTGGGCATTATCTAATCTGAGGCCGCCAAATATCTCGGCTGTCTTTTGAACATAGTGTTTCATTCTCTTCCACAGAGCAGGGCAATCTTTTTTGCTGGAACCAAATCTGAGCTTGATGAGGTCGCCCCAAATCACAATTCCTCTTCTCAAATAGTAAAAGTTATTTGACACTGCAAAATCTTCTGTTGGGTCTCCACTGAAGATCCAACCATTGTTTGCCACAGCTGTGCCCGAAGGAAGGTGGTTAAAGTATGACCACACCAATGGCTGCTCAATTGTTACCGCATTCTCTTTCTTCTCAAGCTTGTGATATCTCATTGTGTTGTGCAAATTGGTAATGGCCTCGCTTATATAGCCCCTGGCTAATTTCTCCAATTGTTCATTCAATTTCTTGAGAGCGATTTCCAGCTGCTCAACCGAACCCTTGGTTGGATGATCCACATAATACTTGGCTGTTGTCTTCAAATCGATTTGCACACCCATTTTCTTGGCGCCGATATTTGTCAAATTCTTTTCAATGCAAGTAATCAGGGTCGTAAGTTTCTCGGGCTTAAATATGTTAAACATATCTTCTTCGTCCTCGAAATATTTATGAGGAATTTGCAGCTCGGGATGTGTCTTTGTAATATATTCAATAAACTGCGCTTTTGATTTCTCAATGTCAATCAAAAAGTATTCGTGGAGATTCAGAGGTTTTATAACTTTCTCCTCAAGCAAATGCATAATCTGCTTCAAATCATCTTCATTATCAACGCTCTTTTTAGCGTATTCTGGCACTTCTCCCTTGGCAATTTTCCTTGAAAACTGTTGAATGGCGCTATCAAGAACATAAGCAGAGTTCAGCTGGGGAGTATTTTGCAAGTTGTAGCATGCGTCTGGGCAGTCATTCAGCCATTCAGAGTCAAATGATGTGTGATTCAACACAACTTCTCCGAAAAACATGCATCCATATTTATTTGACAACTCGTGAATCTTGTCTTTTACTTTTCTCATCGCTTCTTCCTTCTTCTATATTTTGGAAAATATTTTTAAAAATCCTTCCCAATTATCAATTTTACGTTTGAAGATTTTGGCACAATGTAATTGGCGACTTCAAGTTGGTCAGCAATTGCGTATAAACTGCCCGAAGCACCCAACCTTTGGAAGGGCGTAATGTGGAAACAATTATAGCCTATCTCAATTAAATAATTCTCCCAACGATTAATTCACCCAACGTTGTCTGCATTTTAATCAAATCATCCCATCTGTCGACCAAGCCCATACTTCTTGATAAAAGTGTCTGCATTATCAAGTGTCTTGGAGATATCGGGTTGTTATTGATTGAGAGTCGAGGCTCAACTACAACCCATTCTGGACGGCCAAAATCTAAACGAGTTTTTTAGATGGTTGAAATTCCTCAATGTCCTCACCTGATATGTTTATGATTGAAGCTTTTCTAAACTCTTCAATCGAAACAAAGATAATCTGGAAGAAATATGAACCAGGGCCAGGCATAGTTATATCGCAATTCCATGTTCCCTCCTGATCAAAAGTACCAAAATGACAATCATATCTCTCTTGAATCTCGGTTCTCGACAACTTGCAAGCATGCTTGATCTCAATCAGATTCAGATACCTTGATCGAGATTTCTTCACTAAGTCGACGTTTGTCAAAAGGATTGGCATTTTTTCTATAAACTTTCGTGAACTCAAACTTGCTCGTAAAGTGGCTCCAGGCTTGAGGAAAAAGACCTAAGAACTATTGTTATCTGCTCCAAATCCAAAAACTACCTTGGTTTGATCCTCGCAAAATGAACCGTCCTTGGTTAAAACCACCTTGTATATCTTTTTCTTTGACTCTTCCATTTCCTTATGATATAGAGTTTAACTTAATAATTTGGCTCAAGTAAATTATAAAAATACCTCGAAACTTTTTATTTATATACAACTTAATTAATTACGTGGAAAAATACTAATTTAGCCTCGAAAAGTTTTTTTCAGTCTTCATCGCTTTCCTGCTTTCTCTGTGATAAAATGTAACTTTCTTGAGTGGCTCTTGGGGAAAAATCTTAAATACGTCTAGTTTTTACAACACTTTTTGTGTTTTGTTAAATCTTTCGGATCCTTGAATAAAGAAAATTGATAAGAAGAGTTTTTTTTAATGACAATGTGTCCATTCGGAGAGTCTCACACTTGATCCTATCGTGAGAATAAGCAGCTTTGTCTTGACTCTTCTCCCTTTGAGTTTAAAAAATTGGGATTTCGCCAACAAAGTTTCAGTGGGAAGCTCTTCCCAAACGACTCTTTTCATATTCTCCTTTCAAGAGAGAGGTCTTTACCCAAACACACAATGATATTTTCAATTTGCAAGAAAGAGGATTTCATTTTAGTTAAACTCAAGAAATTGCCGCGCTTTGTTGATTTTTATAAACAAAAATTTTAAAGCTTAAAATTATTCTTCTTTTCTTAATTATCAAAATCTCAAGAATTCTTGAGGGTTCATTCTTTCAAGAATTCACTCCAAAGGAAACCCTTTTTGAAAAGTTCTATTTCAATAAATCAGATTGGAGAGAATCCAAAATCAGAAAAAATTGAGAATTTGGACCTGTCATTCAAAACGGTTAGTCTTTGAATCACTCTCTAATTGTTCGTTTAAAGACACTGTTGTTTTGACATTATTTCTCAGAAAAGTTCGGACATGATCTTGTTTCCATAAAAATGTCAATTTTTCCTCTCGAACTCTCTCTGTTCTCCTTTTCGTAAAAAGTTTCTCCCAATGCTCAAACTAAATTTGTAAAATTAACAAACAAAATATTTAATTTTTATCAAATCTCAAAAACGAAAAACTTTTTGTTGAGTCAAATTGATTTTGAGAAGCAATCATTCAAAAAACCCAACCCTCTTGATGCTTTCAAAGATGGGAATAATGGAACAAAACACATAGGGCGGGTTTTTCTAAAATTTTTTATTTTCAAATTTTCTAAATTTTAAAATTAAGTTTTGTAATTTGTTATTTTTCCTGGTAATTTTTTCAAGGAGAACAGCAAGGTTTTCGAAAAACTTCAATTCTCAACATTTTACATTGAATATCTTCCTTGAAAAATAAGTTACATCACGAAATTTGAGACATCTAATATCTAAAGAAAAATGAGAACGAGTCTGAAACTGGATTGGATAGTAATTAACAAAATTGAAGACCTTGTCAAGCGATCCTTCATAGAGAATTGAAGTAACACTAAAGAAAAAATAGCAGGAGCAGGGCTTTTTCGGAATTATTTTTCACATTCAAATTTTCAGTACTCGATACTTTTTCTGAGAAGGCATAAAAAGTTTTTGCTAGCTGGGTTCTTTAAGGTGAAAAGTTTCCAATAAGTAAATTAAAAAATTTTTCTTTAAGAAACACGAGTTTTTTTCTCTTCTCAATGCAGCATCTTGAATTTCTTATGAAACCCAAAAATCTTTGTTTTTCTTTCAAATCTTTGTTGAGCTTCTCTGACCACCTTGGGATGACCACTTTTTTATTTTCTTGAAGAGGTTCAGATTTTTCTTTTCAATAATTCTCTGAAAAAAGGTTTTCTGAAACCTGCTATTTTCATTCAAAAATAAAGTAAAAATTTCATGGAAAATAGCAGGTTCAAATATCGAAAAATTTTGAGGGTTGAAGAGGGGAATATCCCTTGAATCACAGGTTTTAGAAAAACCTATCTCATATATTTTCAGAAAAACCTTTTTCTTATTGCATAAAATTTTTGTCAGAGAAAAAATCTGAAATTCTGAAGCTTTTTTCTCATTTTTTATGAGGAAGGTCAAAAACATAGAAAATAATTATGAAACTTTCCTTATCATTTTAATGTTTTTTAAATGAAAATTTCTATGTGTCGAATCTCAAATGAATTTGACTTAATCAATTTTTCAAAAAGGAACTCCTCAACTCTTTTGTCAAATTTCAAAGGAGTCAATGAATTTCAGAAGATTCAAAATATCAATCAGAGAGGAACTGGGTAATTTGATTTTATTCAGAACAATTCAAACAAAAAAAAAAGCAATAACAAACTGACGGAGTAAATGAAAATTAAACTGATAGGATTAAGTAAGATTTGGGATTTTTTGGAGGAGATTACGAGGTGAAGAAATAGGATTTTCGGAGTCCTCAAACCAGAATTTATTGACTTCAGGATTTTAATTATGATATTTTAATTTTTCTGAATTTAGTGAGTAACTCAAGCTCTAACAAATATTTTCAATGAAAAGTTTTAGTCATCAAACTCTTCGTAATTCTTAGCAAAATACTCGCACCAATTCTCGAAAGTCAACAGATAAACGTTGACTCACTCTATTTCTTGTCGTTTCTGATCCGGCGAAAATCCCCCTTGACTTCGAAAGAGTATTTTATTTTTAACAGAAATATCCATTTAAATCCTTCGACACTTAATTTGTCTCTAAAAGTCTTGCAAACTGTCAAAAATGTGATCAAAAATTTATGAAACTGTCAAACTACTTTGTTTTTCGAAAAGAAAAAGTCTTCACTCCTCACCGTGAAAGGACTTTCAGTTACAACTTAAATTCCACTTCTGTTTACCTCAGACTTAATAAAGCGTGAATTTTAAGATGACTTCGAAAATATAGAAGTCAAAATAAAAAATTCTTTTGAAATTTTATTTTGATCGAGGAATTAAACCTGAACCGTACCTGGGACTTTTGCCGATTTCATCACAAATGATCTCTCGGATTTTACGAGACTGCTATCGGACTCAGAAAATAGCTCTCTAGAGAGAAATTTTTCGATTTTTAAGGGTTGATTTCCATTAGAATGCAAAAACAGCTACTTGTCACTTTTTACTTCAGAATATTTCTCTCAGAAGCGAGTAATAAAGATGGAGAATAGAATAAATTTTAAATTGATGAAGAATGTTCAAGAGACTACTATTTTTTTCAAAACTACATATTTCAGTCTTTCAGTTTTATTTATCACTCTTCAGATTCGGACGCCAAGGCTGAAAGCGCTTCCTTTCATAAGTTTATATGATTCCAAAAAGATCATTGAACCTGAGTTCAAGATGACAAAACTCCCCCCTTGCCGGTAATTTTGAAGCTCCTAGGCATGTTTAGTAGTGGGTTAAACTCATTGATAAATACTATAAAAGATTCAAATCAAATAAATTTTAATTTAGGCTTTAATTGATTAAAATTTATCGGTTGCCCTTTTCAACAAAAACTCATAATATTCTCGTTTCATTTTGATTCATAAATAAGATGAAACAAAAGAACCCTAAAAATACAGCTTCCTCCTGATGATGATCAAGAGTTTTCCTCGTCTCTTAGCTTTCATTAATAACAACTTAAACAATATCCTTTATCTCTCGGGCCCAATAAGCCATATTTCTTCCATTATTTTCATTTCGTTTTAAATTCCACCATTTTGCTTCCATTCCACGTCTAATCATCAACTCATCATGAATCTTCACTTTTAAATACTGGAATTCCTGAGTAGAAGGAGGATCCCTCTTCTCGTGGGATGTTGAATAAACATTTTCCTTTAAAAGAAATCATCATCAGCAGATTATAGAAACTTGTTTTATATTAAACCTAATTAAACTTGAGAGAAGAAAAAACTTCCACAAAAGTTATCATGACCACAGTGAGTGAAGCAGTGCCAATAGATCACGAAGTAACAATTCGAAACGACTCTCCTTCACCAATTCTAGGTCTTTGCAAAGCCAGAAGAAAATCCGGTCCACCATAGGCCACCGACAAGGAATTTACGCACCCCCCGGACTGAAATGAAGTAAGCTTGTGCAAACCATCCCCTAACACCTTCGAAGTAGTTCCTCAAAAGCTAGAAGGAGTTCGGTTGAACAAAGAGAAAGCAGAGAGGTTATAAGTGCAAACAAGAAGCCTAAATACCAACCTTCTGACAAAATCATTTCTGAAGGAGCAATTAGCATAAAGTCTGTACTTGAAAAAGGCCAGGAATTTGAAGAAGGAATAACTTTGGATAAAATTTTTGGAGGAACTTACAAAAAAATTGAAATCTTTAACCCCTCAGAAAAAAGTGGGGATGATTTATTCCCCTCAGCTCCTCCTTATATGAACAGAAGGTCGACGCTTCATGAAACCTTGGAATTGAATGAAATAGAAGAAGAAGATGAAGAAAATTACGAGGGCAGAAAAAGGTCGTCTCAAGGGTTCAGCCGTCGAGAAAGAGGAGCAGGATCAATGAGCCTTCGAATTGGTTATGACGTCGTCAAATCGCCCAGATACGATGAGAAATCAAATTTGCCTACTTTTGAATCAGCACAAGGATCCGATAATTCTGTCTACATCCCAAGAAGAACATTAACAAATTTTTACGATAAAGTCAAAGATGAGGCTCGCGAAGACTCTCAAACTCGCACAACTCGATCGATAAGAGGATCTGTCGAAAAGAAATCAAGGCAAAAGACAGTTCATTCTCAAAGCAAAAGTCCGACTCCCTTACGAAGAACTGGACAGAACTTCACTCCAGCAAAAGGAGTACCTGTTGGAAAAGTCCCGATTATCCGTCCCACAGTTGGCTCGAGAAGAAGTAGTTTTCAGCGATTTTGCCGAGTTTAATTTTTTAGGCATTGATGATATTAAAAACACAATTGACGAATCTGTCAGGAGTGAGGCGATGCATAGCACTTTTGCAAATCCATTTCATCCCAAACAAATTGAAAGAGAAATCATCCGAAACGCTGAGTTTATGCATGAATTCAATAAGAAAATTCTGCCTTTTGATGTCTCAAAGGCAAGGAGTTCCAATCAGTTGGAGATGAATGAAGACAGGTTTTCTCATAAGAAAAACAAATTCCTTTATCAAAATGCCGTCCTCCAGGAAAAAATTCGAGACGAGGAAAAAATGCTTCTTAGCAAGTATTGTACGAAATTCGGCCTCAATGTGCAAGAATGTAAAATTTTTTCGTATCTGTTAAATTATTAACAATCTCTCCTATAGATTATGGAAAGCAAGCATTAAATAATACAAGCGCTCAGCACGTTATAAAAGCAAGTCATTTCGATGCGACAGCAACCAAAAAGAATTTTTCTCCTTTTCTCAGGGATACCAAATTTGGAACTTTTTACAAGGTTGGAGTTGGAAAAACTGTCTTTAACAATTAAACCACGCTCTTGAATCTCTTTCTCAATAAAAAAATGTATTTGTTATTCTGTATTAGTTAGATATTTCGCATGTAATTAAAATTCATCTGATCAAAGAAATCTTTGGTGAATAAATTGCCAAAAATTTCTCGATCCTCAATACAATATGTTTGTTCGTTCGTTCAATTTTCCTTTTTTGTATTTGTGATTTTATTGCTTATTTACAATCTACAAGCTAGCTAGGTTCATATTTATTCACACTATGATTCCTTTTTTTCTCCCCCACAAGAACTAAAGAATTCTATTCATCTTCCATACATTCTGACTCTTTCAAAGCCTTTAATTTGGAGAATCAATTGAAACACCGCGAAAAAACTCTGAAGAACTTTTTTTTCAAAATTAATTATTGAAGCTTTGAGCACCAAATCAATTCAGGCGTTTGAAAATTTGGAGAGGAGAAAAAAAAATGTATTGATTTTGGTTAAAAAACCATCAAAATTTTTTTTCCTATCTTCTAATTCTCAAATTTGCTTCCAAAATCTTCAAAGTCATGTTCAATTAGGCCAAGGATGTCCTCAAATCAATATGAAGAATGGACCCACACGTATGCGATCGATAAATATCCTCATCATTATGATTTTTCGACAAGGAAGCAAAGGACCGTTTCAGAATTGATTTTCTTTAAAGGAGAATTTATCCTTGACATTTATGATGCTCGCAAAGAATTTTACATTTTTACAGAAATCAAACTCTCTTCTGCTTGTTTCTCATGGCCCTCAATAAATCGTTTTATTTCGACAATTTTGTCTTCTTGTTTCCAAAAGAAAGGGGAAAAATTCTTCTTTATCTTTGGAGATTGGAAAACAAATTTTTGCCAAAAAATATTCACTATTTCAAAAAGATTTTCTCTCTTTTTTGAGTTTCCATTAACCAAACCTGCATGGGGCGAGAAATTTTTTTTCTCCTCTAGTTTCTAATACCTCGAAGAGAAACGAGATTTCAAAAAATTTCGGAGTTTTTTAAATGGTCGCATGAGTTCAGCTCAAAAGCTGTTTTCTCAACTTTGAAAAGAAAATTTGAGAATTTTCCATGAACTCTGAAATTTTTTTTTGAAGAGTTTAAAAAAAGAGGGAGAGACTTTTGCCCTTTTTTTTTGGAATTTCTGCTCATAGAAGAAAGCTTTGACTCAGGATTCGGAATCTCGCACTTTTTGATTTTGAACTCTATGATATTTTTCCTTGGAATTTTCTCTCCATTTCTATTTGAAAAAAAAATCGAAACAATCGAAAAATTCTTTTCATCAAATGTTTAAATTGAGTCTCTGAAATGAAATTTACTCAATATCAAGACAAATTGACAAAAAAACCAAACATTCATCCACTGACTCAAAATGTTGCAGAGATTTTTATAAAGATTTCCTCTGCAAACGTGAAAACCCTAAATCATGAAAAAATATGAGTGAAATCGCAAAGAAAAAAGCATCCCGCTCTTCAGAAATTTTAAGGGGCTTCCAGAGAAACCCAGAAAGGGTTCGGATTTCCAAAAGAAAATATTCCGAACTCTGTCATATAATTTTCTGAGCCTTTTTGAGTTCGAGTCAAATTATTATTTTTCCGTCGAATTTACTCAAAATCAGAGGAAAAGCAATAGGTTGGAAATTATCTCCAGGAAATAATTTACTTTTTGTATTTTCCCCATCTTTTTTCTCAGAGCAAGTGAAAACTAAAATGGCCAACCTCAATAAAAAAATGGAAAAATGACAAATAATTCCACAATGAATTTCATCTTGCTGGCTTCGACTGAAAGATAAAACAGAAAATGGAAGCTCATTTTCAACAACATGTTTTGTTACTCAATCATTTTATTTTTCTTGAATCTAATGAGATTCTTACAAAATATCTCCACAGAATCGAACAATTCTGACCTCCTCACTTAAAAAATCTTTTTGTTGAAAAATGAGGGATAAAAATAAATTTCTTCATTCAATCTATCAGGATTCGAAGATCCTAAGCAGCTAATCCAATAACTGTTTGCTTCAACTGAGGATCACCCAACCGCATTTTTATGAGAGAAACAAACTTCGTTAGATAACTATTTTTAGCTCAAGCCTGGACTGAGGCTTCTCTCAAAAATTCTTTTCCAGAAAAAAAATTTAGATTTCCTATTTTTAGCGATTTCCTCATCTGATGAAATTTTCTGTATTGACGAGCACTCAGCTTTGCCTTTTCTCTCTAGTTCCCAAAATAGAACTTGCTTGCTTAGATCTTCAACTTTCAAAAAACTTTTTCCCTTTGGTAAAAAAAGGGGGTAAATCTGAAATTTGAGTTTATTGAACTCAAAATTCTATAACTAAGAAATCAATTTATAAAATAGTCTTACCCGATTTAATATTTAAAATTCTAATTAACTCTTTTGGCGAGAAAGGAGATTGTACAATTTCATGAGTGAATGAGTTTCTTTCATATCTTAATTTAATACGAACATAATAATTCTTTATGTATATGCATAATAATATGGTAGATTAATAATATTCATTAAAATTACATTTATGGACTTGTATATATTGTACTGAGAGAGATACAAGAAATCTATTAAGGGAGTGTATGAAATTTTGTAGACATAATAAAATCAAATACGGGTAAGTTTGTGGTATTCATAGTGTGGATCCAGCAAACTTTAGATTATATTTTTTATGTACGATCAAGCTCTGACCTGGACACCGGATTTAAATGAGTCTGTTCAAGAGGGCACTTCCACCGACGAGAGTAACGGTGAAAATAAATTCATTTAAAAACATGTCTCTAACACCGGCAAAAAGACCCAATTTGCCGTCTCTTTTGATGATTTGTTGGAAGACTCTTCTGTAGTCAAAGTCGTTCTCCTGAGCCCATGTTGCCAAAAGTCCGAGAGGCTGGCATGTGAAGCAGGCGACGATTCTTGAAATGAAAAAGAGGATGAGTTCGCAATAAAAGTCTAGAGGATGGAATTAGTTCACATTCAAACAAAATCAATCGTTACTTGGTCTGAAGTACCAGAAAGTGAAAAGAACGAAGTAGCCTTGAACCAAACCGAAAGCATGGTAATAGCCAAGCTCAACTTCATACTGCTTCCAGAAAGAGGTGTTTGAGGGGGAAATATAAGCGAGGGTCTAAGGAAATCATCAGATTGCTTGAAATAATAGAAAATTCTCTTACAGATTTAAGATCCTTTCTCTCCCTAACAACATCAGCGAAAAGCTTCAAGCAGAATGATCCTGCCAAGTTACAGAAGAAGAAAGCGAGACCCGTAAGTAAAAAGAGTGGGTCTTCCATCTTCATAATGTCCAAGCAGAATCTCATGAAAGTAAAGAACAAAAACCCTTCGGTCAATCTTGTGATAAGGAATGGGATCAAGTAAACCTCACATCTCTCGTATAAACCTACTTTGTGTTAGAGGAACTCCCGAAATTCAAGTTCGTAATACCTTTAAATCCAGAAATGGCAATGATTTCCTTGACGCACTGGAGCTTTTCCCTCATGCTAAAGTTTTGGTATTTCTGGTATCTGTCAGGCACTTCGTTGTCTTCCTCAATTTTGCGGTATTGTCTTTGCATTTTACCATTGACGTTGACAATTGGATACAAAAGAACTCTTGCGACCATAAAGGGGAGAGTAACTATCAATGATTAGACATGAAAGCGGAGAATGTTTTTACAGATAAAGTGATCCCTTAAAACGTTCTTGACGAATTCCATATCCATTTGATCGGTGGAGAAGTAAGTAGTAGGAGTAGTAAATTAAAGTATTGTCAGAAGCTTAATTTAAATTATAAACTCATCGAGCTTTTATACCTTGAAACCTGATTCAAGCGGTTGAATTTGGCTCTTTCCTCTGGTAACAGATAATCATCTTCAGGCTTCAGAGCGCGTATTCCAGACGAATTAAACTCCCTCTAGAGTTATTAATATAGATTGAATGACCCTCTCTTCAACTCTATTTTTTAAATCTTGCGGAGAATTTGTTTCCGCCATTTTTTTCTGATGAACAAAATCTGAATTACTGAACTGCTATTGATCGGAACTAAGTTATTATTCGGAAGGTGAGAAGTTTGAAATGACTAAACGGCGCAAAAAAGAAGGTTCGAGGCATGACTTCCTTGTACTAGTTTTCATGCGCAAGTCTAAATATACTTAGAATGCTTTGGAAAATTCGATTTAAAATTAAGACCGTTTAAAAGGTTTAATATTCCTTTAGAGGAAAAATTTAATTTGGCTCATTTGGACTAATTAGTCCATTTTTCAAATTTGTAACTAATTCATATGTGACGTTCCCCCAACAAAACTTCTTCCTTCGAATTTTTTCATGAAATCATGCCGCATAGATTAAACTCAAAACGAAAAAAAACCTATCCCTTTTTTCAAAGTTT
>Ga0182738_1004238_pt1 | contig 15952 bp, 16 predicted proteins | sample eDN5th30CBELigMG_FD_128876 | JGI IMG/M metagenome (GOLD analysis project Ga0182738, IMG submission 128876) | Enriched Miracle-Growth compost microbial communities from Emeryville, California, USA - eDNA 5th pass 30_C BE-Lig MG (version 2)... ... | reverse complement strand
ATGTCTCGAAAAAGAATCCTGGCCAATCTCAAAATTTTTGAAAACAGGAGAATCAGTCATTTAGATGTTTTATTGATGATATGATCTTGTTTGTGATGAAAATTTGTAATCGAGTATAAAAGAAAAATGTATCAATATTTTGTTCTATCTATTTCTACGAACCAACAAATTTTCTGTGACAAAAATTGATTTTTGAAATGTTTCATCCAAGTATTTTTGAAGGAAAAGATTGATCTTTGAACCTTCACTGAAAAAATTTGGAAAAGGTAAATTCAAGTGATTTTTAGAAAGATTCTACAATATGATTCCGAGATGGGGTTGAAGTTTTCTCAAAAAATAATTTTTCACAAGAGTCTTTCATGGTATTATATCCAGAGAGAATTTTATGCAAATACATTTAGAAGTAATTTTTTCGATTAGAAGTAAAGAAGGCTTGTAAATTCATTCAATTTTTCTTCTCTGGTTTGGATATATTTGCCATCATCAGTCACAATACAGATACTTCCTTGGAAAGATCTCCTAAAAAATTCATGGATATTTTTCAAGAAAATAAATTTACTCTTCTTTGCTGGTTCTAAAATCTAAATCAATATATCCTGAGAGTACTCTTGATGAAACACCGAGAACTTTATCCTCTCCAGAATAAACCAACTCTCTTTGAAAATTAAAGATCGGATCTCCAACGTTATTTATTGGATCCGTATGGCCTTCCTCAACTATGATCCTCAGGAGATCAGTTCCAGCTTTCCTAATAAATATTCTGTTTTTGACCTTACAAAGGATCTTTTCTGCCTTTTCTAGCCCTTTCTAAAAAGAAAAGTCAGTCTTTTGAATTTTTCGAAAGAAGAGAAAATTAAAAGAATTTTTTTAAAGAAATTTTAACAAACCAAATTTTTCGAAAATTTTCTTTAAAAAAAAATTTACCATGATGGCTAGAGTTCTGAATTCATTCTTTTCAGTCGAAAACTCGACAAGATCCATTTCACCATGAGAAGAGAGCACAAAGAATCTGAATTTATAAACTTTAAATGTTTCATCCACCAACTTGACCTGATATGTCAAGAAAGAGAGTAATTTATGGTAATTTTCAATGACACCCTTTTTAAAGATTATCCGTCAATGATTCTAAAAGAAATTAATTACCTGAGAATCCATATATTCGAGATCGTTGACAGAAAGTTCAGCTCTGATTTCTTCAATAGTCTTATTATAGACTTTGAAATCATTCAAGAATTCAATGCAAAGTGGATTATTATAGACTCTGACCATCTCTAACCGATTGTATTTCTTCATAATACAATAGTTATTTGCAATCAATTTCATCTCCTCAAATTTTCCCTAAACAAAAGGATTATAAAAACCTCCAGAATAGTTTCAAAGAACTTTTAAGATGATGGCTTGGGTAAGAGAAAGCAGTTTTGAAGAGATGACTCCAAGGCCAAACTCTGAGAAAGAAAGTCTTTGAGGATCTTTGCCAACTTGTGGATAGGAAGCGGTTTTACAAAGATTAAGTTTCTCAGTGTTGATCACATAACAGATCGTTGTATCTTCAACAATAATTTTTTGTGCAAATAGATCTTCTTTGGCTTTATCAATAATTTCTGTCTTTACACATAAAATCACCAAAAGACTTGAATAAGAGAGTGAGTAAATGAAGAAATCTAGAGAATAAAGTACTTGAGATCATATAAATGGCATAAAGAAGTTGGGGTAATCTGGATAGGAAGATCCATTCTATCAAGTTTCTCAAGACTTGGATTCAACACTTCAAGAGAATATTTCTACAAGAGGCTTTGCAGGAAGCTGATAAAAATTAATGAATTACTTTGGAGGTAGGATTTTGGCATAAAAGGAAGAAATGGCTAAAGGCTTCTTCAACCAAGAGGACCCGATTTTCAGTTGAATAAAAAGCTTTATGGTTTTGAGGCTTCAGTTCCAGTTCATTCAGGGCCAATTGTCTGGATCCTGTAGTTTTGGACAGAGAAAAGAAGGAGATTCTATCAGAAGTTTGCTGATGAGGAAGGATGAGATCATGCTCGAGGTTCAGCTTGAGATCTTGCACCTTGAATGGAAGGAAGTTTTGCTTGGCGTTTTGGATATAGACTTTTGGGAAAGATAATAAATAGCTTTCTCCACTATTTGCAGCAAGCACACAATCTATTGAGGTGAATAAGAGACAGGTAATAGGACTATTCTACATTCTTCGTTATTTTTTTGAGCACTGAGAGGATCGAAAGGTTGGTTATCATTTAAGCTGAAGAGTTCAAGAGGATTAGCACCAATAAATTCTTTATTGGAGAAAGTGATATGGTAAACTGCGTCAGACTTGTTTTGCATGATGTCATTACCAACAAGGATTTGGTCCACATAGCCAGCTGAACTTGCAAGGAGGAACAGATTAAAAGAACTTCCGTTGAATAGAATTGGATATTTTTTCAATGATAAGATTTTCTCTGTCTCTTCAAAGTCCATCTACAAAAGGTGATGAAAGGAATTATTAAATAAGAATATTACTCTTTCAATGAGATTGAGCTCTTTGAATTGATCAATCATTTTATAAATATAGAGCCCTCTGTAGGCGTAATATTGGATCATGATCATATTATAATCGTTGAGAGTCCATAATTTTGAAGCTTGGGCTTCAAGTTTGAGGATACGATGCTTGATAAGATCACTGGAGAATTTACTCGAGCTTGTGCTGACCAGAATATTACGATTGTAATTGATCACATGGAGCTGATTATGAATAACAAAGACTACAGCATCCTTTTGAATTATCGCATCAGTAACATTGCAGTTTTCTATCTCTAATAAACGACCAATATCAACTTTGATTTTATTATAATTATCTTTCTTTGCTTCTCTTGTATGAAAAACCCACATCAATGATGATTGGGTAACTTGAACGTAAAATGAATCTTCTTTGAATTCTCGATATGCCAAGGTGTAATCATCGAAGATAAGTGGTCTGGGATAATTTTCAAGGAGATGAGCTTGAGCAGTAGACCCAGAAACCTCCGGTTTAAGAATCCAGGAAGAATACAAAGTTGGACATGAGACAAGCCAAGCTCCTTCTGACAAGGAATATAGGGTTTTATCTTCCAGAGAAGTGGCCAGATATTGGTTATTTGGAAGAGTATTTTGGGCAAGGATTCGATGTTTGTTATTGGATGACATTGATAACAATTTGGAGAAATATTTTGAAGATCTTTTTTGGTCAAATTAATGTGAACTGGAAGAGAAATAAGATTGATTACTTTAAGCAAGCGACACTAGCGCGATTATTCCCGTATACTTTCATGCTTTTCCACTTCTTTTCTTGAGGAAGAGAAAATTGAACTTTTTGTGCAAGTTTTTTTGAAGGCAGACTAATATTCAATAGTTTCAATTCTTCTTTATTTAATAAGCTCAGGAGTGCTAGGCTTGTTTTGGTTATTCCAACAAGAGTCATGTATTTTCCAAACAACACATCTCCTTCTTCTTTTAATATCTTGGGAGTTATGAGAAAAATATAAAGAAAAATTTTTTACAATTTGATGTTGAACTCTGCCAGTATTTTCTTCTTTTACCAATATGAGCTGAGAAGGGCTACCTTTGATATTTTATGAGTGGGATATAAAAACAATAATGGGCTATACAGATTAATGCGGAGTTATTTTCAGGAGAGCCAACTCCAAGGATCAAATCCGTTTGAGGTTCGTCAATTTTAATAGTATCCTGGGGGAATAGTGAAGTCTGCTGTGCTTGGAAAATTAATACTGTTATTTTATTGACTGTCGTGTCATAGTAAGCGATTTGATTTCCCATGATGAGAAGGAGGATTTTTTGAAGGTAAACTATTCTCGTGATAAAATGTGGAAGGTTTTCAATTGAATGTTTTTCTGTTGAGGAGAATGAAAATGATGCTATTCACAATAAAGTTTGATACCTGGAACGATTTCATGTTCTTTGATACGATATTGGAAAAATGAGACAAAACTAAGACAAAGTGGAGGCGCTTTTGGATCAAGCAAGACATATTTCTTTTGTAAGAGCAACCCAATTTGGATTGTTTTCTATATGAAAATGAGGATTTAGCATGTCAAGCAATGATTACTGCATCGGGAGTTGTGATTGCCATATCAAGAGGTTCCATTTTTTCTGGGACTAGAAATGAGAAACTTTTGAGACTGACATGTTTCACTTTGAGTTTGAAGTTTTTCTTTAAACAAAATCATTATTCTCACTTTCATCAAATCAATCTACTGTATCTTTATATTCTTTTCTTCTTAGGATGAAGAAGCTGAGTGTATCTTCAAATAATGTGATGGCTGAAAATGATAAATCCCCTCTGCAGACATTAGCGCATTTTCTATTTTGAAGTTTGAATTCTTGGGAAATCTCAAAAAATATACATTGATGCTTGTTTGGCTAGTGGGAAATCTTCCTTTAATTGTCCACAGAAAAGAGAAGATAAAGCAGGCTGAGGGAATTTATTATAATCTTGAGCTTTGATAGTGAGTAAATTCCATTCCATATTTTGACTTATGACTAATATGCCTTGTCTGAGAGTTCCTGTAGCTACAATAGCTTCTGGAAGTTGAATAACCGTTACAAGCAAGAGCTCTTCTTCAAAATCAATCTCATAGACCTTTGAAACTTCAGGCTTTGAATGAATAACAAGGTAGAATGTGATCATTTTGCGCTATGATAGGTTAAGGGTGAGATAAAGAATGACTTGGTACAGTTTTTTTGAGAAGGTAGAGAGCATCTTGGTTGATATTGATGGAAAAAGTTTTGGTCTGCATGAGACATAAAAATTTATTCTAAAAGTGAGAATGTTCAAAATTTTAGATTAGATTCAAACAAACCGTTTTATTCATATTCAAACTTGAAATTACAGTAATTACATGTATTACGCTATGCACTCATCTGCACTAAATTACGTATCAAGTCTTAATTTGAAACCTTAAATATTTTTTCACTTGACTTTATTATTGAATATCTTGGTTTAGAGGTTCGCACACAGGTTGACCCATATTGTAAAATATCTCTTCAAAGTTTTGTAATGTTCAAAGTGAACCAAAACCTAGCAAAATTAAATTCTAGGCAAGTTCGGTGAATAACTCGTATATTTCTCTGAGAAGTGTTGAATGCTGCTGCTAGTGCCCAAAATTGTGGTTTTTCTTCATAGCAAGCTACCCCTCAGTGATACAAATATCATACATATTTCAGGTGCAAAAGTCCAAAAATTAATAATCATGTGAAATCTGGTTAAGAGATAAAGCAAAGTGCGCATTGGATTGTCATTTTTTAAATTTCTCACAATTAACTAAATTATAATTTAATCATTAATAAAGAACTGAAATATATTAAAGGCCTATAATTCGCCAACTATGGAAGGAAGAAGAGCTAACGAAACCACAGCTGGTTCCATCACCATCCCTGCCTCTGGCAAAATCGGTGGTGCTTTCAAGCTTAGCAACGGTGCCTTTTTTGCTGAAGCAAGAGGCAAACTCTTTGAAGAGATTTACCAAAGACAAAAAGCCCAACTCGATGCCCGCGAAAAGAGAGAGATTGACATCACTCTTCCCGACGGAAAGATCATGAAGGGTAAGTGCTGGGAAACCACCGGTATGGATATCGCCAAGAAGATCTCCAAGAAGCTCGCTGAAGTTGTCGTTGCTGCTAAAGTCGTTTATTCCAAGAAAGATCAAAGCGAATTCGGTGGAGGTACCTTTGATTTCTGTGTATTTCGAGTCTAAAAATTGCTTGTAGAAGTCGCTGATGTTGATGGTGATGATGATCATCACGTTCATCTTGATAAGGGTGAATTATACGACCTCACCAGACCTTTTGAAGGTGATTGCTCTATTGAACTCTTGAAGTTTGACGATCCCCTCGGAAAGACCGTAATGACCGATATTTGAATAACAAGCTGATCTTTAATTAGGTTTTCTGGCATTCTAGTGCTCACATTTTGGGAGCAGCCCTTGAAGCTGAATTCGGAGGATACCTTTGCGCTGGTCCTCCTCTTGAGAACGGTTTCTTCTACGATGTTTACATTGGAGAACATAGAATAACTCCTGACCATTACGAAAGAATCGAAAAGAGATTCAAGAAGATCGCTGAAGAAAACCACACTTTCCAAAAGATCTATCTTACCAGACAAGAAGCCCTCCAACTCTTCAAGGACAATCCTTTCAAGGTTCAACTCCTTACCCACAAGATCCCCGATACTGCTATCGTCACTGCCTACAGATCTGGTCCCCTTATTGATTTGTGCACTGGTCCTCACTTGCCCTCTACCAAGTTGGTCAAGGCCTTCAAGATCACCAAGACCTCTGCTGCCTACTGGCTCGGTAAGAACACCAACGACGATCTTCAAAGAGTCTACGGTGTTTCTTTCCCCTCTGAAAAGCAATTGGACGAATACGTTAAGCTTCAAGAAGAAATTGAAAAGAGAGATCATAGAAATATCGGTACTGGACAAGAATTGTTCTTCTTCAGTCAATTGAGTCCCGGATCTGCTTTCTTCTATCCCGCAGGAGCTGTCATCTACAACCGTCTCGTTGACCTTATTAGAAGAGAATATAAAGTTAGAGGATACACTGAAGTTATCACTCCCAACATGTACAGCAACACTTTGTGGCAAACTTCCGGCCATTGGGCTAAGTACAAGGACAACATGTTTACCTTCAAGGTCGAAGAACAAGATTTCGCTTTGAAGCCCATGAACTGCCCTGGTCACTGTGTCTTGTTCGACTCTATCTTGAGATCTTACAAGGAGCTTCCTCTTCGTTTCGCTGATTTCGGCGTCCTCCACAGAAACGAATTGAGCGGTGCCCTCAGTGGTCTTACTCGTGTCAGAAGATTCCAACAAGATGATGCCCACATCTACTGTACCGTTGAACAAATCCAAGAAGAAATCCTCGGCGTCTTGGACTTCCTTGAGCACATTTACGGAATTTTGGGCTTCGAATTCAAGTTCGAATTGTCCACCAGACCCGAAGCTGCTTTGGGTGAAAAGGAATTGTGGGATAAGGCTGAAGCTGCTTTGGCTGATGCTCTCAATAGATCCGGTCACCCTTGGAAGGAAAACCCAGGTGATGGTGCTTTCTACGGCCCCAAGATCGATATTAAGGTCTCTGATGCTTTGAAGAGAGATCATCAACTTGGTACCATCCAACTCGATTTCAATCTTCCTATCCGTTTCAACCTTCAATACAGAACTGCTGAAACTGAAGAAGGTCACGAAGAAGAAAAGGACGAAAAGAAGGAAAAGCCCGTCAAGGCTCCCAAGGTTCCCAAGGAAAAGAAGGTCAAGAAGGGCAAGAAGGGTGAAGGTGAAGCTCCCGCTGAAGGTGAAGTTGCTGCTGAAGGCGAAAAGCCCGTCGAAGAAGCTAAGCCTGTTGAGGAAGCCAAGCCTGTTGAAGAAACCAAGCCTGCTGACGAAGCTCAATCTGAACACTCCCACTCCCACTCTCATTCTCACCACCATCACAAAACTGAGGAGAATCACTTGAAGACCGGTTTCACCAGACCAGTTATGATCCATCGTGCTGTTTTGGGATCCGTCGAAAGAATGTTGGCCATTTTGTGCGAACATACTGGCGGTAAATGGCCTTTCTGGTTGTCTCCCAGACAAATTAAGGTTATTCCCATTTCTGAAAAGTTCATTGGATATGCTGAAGCCGTCGCTGAAAGACTCAAGTTCGAAGGATATGCCGCTGAATTGGACAGAACCAACTTCACCATTAACAAGAAGGTCAGAAATGCCCAAATTGCTCAATTCAACTACATTGCCGTCGTCGGTGAAGAAGAAATGAAATCTGGCGCCGTCGATCTTAGAGAAAGAGATAACAAGGATAGATTGGTAATTGGGAGATTTGGAAGGTTTGAATTAATGTTTTGTTTTTAGGGTAAATTCACTATTGAAGGTCTTCTTCAATTGTTCGAATCAAAGAAGCTTACTCCTTCTCAAGCCGAAATTAAGCTTAAATCCAGAGCCTACTTCGGAGCTATCGTAAGAAATTGAATATCGATTTGATGATGTTAATTATTTTTTAAAAAGGAAGCTGGCCAAAATGAATTGGATGCCCACAATAATGAATTGTTGTTGAAGAGTTTCTTGGATGGAACCACCCAACCTGGACAAAAGGATTTGGATCTCTATGAAAAATTGAAGGATGTGAACATTGATTCTGCCAAGCACCCTAACTTGTTCAGATGGAAGAACTTTATCGCTGCCTCCAAGCAATAATGGTGAGAGAATTTATTAGTGATGATTTGATACGTATATTGGATATATAAAGTAAAAGACTAATATTTAGATATTTAGATTAGGGTTTTCTTAAAAGACTTGATTGATTGAGATAATTCAAAAAGAAGTTTTATATTGATATAATGACGTATAAATCATATTCATACGAATTAAAAATTCATTCCAATAATTATCTCTCTCTTGATAGCCTCCAGAATTTATTTAAGTTGGATTGGTTCATTCTAAATCCATTAATTCCATTCCTTCTTGGAGGTCATAGAAAACAATTCTTTTTGAAAGGAGTTAATGAATGCTCGTTCGAAAGAGGCTTTTTAATGGTTTACTGTTGGATTTTCAGAGAGAAGAAGAGGAGTTTAAAGTTAAAATGAATAATATTGCTGAAGATTTAATTCACAAAACGAGAGGTGATAAATTTTAATTAGGCTTCTAAATCATAGTGTTTGTTACGTCAGATTAAAAAACCTTCATATTTTTAAAGCTCCATTTAAAAAGTAGTTTTTCTTCGAAAACTTATCTAATGCCTTCTGTGATTAACTCTTCACATTCCGCCAATAAAATGTTTCAACTCAGTTTTATTATCCATTTTCAAACTTTTCCTATTTCTCAGAATCATGAATCCTATTGAAGCTAACGACTATCTAGTGAAACTTAGAACAAAGATAGAGGAGAGGGGATATTGTTATGATTTATGTGGGTTTGAATTCGGCATATTTTATTTTTATTGGTTTATTCAGCGGATTTCGTTCACTAAAATTAGTAATCTTTCAAGCTATCAGATCTCAACCTCTCTAATCAACTCCAGAAGCCGCCTTTAGTTAATTTTGGCATAAAATCGCTACTGTCTCGAAATCTCACACTATAATACTTTGGTTCATAGGATTATTTTGGCTTTTCAAAATGAAATAAAAACTCGATACTAATTGAGTGGAGAAAGCCTGATTTAGACTTGGATTGATAATGTAAAACTTGTGTTATATTGACAGAAATTAAAAAATAAGCACAAAGCATTGCATATATTTTAATTAATTAAGTAAAAGTTTCTTACTTTTTTCCTTTTACAGAACGGTTTGCTATTAATCTTAACTTTATCTGTTGAGCTCAATCAAACATGTAAACTCTTTCCAGTCTAGCTATCCCCTGACGTTCCTTTAGGACTTCGACCTCAGTCAAAAGAGTTTCGATGAAGCAGACTTCCAGTAGCACGACTCCTTTTCCCAATATTATCACACAAGTGAACCAAAATGAGTAATATTCCTGTCTTGCCATATTCTAAGGTTTTGCAAAGCGACAAAAAGTTCCAGCTTCTTGAATTACTGAATATCCATAAATGCTGTTCCTTCATGTTCCGTTGTTTTGCTCCGAAACAGCAAAGAAAAGAGAGGTAAAATTCTGCATTAAGCTATTCTAAATTAAATAGTTTCAATCACATACAAGAAACCATGACCCCTTCTTTATTGGATTCCCAACTTCCAGAACATAAAGTACTTGATTAATTCATCATTTTCTCACAAGCTTAGGGTCGTAAAGTCCTAGTTTTGGATTTAGATGAGACTCTTGTGCATAGTACGTTTGAACCTGTTAAAGCCGCAGATTTAGTTCTTCCTGTATGAAATTCATTAAGGCTATCAATAACCCTTTCCAGGTGCGTTTACAAGGACAGACATATAATATAAATGTGATGATAAGACCAGGAACCGAAGAGTTTCTTGAAAGAATGGGTGAATTATATGAAGTAGTCGTATTCACTGCAAGTCTTGCTGAAGTAAATGTTGGGTTTGATTTGAAGAAATTAACATCTTTTAGTACGCTGAACCTTTGGTGAAGATTTTGGATAAAACTAATGTGGTGTCTTCTTTGCTTTACAGACAACACTGTACTCCTTTTAATGGGGTTTATGTCAAAAACCTCTCCTTATTAGGAAGAGATATGAAAGATATCATCCTTGTTGATGTAAGTATACTCAATGATTTCTTTGTTAATCTTTCGTTTTTTAGAATTCTCCAAATTCTTTTATATATCAGCCTGAAAATGCCTATCATATAAAGAACTTCTTTGATGATAAAACCGACATGGAACTTTATCGACTGACCACCTTTTTGGAGAATATATATAAAGTAAGCGAATGCTTTTGGGAATATCTTTGTAAAAGTCCACAAATTAGATTGACGATGTGCGTCCTATTGCTGAGCTTCGTAAAAAATATGAACCCAAAATTGACCATAACAAGATTACAACTGTGGTCAAGGTGGCTAATAATATACAAGATCCAGAAGAAGAGGAAGAGGACCCAGTAGCATTAGATGAAATAGCAATAGTGCAACCAGAGGACAATACAAAGCCAATTTCAACAAAGGATAAAGAAGATAAAGACGAAAAGTCATATAATGTGGAAACTGAGCCAGATTTGAGAAAGGACGATAGAGAAGAGGAATATCAGTCTTACAGATCTATTGGTTCATACAGATTTAATAGATTCAAGAGTTTGCTGAGCAAAACTGGCCATTTGACTGAAAGAATAGGATGTAATGATAGACCTAAACCTGAATTGGATTCCAGCGAAATTATTGAAAATATCGTGCTTTTACCATCACCAAAGGAGTCTGATGCTTTGATTAACCATAGAGAAGCTGATGCTTTCTTTGAAAATAATTCGAATGATGTTGATACAACAGTAAAGGAAGTGAGAATGAGTAAATCTAAGCCCAAGATTCCTCCATTTTCGAAATCAAATTCTGCAATTTTTGGAAGTATGACAAACGAAGCAACAGAAATAGTGACTGTGGATGAGCCCACAATTGAAGGACATAAAGTGGATGAGATTAGATTTTTGACTGGCATTGATAATTTGAACTCTCCTTTGGGAAGACATGTGAAGATTGAATTCAACAATAATATGAACAACCAACAACAAGCTGTTCAAGATCAATAAGAACGAAGTAGGTTTTTTTGAATTTCATGGTCTCACTCAGCTTTTTTCCAGAATACCTTGTAGTTGTTGTCCTGATACTTTTTACACGATGTGTATGTGTTTTTTTGTTATAATTATATTTACATAGAGTCTTTTTTTATGAATCATCATATGAACCCTTTTTGTTGAATCCCCAAAACAAAATTTTCTCTCACTGGATTGACAATTTATGTAACGATAAATGAACTTTTAAATTTGGATTATGAACGCAAATTGCAATGGTAGTTTGAACTCCAACCCTTCATCGTGACATTGTCACCTCCAAGATCTCCTTGGGTTTGTTCAAAGTGTTGTTGTTGTCAAAACGATTCTGACTTGACTCTGAGGATATTTTCAAAAATTTAAAAGTGTAACTGAATTTTCTGTTATCTTATTAAAGGCCAAAATATTTATAAACTCTCTCTTAGAAGATTTTCCCAAAATTCTTACGAAATACCATAAGCAACAGGATTAATATCAATTATAGATAAAGTGTAATAATTTTATTCTATTTTAAATTTCTCTTTGTCTATTTCTTGATTTTCTTGGGTGGTTGCTTGCTAACGGCCTTCATTGGTGGCTTGCTATTTCCCTTCATTGGAATCTTTACGTTCTTGGAGTCTCTATTCATTTGCTTTCTCAAGTCCTCTATTGAAAATTTTAAGGAAATTTTTTCAAGAAAATTTATCAAACCTTTTTCAGCCATTTCTTCCATTTCGTCCCATGAAAGACCTTCTTCTTCAAGATCAGAATCTAAGTGGGGTTAATATTTTGAATTTCCTCATTCTCAAGTTACCTCCTTCGAAATCAGATTCGTCTTCGTCATCTTCATCTTCTTCATCAGAAAATTCACTTTCACTTTCTTCTTCCTAAGCGAGAAAAGTCAATTCAATACGAGACCAAAACCCTACGAATTCTTCGGAAGAGACAGAGAAAGCACTGTCGCCTTCTTCCAAGCCTTCACCATCTTCACCACCTTCGGAGCCAGAAGGTTGTAAGAAGTCCCAACCACCATCTTCAAGGAATTTCTTGGGGTTATTTCTAAGTTGAGTTCTGACTTCACTCATAATTTTATTCCAATCAAAGTTGACAGCAGCTTCAGAGAAAATAATGTCCATTTTACTTTGAAAAGAGGTTAATTTCACAACCCTAAAATAAAACTTACTCAAGCCAGTTCTTGATACCTTCCAAATAATTGGCAGGAATAGCACAAATACGAGTGACAGGCTTGGAATAATCCTTGTAGATAAAACAAAGATCGAAGTTTCTCAAAGAATATTGGACTCTTTCGAAATGAGCAACTTCAACTTCATCGAGACTCATAATGAAGAAAGGAGGTTCACTCAAATTGACCAAGCAGTGAACAGTGGGGTACAAGTAGACGTTAGACTTGGAAGGAGCACCTTGGAAAGCGAGTTCTCTATATGGTTTATCAAATTCGATTTGATCTTTGCCAGCAGCAGCTTCGACAGCTCTAGTGAAGCTCAGGAACTCGTCATTCAACTTCTTTCTTTGTCTTCTGTCTCTTTCTTCTTGTTCATATTCGTCATCGTCATTGCCTCTTCTTCTCATATCCAAATCTTCAGCTTGGAGACCAGCTTCAGTGTAGAATTGCACATCAGAAGTTCTCTTTTTGCCGATGTAGATTGGTTTATGGAGGTTGAAATGTAAAAGAATAATCATTTCTTGATCACAAGGTTGGAAGAAAGCATGCTTGATATTCTTAAAGGTGATGTCAATTTTTTCATTTCCCTTGGTACTGAATCTGAAACCATTTTGATGGGCTTCAAAAATACCAGAAGTCTTCTTGGCACTGATGTTGGGACGAACTTTAAGGTCTTGCAAAACAGGTCTTTTACCCTTGATAAGGATAAGAGGATCAACTTCAGGATTATAACTTGAGCTCTTTTCACGTTCTTCAGTAGCTTTATCCTTAACTTTCTTTTGAAGATCCTTCACCTTCTTGATAGTATCGTTAACATTCTTGATGTTACGACTCTTAAAAGTCAACTCACGAATGTACATAACATTAGGATCATCGAAATTTTCAGGGAAGATGATGGTGGAGGCAGTGGCGACGGGGATATGGAAATTGAGTCTTAAAGCAATGATTTTACGATCTTCTTCTTGTTTATTGATGCTCTTGATAACATTGACATGGAAAGGAACCATTTGTCCAAAGATAGGGACAACAATAGAATCATTCTTCATATCAACATAAATTTGATTCTTCTTCATTTCCTTGGGAAGATCTTCTGGTTTTTTATATGCGACAAGCTTTTCAGTTTCAATCTTTGTTTTAGCTTTATCACCAGCATAATTTCCAGAGCCAAATCTTTCTTCAAGTTCAGCTAAATGTTGTTCTCTCAATTGTTTTTGATGTTCTCTTCTTCTGACTTCATCAAATTCAACTCTTTGTCCACTATTTCTCTTGGAAGTCACGGCTGATGGGAGAGTTTAGATAGATAAAACAATATTCAAAGTACGAGCTTGCTTTTCAGCAGGTTTAGCAGCACTCTTTTTCTTTTCTTCTTCAGGTTGGTCACCTTCCAAAGCATAAGAGATTTCTTCGTACTTTCTTGGGATCTTGGTTGTCAAGACTTCAGGACCAGTAGGCTTAACAATGACAGTATCAGCAAGCATGATGGCATAATCCTTGCCATTCTTGGCCTTCAATCCATTGAAGGAAATGGTGATGTTGAACACCATACCAGCTTCAATTAACTTTTCGTTCTTCACATTGATACCAAGATTATGTTCTCTAAATTCAAGACCAATCTAGTGGAGGAATTAAATTGAATTATCAAGAATGAAGGGTTTACACCGAAGCCCAAGTTGGTGGGAAGCTTGGCCAACAAGTCTTCTTTCTTATTCTTAACAAACTCACAACCAGCTTCATAAACAGACTTGAGACTGCTGCCTGGTTTAAGCTTGCTGATGACAGTATTTTGTAATTCATGAGCAATGTTGTAGTTATGTTTTTGTTCCTATTGGGAAGGGTTTAGAACTTTAATCAAGGAAGTTATTCTCTACAGTATCAGGATCGATGAAGAGAGTTCTGACGACATTACAGTTGTATTCGTAGTATTTGGCACCGACACTGCAGATAATAGTATCATAAGAGAGGGGATTATCATTGCTTTCAGCTTGAGGTCTTAACGTTCAAGATTAGAAGATGGTTGGTGAGAATTATTCATTACCTCAAATCATATCCACCACCACTTTGAATGATAGGAGTATAAGAAAGATCAGCAAATTGCTTGTCAACCTATTGGAGAGGATTTTAGATGACTCAGCTAAAGAAGTCTTATTACTTTAGTGACAGCTTCAAGATTTTTGGTATCGTTTTCGAGCATGTTTTCGATTTTCTTTGAGATCTCAGCATGGGTAGTCTAGAAGAAATGAGAGAGAGAATTCGTTTTACTATCATACCTTGGCTTCATTATCAATGATATTTTCAACTTCCATGATGACTTTGTCTTCGAACCAGACAGCGACCTTGCCTGCTTTTCTGACAATTTCCTAAAGAAAAAGAGGTTTAGGAAAAGATATTTCCTCTTGAAAAATACTAATTCATCGGATTCTTTGACGCAGAGACATTCCTGGACAAGAGGACCAATTTCAACATAAGTAGGAGAGAGCTTTTGAAGGAATCCTTCGACTTCGTTGGAGAATGCACTGACTTGCTTCTCTTTGACGAGCTTACCGATCTGAAAAAGGAGATCAGAACTGGCAATAAAAATTCAAATACCTTGAGACTGGAGATGTTAGACTCAGCTTCAAGCTTGGCTTTAATGATTTCAAAGTTTCTAGAATTATCTGAGTCATCCTTGACAAGAAGATCGAGGTTTAAATTAAAGTCTCCTTTTTCAGCGTTGAAATGCTCAATATATGAAACTAGAGAAAGTTGAGGATAAGGCCAGGTTCTTATTGTTTACTATGCTTTTGACTAGCAAGAAAAATGACACCATTCTTTGTGAAAAAGAGCCATGAATCGAGGAACTCATAACCAAAAAGCCATACACTAGAGAAAAAAAAAGGTTGAGAAATTTGATTTTGAGGAAGGATTACTAGACAGCAGTGGTTTTGATTTTCATAGATTCTTCATCTTTACCATTTTGGATACAGATGGCATCCATGTCAGAAAACTCCTTCTGGGTCTTGAAAATAAGAAAATCGAAAAAAGCGTAATTACGTCTTTCCAGTGAGTATAGAGGCTCTTAACACGTCTGAAAAAGTTTTGGGCTGAAACTTGAGGCTTAGCGCTCATATATTTGATTCTAAAGCGTGTGTATTTTTTTAAGATAAAATTATCAAATTTAAATAAAAGTTAAAATTAAAAGATCCTTCCTGAATGTAATGTGATGTGATGTGACATATCTTGGCAGATTCTAAGAGTTCCGAAGTTTAGGGGAGAGATCATATTTCTGGTAACAAATAAAACGGTGGCAGAACTCTGAGGTCCCAGAAAGCTTAAAATAACGTTGTTTGAAAAGATTTCTTATATGAAGCTGAATGTTCTATAATTCATCTTATTCATAGTTTCTGTTAGTTTAAGACAACGAAGAGCGTCAAGCGAAGATTCAGAAGAGTTCTATTTGACGAGTAAACAGGATTCCTAAGTCCAAAGAATAAAGATATTGAGTAATAATAATGAAGTTTCTAAATAACTGATGAAGAAGTTATTTTGTTGGGTTACTAATTTACTGGTAACGAAGTCGTTAGAGAAGTTTAGTTTTCCT
>Ga0182738_1004229_pt1 | contig 15972 bp, 13 predicted proteins | sample eDN5th30CBELigMG_FD_128876 | JGI IMG/M metagenome (GOLD analysis project Ga0182738, IMG submission 128876) | Enriched Miracle-Growth compost microbial communities from Emeryville, California, USA - eDNA 5th pass 30_C BE-Lig MG (version 2)... ... | reverse complement strand
TCCTGCTCCAGCGTGATCTTGCCGATCAGCACCCGGCTGCGCAAGAACACAAAGTACGTATCCAGTACGTCGCAGCGGCAGTAGTTGTTGATCTCCAGTAGCCGCCCCTGGTCGTACATGTCCTGTACCATGTAGCCCTGTACGTCCATCTTGCCGGGCTTGCCAAGCACGCTGGCGGCCAGGTTCAAGCCACCGCTGAACCGCGCGCTGCCGAAGTTGGTGAGCAACTCCTGCACGTCAATGTGCGACCGCGTATTGTACCGATTGCGGTGCTGCTCGTAGGCCGAGCTTTCCAGGTTGAACCACGCCGGCACGCTGATGCCGTAGCGGAAGGCCGCCAACTCCAGCAGCGGAATATCAAACGTGCGGCCGTTGAAGCTCACCAGCGTGGGCCGCCCATAGCGGTCCCAGCCCCGCCAGAAGTATTCTGTGATGACGTGCGGGCGGAACTGCGGTTCGTCGAGCACCACCAGGTCTTGCAGGTGGTAGTCGGCCCCTAGCTTGGCAATCGCAACCGAGATGGGAAACTGGTACGTGTAGGGGATGAAGTCCGTTTCGTACTTCTCCATTAATTCCTGGCGGTACTGGGCCACGGCCTCCTGTGCCGACAGCCCTTGCCCCGCATAGCGAATCTTGGAGACCAGTTCGCCGTCGGCCACGCTTTCGACGTCGAACACAAAATAGCGCGGACTTTGCATGATTTCTCCGGCAGGAGCCGATTGGTTGGCAGGCCCCCCACGCGCGCGGGTTAACTGCCAGGTCTTGATCGAGCAGCCGCATTCTACTGGCTGCCCAGCAGACCGTCACGCGTGAGGGGATTGGGTGACGAACAGCCGTCTAGGGCTTCACCACCATGGGCTTCAAGCCGCGCTCATACATCTTCAGCCAGTGTTCGCTGCCGTCGTTGGGCACTAACTCGGTATGCACGCCGCGTTCGAAGTAAGGCATCCCGCCCTGACGCGCCAAATTCAACATGAAGTTCACCTGGCCGGTGTTGGAGACGAGCAGTTCTCGGCCATCGGGCCAGGTGGTGCGAATCAGCCGCTTGGGCTCGGGACGTTGCGGCGGCTTTTCCACGCGGAACTGTTCCACCGCATCTCGGTTCAGTTCAAAGCCCAAGCCCGGCCGCTGTGGTACTTCGGCCGTTCCGTTGGCTACCTCGATCGGCTCGGTCAGCAATCGGTGCGCGAACAACTGATGGCAATTGACCGCCGGCCACGTGGCATGGCTCAGCACCCCGCCAAAGTGCAGCGACCATGCGGCGGAAATATCGGTGCCGACCACCTGAAGCCAGAACGGCATATCGGCCATGGCCGCAACGGTGCCCCGGTGCAGAATCCGGCTGGCACCGCCGCCAATCACGAACCCATCGCAGGCTTCCTTGACGATGGTGATCTTGGGATCGGGCGTTCCATAGTGAAATGCGATTGGCACCCGCGTGGCCGCGCGGATCGCCCGGTTGCCCGCGATATCGGTCTGAAAGATGGGCGACTCGTAAATGCCGATCTGCGGGTACCGCTCCAACTCTTTCAAAATGGGGATCGCCCTGGGGGCGGTCAGCAGGGTGTCGTTGAAGTCCATGTCGATTTTGAAGTTCTCTGGCACCGCCTTGGCCGCCTGATCGACCATCGCCCAAAGGTCAAACCAGGGCCGCCCCTTGGTCTTGTAGGCCAGGTAGCCTTGCTTGAGGGCTTCGCTGCATTCGGCCACCATGTCCTCCGGCGAGGTATCGATATTCCACCAGCTAAGCGGCGTCCGCCGGTAAACCTGTTTGCCGAGCAGGGCATGCACCGGCACTTCCAGCGAACGGGCGACCGCATCGAACAGGGCCATTTGCAGCCCCGCCCCCAGTTCGTCGTCCCACATGATCTCGACGGCGTTGGCCCCCATGGCCCGGCGCACATCGTCATCGCCCGTGGCGCCCCAGGTGTAGTAGAGGAGCGTTTCGCCAAAACCGGTCTGTCCGTTGCGGAGCGTGACCTCCACGATCTCAGAGTAGCGCCAATGCGGGATTTCGCGGTCCATGTTCCGGGCGGGAACATCGCGGAACGGCACCTTCACCGTGGTGCGGTCGATTTTCACGATGTCCAGCTTGCGATTGCCTTGCATGGCGGCGACAGCCCTGCGCCCGAGGCCAGGCATCAAACCCATTGCCGCCAGGGCCGCGGCTTGCCCCAAGAAGTGCCGGCGCGTGGCGAGGCAGGCGGTGTCTGCGGCGGCAGAGTGGTGATGAAGGCGAGAAGCAAAAGGCTGGAACATCGTTCGTACCCCCGGCGGGTCAGCGTGGCGTGGATCAACAGGTGTGGCCGGTGGAGCGGCAAGCAGCGCTCGCATCAACGGCCACTATTGTAACCGCCAAACTGGGGGCAGGCGGAATCTTTTGCTGGCCGCAAAGCGAGGCATATTGCCAGGCACAACTGCCAATACCGGCGGGATTTGCCCGCGATTAAGGGTGACTGCGCGGCCATGCCCGCCGTCGCTGCCGGCATGATCCTGCCAGCAGTTGTGGCCGCGACAGCAGGCACCGTCCGACGATTCGCGCTTTCCGGCCAAATTCGTCAAACCTGCAGGACGCGCTCTGCCGATATAGAAGGTGCCGATGGGGGGACAAGCGAAGAGGCACAGCCCCGCAACCTCGGGGCGGCAGAGGAGCAAGCCAGCGGCCGTACGGCGGCACGTGCGGCCGGCGACGAACGGAATCGTTACCCACCTTGGCCTGTGCCGGCAGTTCGCTGCCGTGTTGGCCCGGTCAAGGCAGAGTGCGGCTCGACCGCGTTAGAAAGGCCCCCGAAATGATTCAGAATCGCCTGCGCGTCTACTACGGCCCTCCGACCGACGTGGTGACGGAAACGATCCACGTGAACGAGAACACCGTGGAGGTGCCGCTGGGAGAGATCCTGCCGCTGCTGGTCGATGCGTACCAGAGCAAACGAACCTGGTTGAAGGACTTTGCGAACGAGGCCGTGACGATCTCGACCGATCTGCACGAAGTGGTGCTGGCCTACCAGCATCACCGTCGGCCTTCGGCTTAAGACGGCCTGACTTCCGTGCGGTGCGTGGTTGCAAGACGCCACAACCACCGGGCATGAGGAAACAACGCTAGCGAGAGAATAGCTCCGTCCATTCGAGTTGTGTGCGCGGCTTGCTTCGGCAGCCACGTGCCAACTCTCAGGACACGCCACCGCCGGCCAAGTTTGGTCGGCGGATTTTTTTTGCGCGCATGCCCATATAGCCGGGGTGCTCGTCACCCGGTGAAAGCGTATCGATCCGCTACGCGTTTCCGGTCGAAATGGTCTGTACGCCCAGCGGCCCCTACAAGAGCGGCCCCTACCTGCACAAAAAGAGGGTGCCAGCGGACGATTGCCACTGGCACCCTTAATTGTCGCTTCGTGTTTGCGCTTGGCCCGCGTGGCGGCTTCTACGCCGCCTGGCCGCCTGTCTTGGCGTCGTGCCACAGTTCTCGCAAAGCCGCAAAGAAGCTGGGCCGGATCGTGCTGTGGTACGGCGAGCCCTGCGGAAGCTCAGCCACCAGACGGCGGTGTGCCTTGCCCAGGTTGTGGTACGGGACGCCTGGGAACAGGTGGTGCAGGGCGTGATACCGCAGGCCCAGCGGGAACAGCAGCTCAGTCCAGAGCGGGTGCCCGGTGATGTTGATCGAGTCCGTAAGTTGTTCCTCGTGGCTCATCGGCTCGCCTTCATTGCGGTAATGGTGAGCCACCAGGTTGCGCGTCCAATTCAGACCGATCACGTACATGGCGATCAGGTACAGGCAGCCCCACCGCGAGAACGGCACCATGCCGAGGATCGGGGCCAGGAACATCGCCCAGGCCCGCAGGCAGCAGGCAATATCGGCCCAGGCCCACCAGCGGTGCGGCTGACCCGGTTGCAGTTCGCGTTTGTATTCCGGGTTCATCACGTAGCTGGAAGCGTTCTCCAGCACCCAGCGACGCAGCTTGGGATGCAGGAAGCTGATCGGCGTGAGCAAGAAGAACCGGAAGAACGCCAAGCCCGGCAACACGGCGATCTGGAACAGGTAGCTGAAGATCCGCCCCACCGGGCCGCGGCCCAGCGGCAGATATTCGCCGTCGCGGCCGGTGCCGTAGTGCGGCACGGCGTGGTGGTCAATGTGGCACTCGTACAGGAACGAGGGCATCAGCATCGGGATGCCGCAGCACAGGTTCCACATCACCTTGAACCGCGTCATCACGCCCTGGCCCATGTGGACAATCTCGTGGATGAACGAGCCGGCGCGGAACAGCGCCAAACCGCCCACGATAAACGCCAGCACCTGCGTCCAGTGCCAGCCAGGCAACATGAAGTAGACCACGCAGGGATATCCGATCGCCAAGGTGATCAGCAGATCGGCCGCGTAAATGCGCCGCTGCCGGACGAACAGGTCGCCGATGATTAATCGGGCCTGCCGGATCGAAAAGTCCTGCGTTTCGGGGGACGTCGACTTAGCTCGGGAGGACGCCAACGTAGACATGCCAGGATCCTGTCTGCTGCCCGCTGTCTCCGCAGTCGCTGGCGAACTCCCATTTAGCCAGGCAAACCCGGAGGCGGACAAAATCCATGTGCGAATCGTCTCGCCGCAACATGCAGCGTGGTTGTGGAAAGCTCCCTTCCACAACCGGCACCGCCCATTTCTCCTGCATTATCCGGACGGCGCAGGCCTTTCACAATAGCTAGGATGCGGCGTTCAGGAAAGCATTTCGTGTCGCAATGGTGATCGGCCCCGTTCCCCCATCCTGGTTAGTCCACCGCGCAAACGTCCGGTTTTTCCACACTTGCGAGTCCTGCTGTCCGTTCCGGCAGAGGCCGAAGAACGCGAAAAATGCGGGCTTTTTGGGTGCTGCGCAGAGGGCGCAGGCCTCCAGGGATAAGATGAAGTGCCCCCAAAGGGGCGGCGCCCCCGTCAAGCAGGGGGGGAGTTAAAGCGGCTGACGGCGTTGTAGTGTGCGATGAGAGTGTCGGCAGCCAAGTGACGAGCGAACGCTTTTTCGGCTCGCTGCCGCGCGCTTGCCGCCAGCCGTCGGCGGCTTTCTGGATCCGATAGGAGGTCGTTGATGGCAGCAGCTAATGCCACCGGGTCATTCGGGGGGATCAGCCGTGCCGACTGCGATCCTTCCGGAAAGATCTCCGCCGTACCACCAACTGATGTGGCGACGATCGGCACGCCCGAGGCAGCGGCTTCCAACAGTACCCGCCCTAGTGGTTCTTGCCGCGCAGGGTGAACGAGCAACGTTAGCTCATTAAGCAGTTGCGGTACGTCTGAGCGCGGACCCATGAAGTGCCCACGCCCGGAAAGCGGCCCACGATCAAAGGCTGCCTGCAAGGCCTGGAAGTGGGCCTGCGATTCGGCCTTTCGTGATGGGCACTCGCCTACGAACACGTAGTAGACTTGCGGCCAGTCTGCGGCCAATTGCGCGGCAGCCTCCGCCAGCAGATCATGGCCTTTGCGGATCACCAATTGACCAATGGTGCCGATGATGCGCGCATCGGCCGGCAGACCCAACTCGCGGTGCAACCAGCCTGAAGGTGGGCGAGGGCAAAAGGTTTCCAGGTCCACACCGTTGTACGCCACGTGGCAACGGTCGGCATCGAGCCCTTGGGCGATATGGAATTGCCGCGTTGCCTCGGAGACAGCCAGCAGCCGATCCCACGCGTTGAGGTCTTTGATCGCCTGGCCAGAAAGGCCGACGATGTCGCGCAGATGCCCCAGCCCCGGCAAACCTAGCCGCTGCACCACAGGGCCTGCCAAGCGACTCATCGATAGGCTGTTGGCATGCACCAACTGGGGGTGCTGCGCGGCGAGTAGCGTAGCGAGTTCTTCGCGCAATTCGGCCAATTCGCGGCGTCGGCCTGAGCCTGGGGCTCGCCAATGGAACGGATGCAACGGTACCTGCAATCGCCGCAGTTCATCGGCCAGCGGACCGGTGGGCGGGGCCACGGCCTCGGGCTGATAGCCGCGTTGCCGCAGCGCCGGCAGGTTCGACAGCAGCGACCGTTCGCCGCCCAAGAGCGTCGGAAACTCAAACAGCCAGAACACGCGGCAGGTTGTCACCGGGCGTCAATCCTTCGTTGCCGGGGGCGGTTTGCCCGCGGGCCTGCTACAGCTTGGGCGGTTGCCAGGCGGGGATGCCTTCGTCCTTAAGCTGCTGCTGATACCACACGTGGTAGGGCCGCTGCGGGGCGTTGGGCACCTTCTCGTTAACCAACAGCGGTTGGACGCTGTCCCACCAGGAGTCGTACGCCTCGCGCATGACCTTGACCACCTCGGGATGTTTGTCGGCCACGTTGGTGGTTTGGCCGGGGTCCTGCTGCATGTCGAAAAGCTGCTCGTTGTTCACCAGGCGGAACCGCTGGCTGCGCACGGCGCACTTGTCGTAGCGGTGCTCCTGGGGATCGGCAAACTTGGGCCACCGGCCCACGTGGAAGAACAGGTAGCGGTCGGGCCACTGTACATTCTCCCCGGCTAATAGCGGCACCAGGCTGCGGCCGTCGATCTCTAGCTGCTCAGGCACCTTCGCTCCGGCAAACTCCAGCAATGTCGGCAGCATGTCGATGTGGGCGGCCAGCGTGTCGATGTCGCGGCCGCTAGCCAGTCTGCCATTCCAGCGGAAAAAGGCCGGCACGCGGGTGCCGCCTTCCTCGGGCGAACCTTTCATGCCCTTCATGCCGGCGTTGTACATGGTGATCGGCTTGCCGTCGCGATCGGTGCCCAGGTTGCCGCGTCCCAGGCCGGTGGTGCCATTGTCCGAGAGAAAGATCAGCAGCGTGTTGTCATTCAGCTTCCACTGGTCGAGCTTGTCGAGCAGGCGGCCCAGGTTGTGGTCGATGTTCTCGACCATTCCATAGAAGCCAGCGGGGCCTGCGTTCAGGCCCATCGCCTCAAACCGCTTGGTGTACTCCTTCGGAGCGACGAATGGCGAGTGCGGGGCATTGGTCGTGATGTAAGCAAAGAACGGCTTTTCACTGCTGCTTTGCTGCTTGATCCAGCCCAGCGCCTGGGTGAAGAACACGTCGGTGCAAAAGCCCTGCGTCTTAACAAAGCGGCCGTTGTGGCGGATCACCGGGTCGAAGTACGAGTTGTTCGGAGCGTCGGCACAACTGCTGTCGTACGCCTGGCCGATGCCGCCGGCGCCGTGAATGAACACTTCATCGAAACCGCGTTTCTCGGGTTGGTACGCGGCCTCGTCGCCCAGGTGCCACTTGCCAAAGATGCCGGTGGTGTAGCCGGCCTGCTGGAGCAATTGGGCCACCGTGGTGGCCGAGAGCGTCATCCGTTCGCGTTCGAGAATGGTGTGCGTAATGCCGTTGCGAAACGGATAGCGCCCGGTCATCAGGGCCGAGCGGGTAGGCGCGCAGGTGGGATCAACCTGAAACTGCGTGAACCGCGTGCTGGTTTGATATAGCCGGTCGAGATTGGGCGTCTTGAGGAAGGGATGCCCATGGGCGGCCATCTGGCCGTAGCCCTGGTCGTCGGTCATCACCAGGATGATGTTGGGCCGACTGCCGGCGAGCGCGTCTTCGCTTGCCGGGGCTGCCGCGGCCAGGCCAATCAAAAGCAAAGCGGCCAGGCAACTGGCCGCCCTAGGCAGCGACGCGCTGGACCTGATGCGCCGCGATACAGTGTGCAATGTCATAGCGGCATCCTCCGGCTGAACAGTGGCAAGATGAGCGCCATTGTTAGCCGGGCGGCGCGGCGATGCAACCAAACCGCCGCGCCGTGCGCTGTTGGCCGCGATGGTTATTCCCTAGCCCCGGGCTAGTCCTTCGAGGACTTTTTGCTGCCGCTATCCGATGAGCTGCTGCTGGAGCTTTGCTTGTCGGCGGCGGCCGCCTTCTTGTAGCTCTCGCTGCGATAGTCGGTCTGGTAGAAGCCCGATCCCTTGAACACCACGGCCGCGCCGGTGCCAAACAGCCGCCGCAGCTTCAGCCGCTTGCACTGGGGGCACTTGCGGATCGGGTCATCCTTCATGCTCTGAAACAGCTCAAACTCGTGCTGGCAAGCATCACAAACGTAATCGTAAGTCGGCATGGATATACCTCAGGGGATCAACACGGGGTGCTGACTGGCTACCGGCTATGCGGTGGATGCTAGGGGAATGAGGCGGGGCTGGTCGGTATGCAATCTTAAACTGGCGTACGGCGGCGGAGCGAGCGCGGCCTATGCGAATACTAGGGCCGCGCCGTGATCGCCGCTAGTTTCCTTCAGGCGGGCCGCTGGAAACCATCACCAGGGCCGGGCGAATCACGCGGTCGTGAATCATGAAGCCCGTCTGGGCCAGCCCGATGATGATACCGGCGGGATGTTCGGTGCTGGGCTGCGTACCGATGGCCTCGTGCCGATCGGGATTGAAGGCTTCGCCGACGGCCGCGATCTCCTGGATGCCGTGCTGCTGGAGCACGCCATCCAATTGGACCACGACCATCCGCACGCCTTCCAGCAGGCTACTGGCGTCGTCCACCTTTTCGGCGGCCTCGATCGCCCGCTGCAGGTTATCGCGCACGCTCAGCAGGTCTTTCGCCAGCGGCAGTGGCGCGTACTTCTGCACTTCTTGCAATTCGCGGGTATGCCTGCGGCGCAGGTTTTCGATCTCGGCCTGCATGCGCAAGGTCCGGTCTTGCGCGGCGGCCAGTTCATCGCGCAGGGCGGCCACGATGGCGTCGGCCGCCTGGTCTCCCTGCGATTGCGCAGCGGTGTCGTCTGCCGGTTGGGCATCCTGCGGTTGCGACGCCCCATTGGCCTGAGTCGCGTCGCTGGGGTTCTGCTCCTCGGGAGTTTGCATCGCTGTAAAGCTAGGTTAATGGCCGCGGCGAATGTGGCTGACCTCGCCGCCGTAGGTGTTTGAAACGGATTGTTGAAACGCGCGACTGGCAGGGCCGCGCACTTGGGATTACCTGTTATGAAGCGGCTTCTTCTTCACCGGGAACGAAGAAGTCGCGCAGCTTCTCTAAGAAACCCTTACGCTTTGGTGAAGCGTGTTGTTCCTCTAGCTCGTCAAGCTGCCGCAGCAGTTCCTCTTGTTGCGGAGTAACGTGCTTGGGCACTTCGATCACGATCTCGACGAGCAAATCGCCGTTGCGGCCGCCGCGAGGGCTGGGGATGCCCCGGCCGCGAAGCCGGAACACCTCGCCCGACTGCGTACCGGCGGGCACTTCTATTTCTTCCTTGCCTTCCAGGGTGGGCACTTCGACCGTGGCCCCCAGGCAGGCCTGGGGATAGGTGATGGGCACCTGGCACACCAGGTGTTGGCCGTTGCGCTCAAACAGCGGGTGCGGTTTGACCTCGAAAAACAGGTAACAGTCGCCGCTGGGGCCGCCGTTGGGGCTGGCATCGCCCTCGCCTTCCAACCGCAACCGGGTATGCTCGTCGACGCCGGCGGGAATCCGCACTTCCTGCTCCACCGTGCGCTGGACCAGGCCCTGCCCGCGGCATTTCTTGCAGCTTTGCCGAATGACCTCGCCGGCGCCGCGGCAGGCGGGGCAATCGGTGGTCATTTCGAAAATACCCATCCGCTGCCGCACGCGTCCCTGGCCGCCGCAGTAGCTGCACGTTTCAGGCTTGGTGCCCGGGGCCGCGCCGCTGCCTTGGCATTCTTCGCACAGTTCACGACGGCGGAACCGCACGGTCTTTTTCACGCCGCGCGCGGCCTCGAACAGTTCGAGTTGGACTCTGCAACTGACGTCGGCGCCGCGGTGGACCCGCGTCCCTCCGCCGCCGCCGAAAAAGTCGTCCAAGTCACCGCCGAAGAAGCTGCCGAAGACGCTGCGGAACAGGTCGTTGGGATCGACCTGCCGGCCGCCGGCATTAGCATTTACACCGGCGTGGCCGTAGCGGTCGTACCGAGCCCGTTTGTCGCTGTCGCTGAGGACTTCAAACGCCTCGGAGACTTCTTTGAACTGCTTGGCGGCTTCTTCGTCGCCGCGGTTCTTGTCGGGGTGGTATTTGATGGCCAGCTTGCGGTAGGCGGCCTTGATCTCATCGAGCGAGGCCGTGCGGTCCACGCCGAGCACTTCGTAATAACAGCGTTTGGCTGACATTGTCGCCATGGTGTGATGAATTGCTGGAGGTCCGTGGGCGGGGCTGCGAACGCTCGCGCCAGTGGCCGGCGCACGTGCCGCAATATCGCCCTCAGCTGTTATTTATACTCGGCAGGGTGCGTTGCGTATGCCCCTGTTTTTGCACATATCTGGAGCCTAGAGCGTGTCTACATCGGTTTCAAGTTCGGCAGCGGCTTCTCGATACTCCGCAGCCAAAGCTGCCGAAGGCTTCGCATCCAACTTTGCTTCCATATTTCGCGCATCATACAGTTTCTCTTCAAACGCTCTTTGCTTGCCTGTGATCACCGCCGACACAAAGAAGAGTACGGACGCTACGAAAGTCGCGACACAAGCGACGGTACACACCAAATCCCAATTGAATCCCGCTGGATCATACTTACCCGCGGCCACTGCGGTGCCAATCTTGTAGCAGGTTATCGCTACAGTCCCCCCGACAAGGATGAATTCCGTGGAGACGGTAATTCGACGCAGCCATTTGTAGAAGTTGAACCACAACCTAGAGCCAGCAATCGTTCTTCCTAGTGATGCACGAGTTCGTTCCACGACGTCTGTAGTTGAAGAACTCGCCTGTTTTGCCGCAGGTACATTGTTTGGCGCACGCTTTGTAACATCGCCGGAGGTCGGGGGCACTGTCGTGTCTTCGGCACGAACAGTGTCGGTCATCACACCATCATTGTCTTGTCGCTGATCCGTTGGCCGATTCACTGTCCAACCTCCGCTTGACGTTTGACAGAAAACGGGCCACTCCGAGCGTTAAGCCCGAAGTGGCCCGTTGTACGCGACTTGTCTGCCGCCACACGCCGCGTTTGCGAATCAGTGCCCTTAGAGGACCTGCTGCACGTTGTGGCGTCTGGCCGGGCCTGTTACCGGAGCGGGGTGGTTAGCGAACCACGCCTTCGATCCGGCGGGCTTTGTCGTCCTTCTCCAGGTTGGTGACCATGCACTCGGTGGTCAGCATCAACGCGGCGATGCTGGCGGCATTGGACAACGCACTGCGAACCACCTTCAGCGGGTCGATCACGCCCGCCTTGAACATGTCGACATACTGGGCGGCATAGGCATCGTAGCCTTGGGTGGTCGGCTTCTGGCGGACCTCGTCCACAACCACCGAACCGTCGATGCCGCAGTTGTCGGCGATCTGCCGCATGGGGGCTTCCAGAGCCTTGCGGACGATCTCGGCACCAACGCCCTCATCGCCCTTGAGCTTCAAGCCGGCGATGGAGTCCTGGCAGCGGAGCAGAGCCACGCCACCGCCGGGCAGGATGCCTTCTTCGACCGCGGCGCGGGTGGCGTGCAGGGCGTCTTCGACGCGCGCCTTGCGTTGCTTCATGTCGGCTTCGGTGCTGCCGCCCACGGAGACGATCGCCACGCCGCCGGTCAGCTTGGCCAACCGCTCGTCGAACTTCTCGCGATCGTACTCGCTGTCGGTGGCTTCGCGCTGGTTGCGGATCTGCTTGACGCGGGCCTGGATCTCGTCCTGCTTGCCGGCGCCTTGCACGATCGTGGTCGAGTTTTTGTCGACGGTGATCTGCTTGGCCTGGCCCAGCTGCTTGAGGGTCAGGTTCTCAAGCTTCAGGCCCAGGTCCTCGCTGATCAGGGTGCCGCCGGTCAGCACGGCAATGTCGCCCAGCATGGCCTTGCGGCGATCGCCGAAGCCGGGAGCCTTGACCGCGCACACGTTGAGCACGCCGCGGAGCTTGTTCACCACCAGGGCAGTGAGAGCGTCGCCCTCGACGTCCTCGGCGATGATCAGCAGCGGCTTGCCGACCTGGCTGACCTGCTCCAGGATCGGGATCAGGTCGCGGAGGTTGCTGATCTTCTTCTCGTGGAGGAGGATGTAGGCGTTCTCGAGCACGCACTGCATCTCGGCCGGCTTGTTGATGAAGTACGGCGAGATGTAGCCCTTGTCGAACTGCATGCCCTCGACCAGCTCCAGCGTGGTCTCGGTGCCCTTGCCTTCTTCGACGGTGATCACGCCGTCGCGGCCCACGCGCTCAAAGGCGTCGGCCAGCAGGTCACCGATCACGCGGTCGCTGTTGGCGCTGATGGCACCGACCTGGGCGATTTCTTCCTTGCTGTCGACCGGCTTGGCCAACTCGCGGAGCGTGTCCTCAGCAGCGGCCACGGCCTTCTCAATGCCGCGGCGAACGGCCATCGGGTTGCAGCCCGAGGCAATGCTGCGGAGGCCGCCTTCGAAGATGGCCCGGGCCAGCACGGTGGCGGTGGTGGTACCGTCGCCGGCGATGTCCGAGGTCTTGGAGGCCACTTCGTTCACGAGCTTGGCGCCCATGTTCTCGAAGCGGTCTTCCAGTTCGATTTCCTTGCTGACGGTGACGCCGTCCTTGGTGACGGTCGGACCGCCAAACGACTTGTTGATGATGACGTTGCGGCCGGTGGGGCCCATGGTTACGGCCACGGCGTCGGCCAGCTTGTTCACGCCCTGGAGCATTTTGGCTCGGGCGTGGTAGTCGAACAGTAGTTGCTTAGCCACGGTTAGCGGCTCCTTGTATCTGCGATCGATGAACCGGGAAGCGGACGTTTCTGGCTAGCGCGTCTACTTGACGATCTTGGCCAGGATGTCGCTCTCCCGCATGATCTTGTACTCTTTGCCGTTCACTTCGACGTCGCTGCCGGCGTAGCGGCCGTAGATCACCTCGTCGCCCTTGGAGACCGAGAGCTGACCACGCTCGCCGCTGTCCAGCAGACGGCCCGGGCCGGTGGCGATCACGGTCCCGCGCTGCGGCTTCTCCTGAGCGGCATCCGGCAGCACGATGCCGCCAGCGGTCTTCTCTTCAGCGGCCATGGGTTCGACAACGACGCGATCTTCCAGAGGACGCAGATTCATGGCTTGTTCCTTCAAGGAAATATGTGTTGGGGGTGATGTACGCAATCAAACGAGGAAAGACTTACCAAACGGGGGATGACGGGCGCTTGAAGCCGCCCGCCAGACGCGAAGCGCGGGAGCAAACTACCGCCCGCTGCTCCGCGTGGGGACTGACGGAGCGGGGCTGACTAGAAGCCCATGTCGCCCATGCCTCCCATGCCGCCCATGCCACCCATGCCACCCATGCCGTGGTGATCATGGTGATCGTGGTCGTCGTCTTCCTCGTCCTTGGGCAAGTCGGTGATCATGCAATCGGTGGTCAACAGCAGCGAAGCCACGCTGGCGGCGTTCTGCAGTGCGGTGCGAACCACCTTGGCCGGATCGATCACGCCGAACTTGAGCATGTCGCCGTAGCGATCCTTGTCGGCGTCGTAGCCTTCGTTCTTTTCCTTGAGCTGACGCACGCGGTTGACCACCACGGCGCCGTCCAGGCCGGCGTTCTCAGCGATGTAGCGGAGCGGGAAGTCCAGCACGTTCTCGATGATCTGAGCACCGAGGGCTTCGTCGCCTTGCAGCTTCAGGTTCTTGAGAGCCTTGCCGGCACGGATCAGAGCCACGCCGCCGCCGGGCACGATGCCTTCTTCCAGGGCGGCCTGGGTGGCGGCCCGAGCGTCCTCGATCAGGGCCTTGCGCTCCTTCATTTCGGTCTCGGTGGCGGCGCCCACGTTGATCTGGGCCACGCCGCCGGCCAGCTTGGCCAACCGCTCTTGGAGCTTTTCGCGATCGTATTCGCTGTCGGTGACTTCGATCTCGCGGCGGATCAACTCGGCCCGACCTTCGATCGCCTTCTTCTCGCCCTGGCCGCCAACCACGATGGTTTCTTCAGCCCGGACGATGATCTTCTTGGCACGGCCCAGGTCGTTGAGCTTGACCGAGTCCAGCTCGATGCCCAGGTCTTTGAAGATAGCCTTGCCGCCGGTGAGGATGGCGATGTCTTCCATCATGGCCTTGCGGCGGTCGCCGTAACCGGGGGCCTTGACGGCGCAGGCCTTGATGATGCCACGCATCTTGTTGACCACCAGCGTGGCCAGGGCTTCGCCTTCCACGTCCTCGGCGAGCACCAGCAGCGGCTTGCCGCTGCGGCTGATGGCTTCCAGCAGCGGTACCAGGCTCTTAGCGCTGGAGATCTTTTCCTCGAAGAGCAGCACATAGCAGTCTTCCAGCACCGCTTCCTGACTGTCTTCGTCGGTGACGAAGTGCGGCGACAGGTAACCGCGGTCGAACTGCATACCTTCGACCACGTCGACCTTGGTTTCCGACTGGCGACCTTCTTCGACGGTGATTACGCCGTCTTTGCCCACCTTGAGGAAGGCCTCGGCCAGCACGTCGCCGATGGCCGGATCGTTGTTGCCGGCGATGGTGGCGATCTGCTTGATCTCGGTCTTGTTCTTTTCGTTGATCTTGGTGGCGAGCTTGCCGACGGCTTCGACCACCGTATCGACGGCGGCGTTGATGCCGCGCGAGAGGGCCATGGCATCGGCCCCGGCAGCAATCATCTTCAGGCCTTCGCGATAGATCGCCTCAGCCAACACGGTAGCGGTCGTGGTGCCGTCGCCGGCCACCTCGTTGGTCTTGCTGGCGGCTTCTTTCACCAACTGGGCGCCCAGGTTCTCGTACGGGTCGTCCAGCTCGATGTCCTCGGCCACGGTCACGCCGTCTTTGGTGACCTTGGGCGAACCCCAACCCTTGTCCAGCACGGCATTACGGCCGCGAGGTCCGAGGGTGCTGCGCACCGCCCGGGCCAGTTTCGAGGCGCCAGCCGCCAGCGCTAGGCGAGCCTCTTCGTCGAATACCATCTGTTTTGCCACCGTGGATTCCTCCTCAAAATGGGCCTACGGCATTTCGCGTTTCAAAGGGGCCGGCAGCCGGGCGGGCTTTCTGCCACCGCGGCGCGCCTGCCAAAGGTTGTCTTGTGCCTGCCAGAACACTGTCGCGTGCCAGGCTCGGCAAATCCCGAGAGCCGACCCGCCAATGGGCGGCGCGGACCCGCGGCCAGCGGGACCACTGGCGTGGAAGGACCTGTCAAATCGGGACGTACCGCGAACACTTTCGGCACGAAACAGCCGGCCACGGCAAGGTTAGCAAAACGCGCGCCGGCCATTAAAAATGATCGCAAGCGCAAAATGCGCAATTGGTTGCGGAGAACGGCTCTGCGGTGTGAGCCGCGGTTCGCCGGCAGACAGTTTCCTGCCAAATTGGCAGTTGGCCGCTTCAGCTCGCGGAAATGTCCGCTAGCAGTGCTAGCACGCCGGCCCGGCTTACTCGCCTACCAGCAGCACTTTGGCCCCCTCCACAGACTCGCGTTTCAGCTCCACCAGGGCTTGGTTGGCGGCGGCCAGCGTGTACGTCGTCACATGCGGACGCAACGGCACCGCGGCCGCGATCGGCAGAAACTCGCGGATGTCGTACTGCGTGATATTGGCGACCGTTTTGATCTCCCGCTCCATCCATAAGTGGTCGTGGTAGCTGAGGTTGAGCAGGTTCTCCTTGTCGGCCTCTTCCTTGCGAATCGCATTGATGACCAGCCGGCCGCCGGGAGCCAGGTTCGCCAGGGCTTCCACCACCGGTTTCCAGGCGGGCGTGGTGTCGATGATCGCCCGTAGCGGCACCGGAGCCCGATCCGCGGTATCGCCTGCCCAAACCGCTCCTAGCTTTAAGGCCAACGCCCGCTGCTGCGGACTGCGGGCAAAGACATACACCTCGCTGGCCGGGAATTGATGGCGGACCAACTGCAGCACCAAGTGGGCTGAACCGCCAAAACCGGTGAGCCCCAGCGGTTGGCCATTCTCCAGCCGAGTGAGCCGCAGTGCCCGATATCCGATCGCCCCCGCGCATAACAGCGGTGCGGCCTCGGCATCAGAAAACGCCTCGGGAATCGGGTAGGCGTACGACTCACCCACGGTCATGTACTCGGCGTAGCCGCCATGGGCATCGCGACCGGTAGCGCGAAACGCGGGGCTGAGATTTTCGTCCCGCTCGCCCGTCGATGCGTGAATCCAGCCGACGCCCACCCGCTGGCC